>Ga0172365_10004497_pt1 | contig 10308 bp, 12 predicted proteins | sample LakKivSesite48cm_FD_114535 | JGI IMG/M metagenome (GOLD analysis project Ga0172365, IMG submission 114535) | Sediment microbial communities from Lake Kivu, Rwanda - Sediment site 48cm | ecosystem: Environmental > Aquatic > Freshwater > Lake > Sediment | place: Rwanda: Western Province, Lake... | reverse complement strand
TTCTACGCAGGTCTTCCAATTACTCTAGTAGGGCCAGTTGGAAGCATAGCAGTCTTCGTGTGTTGGGCTACCACTCCAGCGGGTCAACCAGTTACCAGAGGAATATACCGTTATTCGAGACATCCTATATATGTATCTATGGTTTTGCTTTTTCTTGGTGTGAGCATAATTTCGGCTTCATGGGTTTTCTTGTTGTTGACCATCATATCAGGAGTTGGAGTAACTCGTCCATATTCCGTAAAGATTGAAGAAGCCCAGTGCCTTGGGCATTATGGTGCCGTCTATCGTGAATACATGAATAGGACTCCAAGATGGATAGGAATACCGAAATCAGGGAAAAAAGACTAATACCTCTTCATTAAGTGTTTAGTGAGAGACTGGATAGTTATACCTTCCAGCTTGAAGCAACTTTCCACACTTCTCGCGCAAAACAAGTACCTTCGGTTCTCCATGTCGGAAAGTTGGAAAAGCGGAAGCCTAGGCTGGCGAGCGTACGCTCCGAAGTGAGAAATTTAAACGAGATAAGTCACGTATCCCGGGCTACCATTGCTTAGGCATGACTTCATACTTTTTTGAGGCTGATTTTCACGGATTTCCTTAAGCATTTGCTTTCGTAAAGCAGTGGTTAGCTGAGATAGCTGATGATTTTCCAGTTGGCCATGGTCTATTACGGTTCTGTGTGGCTGCACTAATGCGTCTCTGGTGAGGATTTCTTCAGGGTTTAGGCCCCATGCTCTTATCATGTCTTTTAGTGCGTCGATTTTGCTTAGTCTGGTTTTGGGTCTTATGCTGAGGTTTGACGACATGTAGATTCCTCTGAGGTATTCGATGCCTTTCACTTTGATATCGTGGTACGCGCTTATCGTGTGGCCCATCATGCATTCGATATAGTCGGCTTGTACGCTTAGGCTGGCTAGTTGCCTGCGAAAGAATTTGCGCATGCTGTGTGCTCGTAGCGTCTTCCTTGTGGGTTTTTGGTTGACAGTCCTGCTTTAACCTAGAGTCGGTGTACGGTTCGGTGGATGCTGCCTTCCGATATAGATTTGGGATGCTTGCATTGTCCGTCTCGAATTAGACGCGAGTCATCGTGGATGTTTTCAGGCGGGATTCTTCTTGGGCCTTGCCGTCTAATCTTTAGGTAGCCGCGCAAGTATTCGGCTGCCTCTTGGTTTAGGAAGGCGTCATGGTCGTGGTATTTGCCTTTAGTGATTTCAGCATCCACGTGGACGTGGATCGGGATAGCTTGTCTTTCTAGGTCTAGTTTGACGTGGCGGTAGCAGAGTTTCACCAGAGTCCCTATTCAAAATCCGCCTAGGGCCAACATGGGGCTCAAATCCAACGCAAGTCCATCCCTTTGCCATCAAGGTTATGGCCGAGATTGAATAGACATTTCCAAGCAATCTTCCAAGAGCATTCAAGAGTTTCGAAACAAAGAAATCGACTTGGTTGTATCCGTGTGCCGGAGCAGTCCCAAGCTAATGTGTTCGTTGTGTTCTTCACCGATAGTGATGGGTAGACCAGCGATAATCAACACGACATTACCGGGAGCAAAACAAAAAAATCTTCACCATAAATTCAACGATCTTTCTGAAGTAAACGGGAGTGACGACGAAAAGATTATGGCCTTCCGACGCACAAGGGGCGCCGTCAAACAATGGATAGTCGACAATTTCTCTGATCCAAAGACAGTGATCTCGGCCAATGATGCATGACAGTGTAAGATTCTTGTGCTGATCAGAGACACGCAGCAAGGTTTAAATGTAACTGTAATATTCCAGTCTTTCTTGTAATATTTGATCAAAAAGCAAAGGCGATAAGCATGTGTAAAGAAGAAGCGAAATGTGATTACAGAAATGATCTGAAAGGTTGCGCCTTGAAGCACATAGGCGAAGCACGAAAATTGATTGCCAAAGGCAAATTCGAAGAAGCAGACCTCGAACTGAGCTATGCTGAGAGCCATATGAAAGAATCATAGGCATTTCATACAGTTATTCCCATATCGGAAATCCAAAGGCTCAGATGAAGGCCTAAACAGGTGGTCTGCAATGTGTGTCGGCGGATGCCCCAGTTGTAACGCGAAGAAATTCGGCCAGTTCCAAAATTATTTCAGGGCTCTGCATTGTCCAACGAGATGGGTGATTATTCGCCTAATCGGTGATGGAGCAAAGAGCACCAATGAGATCTTCGAAGGACTGAAAAAAGCAGGAGAAGGGCTCTCAAGATCAGGTCTCTATTACCATCTTTCTGAACTGGAAGCAGCAGGCATCATTGAATTGGCTGAGTATCGTGAGGTCGGCGGAGGCGCACCCGAAAAAGTTTGGCGGCTCAAAATGAAGGAAATCCACTTTAACCTTCTGAAAGACTTGCCGGAAGCGACAGGCCACGAACACTGACAATGCCTCAGTCACAAATTTAATGCGGGCGCGAAAGTCGTATGACAGATTGTTTTGGATTAAGCAGATATTAAATGATGAGTCCATCAAGGGACGTGCGCGAATGGAGTGATAGGAGAAGATTCAATTGGAACACCGAATTGAAGGCTCAAATGAGCGCAAGAGAGGGTTCATGAGGAACCTCCGCCGTGCCTTCGGCTATTTTAGGCCGTATGCCAAAGAGGCTATAATAGCCATGATCCTGCTGGCTCTCGTTGTCACAGTAGATCTATTCATACCCCGGCTAGTTCAAGTCCTCATAGATGAAGGGGTCACAAAACAAAACCAAGAAGTGATCATTAGAACCAGCCTCCTGATGATCGGAATAAGCGCCGTCAGTGCCCTGTTTATGATTGGGAATACCATCTTCGCAGTAAGGGCGTCGAGGGGTTTCGAAGCTGACCTCCGCGAGGCTATCTTCAAGAAGATTCAGACCTTCAGCTTTGGCAACCTTGATGACTTCACAACTGGCCAGTTGCTGACGCGGATGACGAGCGATCTCAACCAGGTGAGACATGTTATCACCATGTCGATTCGCATGTTCTTGAGGATGCCTCTGTACTTCATCGGCAGTGTCAGCATCATGGTGGCCACCAACCCCCAGCTCTCCCTCGTGATGGCGGTCTTTCTCCCCATCATTCTAGTCTTAGTGGCTGTCTTTATTAGAATCGTGGAGCCCTTGTTCACCAGGCTTCAGGAAAAACTTGACCACCTAAACCAAGTACTACAGGAAAATCTCATCGGTATCCGAGTAGTGAAGACTTTTGTTAGAGGAAATTATGAGAACAAACGCTTCGAGAATAGGAACACGGAGCTCTATGGAACAGCCGTGAAGGTCATACGGGCGATTAGCGTGTTTGCCCCAATGGTCATGGTTCTCCTCAACCTCGGCATTGTTAGTGTAATCTACTATGGAGGCCTTCAAGTCTCAACAGGGATTGCTAGCGTCGGCCAAATTATGGCCTTCATCAACTACTTTTCGCTAGCCATATTACCTGTTCTAATGCTCAGCACTCAGGCTGGACTCATATCTGCAGCTGAAGCCTCTGCACGAAGAATCTTTCAGGTGCTGGATACCGTGCCCAAAGTTGGAGACGTGTCTGAAGCGAAGGTTCTTGGCGTGGTGAAGGGCAGGGTGGTGTTTGAAGACGTCAGTTTCTCCTACAGTGAGGACGGAGGTGCTCCTGTTTTAAATCATATCAGCTTCACTGCTGAGCCCGGTCAAACTATTGCTGTGCTGGGCGCTACGGGATCTGGAAAAAGCACCCTCATCCACCTGATCCCCCGCTTTTACGATGCCACCAGTGGCAGAGTAACCATCGATGGCGTGGATGTCCGAGACATCAAGATGGAGAGCTTGAGAAGACACATCGGCATCAACCTGCAGGAAAGCCTCTTGTTCAGCGGCACCATCAAAGAAAACATCAAGTATGGCCGACCCAACGCCACAGACGAGGAAATGGCAGAGGCGGCGAAGACTGCACGAGCCCATGACTTCATTACCAAGTTCCCTGACGGGTATGAAACGATGGTGGGTCAACGAGGCGTCAACCTCAGCGGCGGCCAGAAGCAGCGAATCGCCATAGCAAGGGCACTCCTAGTAAAGCCACGAATCCTGATACTGGATGATAGTACCAGTTCGGTCGATGTGGCAACCGAGACTAATATCGAGAAAGCCCTCGATGACCTGATGAAAGACAGCACACGCTTCGTGGTCGCGCAGCGGATTAGCACTGTTCTGACCGCGGATAAGATCTTGGTGCTTGAAAATGGTCGTCTGGTAGCAGAGGGGACCCATCAGCAGCTCATGGAGACCAGTTCCATATATCGGGAGATCTACGACAGCCAACTGGGAGGAGGGATTGGCCAATGAGCGACAGAGGTGGACAGGCAGAGCGAAGCCGAGGGCAGCGCCCCCGCATGGGCCTGGGAGCGGGCGGTCATGGTCCTGGGATGATGGCGGGTACCATCGAGAAGCCGAAGAGCGTCAGAGGAGCGCTCAGCCGGCTCTTGAGCTATCTCGGATCATATCGGATTTACCTCGGACTCACACTAGTCTTGACCGTTGTTAGCACCCTCCTTAGCCTGGCAGGCCCCTATTTTATCGGAGTTGCCATAGACCGGTACATTATCCCGATGGATTTAGAGGGGTTAGCGAGGATTTCGCTCCTGATTGCTGTGATATACCTTGTTGGCATGGTCATTGACATGGGGACGGGGTGGGTCATGGCTACTATCAGCCAAAAGAGCCTCAAGCAGATGAGGAAAGACCTGTTTGAGCACGCCCAGACGCTGAGTATTAGCTTCTTTGACAAAACCTCGACGGGTGACCTAATGAGCCGGTTGACTAATGATATCGATGCTATCGGCACGCTCTTTGCTCAGAATGTAACAGGTCTTGTCAGGGATCTGTTTACGCTGGTGGGCATCATTGTGGTCATGTTTAGCCTGAATACGCAGCTCGCCTTGGCAAGCCTCATTGTCTTCCCCATAATGGTGGGCATGACGGCGGTCGTGGGGAAGCGAACCCGGGCCAGCTTTAGAACGCTGCAACAGAACATGGGGCGGCTCAATGGCGTGATGCAGGAGACCCTAACTGGCCAGAAGGTTATCATTGCCTGTGCTCAGCAGGAGTCAGCTAATACGAAGTTCAAAAAGGCAAACAACGAAGTCAAGTCCATGGGAATTCGAGCGGAGACCTACTCCATGATGGTGCCTCCCATGATGTGGGTCCTTAACAACATTAACATCGCCATCGTGGCGGGCTTAGGAAGCTGGATGACCCTGCAGGGCCTCGCTACGGTGGGCACTATCAGCGTGTTCATTACCTATAGCCACCGATTCGCCGATCCCCTACGACAGTTCGGCAACCTCTACAATACCATTCAGTCGGCTCTTGCAGGCGCTGAGCGGGTTTTCGAGATACTCGACATCAAGCCCGAGGTAGAAGATGCCCCAGATGCCCTGAAAGCAGATCACTTCAAGGGAGAGGTAATCTTCAAAGAGGTGGACTTCAGCTACGAGCCTGAAGTGCCAGTCCTCAAGAATGTGAGCTTGGAGACCAAGCCCGGCCAGGTCATCGCCATCGTGGGGCCCACAGGCGCCGGGAAGACCACAAGCATGATCAACCTGCTCACCCGATTTTACGATATTGCTGACGGAGTGATTTGCATCGATGGCCACAACATTAAACAGATCAGGAAGGATGACCTTCGCGGGCAACTTGGCATTGTCCTTCAAGACGTGTTCATCTTTAGCGGAACCGTCATGGATAATATCAGGTATGGCAGGCTCGAAGCCTCCGATGAGGAGTGTATTGAAGCGGCAAAGATGGCAAATGCTGACAGCTTCATCCGTCAGTTACCGCAAGGCTACCATACGACTCTCAGTGAGGGAGCAACGAGTTTGAGCCAGGGCCAGAGGCAGATGCTAAGCATCGCTCGGGCTATTGTGTCAAACCCATCCATATTGATACTGGATGAGGCGACCAGTAGTGTGGACACCCGCACTGAAGTGCAGATTCAGGAGGCGATAAGACGATTGATGAAGGGACGCACTACCTTTATTATCGCCCATCGGCTCAGCACAATCAGGAACGCTGACCAGATCTTTGTCATCAACGAGGGCGAGATTATCGAGAAGGGCACTCACAGTGAACTTATGAAGGCGAAGGGATTCTACTATGACCTGTATATGAGCCAGTTCAAAGGCACCTACGACATGAATCAGCCAAGTGATGCACAGCTAGGGCGACAGGCAACGCTTCCATGATTGGTCGAAGTATGGGAATGCAAAGGAGACCTGGGAAGATGAGCGATTTCTCCGAGGCTAAGGAAGCATAAATTGGCGCCTAGGCACCCGTTTCTCCCGGGCCACCAAATCCCAGGCGTGAATTCATATTTTTTTGAGGCTGATTTTCACTTTTTTTTGCGTATATTTCTTAACGTGGTGGTGATAGGCGAGTAATTCGACATCGTGTTTGCTAGTATTTGATGCTGAGGTATAGCAGTACTGCTAGTGCTCCGAACGTGAAGAGGTCTGGAAGCATGGCAAATGGTCCTAGACCAAAAGGCCGATAGCCAAAAAGCCACATCACGAAGGGATTAGAAGCGAAGGCATTCAGTAGAAGCACTACTGAGAACAGTATCAGTCCGATCGTGAACTCTGACCGCGTCCTCCTGTATATACTAGTGTACGTGAACAATAGGAAGACGAGAAGTGTCACGTTTATCGTGGAAATCACAGTTTTCAATGTGTAGAAAAACTCTATGTCACCGCGAATATTCTCTTCAGGTCGTGGACGGAGTTCCCAAGGGTAACGTGGAACCCAGAAGACTGACGTAGCCCAGAGCGCTGCCAGAATGGCTACCACTACTACAGTTATCAGAACCAGCAGGTTTTTCGTGCCTGTATTCATACGACTGTTCATCTGCCTTCCCCCTTTTTCTACTTTTTCCATATTTTCTTCAGAATCTCCTCGAATAGGGCATAGTTTTCCTCCAGCATTGAAGACAAGAAATACGTTGTGCCATATCCTTCTCCAGCAGACGTGATTAACCTGTTCTTCTCAAGAACCTCTATATGATGTCTTATTGTCCTATAATCCATTCCGAGCAGGTTCGCCAGCTGATTTGCATTCTGCGGAGTCTCCTTTAGGATCTCGATTATCTTGGCCCGTGTCGCACCGCCTCTTGTACCCGCGATGAGCCACCCGAGCAAATACTTCACTGGACGCCCGCTGGCAGACATCGATACTGCTCCACATAGATCGAGGAGTTTTCGTTAGACCTATCTGGACTCGGGTAATAAATATGTCCCTCAGCCTCGGCCTTGAGACTCAGCGTGAGATGGCTGATCAGGAACAGATTATGGCTCAATTCTGAAAAACCGTCTAGTAATCCGCAGTCTCAGAAAGATTTGAAGGTTGAGAACAAGTCAGGAGCACTCTATCCTTCAAGGTGGATCCGGAAGGTTCAAGGAAGATCATGCATCTTTCCCTCTTCTCTCCTTTCCCGCTTCGGCCGCTCTGGACCTTACCTGGAACCCATGAGTGTATATAGAACAACCAATAAGGTGGACGGCAGTGGAAGCTGGCAAGACGCTTGCTTGACTGTCGAGCTAACATTGGAAAATTGAATGCCGACGACTCGCCTCTTGAACAAAGTCGTCTGTTTCTGACACAGTCAACAATGCAGACATCTGATTGGGTATAGAATTGAGTCTAATTCTGAAATACCCTTTAATTCGAGAAGACCACTGAGAAGCATGCTTGGAACGGTTGGAGAAAGTTTTAGCCTTCCCCCATTCTCCTTTCTCCTTCGACTCTCCAACCTCCTCCAACCACAACTCAAACAGTCAAGAAACATTTGACATTGTCTCCATTTGGACTCACAGTCAGGGCAGAGGAGGCGTTTTTGACTACTCAGATTTGGTAGAGACTTTGGTCTAATTCTGAAAAACTCCTTAATAGCCCACGGGTGTCTCAACCGGGATGAAGGTAGTCTGGGAAAAAAGGAGGTGATTGAGCTGGAAAGAAAAACGAGAATGTTGGCGATTTCAACAGTTCTTGTTCTGGCCTTATTTTCTGGCGTGGCTGTAATGGTATACGCGAATATGGGAGCGAATGGAACAGGCACTATGATGTATGTTGATGGACTAACATATGCAACTGGTGCAGCCAATGCTTCGTGTAACTGCGGTGACATGCCCGTGTTCTTCGGAAGAGGACCACACAGATGGGGACACGGAGGCCCTATCACTATCAGCCAAGAGTTTAAGGACAACGTAATCAACATAACCGAAAGCGACACCGACGTGCAACAGTTGCTCACTGAGGGATACAACATCACTGAAGTGAGGCCGATCATCAACACTACCGTTGAAGCAGACGGCACCGTAACTACGAAAGCCACGAACGCAGTAGTCACATTGATCAAGGATACTACGGGTAGAGCTACTGTATGGGTGAGCATCGAACAGGCAAAAGTGACGAGAATCGAGATTCTGTCAATAACTGTGATCGAAAAGCCATAGGCATAGCAACGAGTAAGCATAGTTCCAAGAAGGAATCCAACATTTCCTTAGCACTCGACTGCTGAATCGCCGAAGATCAAAAACTCGCGGAAACAACAGTCCCCTTCTTTTGATTTAAAAAGCGTGAAGAGGAGGACTCGAACACTTTTTCTAGCATTTATTCCCTATTTACTCTTCTTAATAACGATGTTTTTGTATGATTTGATTAGGAAAAGATTAGGGTCTAATGTTGAAAAACCCTTTAATAGTTTGCAACTTTCTGGTCAGATTCAACGGTGAAAGATTTGGGCGCTTTGACAAGGGCAGTCAGAAACATGTCGAGACGGAAAATGAGAACGGCTCTAGTAATCATCGCCCTAGGGTTCTCTATGGCAATCATGATTTCAATTCCAGCAGGCATAATGGCAAATCAATCCTCCACCCAGAGTCTAGTGGAGAATTTTGATGACAGGATAACGGAGATGCAGGAAGAAATCAACCAAACCTCCACGTTGATAGAATGTCAAACTGCATCTGGAGGGTATGCATTTTCAGGAGGACCCCCCAGCGGCGCAGACTTTACCCCTGGAGAGCCTCCTTCAGGAGACTTTCCAATGATAGGGATTAGGCAAGAGACTTTCATGAATGAGACAACGGTCAATGAGATCAGTTCTATCGAGGGCATCAAGGATGTTATACCTTTTTTTGAAGCCTCGTCTAGCGAGAACACTACATCGACCATAAGCGGACCAGGCGGACGGACCTTCACAATCTCGAGACCTCTATACACCATCTCAGGCGTAAGTCTTAATGCTTCTCTCATCGACACCTATCAAACACCTCCGACAAACATAACCGCTGGAAGAAATCTTGCCGAAGGCGACAGCCAAGTCCTCGTAATGAGCCAAAACCTGACCGATTACTTCGGCGTGGACATCGGCGACCAGGTGCAGATCAACGGAGAATCATTCACGATTGTGGGAATCTGTGACCAGGCTGGGGAGGTACAGGCGGAAGCGAGAACCGTGTACATGGATATTTCTGATGCTCAGAGAGTGACAGACAACATAGGAAACATGAGCAGTCTGGACATTTATGCACAGGACATTTCATACGTTGACGGAATAGCTGAAGCCATTGAGGTTACATATTCAGACTTGCGGGTCACAACGTATAACGATCGCTTGAGCCAGCTTCAGGACATGCAAACAAGTTACGAGGAAACACTAACCAACGCTGAATCAACGTTGAGTCAAACTCAAGCAATTGCCACTCAGGAAATCATCGTTGCCGTTGCTGCTACAAGCCTGATCATTCTGTTCGTGATGCTATACACTGTACGAGAACGCACGAAGGAAATTGGCACACTCAAGGCGATAGGCTTCAGCAACTGGAATGTAATGAGTCAGTTCATGCTCGAAGGAGTCTTGCTCAGCCTGATAGCTGGCGTAGCCGGCATTGCTATAGGAAGCATTGGAGCACCCTTCTTATCGGGACTACTGCTTCCTAGCTTGAATTCCTTCGGTTCCTCTGGCCGCTTCCAATCTAATTCCCAGTATGGTTACCAGCCTACTGACTCAGGACTACTGCGAGCGGGAGTTGCTGCCGCTGTTCCCACCGCCCAGCTCATGCTGTTGGGTCTCGCCGTAGCTGTGCTGCTTGGAGCCTTGGGGAGTTTGTATCCTGCTTGGAGAGCGTCGAGAACAAGGCCAGCGGAGGCAATGAGATATGAGTGAAGTAATACTAAAAGCGGAAAGCCTATCAAAAACCTATAGCCTGAACAAGCGCAAAATTCCTGCTCTGTCCAACGTGAACCTCAAGGTTAACAAGGGTGAGTTTGTTGCGATTATGGGTCCTTCGGGCT
>Ga0172365_10004494_pt1 | contig 10312 bp, 10 predicted proteins | sample LakKivSesite48cm_FD_114535 | JGI IMG/M metagenome (GOLD analysis project Ga0172365, IMG submission 114535) | Sediment microbial communities from Lake Kivu, Rwanda - Sediment site 48cm | ecosystem: Environmental > Aquatic > Freshwater > Lake > Sediment | place: Rwanda: Western Province, Lake... | reverse complement strand
ATAAACCTGGATGGCCTCGTCCTCTCGGCCAGCCGCGATTCTTTGTCCTGGCTTCACGCGAGGGGAGGCCTGGGTTTTGGCCCCGTGGGCCTTACCGGGTGGAAGACTTCCTCCGGCCCCTATGGCTCAGGCGGACTGTCCCTCGCCCTTCGCGCGAAGAGCATTTCTCTTGCCCTTTCGCGCGAGGAACTCAGCTGGGAAGGTCATTTCACGGGCCTCTGGGCCCCGCGTTTATCCTGGAATTCTGGTGGCCTGGGGGCCTGGGCCGGCTGGCTCCTTGCAGATTCAGGCCACGGCCCGGTCATCGGCGCCAGGGCCTCCGGCTCGGTCGGGTCAATAGAGATGGGCTACCGGACCGACATCCCTGACCCTGCTTTCATGCCTCGGCTAGAGGGGACAATGTCCGAGGCCTACATTTCCGGCGAGGCGAGGAGGTTTGGCCTGACAGCCAGGGCAGACGCTGGCTGGGGCGACTGGCTGTATGGCTACAGGGGTGATTCCGGCGGCATAGCGGGCCTTGGTCACAGGGGGAGGGCATCAGGAGGCCTTGAGGGGAACTGGGCCCTCGGGCCCCTATTGATCGGCGCGGGGGGGCAGGCCGCGTGGTTTTCCGTGCCTGCGCCGGAGCAATTTTACTGGAAGGGGGGTGGCCTTTTTGGCATTAGATTATCCCTCCTTGAGGGAGACCTTGCCATTGTCCCTTCAGTCTCAGGCCACTACTACGGCGAGCCATTCAACGGGCTCTGGACCACGGCCCGGCTTGACCTGACCTTTTACAGGGCCGTCAGGGCCTACGCGTCCCTGGATAACCTGGGCGACGATACCCTTTGCTTCTTTGGCCAGAGATGGAAGGGCAGGGTCTGGCGCTTCGGGGCCTCGCTGGTTTTGTGGGATTAGTCCTTGCAGAAAAGCATGCCTTTTCGGTATAATTTACCCGGATGAAGAATCGTATCCTTGTAGCCGACGATGCCAAGTTCATGCGCAAGCTCCTGGCAAAGATACTGGAGGAGGGTGGCTACGAGGTGGTTGCTGAGGCAGAGACCGGCTCAGATGCCATCGCGCTCTACGAGAGGATAAAGCCAGACCTGGTGACCATGGACCTGGTGATGCCGGACATGTCAGGCATTGATGCTATAAAGGAGATAGTCTCCAGGGATCCAAAGGCCAGGATAGTCGTGGTGTCAGCGATGGGCCAGCAGAGCCTGGTTTCCGAGGCCATGAGCGCGGGCGCCAGGGACTTTGTGGTGAAACCCTTTCACCCCTCGGTCGTCCTTGAGGTTATAGGAAGGGTGCTGAAGGAGATGGTGTGAAAGCCATGAGAAGATCCTCCGGGGCCCCCTTCGCGTGCGAGGTCATGTCCTTCACCGGAGGCGGATCTTCCCAGGATTGCGAGAACACCAGGATCACGAGGCCTGTCCAGTCCATCCCCCCCTGCTGTCGTGCAGGAACCTTGCCGGAGGTCCGGGCATGTTGAGGGACGATCTCCTTGATGGCCTCAGGGAGGTCATAAACATCGGTGCGGGGCACGGCGCGAGCGCTCTCTCCGTGCTCCTGGGAAAAGAGGTCAGGCTCGCGGTTCCCCGTGTGTGGCACGGGACCCTCGCGGAGGCCAGGGAGGCTTTTGACGGGGACAGGACACCGGTTTTTGGCTTTACCTTCAGGGTCATGGGCGACATGGAGGCCTGGGTCCTGGTGGCCGTTTCCGAGAGTGACGGCAAGCCCATACTGGAAATGCTCTGGCCCGGTGAGGCGGGACTCAGCTCGGAGGAGATGGTGGTTTCCGGCCTCGGGGAAACGGCCCACATCGTTTCGGGCGCGTTCCTCTCGGCCATGGCCAACCTGATGGACATGGTCGCGTTCCAGTCCATACCGAGACTGAAAAGGGGGCCGCACTCGGAGGTGGTGGCTGATTTCGTCAGCAGGGCGGGTGAATCCGATTCGGTTTTCATAGGCATAGAGGTTGAGATGAGCGTTGAATCCCTCACAAGGTGGGAGATGATCTTTGTGCCACGGGCCGCTTCAGTGAGCCTGGTGGCCGGGAAGCTTGAGGAGATGCTCAGATGATTACTGAACAGGAGTTTCTCAGGGAACTGGCCCTGCGGCTGGATCCCCGTGACCCACACGCGCACAACAATGTGGCGGTCATAATGTTCAAGAAGGGCTACCCGGAGGACGCGGTTGAGGAGCTGGAAAAAGCCCTGTCAATAGACCCCAAGTTTGAGTCTGCCCGGCGAAACCTGGAGGCGGTTCTGCGCCGTATAGGCCGGAAGGACGATGTCCTGGAGTATTACCTGGGAAGGGCACAGGATTACCCGGACACAATTGCCAGGCACCTTGCCGCGGCCGACGCGCTTTCAAACATGGGCAGGGACACCGAGGCGCTCGCGGAGTTCATGGCCGTCCTCAGCGGCAGTCCGGACGAGACAAAGGCCCTGGTCGGCGCGGCCCGTATCCTGAGAAAGCGCAGGGATTACCACGGCGCGGAAGGACTCCTGAAGAGGGTGATAGAGATAGCCCCGGATTCCGCTGAGGCCTACAGGCTCCTTGGAGAGGTTCACTACAACACCCAGCACCTTGATCTGGCTCTCCAAGAGCTTGAGAAGGCCAGGGACATAGAACCGGATTCCGCGGAGACCTATTACCTTCTCTCGTTCGTCTACGGCGAGAAAGGCATGCTTGACCAGGCCCTTGAGTGCGTTGAGAAGGCGTCAGCGCTCAACCCAAAGCTAACCGAGGCCGAGGAATTGCTCACGATAGAGACGGAGCCGGAGGACGAGACCGAGCCGGAGGCCGGTGGTGACCCATTCCAGTCCAGGCTTGAGCTCGCGGAGGCCTATCTGGGCAAGGGGCTTTTCTCTGACGCGGAGAGGGAGATAGGCAAGGCGAAGAAGTTCGCGTCCACGCCGCAGGAACAGCAGAAGGCCCTGATGGCCGAAGCCCTCCTTTACTTCCTTGAGGGCCAGTATTCAACGAGCACCCTCCTGCTGAACAGCATACCCCATCCAAACACCGAGGCCCTCGTTCTCAGGGCCCTCAACTCGTATTACATGGATCGCCACACCCCGGCCCTTGAAGCGGCAAGCCTGGCCGCGGAAACCGGCGATGAGTTCGCCTGCCTGGACCACGGCGTCCTCGTGTATGTGATAAATGGCGACACGGAACTTGCCCTTGGTTACCTGGAAAAGGCTCCGGGCCTTCCCGCGGCCCTCTACGACAGGGCTTACATACTCTTCAAGGCCGGCGATACAGGGGGCGCGGCCAAGGCCCTGGAGGAGTTCAGGGAGGCCAGGGGCGAGACCGTTCACTATTACAACCTCCTGGCCGAGACCAGGATGGCCGTGGGGGACGACGAGGGCGCGGAAGCCGCCCTGCTCAACGCCATCAGGATAGACCCCGGTTCCGGTGACGCCCTGGTTGGCTTGGGTTCCATCTACTTCGGGAGAAAGAACTTCGCGCGGTTCTTTGAGTTCATGCGCCAAGCCAGGGCCATCCGCTACTACTACAAGCGCGACACCCTTTTCCTTGCCTTCCGCGGACTCTCGTTTGACATACCCATTGAGGTAAAGGAATCCCTGCCTCGGGCCGGCGAGCTCGTGGAATCCGGCAGGCTGGAGGAGGTCATGGGAAGACTGCTGGACAGCGGCAAGCACCGGGATGTCCTCGCGCTGGTTGACGAGCTCTTGAAGGAAACGCCCTTTGAGCAGAGCCTCCTGAGGGTCAAGGCGCAGGTCTATTTCAGGTCAGGGCGTTTCAGGGAGGCCAGGGAGTATTTCTCCGCCATAACCAGCCTGACCCGTGAGGATAGGGTCTTCTGGGCCCTCTCGGAGGAGTGGCTGGGCAACTGGCCAATGGCGCTCAAGCATATCCTCCACATGATCAGGGAGGAAAAGGACAACCCGGCCCTCTGGGCGTGGGCGGGCAGGGTTCTCATCAGGCTCAGGAGGCCGAGGGAGGCCGAGATGTTCCTCAAGAAATCCCTCCTCCTGGACAACGACAACCCGGAGGCGCTTTTCTGGGTTGGAGAATTGCTTATGTCCGCGGGCAAGGGGGAGGAAGTTCAGAAAATAGCACATAACCTCATATCCCTGAAAGACCCCCGCGGTCACCTCTTCCTCGGAGAAATGGCATTTCTCAGGGAGCGCTACGACGAGGCGGCCGCGTGCCTGGAAGAGGCTCTCAGGAAGGGAGTTGACAGGGCCAGGGTGCTTTATCTCATGGGGCTGATGGCCGCCATAAGGGGACAGTATCAGGTCGCGATAAAGAACTGGAAAGAGGTGGAGAGCCTGGCATACGACCAGGTCCTGGCCTGGAAGGCCAGGCAGAACATCGCTCAACTGGAGAACCTCAGGACATACCTGAAGTCCGAGGTTTCCAGGCAAGGAGGTTCGAGAGATGCCGCTGAGGGGTGAACTCGCAGAGCTGCCTCTGATGGACCTTCTCCAGATACTCCTATTGAACAAGAAGACCGGTGTCCTCATAGCGGAGAGGGAGCACCTGACCGTTGAAGAGGAGGTCGGGGACAGGGGAGACCTGTTTCTCAGGTCCGGCCAGGTCAAATTCATATCCCTGAAACACGGCAAGCAGCTTTCCGACATCCTCTCGGTGATGGGTTACCCCGCGCCCCCCGCGCAGGAACACGAGGCCGTGGAGCTCAACCTTCTCGTGGAGATACTTGAGTCCGATAGTCCAGCCAGGGTGGAGATTGCCCGGCACGCGAAGCGTCTGACCGAGGAGAGGATGGGCGAATTGCTGCGCTGGAGGAACGGCAGGTTCATATTCAAGGAGATGGAAATCCCCTCAGCGCTTGACCTTGTTGAAGTGGATTCCCTGGAGCTCCTTGTCCAGGGCGCCAGGCACATTGACGAGTGGGAGATGGTCTCCTCAAAGCTGCCCTCGTTTGAGGTTGTGCCGACTTACCCGGAGAGCCTGCCAGAGGGGCCTTTGTCGTTCTCGCCATCGGAGTGGCGCGTCCTGGCTTCCGTTGACGGCGTGAGGTCGGTCCGGGAGATAGCGGATCAGTTCCCGGAGAGCACTTTTGAGGTGGCCAAGGCCATCGTTTCCCTGGTGGAGAAAGGGGTCCTTGGTGTGGAGGAGCGGGAGACGACGCCAAAGGATGTCTTTCCCATGGTGCACAGGCTACTCCTTTCCGCGTGGGAGCGCTTTGACATGGAGGAGTTTGACCAGGCCGAGGACCTCGCGACCCAGGTCCTGGCGCTTGACCCAACATTGTCGGTTGCGCATTTGTTTCTCGCGGAGGTCTATTACGCGCAGGGGAAATACAAGGACGCGGCAAGGCGATACATAGAGGCGATGCGCCGCGATCCAGGGCTTTCCCCCAGGGTCAACTATCACCTCGCGTGTTCCCTGGTGATGAGCGGGGATTTTGATTTCGCGATGGGCGTCCTGGACGAGGCCCTGGTCGGCGGGGGCCACCCCCGCGCCGCGGAGCTGAAATCCCTACTGGAAAAGACCCTTTCCCTGCTCATGGCCAAGGACAAGAGCTTTGAGGAGTAGCGCGGGACAGTTTTTAATTGGGTAGCCCACAACCATTGCGCTCTCATTCGTCAGTTAAAATCATAGGCACCAAACAGGTTCGGCGTTCTGGACGGGCCCCGCACACGAGGTTTTTTGGTCTTGAGGATTCTTCAAGCCCCGGCCACCGCGGCCGCCTTATAATTTCACCATGAAGGTAAGGCTTTCCTACGACTCCGGCATGAGGTTCACAGCACAGGGCCCCTCTGGCCACTCCATTGCCTTTGACAGCAGCCCCGAGCACGGTGGCGCCTACTCCGCGCCCAGCCCGATGGAGACACTCCTGGCCTGCGTCGGCGCGTGCACTGGCATGGACATGGTCTCCCTCCTCCACAAGATGGGCGTCCGGTTCTCTGACTTCTGGATTGAGCTGGATGGCGAGAGGGCACCGGAGCACCCGAAGCTCTACAGGGACATAAGGCTTGAATACCACTTCGTCGGCCAGGAATCTGACAGGGAGAAATATGAGAAGGCCGCCAGGCTGTCCATGGAAAAATACTGCTCGGTATCCGCGCACCTCAGGGCAAGCGCCCGGATGGACTGGAAGATAGTGATCCACGAGGGATAGGCATTGTTTTCGGGTTTTGGGTTGCGGGCAACGGGTGATCCCCGCGGCCCCTGGCGAGGGCGCCAAGGGCTACCCATATAAGGTTGGCGCCAGGGGTTTCACCCCCCACGGGGTGTGAGGGGCTACCGGCCCTTTACAGGGCAACCACATAGGGTCGCCCCATCAAATTGCGCGCGACCCCCCACTGACTTTATCATTTGAGGCTGAAAAGGAGGTGAGATTATTTTTCTTACGGACAGCTTCTGGAAAAAGCTAGAGAGAGGGCCGGCCGAGGCCAGGGAGCGCAAGGCCAGAACAGAGGCCGAAGGTGGGCTTGAGAGGTGGCTGGGGACGGGTTATTCCTCCGCGGAGAAACCCTTCCTGGCCGGGGTTGAGGCTGCCAGGGAGGCCCAGGAGAAGTTGGGCGAAAAACAGCCCAACTTCGTCATGTGCTTCATCGCGGGGACATACGACTACAAATCCGTCCTCTCCGGGGTAAAAGAGGTGATGCCCGTGCCGCTGGTCGGCGCGGAGGCGCCCGGAGGCCTTTTCAACGAGGATGTGGTTGCGGGCAAGGGGGTCCTTGCCGCGGCGTTCTCTTTTGCTGACAACAGGTTTGCTCTGGGCATGGGGGGCGGTTTCGTCTCCGGGACGGACAAGGCCCTCGCCTCTGCGCTGGGGGCCATATCCGAGGCCGAGGCCGGAGCAAGGAAGGATGGATACGAGCACGCGGGACTTTACATCATAGCCCCGAATTCATATCCGCTGGTTGGCGAGGCTCTTTTCTCGGAGCTTTCCCAGCTCTCGGAGACCTTTGAGGTCATATCAGCGGGCATCCTTGGCCGGGTGAACGAACCCAGCTTCGTCTCTGTTTTCTGGGAGGGGGATACATACTCTGACCACCTGGCCGCCATAGCCATTTTCTCCAGGACCCCTCTTGTCATGGGCGCTGGCCACGGTTTCCACCCGATATGCCCCCTCCGGGTGACCCTTGCCAAGGGCAACCTGATAAAGGAGCTGGACGACCAGCCCGTTGACTGGGCCCTGAAGGAGATACTGGGCAAGAGGGGCGTGAAGGTGGAGGAGCTCTCAAACACCGCCTACGCGGAAGAGGTCCTCCCGCGCTACCAGCTAGCGGTTGCCCACCCTGAGTTGCCTGGCAAGTTCCGTGCTTTCCTCCCCCTTTCTATAGAAAAAGGCGGCCTCCGGACGAACGCCATAGTTGAGGAGGGTTCCACGGTATGGTTCATGGAGGCCTCGGAGGAGGAAATGCTTGAGTCAGTGGACCGCGGCGCAAAGGAGGCCATGATAAGGACCAAAGGCGCCAGGGTGATGGGTGCGATGGTCAACGAGAGCGTTATCAGGATACACCTTCTGGCGGAGAACTACGCCAAGGAAAACGAACTCCTGCGCAAGCACCTGGCCGCGCCCTTCTTTGGGGTCGGCACGGTAGAGGAGGTGAGCATAGCGGAGGGCATCTACCCCGCGGCCCACTCGGGCAGCATGAGCCTCTCCCTGTTCACCGCCCCCGGAGTGGCCAAGGAGAAGGACAAGGGATGAGGCCTACCCGTGAATCCAGGAAACCCTCGCCGGGTCTGCCACGGCCTGGGTTTTCCGGGAAGAAATCCATGGGTAAGACACGGATAAAGGTGGTTGACATGCCAGGCGTTTTCCTTTATTATCTAGACATGCACATGGAGATGGAGGTATAGCATGGAATCACAGGTGGAAACCATCCTGAAGAACCTGATCAGGAAGACACCGCACATCAAGGCCGCGGCCGTCATAAATGTTGAGGGAATATCGCTGGCGTCTGCCCTGGAACAGGGCACCAACGAGGAGTCCTTCGGCGCAATGGCGGCCGCCCTTCTGGGCCTTGGCGAGAATGTTCTGGAAGAGATAAAGGGCGGGATCCTGCGTGAGATCTACATCAAGGGCGAGGACAAGATGGTTGTCATAGCGGGCGCTGGCCAGGAGGGAGTTCTGGCCGTGTCCGTCATGTCCGAGGCGCCACTGGGACTCATCCTGGTGGAGGTCCGCAAAGCCGCAACCGAGATATCCAAGGTCATCTCCGCCCAGGTTGATGTGTCCGAGATCTTCGGCACAGACCTCTCACTCCTGGAGGGTTTCTCGTTCACGGATCTGATAGGCGAAGAGGGAGCTGAGAAATGAAGGCTCTCCCGAAAAGAGCGAGAGTGAACGCCTCTCGCCCCTCTCCTGTCGCTTCTGAGAAATCCTTCTGGCTTTTTCCGGGAAACGAATCATGCTGATAGACAGCATCAAGAGGGAAATAAACTGCAAGATAGTTTATTACGGCCCGGCCCTCTCCGGCAAGACCACCAATCTGAAATACATCTTTGACAAGCTCAACCCCAACCACAGGGGGGAGCTAGTTTCGGTGGACACAAAGGGCGAGCGAACCCTTTTCTTTGACTTCTTGCCTGTGGAGATAAAGCTGCCGGGTGGCTTCAAGGTTCGTTTCCACCTCTACACGGTTCCGGGCCAGTTTTTCTACAAGGCTTCCAGGCGCCTGGTCCTCCGGGGCGCGGATGGTCTGGTATATGTTGCGGACTCGTCCGCGAGCAGGATGGAGTCCAACCTGCAGATACTGGTGGAGATGGTCCAGACCCTCAGGGATTACAACAATCCCCTTGAGCGGCTTCCCCTGGTCATGCAGTATAACAAACGCGACGCCTCGGACGCAATGCCTGTGAACGAGCTGGAGGCCAAGCTGAACAAGTGGAACGCCCCACATGTGGAATCCATAGCCATAAACGGCGTGGGCGTGTTCCAGACCCTTGACCTCATCACCAAGATGGTGCTCAAGGACATAGTCCATAAAGCGGGGGTAAAGTAAGTTGAATGTCAAGGAGGAGCTAGTTGACCTTCTGGACATAACCTCCGAGGCCCTCTTTGAGATAGGGCCTGATTTCACCGTTATCTTCGTCAACAGGAAGATAGCCGATGTCTGCGGCTGGGAGGCGTCCGAGATAAGGGGCAAGAGCTTTCTCGCCCTTTTCCCGGAGCAGAACCGGCAGGCCATCTCCTCGGCCCTGGAGGCCGCTTTCAGGGCCGGGGGAGTCCTCTCCGTGAAGGTTCCCCTGCTGACAAGGGAGGGCGTGGTCATAGGCGGTCACCTCAGGGTTATACCCGTGGAGCTTCCCGGCTACGGGAGGGGTTTCAGGGCCAGCCTGGTTCCCAGGCACAAGTCCTACCTGGCCGAGGAGATACTTGAGGGCCTTGACACGGGCGTTGTCCTCCTGGACAGGCGAGGCCGCGTCCTGTATGCGAACCGCTACGCCCAGTCCCACCTCTCTATCATCCCCAGGCTCCTGGAGGCCGCGAGGAAATCCTCCGGCTCTGACGAGGAGATAAGGGTTGATGACAGGGTCTACACCATGTCCGCGAAACCCTTCAAGCACGAGCCGGGCATGATGGGTTGGACGGTCCTGTTCAAGGACATATCGGACATAAAGAAGATGCACCAGATGATGACCATGGTGGACAGGCTCTCGTCCCTTGGGATAATCGCCGCGTCCATAGCCCACGAGGTGAAGAACCCCCTCGCGGGCGTCAGGGTCATGGCCCAGACCCTATACAAGGAGCTGGAGCCGGAGAAAAGGGAATACGCTTCCCGGATCATGAAGCAGATAGACAAGATTGACGGCATGATCAAGAAATTGCTGTCCTACGCGAAACCCAGGGCGCCCCACCCCGTCCCCTTCAACCTGCACTCCGTGGTGGAAGAGGTGGTGGGTGTCCTGCGGGAACGCGCCCACAGGAGCAACATAAAGATCAACCTGTTCGTGAACCCTGCGATCACGGCCACCGCTGACCCGGCCCAGATACAGCAGGTGATAATGAACCTGATCCTGAACTCCATAGAGGTGATGGAAAATGAGGGCGGGATAATAGAGATAGAGGCTGGCGAGAGCACCATCGTGAACCCTGACCTGGGCAAGCCCTACATATTCCTAAAGGTCAGGGACACCGGGCCCGGCATTCCCCACGAGGCCCAGCAGAAGGTGTTCTTCCCCTTCTATACCACGAAGGAAGGCGGAACCGGCCTGGGGCTTTTCGTGGTATACCAGCTCGTAAAGGAGAACGGTGGGATGGTGTAGGTCCAGTCTGAGCCAGGAAAAGGAACCGAGTTCATACTCTACCTGAAACCAGCCAAAGGGGGTAGCTATGGCCGCGCCTAGGGTTTTGCTCGTTGATGATGAGGCGGAAATT
>Ga0172365_10004492_pt1 | contig 10313 bp, 10 predicted proteins | sample LakKivSesite48cm_FD_114535 | JGI IMG/M metagenome (GOLD analysis project Ga0172365, IMG submission 114535) | Sediment microbial communities from Lake Kivu, Rwanda - Sediment site 48cm | ecosystem: Environmental > Aquatic > Freshwater > Lake > Sediment | place: Rwanda: Western Province, Lake... | reverse complement strand
TGCCAGGTGGTGGTCACAGGTGGCGAGGGCGGGGTTGCTCCCGCCGGATGGTACGGTTCCTCGAGCCGGTCCTGCTCCTGTTCCTCCATCATGGGCCGGCACATGGTTATACGCTGTTGGAGCGATTGGGTGAGTTCGGCGTGGAAGGTTTTGATCCCAGCATCGTCTACCGGGCGCTGCGCGAGATGGAAAACGAGGGGTGGGTCACCTCTACCTGGGACGAAGTGCAGACCCAGGGGCCACCCCGCCGGGTCTACCGCCTTACTGAGGTGGGGGACGAGGTGTTGGCGTGGTACACACAGGACCTCGAGGAGACCAGGGACCAGATCGAGCACTTATTGGATGCATACCGTCGTCACATGGAAGAGGGCGAAGGTGAGCACCATCTCAACCTGAGGGAGAAGCCATGAAACTTTGCTGCCTGGTAGACAATGCGGTTCGTCCTCACTCACCTTTCTGGGGAGAGCATGGCCTGGCTTTCCTGGTCGAATCGGAAGATGGACGTGTCCTCTTTGATACGGGCGCCAGCGGTACAGTGCTCCTGCACAACCTGGAAGCAGCGGAGGTGCCCCTCGCGGGAATCTCCGCGCTGGCATTCAGCCACGCCCACCGGGATCATACCGGTGGATTACTTGCTGTCCTCGGGCGGCGGCGCAGCCTGCCCATCTATGCCCATCCCGACCTGTTGCAGGAACGATTCTCACGGCGAGGTGGGCAGGTCAGGCCGATCGGCCTGACGTTGGATGTGGAGACGCTGCGCCAACAGGCCGACCTGCACTTGAGCGCTGTACCCCAGGAAATCCTGCCAGGCATCTGGACCACGGGTGAGATTCGCCAGCGGCCCGAACCAGAGGGACGCAGTCCCTATCACTTCGTGCGCGATGGAGAAGATTGGCTTCCAGACCCATATCGGGACGATATGGCGCTGGTCCTGGATCGCCCGCACGGATTGGTGTTGGTCTGTGGCTGCTGCCACGCCGGATTGCTGAACACCCTCCTCCATGTAGAACGCGCGTTCCAGCGTCCTGTCGTTGCTATCGCCGGCGGCGCCCACCTGATCGAAGCCACCGACGAACACCGGCAGCGCGTCGAACAGGTCCTGTTGGAGATGGAGTCCGTACGACATCTTTACCTGAATCACTGCTCCGGGGAAGCGGCCATCCTCTCCTTGCTCCTCCGGCTTGGCCCACAGGTTGTCCATTCCTGCCCGGCAGGGACCTGGCTCGACCTGGAGGCGCTTCTGTGATCGTCGCTGTGGCCAGTGGCAAAGGTTGTACGCTCAACTGTCCGCCCGAGGCCATCCGTGAGATCCTGGACGTATTGGTCACCCTCGTCAAATAGAAGGTACGCTTCTCAACCCGGTGGTCAGTGTACGTCGTTGAATGGCTTACCTGGGAGGATTGTAATGCGGAAGCTGGAACGCTTGCTGCCTGTTGGGTTGGTCGCCTTGATCGTGCTGACCGTAGTGATGGTACTGGCTGCACTGTTGTCGGAGCCACAGACCGCCCCGGCTGAGAAGCCCCCCGCGCCTGGCGACAGGGAGACGCTGACAGCCCGCGTCGTCGAAGTGCTGGAAGAAGGCGCCCTCGACCTGGGAGGGGACATGGCGCATCCCTACCAGCGGCTGTTGATGCGCGTCGAGAGCGGCTCACTGGCCGGGCAAGAGATCGTAGTGGAAGAGGGGACGGTCAACATCATCAGCGAAGACCGGTTGTTCGGCCCTGGCGACCGGGTTTACGTCGAACGCCTGGCAGGACCGGATGGCGACCGCTTCTACGTCTCAGACTTTGTGCGCACGGCGCCGCTGTTCTGGATCGTGGCGCTGTTCGTGGGCCTGGTGGTGTTGGTGGGTCGGGGCAAGGGGCTGCGCTCGCTGGTAGGCACTTTCTTCAGCCTGGCCGTGATCTTTGCCTTCGTCATACCGCAAATCATCGCCGGGCGGGATCCGGTGGCGGTGAGCATTGCGGGTTCCGTTTTTCTCCTCGCCGTTTCGACCTATCTGGTCTATGGCTGGAACCTCAAAGCCCATGCGGCAGTAACCGGAATGATGCTGAGCCTGGCGTTGACCGGATTATTGGCCTGGCTATTTGTGGGATGGAGCCGCCTGACCGGCTTGAGCGAGGAAGGGGGTTACCTGGTGATGGAACTGGGACCGGGTGTGAATCTCCGAGGGTTGGTACTGGGCGGGATCATCATCGGCTCGCTTGGCGTGCTCGACGACATCTGCGTGGGCCAGGCTTCGGCGATCTTTGAACTGGCCAATGCCAATATTGACCTGAGCTGGATCGAACTCTTCCGCCGTAGTCTCAATATCGGCCGGGACCACATTGCAGCGATGGTCAACACGTTGCTCCTGGCCTACGTGGGAGCCTCAATGCCACTGATGTTGGCCTTCACAATTTACCAGGAATCGCTCTGGCGGCGGCTAAATCGGGAACCCATCGCCGAAGAGATCGTGCGGACACTGGTGGGCAGCGTAGGATTGACCCTGGCCGTGCCCATCACCAGCCTGATCGCCAGCCTGCTGGCCCGCTGGGCAGTACGGGGGAGCAGGGGAGCAGGGGAGAGCATAGGATCGCTCAGCGGTGCGCCTGGACGAACTCGTGTGGCTTGAGATACGGCTCGCAGCGCAGGAGCGCCAGTGCGCTGGTGCCGTCGGCCATCTCGCCGTTGCGCGCCATCTCCAGCGCGCGCTCGACCAACACTTCGTGCACCTCGATAATCTCGGCCGCTTCGCGGTGAGGCTCCTGGCTCAGCCGGACGTTACGTGCCAGCACGACGTGGCAGACGTTGTCAATCGTGCTGACGCCGGGGCGGAACGTGCCCACGTAGAGCCAGTCGTCGCTTTCGCCCCCCACCTCCTCGGCCAGTTCCCGCTGCGCCAGCTCGAGCGGCGTGCCGGTGAAATCGTGGAAGCCACCGGCGGGAACCTCCCAGCACCACTCGTCCAGCGTGTAGCGGAACTGCCGGATGAGGACGACGTGCCCATCCTTGGTCACCGGCACCACCCACACCGCGCCGTTGCCCTCGACGTAGGCATAGGGACCTATGTGGCCGTCGGGCCAGCGCACCTGGTCCTGCCGCACGCGGAACATGTGATAGGTATATGGATACTCGGTGGCCAGGCGTTGCCAGCCGAGCGCGATGGCGTTGGGCTTGTCGGTTCTGTGCAAAGATGCTCCCCTTCTTTACCCCGCACTGGAGCTACAGGTCATCCGGCGGATGCCACCCCACGCTGACCCAGCGCTGTCGCGCAGCCACACGTAGCGCGTCGTTCATCTGTAGAGCGACGACAGTCGCCCGCCCTATCGCAGTCAGGCCGATAATGCGTGTACCATCGGGACTCCAGGCAAAGTGCTCAGCCCATGCCTGGGTGCGTGGGTTAAACAGGGGAACGATTTCACCGGTCAGTGGGTCTTCAGCCTCTGTTTGGTCTGCCTTGAACTCGTTGCACCGATAGCAAGCCAGGCATAGATTAGCAGGGCTGGTCTCGCCACCTTTTGACACGGGGGTGATATGGTCCACTGTCATCGGTATACCGGTGTTGGCTTCCGTCATCAGGCAGTAACTACAGCGGTGGCGGCACTCTTCTGCCAGTTTCTGGCGCATGCTCGGGGGAATGCGCATTATATTCACTCTGCGTTGTGAAGTGGTGAGGGAGAAGGGACCTGGTAGCCGCGCCATCTGAGCAAGGCGGCCGCGTGAGCCTTGCGCAACACGTAGCGGTCGGCCGTTGTACGCAAACTCTCGAGCTCGCGTCGCTCAGCATCTGTCAGTTCCCCGTCGGCATTGCGGTCGAGCAATTCCTGATAACGCCCCAGGTTCAGCTCTGGCGCTGGACTGCGGACGATATTCCACAACGCATCGTTGTCCAGCCGGTCGAGCGCGGCCAGGTCGGCTTGAAACTCGGCTGGCGCATCATCCCAGGCCGGGGGACTCCCCACCTGTAGTGCACGCAGCACAATCTCGTCGAAGGAAAGTTGAAGTGTGGTGGCCGCATGCCGCAGGCGGTGATATAACGCCTCTGGTATATTCAGCGTCACAGTATTTGTGACGTATGCTGCTTGACTCTCGCTGATCTTGGCCATCGCGGAGCATCTCCTTACGCTTCCAGAGCGTCCTGTATGCTATTCTAGCACACTTCATCTGAAGTTCAAGGCAGAGGAGGCGATCCGCTGGCTGTGGGACAGGCGAACTCCCGAGGAGACAAGGGGACAAGGCGATCCGGTGGCTGTGGGATTTTGGCCCAAAGACGTCCGTGCGCCTGTCTGAAACCTGGCGCAAGAAGATGGCGCGGCAGTTCGACTGGACGACGCGGGTGCTCGTGATATTGCAGAACTAATACACTTGAGGATGATCCTACCATTAGCACCTTGAGAAGATACGCTTCACCCCAGCCAGCCTTGAGCCGTTTCGCCTTGGTGCCGCACTTGACGGAAAGGCCGAAAATGGCGATACTGTGGCCATCCTACGAGGAGTATGAACAACCGAGCACATGGTCACATCTGATGATTCCATCCTGTCCGCATTGTGGAACTCCCCTCAAGACGATGCGGATGAGTACATCCGAGAGGCGCGCGCGCTGGCTGCGTGCTACGCCCCCGTCCTCCGCTTCGACGCCCGCGAGCCCTTCCTGCCGCTGGCAGCGGGCTATACCATCTTTCGCCACACTGGAACATCGCCCTCGTTCCAGCGGGGCCGCCAGATTGAGCTGGCGCCGGAAGGGCAGCCACCGGCCAGTTTTGCCATCGAGTACGCGATCTGGTGGGATTGGGACATCGGCCACCTGTACGAATTGGAACACGCGTGGGTCTTTGTGGACGCGGAAGGCCGGGTCGTGCGCGGCGAAGCGAGCTGGCACGGCCGCTGTCGCGACATGCGCTACGAAGGAAGGCTGGCGCTGGACGGCGACCACCTGGTGCTCTACAGCGAACCGGGCAAGCACGCCTTCGCGCCAACTCCCGCGTGGTTCCAGGAGCGACGGCAGCGCTTCAAGCGCTCGGAGACGAGTGCGCTGGCCGGTGTGAGCGGGATCCTGCTGGCCCCCTACATCCAGGGCCAGGTGAGCGTGACGCCGCTCAAGACCCGCCTGGTCCACACCTACCTGTCACAACAAGCCTTCGAGCCCAGTGGGAACTTTGCGCAGGTTTTCCGATTCGCGCCGCAGGTGCTGGTCCCCTGGCCTGCTCTCTGTGACTGGATGCCGCTCCGTGTCAACGCTTGCCTTGACCGGTTGGCGCGCGAGATTCAACCTGCTGATTACCGCTTCCTGCGCGTCGGCCATCGCGGCGCGGCAGCACACGCGCCGGACAACACGCTGCTCGGCTTTCGCCGGGCCGCCGCCCTGGGGGCCGATATGGTGGAGTGCGACGTGCAGGTGACTGCCGATGGGCAGGTGGTGGTCGTGCACGACCCGTACCTCACCGGCGCGGACGGGCGCATCCGGCCCATACACCGCAGCACCCTGGCCGAACTTCAGGCAGTTGACCTGGGGGAAGGGGAGCACATCCCTACGCTGGCCGAAACCATCGAGGTATGCAAGGACGAGCAACTGGGCGCCTACATGGAGCTCAAGGACGGCGCTGCGCTCCCCGGTGTGGTGGACGCACTCTGCGAGCAGGAATTCGTCCACCACACCATCGCTGGTTCGTTTCGCCCCGACTGGCTGATGGAGGTCAAAACCGCGCTGCCCGAGCTCGCCACGTCCATCCTGTTCGGCTCCCCCCACCTCGACGCCGTCAGGCTGGCTCAATCCGTCCGCGCCACCTACGTTCACCCTTGCTGGGAGCGGTTCCCCCATCCGAGTAGTTTGCTCACGCCGGAATGGGTGGCGCGCGTGCGCGAGGCCGAACTGGGCATCATCTGCTGGCACGAAGAGCGCCCGGAGGAGATTGCGGCCCTGCGCCGCGTGGGCGTGGACGGCATCTGCAGCGATGCGCCCGAACTACTCAGAGAACCACACAGCAAGGAGTAGTCCCATGGATCAGCCACACATCCGTTTCTCTGCCATCGGCCTCAGCCACGACCACATCTATGGCCAGGTGAACCTGTTGCTGGAGGCCGGCGCCGAGCTCGTCTCCTTCTATGCCCAGGAGCCTGAACTCGTCCCCACGTTTGTCCAGACCTATCCCCAGGCCCGCCAGGCCCGCAGCGCCCAGGAGATCCTGGAGGACGAGACGGTTCACCTGATCGTCAGCGCGGGCATCCCCTGCGAGCGGGCGCCGCTCGGCATCGCCGCGATGCGACATGGCAAGGACTTTATGAGCGACAAGCCTGGCTTCACCACCCTCGAACAACTGGCTGAGGCGCGCCGGGTGCAGGCCGAAAGCGGGCGCATCTATTCGATCTGCTTCAGCGAACGGCTCCAGAACCGGGCGGCCGCCAGGGCCGGCGAGTTGGTTCAGGCCGGCGCCATCGGCCGCGTGGTGCACACTGTCGGTCTGGGGCCGCACCGCATCCGGCTGTCCACCCGGCCTGACTGGTTCTTCCGCCGTGCCCAGTATGGCGGCATCATCACCGACATTGGCTCCCACCAGGTGGACCAGTTCCTCTTCTTCACCAGTTCCGTGCGGGCCGAGGTGGTGGCCGCCCAGGTGGCCAACTACCAGTACCCCCAGTACCCGGAACTGGAGGACTTGGGTGAGGTGATCCTGCAGGGGAACGGCGGCACGGGCTACATCCGCGTGGATTGGTTCACGCCGGATGGGCTGGAGACCTGGGGAGATGGCCGCCTGGTCATCCTCGGGACGGAGGGGTACATCGAACTGCGCAAGTACTGCGACATTGCCGGCAGGCCCGGCGGCAACCATCTGTTCCTGGTTGACCAAAAGGGCACCCATTTCTATCCCCACCAGATGTGGCTGGACGGCATTTACATGGCAGCCCCCTTCTACGCAGAGTTCGCCCGGGTGTTTGGCGAGCCAGCCGGCTTTGATGACGTGGCGCACCAGATCACGCTCATCGAAGCGCACACGCGCGACCCCACAACGGGCTTGCTCTATCACGGGTGGGACGAAAGCAGAAGCCAGCGATGGGCAGATCCTGAGACCGGCTGCTCGCCGCACTTCTGGGGACGCGCGATGGGCTGGTACGCCATGGCCATTCCCGACGTGCTGGACCATCTGCCTGAGGATCACCCCAGGCGAGAGAGCATCATCGCCATCTTCAGGAACCTGGTTGCTGCGCTCGCCGCCGTTCAGGATCAGCCTTCCGGCCTCTGGTATCAGGTGCTGGACCAGGGGCACAGAGAGGGAAATTACCTGGAGGCACAGATGAAATACTTTGCATCGCTGGAATCCAGGCCGGGGTTGAACGGTCTGCCCTATAACCCGTGCCAGTTGCTGGACTTTGGCCTGCTGAAGCTGGCGGCCGGAGAGCAGTTCTCCGGGCAGACGGGCGAGCGCGAAGTGCTGGCGGTGATCCTGGGCGGCCAGGCCACGTTTGAGGTCGCCGGCAAGCGGTTCGAGAAGGTCGGGGGGCGGCCAAACGTCTTCGCCGGCAAGCCCCACTCCGTCTACTTACCCGCCGGCATCGAGTACCGCGTCACGGCAGAAGGGCCAATCGAGATCGGCATGGCCAGCGCACCAAGCGACCTACAGGCGGCGCCTTACGTCATCCCCCCGGAGCGGGTGGCGAACGGGGTGTGGGGCGCGGCTAACTTTAGGCGCTACTTCCACCAGATCCTCACGCTGGCTGCGCAGCCCGACTTGCCCGCGCGGCGGCTCATCGTGGGCGAGACCTTCACCCCCAGCGGCAACTGGTCCACCTTTCCCCCGCACAGGCACGAAGTGGACGACCTGCCCCGCGAGGCCGACCACGAGGAGATGTACTTTTTCAAAGTCAATCCGGCTGATGGCTTTGGCATCTGCCGCTACTATGCGGACGAGTACGTCCGTGACGACCAGGGGGAGGAAGCCAACTTTACGGTGCGCGACAACACCATCCTGATGGCCCCGCACGGCTACCACACCGTCGTCAGCGCGCCTGGATACACGACCTACTACCTGTGGTTCCTGGCCGGCGAGCATCGCATCCAGGCCACCGTGGATGATCCGCACCTGGGCTGGGTGAGCCGTACCGTCCCCATGCTGCGGGAATTGGGTCACTAATGGCGAATGGCGAATGGCGAATGGCGAATGGCGAATGGCGAATGGCGAATGACGCCCGTTTCACGTTTCACGCTTCACGCTCAACTGGAGCATTCTGGAGGAGAGTGTAATGACGAGAATATTGGACCTTTTTCGACTGGACGGAAAGGTAGCGCTGGTTACTGGTGCGAGCCGGGGACTGGGGCAGGCGATGGCGGTCGGGCTGGCGGAGGCCGGCGCCGATGTCGCCGGGCTGGACGTCATCCCTGTCGAGGAAACGAGAGGTCAGGTGGAAGCGCTCGGGAGACGCTTTCTCGCCGTGGAGTGCGACCTGCGCACTTCCTCCGTCGCCCGGCTGAACGAGGTCGTGGGCCGGGTGGTCGAGGAACTGGGAGGGCTGGACATTCTGGTCAACAACGCCGGCATCATCCGTCGAGCGCCCGCGCTGGAGTTCAGCGAGCAGGACTGGGACGACGTGATTCAGATCAACTTGAGGGCGCTCTTCTTCCTCTCCCAGGCCGCGGCCCGCGTGATGGCCGGACGGGGCGGGGGGAAGATCGTCAACGTCGCCTCGATGCTCTCGTTCCAGGGCGGCATCCTGATCCCCTCGTACACGGCGGCCAAGAGCGGCGTGGCCGGGCTGACCCGCGCGCTGGCCAACGAATGGGCCCCTCAGGGCATCCACGTCAACGCCATCGCGCCTGGCTACATGGCCACTGCCAACACCGCTGCACTGCGCGCCGACCCGCAGCGCAACCAGACCATCCTGGCCCGCATCCCGGTGGGGCGCTGGGGAGAGCCCGCCGACTTGAAGGGGGTGGTGGTGTTCCTGGCCTCGGCCGCCTCGGACTATCTGCACGGCGCGATTGTGCCGGTAGACGGCGGCTGGCTGGCCCGCTGAGGGAAGGAGGGGAGGGCAGGGAGGGGACACGGAACACGCGATACGGACCACGTGTCTCGTGTTGTGTGTTCCGTGGCGCGTGTTGTATAGGGGTGAAAGGAGATGAGCAATGGCACGCTACACCAGGCTTGAGGTCTTGAATACGATACTGGAACTGGGGTTGGTCCCGGTTTTTTACAACCCCGACCTGGAGGTGGCCAAGCAGATCGTGGCCGCCTGTCGGGCCGGGGGCGCCCGGGTGGTGGAGTTCACCAACCGGGGTGATTTCGCCTTCCAGGTCTACACCGCGCTGGCCCAACACGGTGCCAGAATCGAGCCCGACGTCATCCTGGGCGTCGGCTCCATCATAGACGCTCCCACGGCGGCGCTGTACGTCTCCGCGGGGGCCAACTTTGTGGTGGGCCCGGTGCTCAACCCCGAGGTGGCCCACCTGTGCAACCGGCGCAAGATCGCCTACAGTCCTGGCTGCGGCAGCGCCTCGGAGATCTCGCAGGCCGAGGAACTGGGCGTCGAGATCGTCAAGGTGTTTCCCGGTGACTCGGTCGGCGGGCCAGAGTTCGTCAAGGCCGTGCTGGGACCCTGCCCGTGGACGCGCATCATGCCCACTGGCGGCGTGGACGCCACCGAGGAGTCCATCCGCGCCTGGTTCAAGGCCGGGGCAGCCTGTGTGGGGATGGGGTCCAAGCTGATCACGAAAGATCTGGTGGCTGCACGCGATTTCGACGCCATCTCCAGCAAGGTCGCCCAGGTGCTGGCCTGGATCAAAGAGGCCCGCGCAAAATCATAGTCACCCTCCCGCAGGTTTGGGCATTTTCTCGGCTGAAAATGGCGCTCCTGGACGGAATGCAGGCCCGCAACGCCGCTCCAAGCAGCCTGCGGGAGAGTAGGCTGGGCGAAAGAACTATGTCGAGGAGAGACAAATGACAGCTCTAAAGTATCACGAGATGCCCGTGGACCAGATCCGTGAGGGGGCCGAGCGCCGGCTCGGACATACCGAAAACCTGATGATCGTCGTCGTGGACTTTTACGATGGTCCGAAGGCCCAGCCGGACCCGCCCCATGCGCACCCCCACGAGCAGGTCTCCTACGTCGCGGAAGGGGCGATTGTCTTCGTTATGGATGGCCAGCAGACGAGGCTGGAGGCCGGGGACGTGTTCCTGGTCCCCTCCGGGAAGCCCCACGCGATCCAGCAACTGAGCGAGCACGTCCGGCTGGTGGACTGCTTCACGCCCATCCGCGAAGACTTCCTTTCGTAATAGAGGCTGCAATGATCGGCCAGAAGTGGCACTCTGAAATTCGCGAGTTTAAGGACGAAAAGACCGGGC
>Ga0172365_10004491_pt1 | contig 10315 bp, 4 predicted proteins | sample LakKivSesite48cm_FD_114535 | JGI IMG/M metagenome (GOLD analysis project Ga0172365, IMG submission 114535) | Sediment microbial communities from Lake Kivu, Rwanda - Sediment site 48cm | ecosystem: Environmental > Aquatic > Freshwater > Lake > Sediment | place: Rwanda: Western Province, Lake Kivu... | reverse complement strand
TGGAACGCCTGCTGGATCACTTTGGCTGGCCATAGCCCGTGCTGGGCCAGGATTCAACCCCAGTTGTCAAAGTGCCGGGGTAGATTTGATACCCCCCGATTTTTGCGCAAAATCTGAGTGATAGTCAACTGCCGTTTTTCTCTTTTTCCGTTTGGCTAATGCGTGTCCGCAAAATCTAGCTTTTCCTTCTAAAAATGGGAATCCAACCCTTCTTGTCTGACCATAGAATAGGGAGACTATTGTTTGGCGTTTGGTATTCAAAAGCTACCAGTGCCTGGCTGTCATCATAACCCAATGGGAACTCGGGGCAAAGCACCTCCCCATACCGACGGCAGATTCTCTCGGCTCTTCTGCGCTCCTCTTCGTCGCTGAATATAGTACATTGGGGTGAAAAAACTCGATCCCGCTCATCTAATAGTTCGGCGCAGATGACTGTAAACGGTGTTCGGGCTTGGATGTGCTCGATTGCGCTCTGGAAAGCAAGGAGCACCAAGCAGTACAACTTTGCTTTCTCGATCCCATGTTGGTCTCTCAATTCTTCATCCCAGAATGTTATCACTTGGTTTCCCGTACCGATAAAGTCATCAACGAAGGCTAGTGTCTGGATCCCTTTTGTAGCAGATGCGGAGAGAACCCGAAGATCCTGAAAATGTGACTCGCTCAGGCCATTCACTGCTTTGTAATAGTAGAGCGTCATCTGTCCACTTTTCGCTGCCCCTCCTATCCCGAAGAACCAGATATGTTTGAGACTCTGCTGTCCAACAGCGCGTATGAACTTGCGATGAAGGATTCCATAGAGTCTATTAATGTCCGTTTGGCTGTAGTATTTGGTATTACTCAGCAGCTTTATTGCCACATCTCGTTCATCATCCTCAAACATTAACAGCCAGGACTCGATTTCTTCCTGAGTCTTCACCCCGTGCCATTGCCTGACTAACGTAGCTATACCCTCAGCATGGTGCCTCAGGTTCGTTCTTCGGACCATTTCTGGCTGGTCGGCAGATACCACTGTTGTGGGTGTTGGTTGAATAAGTGCAGCAACAGGATATGTAAAGAAACGGGCCCCATACTCTTCAACGATCTTTGCGCTGATGCGGAAGCCAGCCCCCTCTTCCGCTACTCTGTGAGTTTGGCAAAGCTGGTAAAGTGCCATCCGAACGCGCGGTGTCTGGATTCCAAGTACCTCAGCAATGTTATCCACGGTTGTCAGCGGATGGTGCGCGAGAAAGCAAAAGATACTTCGCTCATCACCTTGCAAGCCCTCAAAAAAGTCTCTCAGCGCGGCGTCAAAGCTCTGGAACACATGCTCGCGCAATGCAGATTCCCACAGACCGTCGAATTCAACCAGAGTGATATGGGTCCCGCCTGTGCCTTCCGGTGCGACACGCTTGTAGAGATGGTCACACAGGATCTGAATCAGGCTGGGCTTACCGCCGGTTAGTTCCTGGATCCGCTGCAGTGCCGGTTCGTCGAAGGACAACTGCCCTTCCACAGGGGCCTGGACCAGTGCTTGGGCATCAGCTAGATCAAGAGGGCCGAGATGCACAGATCGGAAAGCACCTCTCAGACTCACGAACTCCGGTGTCTCCTGATGCGGTTTGATGTCGCCCGCCAGGATGAAGTCCACGGCCTGGCATTGCTGTATAGCAGCTTTGAGGCAGGAGCAGACATTTGCACTCCCGTCCAGTTCCAGCAATTTCTCGCTTTCATCCACTGATACGACCGCTCGTTGCCCCTTGCGAGACAGTTGCTCCGATATCCTGGTCAGCTCTTTAAGAAAAACCGCGTGGTCAATAGGCAACAAGAGTCTAAATCGTTCCGCCTGCTCCTCAGCCAATTCGGCCAAGACCTTGAAATAGAATCCGGAAACGCTGGTAACAGTGAGCATGTCTACATATGGCCAACGGTATGAAACTGTAGAGTTGCGAAGTTCTACCAAGAGAGCGCCGGTCTTCTGATCCAACAGCTGCTCGTAGAGACCTGACATTCCTCTGGCTAGGTCTCCGATCATATACAGCAGGAAGGTCTTGCCGATCCGCCGCTCCCCGATGAGTAAGACCGAGTCCCCGTTTCGCAAGTAGTCGCTGATGGTCTGGATCTCCTGGCGGCGGCCAAAGAACATGCGCAGCTTGACCGGGGATGGGTCAACGGTTATAAAATAGGGTGATGGCATTGCTCAATCTCCTTGTCGGCGAATCCATTCCTCATCCAGCCGGGCTTTAATGTTAGCAAAGGTCTTCTGGGCGGGTGTGCCTTGGTCCCGCACAACTTCGCTGACTAGGTTCATGTCCACTAACCTGGCAATGACGTCCCGGTTGTGTTGGCTAACGACTATCGGCTCAACTGACATGCGTTTGAGTGTATCCCGTTCGTCCGGCTCCAGTGCTTCCCACAATGACCGCAGGCCATAATCCACTGTGTCGAGAATTCTATGGGTGGCGGCGTCTATGTGTGGAATGGTGACCGTCAATATCTCGTCAGGGCCAGCCGGTCCCTGACTCGCCTTGTACATATGCTCCAACGCCAGAAAGCAGAGGGCCTGGGTATAATATGGGGAACAGCCACCATATTCGATGATCCGGGCGACCGCATCGTCCTCAAATCTCACGCCGACCTGCCGCGCCGGCTCTCTGATCAATCTCGCTGTTTCCTCCAGTGAAAGCCCTTTCAGCTTGATACCGAAAAAGATGTTATAGAGAGGCGAGGTCACGCCGGTCATCTGGAGAATCTGCGGGGTTCCGGCCAGGACGCAGGCGACGCGCTCGTGGGTTTGCAGCAGATGGCGCAGGAACTCCTGGCGTGAATCGTGGACCGTCTTTTCCGGTGCGAGGCTAGCCAGTAAGAAAGTTGCTTCATCCAATAACAAGATCACCCTAGTTTCATCGCTCATTGTAGCCAGCCAATCCAGGTGTTTCTTGAGGTCGCGTTCGAATTGAAAGTTGAACAGATCAATCGGGGTCTCGCGGCTTGCCGTCTTTACATCCCAACTCAAAGGCGGGGGGGCCTCGCCGAGGTTGTCTTGCACCTCTTCTCTCAACTGGAGAAGGATAGCTCTGAACATCTGATGATGCTCATGCCCCATCTTCTGTGGCGTCAACACAAGAGAGACAAACGGAAACTGTAGTCGAGCTTTAAGTTGGAGCAACAGACTGGTCTTCCCGGCCCGACGCGGCCCGGTGACCAGGAAATTCTGCTTATTGCGCTTTGTGACACCGCGATGGATCTCGCTCAATTCGGCCGCCCGTCCGAAAAACAGATGCTCGTCTCTGATCGGCTCGCCAAACACGTAGGGGTTCTCTATTTGGGCGCTGGCATAACACGTCTTTATCTTTGTCCCGATCTTGAAATTCAGAGTGATCGTCCCAGCATTGTTCGGCCGGACGACAAAAACGCCCCTTCGCGGTCCTTGATCGAGGCCGTCCACGGTGATCGGGTTCGGTGAAGTGATCTCGTATTGCTCCGACTGCAAGAGTTCGACGCACAGGGGCTCTGTCTGGTCAGAGACCGAGAACTCCATGATGAACATGTTGTCCCGGTACACCTGCATACGGCTGCCTTCAACAATGCGTATCTTGTATTCTCTTGGTTCAGACGCGACATTCACAGGGGTCCCCTTCTTGTGCTTCTTCATGCCACTATCCGAAACGCGAGAGACTTTCTATCCACCGGATCGCGGTAGAGGGTGTATCGCTGGTCAATCACCCGTTGGCGATAGCGGACCGCATGGGCAATGCAAGCCCGTACATCTTCCGGGCCAAAGTTGCCGTCAGGAAAGAGGAGCTTGAGCAAGCCGCTGGCAATGGCTTTAATGCCCTTCTCATCGCGGATGTTGGCGCTCTCTAGCTCTACATACTGGTCAATGTAGTTCTGGTAGTTCAGTCCTCTGAGAAGGTGCAGGATCTCGCAGAAATAGTCGGCAGCAAAGCCGTTGTATGGCGTCAGATGTTCCTGACGTTGGCCGATCTTGCTGATCTCCCAGCCAGGGATAAAGCCCGCCAGTCTGTCTAGGAAGGCCTTGTGCTGCATAGGTGGTGGTAAAAGCTCCAGACACGGCGCGGTTTCATAGTCCTGGTTGAGCGGCGGTAAGTTGCCGACCAGAACCACCGAGGCGGTGCTGGAGATCTCCACATCGCCCCGGTCATAGGAGCCATCAGCCATGAACTTGAGCAGCTTGTTGACCACTTCGTCCTTTAGCCCACGCCCGACCTTGTCTATTTCGTCAAAGACGACAACATCATAGTAGGCCAGCAGGCCCGAGGTCTTGTCACGGATGTTGTAGAACAGCACAGCCGGGCTGACCACGCTGCCCGAGATCACGCGGGAGTAGACCGAGATCTTGTCGAACAAGTAGGTTTTGCCGGTGCCGGGCGGCCCCAGTTCCACCATGTGAGTGTTTTTTTCGACCAGGGGCACCATACGCGAGATAACGTGTAACCTGACTCCTGCAGGATAAACATCCGGGTTAAGTCCGGTACTGCTAATCAGCACTTTCTGCCACTCCTCGGTCGTGAAGTAGCGACGCCCCTCCTGAAAGGCAGCCAGGTCTACATTGGAGAGCTGGAATGGACGGAATCGAGTGAGGATCACCTCCCTGGTTTCGCCGTTGTACAACAATTGGCCCATCCCCCAGACGCCATCCACCAGCATACGCGGGTGGGCATCCATGATGTGCCGTTGGACCCGGGCATCGAACAAGCCCAGGGATGGTATCTCCAGCTTGTATCGCTCATCTTCAGGCTTGGACAGATCCACCCGGACTTTGTAGGCATCAATCAGCTCAATCTGACCCTGTTGCTCCAGGCGATGCAGAGCTACGTTTTTTTGCTTGCGTTCCACATAATGAGCGCGGACATAGGCGTCCATTTCGGCCAGGTTCTCCCGGGTGTCGCCAGTCTCGCAGAACTTGCCGATCAACCATTCGGATACAAAGCGTGGCAATTGGCTAACTTGGTGGCGCAAGCCAAGCGACTTGTTGACTACGGCTCCCGGATAGACCTCGGCTAGCCGTCGGCTCCATTCCATCTGTGGCTGCTTCGTGGATTGTTCACCTGATAAAGCCATTCCCGGTCTCCTATACGCCCTCATCGTCGAACGTGCGGCGGGTAGATAAGCGCATCCGTTCCCGGCGTCCCGGCTGCACGGTCAAGACTCGCGTCTCTGCAAAACGTTTGCGCACGCCGCCGATCTCCCCCTCGAGCACTACTTGGACAGGCACATCGCCAGATGCCGACGGAATGACTGGCGCATCCAGCCGGCCCACATCGCCCGGCCCGATGTCTCCGGCTCGTAGTTCTCTCAGGCCCAGTTCTGGTATTTCGATAGTCAGATATTGCAGCGGCCGATCGTTTTTGTTGAGGATTGCGATGGACAGCGTGCTCTCCTCCTCGCTGGACAGACGCCCAGTCAGAGTTATCACCGGGGTTTCGATCTCCATCTCACCTTTGGTTAACACCGCAATCGGGACAATCGCCTCGTACATGGACAATCCGCCGTGCACATAGTTGCCCTTGCCCCGGCTGACGTACTGGAACAGCCTCGGCATGAGCCAAGCGATCACCTCGCCCTCGCTGGAGCTGGATTCTGCCAGCCCGAACTGCTCAGCCTGCTCGTGCCAGATGACGTGCCAGGTTGCAGACTGCCGGTTGTAGAAGTCCTTCATGGCCTGGAGTACAGGCGTCGCGTTTTCTGGACTCTCTTCTTGCTTGACCCTGACGATAGCCAGGCGGCCGTGACGCTCCAAGTCAAGGAAGCTTTTTAGCGATCGGTCAATCTCGGCCTGGCTCTGTTCGGCCACATCTAGGAATCCGTGGTCGCTGACTATAATGAGTTGGAGATTCGTCTCATCGCGGAGGGCTGGATTCTGGCGTATCCCCTTGAAGATTTCGTCTACCAGGTGATCCAGCCATGGCCGCACGGTATTTTTTAACTCGGATTCGAGCTGCTTCGAGTCGTGGATGTGAGAGTCGATCTCGGTGTAGACGAGGGCATAGCATCGCGCGTCGAGCTTGAGCGCGCGGCGGAAATCTGCCTCACCGCCGTTGACGTAGACCAGTTCGCTTGCGAGAACCTGGATGCGCTTGTTGCCGGGCAACGCTTTCAGTTGGTCTACCCGGCCGAGATAGCCCAGCGCCCGCGCCAACGTCCGGGCCTCTTCGTCAGGCGGGATGTCGGTGCCATAGATGTCATCCACGAAATGGGCCAGGTTGCGCGGCGACAGCCCTCCAAAGATGGCCCGCCGTGAAAACTCGGTGATGGTGGGCAAAACGGCCAGGCCCGCCTCGCGGCCTTGGACCACAAAGCCGCGCTGTCCCAACACGCTGCGAAGGTATCGCCACAGTTCCCAATCCAGTGCATCGAATACCAAGAGGATGACCCTGGCGCCCCGCGCTACGCTGTCCAACGCCAACCGGGCCGCGTGCATGACCAGTGGCGGTCGCGCCGCTGTGGAAGCGATCAGCCGGGGATATTCGCCCAGGAGCCAGTCAGCGAACGCACTGTTCAATCGCTCATCGAGGGTGGAGAACAACGTGCTCAGGCTGGTTGCCTGGGCCGCATGTTGGTCGGGGACAACATCTTGCACTTCCTGGTTCACTCGCCGGGCCTTGATGAGCAACTCATAGATCGCCAGCCAATCGTCCCACCGGCTAGGAGTCGCTTCGTCCAAGTAGCTGATGATGTCGCTGAATTCGAGCAGGGAGGCCGCCCAACCCCCCGGGCGCGTCGGCCGGCCAATCCTGCGAAAGAGCGGCGCGAAGTGGCTATCCAACTGGGCGAGAGCGGCCACGAACGTGGCCCTTTGCTCCTTCGTTGCGTCAGCATTGTGTTGTTCCAGAAGCCACTGCCCCAACCGCGCTTGAACAGCATCGTATTCAGCGGCGAAACGGCCGGACATCTGCCGGATGTATCGGCCAAACTCTTCTTCCTCGATCAAGCCCTCCTCATTTAGCAACAAGGCCAATACCTGCTCTAATTGTTCGATCAGGGGTTCTTCGGTCTGTTCGTACAGCGCCTCGCACCAAGGGGCTAAAGCGTCCAAGATGATGGTCTCTCCCTTAATTTCCTGCCACCGGCCCACCTGTTCTGTCATGTTGGCAATCACGGCCTTGCGCGCCAGTTTGGGATAGTTGCTCAGCCAGCAGCGTACAGCCAGTTGATTCAGGTAGGCCGGGGCCTCGCCGGCCGCGCCCCGGCGCAGGAGATCGACGGCGAAAGGCAGGAGGTCTCGGCGGCCAAACCGTTCCAGGGTGGCCCTCGTCCCCTCCTCGGCCAGTCGCCGCACGTACTCGACGGTCCAGCCCGCTTGGGCGGCTGTTTCCTCCATATGCAAAAAGGCAACCAGGTTCCCAAACCAGCTTCTGAAGTCGGCATCGTCACCGATCTGGAGGACCGATCTGCCAAACGCTTTCAGCAGCAGCGCATCGTCGAGCGAAGCCTGGTCGCGGATACCCTGGGGACCGGATGCCGCCAGCAGGTCATTGCGGTTTCTGATGCCCAGGGCGATCAAGTCGTGGTCGGAGAGGTCAGCGGGGACCTGGATGTGGAACGCCTCAGCGATCTCGTCCCGGGGCGCAATGTGCGTGATTGACGCCAGGCCCCCCAGGAGAGCCAGATCGCGAAAGCCGGCGAAAAAGCTGCGCGAGCGCACGACGATGGTCAGCGGCGCTGGCCGCTCGCCATCCTTCACCTCCTCGATGGCCCGGCGCGCCGCCGCATAGGACGGCGCGTCGGTGACCACGAGCGCCTGGTCGTCAATGCCCTCCAGCCCGGCGTATGGGTCGGTATAGAGCCTGAACAGAACGGGATGATTCATTCCTCCGCCTGCCTGATCACGTCTGCGGTTTGAATTCGTTGGCGATCTTTTGCAGCCACTTCTTCAATTGCTCTCCCAGCTCCTCTAACGTCATGGCTTCCAGTCCGCTAGCCAGCAAAAACGAACGGACATCATTGCCCAAGTGCGCTGTCGGCAAGCGCGGGGTGCGTTTCTGCCTCTCTTCCTCAGCCAACCGCTCTTCCAGTTCCTTGCGCTGTTTGGCCTGCTCCCTGGCATATTCTTCGGCCTGCCGTAGGATCGTTCTGAGAAGGGGAAGCAAGGTCTTTAGCTTCCGGTAGTGGGCCTTGCCAAGTGGGCGATCCAGACCCACCAATTCCTGGACGCCAGCGATGGTTGCTTTCTCCTCGGCGTCGGCCCGTTCCCTGGTGTAGACCTGCGCGCTCTCGGAACCCAATGCTGCGGCCAGCCGGGACAGATAACTGTCCAACGCATTGTCCACGCTGGTCCCCAGTTTGGCCTCACTATCCCGGAGTTGCCCCAGAATCTCCATATCCTGGCCTAGCCGATACCGGCAAGTGGGGCAGACCGCTTTGCCGAACTGCCGGTAGTCGCGCATGGCGTCTTCGGCCAGCGGCTGGCAGCCTGGCTTGCGCATGTCCCGGATCCGGTCGTCGAAGCTGGCGCTGGTAGCGATGCCCTCAAAGCCAAACAGGCCGAACTCATCCAGCAGCGCGTAAGCCAACGACTGCTCGACCTCCCGACCATAGCTCGCCCTGGCTTTGGCCACGGCATTGTGTTCGCCCACGTATTGCTCGACGTACTGCTCCCACAGCTTCCCGAATTGCCTAACGAATGCCTGGCGTTTCTCGGTCGAGAGCGCATCGGCCCGATAGGCTTGCCAGGCGTCCTCAACACCTTGCGCCAGAGCACCCAGGCGGTCCAGGCTACTTGCCTGCTGCAACTGCCGATACAGTTGATGGACAAGCTGCAGCGTCGCCCAATCTTTTAGGAATTGCTGGCTATCCTCAATCACTCGATGAATAGCCAGCGCGGCGGCGTCGGGGTTGACGCTGACCGGCACGCCGGATAGCTCTTGGCCCAGGGCTGCCAGCTCCTCGAAGCCCTGGGCGGGTATGACGATCCGTCTGACTTGCTCCAGGTGCTTTACCAGGGCAGCAAATGCCGCGCTCTCGGCTTCTACAGCGCTTAGATTGTCCCTAACCCGGCCAAGCTGGTTCAGCAATAGGTTACTATCCTGTTTGAGGTCGAGCCATGTTCGCTGATCGTCCACCGTTCGTCCCAGATTTTTTTCCAAATTCTGGTAGTATCGCACGTTCAGTGGCTTGTCTATAGCCTGCCATACCGAGCAGATGTACGTATAAGGAACCGCCGTTGCCTGAACCGGCAGTACGCGATAGCTTTGATCTTTGCCTTTAGTGATGTCGGCTACGAGCTTTTTGCCGACTGGCGGCATTGCGCCGCTTTTGTCCAGGATGTAGACCTTCTTGAGTGCTCTGGCTGCGGCAATATACAGTTCCACCATATAGTCGGGCAAACCATAGGGAGCTCTGCCCAGACGGTCGTATAGCGTTGCCAGAGGAGCGGCCAGGTCGCCGGTCAGAGTATCCAACACGATCTTCCAGATTTCATAGCCTTCGCTGCCCTGTTTTGGTTCTGTCAACTCGACCTCGTACTTGCCGCCCGCAGCGCTCTTCCAGGCACATAAACCGAGCGTCTGTAGCGTGTCTCGCGCTTGCCGGGCTACCTCCGAGGTATCGCTGGCAAAGGTGTGCTGCGGGTTGACGATACAGGTCTCGATCAGGGCATTTGTTGTGCCTCGTCCGGTGATACGCTCTGCCCCGATTTTGGGGAACTTGTAGTAGTACCGCTCAAACATGTCTACCAGGATGGTATTTAGGGCCTGCGCCTCATGGGGTTGGCGATTGACGAAGAAGATAAAGTTGGATACCTGACCGAATGTCTCTATCGCGTGCTGCACCCGCTCTTGTACCTCGGCTAACTTGGCCCGTGTGATGCGCGCACGATGATCGTCAACACCGCTCACCTCTCCAACTCCCAGCCGTTTCCCGATCTCCTGCAGAGCGCGGTAGCGCCGCAGATCCGTATGGCTGAGCATATCCACCCTCTTGGGCACAGCCACGGCCACGTTGCCCGCCGACAGATCGCGGGCCTTCTGGGTGACATCGCTGAACACGGCGTTATAGCGTTCCATGTCGGCGAAATCCGGCACCAGGAATACTACCTTGCCATCTGCACTTCTCGGTTTGATTGGGCTGGCCTCCTCCAATTGCCCGATGTCCATCCACTGGGACTCGACGCGGCGGTCCACCTTGACCAGCACAGAATCGGGCGCATTCAGACAGACGCGAGGCCCATACGCTTGCAACTCGCTGCGTAGAACCTCGTCGGCATCTATCCCGGCCATCTTCTCCTGGATCTCGTTCTCCGGATCCCAGCCTGGATCGCCGTGGCTGTAGAAGTATTTCCTGGTCGAAGGGTCGAAATAGACGTAACTTGTTTTGC
>Ga0172365_10004490_pt1 | contig 10315 bp, 9 predicted proteins | sample LakKivSesite48cm_FD_114535 | JGI IMG/M metagenome (GOLD analysis project Ga0172365, IMG submission 114535) | Sediment microbial communities from Lake Kivu, Rwanda - Sediment site 48cm | ecosystem: Environmental > Aquatic > Freshwater > Lake > Sediment | place: Rwanda: Western Province, Lake Kivu... | reverse complement strand
TGATCACGAAAAAGGAGATGCTAATGCCTCGAGAATGGAATTTGACCTTGGTCGAAGGATTTCCATATAATGGATGGACGATGAAATGGACATGGGTTTACATCGAGGATATCTCTCGGCATGCCGGCGAGGACGTCGAGGTCCGCGGTTGGCTCTACAACAAGCGTTCAAGCGGCAAGATACGATTCCTGCTCATCCGCGACGGCACTGGAGTTCTCCAGGCCACCATCTTCAGCCCGGAGAAAGACCATCCCCTGTTTGCTCAGTTTGACGCTCTGACCCATGAGTCTTCGCTTGTCGTCAGGGGCCGCATTCGCCAGGACGAAAGAGCGCCCGGCGGCTATGAGCTCGTCATCGCCGACATGAAAACCATCCAGATCGCCAGAGATTATCCGATCACCCCGAAAGAGCACAGCACCGCTTTCCTGATGGAGCACCGCCATCTCTGGCTTCGCTCCCGCAAGCAGCACGCCGTACTCCAGGTCCGGGCTGAGCTTATCCGGGCCATCCGTGATTTCTTCGACGGCCGTGGGTTCAGGCTCATGGATACGCCCATCCTAACGCCGAGCGCCTGCGAAGGAACGACGACCCTCTTCGAAACCCAGTACTTTGACCAGAAAGCCTTTCTCAGCCAGAGCGGTCAGCTTTATAACGAGGCCACGGCCATGGCCTTCGGCAAAGTCTACTGTTTCGGCCCTACTTTCCGGGCCGAGAAATCCAAGACCCGGCGTCACCTGATCGAATTCTGGATGGTCGAGCCGGAAGTTGCCTTTGCCACCCTCGAGGACATCACCGAGCTCGCCGAGGACCTGATTCTTTTCATCCTTGAGCGAGTCCTGTCGCGTCGGCGCCAGGAGCTCGATATCCTCGAGCGAGACGCTGGGCCGCTCGAGCGGATAAGAAAGCCTTTTCCCCGCGTCACCTACGATGAAGCTGTTCGGCTACTTCAGGAAAAAGGCTCGCCCATCGCTTGGGGGAATGATTTTGGCGCGCCCGAGGAAACGCTGATATCCGAGATTTTCGACCTCCCCGTCTGCGTCACTCATTTTCCAGCCGCGATCAAGGCCTTCTATATGCAACCCGCGCCGGAAAGGCCCGACCTTGTCCTGGGCGTGGACATGCTGGCCTCAGAAGGCTACGGCGAAATCATCGGCGGCGGGCAGCGCATTCACGACCCCGGCCTCCTGGAGAAGCGGCTCAAGGAGAACGACTTGCCTCGCCAAGCCTACCAGTGGTATATCGACCTGCGCCAGTACGGCAGCGTCCCCCATGCCGGGTTTGGCCTTGGCGTGGAGCGGACTTTGGCCTGGCTCTGCCGGATAAAGCATATCCGCGAGACCATCCCCTTCCCCCGCCTCCTCTACAGAATTTATCCTTGATGGCCCTTATGTCCCGGCCTCATTCCCCCGGAAGAAAGATCGTCGCCCTCATCAGCTACGGCTGCGCCAAGAACCTGGTTGACAGCGAAGTCATGCTTGGCTATCTCAGCCGGGCCGGCTATGCCATCTTGCCAGACCCTGAGAAAGCCGACATCATCATCCTCAACACCTGCGCGTTCATCAAGCCGGCCCGAGAAGAAGCAGCCCGGGCTATCGAAGATGCTGTCAGCTTGAAAGACGGAAAAAAAGCGCCGCTTGTGGTCGCTGCTGGCTGCTACGTAGAACGATATAAAGACAGCCTCGAGCAGACATTCCCGGGCGTTGATATCTGGCTCGATGTCAAGGACTACGACAAGATTGTCCAGGCTGTCGAAGGCAAGCCGTTTCGGTCCGGCCGCAGGGCCTTCCTTTGCAGCCACACGACGCCCCGCCTCCTCTCCACTCCCTCTTCTTGGGCCTATCTCAAGATCTCCGAGGGCTGTTCCCACCGGTGTTCATTCTGCGCTATCCCATTGATCAAGGGTCCGTACCGCTCCCGTTCCATCCACTCGATCGTCGAAGAAGCAGGCCAACTCGTTCAGCTCGGCATCCGGGAAATCAACCTGATTTCCCAGGATACGACCTCTTACGGCCGCGACCGTGGCTTGAAAAACGGCCTCGTTAAGCTGCTGGAAAGACTCTCTTCCCTCCCCCGGCTCGGCTGGATTCGAATCCTCTACGGCTGTCCCGAGGAAGTCACGGCCAGGCTTCTTGACGTTATGACCGAGGCAAAAATCTGTTCTTACTTCGACCTTCCCTTTCAACATGCCGACCCGGCCATCCTTAAAAGGATGGGGCGGAGCATGGATAACCGACGGGCCTTGGCTCTCTTAGACAGAATCCGCAGCAAGCTCCCCGACGCTTCGACCCGCACATCCCTCATCGTCGGGTTTCCGGGTGAAGGGAAGAAAGAGTTCTTGAGACTGAAGAATTTTGTCCGAGAGGCGAGGTTTGACCACCTGGGCGTCTTTACCTATTCTCCTGAAGAAGGGACACCGGCTTTCCGCCTCGGTGACCCAGTTGCGGAAGATGTCAAGATCAGACGGCAGCAAGAAATCATGGCCGTGCAGGCGGAGATATCCTTGGCCAATAACCAGAAATATTTGGGCCGGCGTCTTGACGTTTTGATTGAATCTGCGCCTCCGGCTGCTGCCCTCAGCCGCCCCGGCCCGGTTCTCCTCGGACGGGGCCGATTCTAGGCACCTGAAGTGGACGGCGTCATCCATGTTCGTGCTGCCATGCCTCCCGGCCGGCGCCTTCGTTCCATCGAGAAGGTTGAAATCACGGCCGCGGATGTATATGATTTGCACGGTGTGATCAGAGGATGAAAAGACTCTGGAAAGTCGTTGCTACCTGCTGCGGCATCGGGTTTATCCCTGTCGCTCCCGGCACCGCGGCCAGCCTGGCCATCGCCCTGGTCTACAAATTGTTCCTTTTCCGGCTGTCCTGGCCATTCTATCTCATGCTTCTTGTCCTCCTTGGCGCTCTCGGGCTGTTTGCCTCAGCGATCTATGCCGCCGAGCTTGGTCAGCATGATCCCCACCGGATCGTTGTCGATGAAGCTTCCGGCCAGCTCGTTTCCCTGGTCGCCGTGCCAGCGACCTGGACAGCTGTCGGTTTGTCCTTTTTTCTCTTCCGGTTTTTCGATATCGTCAAGCCATTCCCGATCCGAAGGACAGAAAGGCTCCCCGGTGGCTGGGGCATCATGGCCGATGACTTGCTGGCCGGGATGATGGCCCGTCTCCTTCTTCTTTTCCTTCTCTTATTCCTGGGGCATCTGAGGTGAAAAAACAGCTCCTTGATCGAGTCGAAATCTTGGCTATCGGTTCCGAGCTCCTTACTCCTCACTACCAGGACACGAATTCGCTTTTCCTCACCCAGCAGCTAAACGACTGCGGCTTCGAGGTTTCTTTCAAGACCATCGTTGGCGATGACTGGGAGAACCTCCTTCTTTCCATCAGCCTGGCGCTCGGCCGGGCCGGACTCATCCTGGCTGTGGGAGGACTCGGTCCCACGGCCGACGACCTGACTCGCCAAGCCTTTGCCAAAGTCCTGAGGAGAAAGTTGGTCCTGGATAAAGAAGTCATGCGGCGCATCAGGTCGCGGTTCGAGCAAAGAAAAATGTCCATGCCCGCCTCGGCTATCAAGCAAGCCTACGTCATCGAAGGTGCCGTCTCATTTCCCAACAGGAAAGGGACCGCGCCTGGTCAATGGCTTGAGGCCGGGACGAAGAAAATCGTTCTCCTCCCTGGTCCCCCGCATGAGCTAAAGGCGATGTTCGAGGAGTTCGTCCGGCCCCGGCTGGAAGCTCAGCGGCGCGGGTACCTGGCGCGGAAAACGCTCAAGACGACCGGGCTGACTGAGTCAAAAACAGAGAGTCTGATCAGCGACCTCTATCCGCGGAGTAGCGATGTTAAAGTCACCCTCCTCGCCTCCCCAGGGCAGATCGAGGTCCACCTCGTAGCTTTCTCGGCCGAAAGCCATACCCTGGCCGAGAAAAAACTCGACAGGCTAAAGAAACGGATTTCAGCTCGGCTTAGGGATTATGTTTTTTCTGAAGACGGCCAGGAGCTCGAAGAAGTTGTCGGGGAGCTGCTCAGAGGAAGAAAAGAGACTCTGGCTGTGGCCGAGTCCTGCAGCGGCGGCTTGCTCGGCCACAGGCTGACCAACGTCCCGGGCAGTTCTGATTATTTTCTTGAAGGCGTTATCGCCTACTCAAATGATGCGAAAACGAGCCTCTTGGCTGTCGCGCCCTCTCTCCTGGCCAAGCATGGCGCGGTCAGCCTCGAGGTCGCCCGGGCCATGGCCCGGAGCATTCGCCTGCGTGCCGGGTCCGACTACGGTCTCGCCGTCACCGGCATCGCTGGGCCCGCGGGCAGCACGCCGCGCAAACCCGTCGGGCTGGTCTTCATCGCCCTGGACTCGCCGGAGGGAACGGAGGTCTGGAAAAACCTCTTCCTGGGCAGTAGACAACAGGTGAAATTTCAGTCCGCCCAGAAGGCCCTGGACATGCTCCGCCGCCGCCTTCTCGGGCTGTCCATATTCAGAGGAGAAAAAAGAAAAAAATGAGGACTTTTATCGCTTGTGACCTGGATAAATCCCTGAAGGAAACGCTGGAGGGCCTGATTTGCCGGCTCCGTAACCGGGGCGGGGACATCCGCTGGGTCAGGCCAGAAGGGATGCACTTGACACTCAAGTTTCTCGGCGAAATCGGAGAGGAAACCGCAGCCAAGGTTAAGAGTGCCCTCGGAGTTGTGGCCAGTCGACACAAACCCTTCCGCTTGATTTTTCAGGGCACGGGGACTTTTCCGCCAGGCCCCAAGGCGCGTGTCCTCTGGGTCGGCATCGAGGAAAGCCCTGACCTGAAGGCCCTTCAGGAGGACCTGGAGAGGGAAATGGAAAGACTGGGGTTTCCTAGCGAAGAGCGCGGCTTTCATCCCCATCTGACCCTGGGCCGGGTCAAAGCGTCCTTCAACCTTCTGCCCCTGCTCCAGGAATTCCAGAAAGAGGCAGCCACGATTTTCGGCGAGACAGAAGTTTCGTGCCTGACCTTCTTTCAGAGCACTCTCAAGCCGGCGGGCGCAGAATACAGCATTCTTGGAGAGTACCAGCTGAGATGAAAGCTTTATTCATCGTCCTGGCCTATTGTCTTGGGGCTGTGCCGTTTGGTTATGTCCTTTTCCGGCAAAGCGAGAAAAAAGACATCCGTCTGTTCGGCAGCCGGAGCACCGGGGCCACCAATGTTTTGAGGCTCAAAGGCTGGAAGTATGCTGCGCCTGTCGTCGTCTTCGATGTTCTTAAAGCCGCGGTTCCGGTCTGGCTAGCGCTCCGACTGTTCGACGACCGGCGAGTTGCTCTCGCCGCCGCTTTCATGGCTGTGCTGGGACACTGCTTTCCCCTTTTCATCAGGTTCAGGGGCGGGAAGGGCGTGTCCACGGCCATGGGTTCCTATGCTGTGCTGGCCCCGCTTCCCTTCAGCCTGAGCCTCGTCATTTTTATCGGCGTAATAGCCTGGACGCGGTATGTTTCTCTCGGTTCGCTCCTGGCTGCTCTTTCTTTTCCCGCTCTCGCCCTGGTCATCCAACGCGACAGGGAGCTGGCGCTCATAGGGCTGGCTGTTTTTCTCCTCATCGCTCTTCGCCACGCGGGCAATATCCGGCGGCTTAGCCGCGGCGAGGAAAGAAAATTCGGCCAGCGCCTGGAGGCTAAAGACTGATGGAGGCTGGCGTTGTCGGCGGAGGAAGCTGGGGAACAACCTTTGCCCTTCATCTCGGCCGCTTGGGTATCAGGACAAAGCTTTGGGTTCGCGAGGCCGAAATCCTCGAAGAGCTGCGATCCACACGTCAGAATCTCTTCTTCCTGCCGGGGTTCAGCCTTCCTTCCGAGGTCGGTTTCACTGAGAGCGTGGCTGAGGCCGTTCGAGCGGCGGATGTCGTTTTCATCGCCGTTCCTTCGCAGTTCTGTCGTCAGGTCTATACGGATATGGCATCTTCACTCCGCGCTGGACAGATTGTGGTCAGTCTAACCAAGGGCATTGAGGAAGGCTCGCTCAAGCGGATGAGCGAAGTCATGGCCGAGGTTTTTCCCGCCTTGTCGGCTCCCCAGGTTGCCGTTCTCTCCGGCCCGAGCTTCGCCCGGGAAGTCGCCGAGCGCCATCCGACCGCGGTTGTCGCTGCGTCGCCTGATATGGATGTCGCCAGAACAATTCAGCGCCTGGTCTCGGATTTGTCCTTCCGGGTTTATACCAGCAAGGATGTTGTCGGTGTCGAGCTCGGCGGTGCGCTCAAAAACGTCATCGCTCTGGCCACGGGCATCTCGGATGCCCTGGAGTTCGGCCACAACTCCAGGGCGGCTTTGATCACCCGGGGACTTGCCGAGATCACCCGACTCGGTCTCAAACTCAGGGCTAACAAGGAAACATTCCTAGGACTTGCCGGCCTGGGAGACCTGGTTCTCACCTGCACGGCCAGGATGAGTCGTAATTATCATGTCGGATTTGAGTTGGGTCGTGGCAAGACCCTTCCCCAGATCCTCGCCTCGATGAATATGGTGGCCGAGGGCGTCACGACAACAATATCTGTCCGCCGGCTCGCCGAGCGGGAGGCCGTGGCCATGCCCATCTCAGCCGAAGTCTACAAAGTCCTCTACAAGAACAAAAGCCCCCGGGATTCGTTGCGAGATCTCATGTCGCGGGAGCTCAAGGTTGAGTAGAAGGCCGGGAGGCGGGCCTGGAATTTTTTTTATCCGAGGTTGACCTTTCTTCTGAGCAGGATAAAATATAAAAGTAAGCATCATAAAAATCACATAGTTGGAGATGCTTATATATAGAAAATAGAGGTTGGCTATGAAAATGCGAAAGGTGACAGTGATCGTGGTCTTGATCAGTCTGGTGTCCTGCGCCTCGTCGCAGAAAAAGCTCCAGCAGGCGCGGGAGAAAGACCCGCAGTATCAGTACAACATCGGCCTTTTCTACTTGAACAGCAACAACGTGGACGAAGCCATCAAGTACCTGAACAGGTCCCTCGCCCTCAACCCTCGCTACCACCTGGCCCTGAACGCGTTGGGCTTGGCGCAGTCGATGAAGGGAAATCTCGAGGAGGCGGTGAAGCTCTACCTCAGGTGCCTGGAGATCGTTCCAACCTTTTCAGAAGCCCGCAACAACCTGGGCACGGTCTGCCAGGAGCTTGGCTACATCGATAAAGCTGAGGATGCTTTTAGCCGAGTGATCGAGGATCCGGGCTACCCGCACAAGGAGCTGCCCTACTACAACCTGGCCCGGTTGTCTTTCATCCGGGGCGACATGGAGAAAGCCCTCTTTTACGTCGAGAACGCCATCAAGCTGAACAATCGTTTTCACATGGGTCATAATCTCAAGGGGTTGATCCTGGAGAACCAGAACCGGCCGGCCGAAGCCATCGACTGCTTCCGCCAAGCGGTCAAGATTGTTTCCGATGACGTGAACTACAATTTCAACCTCGGTGAGGCTTACTTCAAGAACGGCGAATTCAATCGAGCCGGCGAGATCCTAGAAAAGATTGCGCCGCTCGTCCTTGAGCCGCAGATGAAGGAAAAACTCGATTCTTACCTGAAGACGATCAAGAACCGGCGCGTTTCCGCTGGTTAAGTGCGCCCTTTCGTAAATACTGCAATATATCTAATATCTTCGGAGGGCGCACTTGGGGAGGTGTCGGGGGGGTAGGTCCCCCTGACGGGGTTACAGCGGAAGAAGGCGACGAGAAGGAGCGTTCTGCAGCGCCATAGGGGCGTTAGCCCCTGTGGAAGTGCCCCGTTTTGCCTCAAAAATGCGTTACAGCACTTATGAAAAGGGGCACTAAGTTCCCTCTTCCCACGCGGCCAGGTATTTTTTCTGATCAAGAGTGAGCGTGTCGATCCGAACTCCCATCGAGCGGAGCTTCATCCGAGCGATCTGCTCGTCGATGGCGCGGGGTACGGGGTACACATCTTTCTCGAGCGAGCGGCCTTTCCGGCTGAGGTAGAGGACGCTCAGGGCCTGGTTGGCGAAGCTCATATCCATGACCATGGCAGGGTGACCTTCGGCGGCAGCCAGGTTGATCAGCCGACCTTCGGCCAGGAGGAAGATTTTCTTTCCGTTTTTGAGCTCGTATTCTTCGACGAAATCTCGGATCTTTCTTTTTCTCCTGGATAGTTTTTCCAGGGCAGGTATGTCAATCTCGACGTTGAAATGGCCGGAATTGGCGACGATGGCACCATCTTTCATTTTTAGGAAGTGCCGTCGGGTGATGACGCTCTTGTCGCCGGTTACAGTGACGAAGATGTCGCCGCACGAAGCGGCCTCTTCGAGCGACAGGATTTCAAACCCGTCCATGACCGCTTCCAGAGCGCGGAGCGGGTCAATTTCCGTGATGATGACCTTAGCTCCTGCGCCCCTTGCTCGCATGGCCACGCCGCGGCCGCACCAGCCGTAGCCGGAAATGACAAACTTCAGCCCGGCTAGGAGGATGTTCGTGGCCCGGAGGATACCGTCTACCGTGCTCTGCCCGGTCCCGTAGCGGTTATCAAAGAGGTGTTTTGTGTTAGCGTCGTTGACGGCGATGATGGGATAGTAGAGGACTCTCTTCCTGGCCATACTCTTCAACCGAATAACGCCGGTCGTCGTCTCTTCGGTCCCGCCGATGATCTTCCCGAGCAAGTCCTTCCGCCGCGAGTGGACGGTGCAGACGAGGTCGGCGCCGTCATCCATGGTGATCTGCGGGCCGTGGTCGAGGGCCTGGTTGATGTGCCGGTAATAGGTCCTGTTGTCCTCGCCCTTGATGGCAAAGACGGGGATGCGGAAATCCTTGACCAGCGAGGCGGCGACATCGTCCTGGGTGCTGAGCGGGTTTGAGGCTGTCAGGGCCACCCGGGCTCCAGCCAGTTTGAGAGCTTCCATCAGGTTGCCTGTCTCGCTGGTGACGTGGAGGCAGGCCGATATTCTGATTCCTCGGAGCGGCTTGTCCTTGGCGAATTTCTTCTTGATCGATTCCAAAACGGGCATAAACCGGCTGGCCCATTCGATCTTGCGCCGACCCGGCGTGGCCAGTTTCAGCTCTCTGACATCGTAATCCATCATGTCTTCCTTTTCTTAAGATTGAGATCGGGCGACATGATCAGATTCCCTGAAATCAGGATCATGCCCCTGGTCTCTGTCACCTAAAGCCCGGCCTCTCTGCGCAGGGTTTCCGCCTTATCCGTGGTTTCCCAAGTGAAATCTTCGTCGTTTCGACCAAAGTGGCCATAACAGGCGGTTTTCCTGTAAATCGGCCGCAGCAGGTTGAGATGGCTGATCATACCTTTGGGTCTGAGCGGGAAATGAGCCCGGATGAGTTCCTTAATTTTGTCCTCGCTGATTTTGGCCGTGCCGAAAGAGTCGACCATGATGGAGACGGGCTCGGCCACGCCAATGGCATAGGCGAGCTGAACCTCGAGCTTGTCGGCGATCCCGCCAGCCACCAAATTTTTGGCGATGTAGCGGGCCATGTAGGAGCCGGAACGGTCAACCTTGGAGGGGTCCTTGCCGGAAAAGCAGCCGCCGCCGTGGCTGCCGACGCCGCCATAGGTATCTACGATAATCTTGCGGCCGGTCATCCCGGTGTCGGCCAGCGGGCCGCCCTGTTCGAACCGGCCAGTGCCGTTGATGATGATCTTGGTGTCCTTGTCTAACATGCCGGGCGGAACGACTTTCTTGATGACAACCTGCTGGATGTCCTCTCTCAGGTCCTCCATTTTAACCGTTGTGTTGTGCTGAGCAGCAATGACGATAGCCTGGACGCGCTTGGGCGTGTCGCGGTCGTACTCGAGGGTCACCTGGGACTTTCCATCTGGCCTCAAGTAAGGCAGGATCTTCTCCCGACGGACCTCGCTTAACCTTCTGACCAGGCCGTGGGCCAGGATGATCGGCAACGGCATCAGTTCCTTGGTTTCTCGGCAGGCGTAGCCGAACATGATGCCCTGGTCGCCTGCGCCTTGCTCGCGATCTTCTGTTTCGATAACGCCGATGGCTATGTCGGCTGACTGCTCGTGAATCGAGGAGATGACACTGCAGGTTTCGTAGTCAAAGCCGTAGATGGCCTTTGTGTAGCCGATATCCTTGACCACGTTGCGGATGAGCTTCTGGAAATCGCAATAGCCATCAGTCGTTATTTCACCGGCGATGAAGACGAGGCCTGTCGCCACAAGGGTCTCGCAGGCCACGCGGCTTTTCGGGTCCTGAGCGATGAGGTCGTCGAGGATGGCGTCGGAGATCTGATCGCAGATCTTATCGGGATGGCCCTCGGTCACAGACTCCGAGGAGAAGAAATGTTTTCCAGCCTTGCTCATCGGCTGCCTCCTTCAAGAAGATCGCATAGTAAATTAAGCGCCATGTTATACCAAAAGGT
>Ga0172365_10004487_pt1 | contig 10321 bp, 9 predicted proteins | sample LakKivSesite48cm_FD_114535 | JGI IMG/M metagenome (GOLD analysis project Ga0172365, IMG submission 114535) | Sediment microbial communities from Lake Kivu, Rwanda - Sediment site 48cm | ecosystem: Environmental > Aquatic > Freshwater > Lake > Sediment | place: Rwanda: Western Province, Lake Kivu... | reverse complement strand
GTTTTGTTGTCAGTCAAGTCGTAGCCGAATGGAATTCCTGTCCAGAACTGGCCGAGGGAAAGCTTCTGGACGATTGAGCCGAAGACGATTCCTCCGAATATTAAAAGAATGAAAGTCCACAGGCTGAGCTTTCTTGGATTTCCCTTAGGGTCAAGGGCTTCAATTCCTGCTCTTGTCGAAAAGAGCATGGCTGCAAAGATGACAATGATATGGAGGGTGAGCAGTGCCAGCGGCACATGCCCCTTGAAGCGAATAACTACAGGCTTCTCTCCGCTGACTGAAATTTCCTTCTCTTGTGAAGTGAGGATGACCTTATATTCCAGTTTTTGAGCCGGAGGCTGCGCGGGAAGGCTTCCAAGCAGAAGCTCGTCTTTCCTTGCCAGAGGAATCTTGACCCACGGTTCGTCTGTTTTAAACCTCTTCCAGAGCAAATATCCAGAGACTTTCCTCTCTTGGGCTTTTATCTCAAGCTGATAATCGCTTGTGCTTTCATGGCTCCGCTCTAATCTGCAAGCGAGCCATGAATCTTCTATCTTGACCTTTTCCCGAACAGGATAGGTTGGTCCTGTGAGCTTTTGGAAGAGAGCTGTTAAGGAGGTGATAAGAACAGCAATGATCCAGAACCATATCTTTTTCATCTTGCGCTCCTGCATTTTGACCTGTATGATTTCTCTATTTGGTTTCTCATTTATACCATATTTATTCTTTCAGGAAAACAGAGATAAAAGACTTTTTTTCTTCCTCGGAAATATATTTTTGAAACACCCAGCCCGATCCTTAATAAAGGTTTCCCTCACGGGAAAAAGATGCAATATCGTTTGAAAATTAGACAGATTTGAGTTAGTATAAATTTTAAAAGGAGATTGAGATGAAGACTAAAATTTTCAGGAGAATTTGCTCCCTGTTACTCATGACCTCTGCTTTTTCATTTATCGCATTTTCCAAAGAGGAGATAGTCCAAAGCATCTGGGCGGCTTCTCCTCTGACTATTGATGGATCAAACGCAGACTGGCAGGATATGACGATGAACTTAATGAAAAAGGTCGAAGTTGACTATGCCTTCAAGAACGATGCCCAGTATCTTTACGTCTTCTTTGTCTTTAAGAATCCAAAGTTTATGAGCACGGTTCGAGCAACGGGCATAACACTCTGGTTCAGGACTGAGGGGAAGGACAAAAAAACATACGGAATTAACTTCAAACAAAAACAAGTCAGCGGGGAGGAACTGATTGCTATCTTAGAGAGGCAGCCGGAGGGAATATCGGAAGAGCAAAAAAAACAGTTGAAGCCAGAGGCTTCTTATCTTGCTTTTCTGGGAGAAGTCGTAGATAAAAAAGGGAAAATTATCGCTCCGGAAGCCTTGGGAGGTGAAGTGGAGGTCCCGGTGTTCAAGCAGAAACTGGAGAGGACAGGGGTGAGCTATGAATTTAGACTTCCTCTTAATATCCTTGAAAAATTATCCGCTGAGCTGCGTTTGGAACCTGGGAAAAGCGCAAATATCGGCTTTGAATGGGGGGGAATGACCAAAGAGCTATTGGAGAGAAAAGTTAGCCAGGCTGAACAGAAAATGGATTTGTCTAAAGATGAAGGAGCAATGAGAGAAGGCGATTTTGGTGGGGGAGCGCCCTCGGTAAGGAGGGGGACTCAAAAATATTCTTTCTGGGTGGGTGTCCAGCTCGCCCAGAGCCAGCAATAATTTTTTTTAATAAAATAATTTGCTGTCCTTAAATCTCAATGTTTAATCTCTGTCAGTGTGGCCTTCAGTGAGCCGATGAGCAATTTGCCCTTTACCAAGCAAGGAACCCGGGGGAGTTCTTTCTGCAAGTAAAGAGTTATTTTTTCCTGGACTTGGGTAATTCCCGCTTTTCTGAAGTCTTTCATGGCAGGCTTGATGATTATTGCCTTCTTCCGCCCCAAGGGCGTCTTTATCATTTCTTCTTTGATGACGACGGCTGTGACTTCTTTCACCGTGAGGCCGTCGAATATCTCTTTTTTAACCGGAGTTCCCTTTTTCATTTCGTTTATTCTAAGATAGAGAAGGGCTCCTAAAGGCTCGAGGAGACCTTTCTTTATTTTAATCGTCTTTTCTTGAGTTCGGCATTCATGTTTTTCATAATCAAAAATATATATAGCTTTCCGCCTGTATCTTCCTTCATGGTAATCCACGCTGTGCCAGAGCGGATTCAGTGTCCTGGCATCGATGATGGAGATCACGGTATCATCAAGTTTGTAAAATTTAGAAAAGAATTTGGAAGACCACACTTTGCCCGTAATTTTTACGGAATCTTTTCCTTCAAATTCTGTTTTTTCAATCCTGATGGAACCATATCCGGCGACGATGGCTAAATAGCTTATATTGAAGTGGGTCTCTTCAGGAAGGCTTATTCCTCGCCACTCATCTCCCTGAAGAGGTAATGACAGAAGAGACCCAGCTATAAGGAGAAAAAACAAGTTTTTCATCATCAGAAAATATTTCTATGAATCAATTTTTTAGCCGCTTGAGCCAAACTCAAAGAGCGAAAAAGCAAAAAATTAAGATATATTGAAAATTAAAGAAACAAGGCAGGGTGAGCGAGGGGGCTCGAACCCCCAACCTTCGGATCCACAGTCCGATGCTCTAACCAGTTGAGCTACGCTCACCAAAAATTGATGCTTAAAATTTTCTCATCAATCAGGGCTAAAGTCAATGAGCCAGCGGCTGGAGTCAGCGTCCAGCCTGACCCACTTCACACCACGGAATTACAGATGCTTCCGCTGAAAGCTATTGGAGGAAAGAATAAAGGCTACTGGCTTTCGATTAAATCCAGGACATCGGCTGAATCCCGCCATTTTTCTTTGACCTTGACCCAGAGGTCCAGAAAAAGGCGCGCTCCCAGAATTTGCTCCAGCTCGCGCCGGGCTTGAGTCCCGATGGTCTTGATCAACTTCCCCTGTCTGCCGATGACGATTCTCCGGTGGGATTCTTTCTCGACGAAGATGGTGGCCTTTATGTATTTTGTTGCCTTCTTCATGGATTCGGCTTCTTGAGAGGCATCTCTGGCTCTGTCTTCAATCGTATCGATGTAGACAGCCGTAACAAAGGGAAGCTCCTCCATGACATGGCTGAGGAGTTTCTCTCGGATTATTTCTGCGATGAGAAATCTCTGGGATTGGACAGAGACCTCATCATCGGCATAGATTTTTTCAGCCTCGGGCAAACACCCGTAGATTTTTTTCTGGAGAAGGTCAAGGTTGGTCCCTCTCAGTGCTGAGATGGGAATGATTTCGCCAAAATTCATCAGGTCTTTGTATCTGTCGATGATGAGCAGGATTTTTTCTTTTTTGATGATATCGACCTTGTTGATCAGCAGGAAGACGGGTGTTCGAATGTTTTTCAAAGTGTCGATGACAAATTCGTCGCCGTGTCCGAATTTCTCGGTGGCATCGATCAGCAGATTGACAAGGTCGCAGGTCTCGAGCGAGGAGTAGACAAAGTTCATCATGCGCTTGTTCAATTTATGGAGAGGCTTATGGATGCCGGGATTATCGATAAAGACAATCTGTCCTTCGCCTGTCGTCTTGATGCCCAGAATGCTGACTCGTGTTGTCTGCGGCTTATCGGAGATGATGGCCACTTTTTTGCCGAGCATGGCGTTGAGCAGAGTGGACTTTCCGACATTGGGCCTTCCGATCAAAGCCACATAGCCAGCTTTCATTTTTATCCCTTTTTAAGAAAGCCCCTGCAAATCCATGAAATGGATAGGCTCAGGCTGCGTGTTTTCGAAACACCCAGCCTGAGCCATCTGAATTGCTTCCCATGAATATTTTGTTCTATCCCTGTTCTTACCCTATTTTTGAGGAGACTCGCCTCTCTTCACTCTCAGCTTTTTTATCCTCTTCTGCTCAACTTCAAGAATCTCCAATGATAATCCTTTAATCTGGATGTGCTCTCCTTGCCTTGGCAGCCTTCCCAAGTGATGGGTGATCAGCCCGCTGACCGTGATGTAGTCATCTTCAGCAATGTCCAGGTCAAAGAGCTCCTCGACCTTTTCCACTTCCACATCCCCGGAGAGGAGATAGTCATCAGGGCCTTTTTCGATAACCTGGGCTTTTTCCCTGTCGTACTCGTCGGGCATATCGCCGACAATCTCCTCCACTAAATCTTCCATGGTCACCAGCCCGGAGACGCCCCCGTGCTCATCGACAACAATTGCCAATTTTTGTTTTCTTTTCTGAAATTCCTTGAGCAGCGCCGCCACTCTCATCGATTCAGGAACAAAATAGACGGGCCGAATGAGCGGCTCGATCGGATTGTTCTTGAATTGATCTTCCGAATACTCAAGGAGGTCTTTGGCGATCACAATCCCTTCAATGTTATCTATTTTATCCTTATAGACAGGAATTCGGGAATGCTTTTCTTTGATAACCAGTTCTCTGATCCTGGCGATGCTTGAATCCTTCCTGATGCAGGCCATATCCACCCTGGGAGTCATGATTTCCCTGACAACCGTGTCGCTGAACTCAACCACGCTCTTCAATAATACCCCTTCTTCCTTTTCGATGATTCCCTCGCTTTTTGCTTCATTGATAAAAGTCTCTATTTCTTCCTCAGAGATTTCATGGGATTCTTCGTCGCTGACCGAGGTTTTGATTTTGGCCGCAAAAAGTGCCGGAGTTGAGAAGAGACGGATGAGTCTGGAAGAGGAAAGCGTGAGGCTGAGTATTTCTTTTCCGGCCAGGCTGGAAAGGAGGCGTGGCAGAGCATCGAAGAGAATGATATAAGCCGCGAGAGAAACCAGAAATAGCCAGAGCAGCCAGAGATTCAACCGGGGGAAAACAAGATAAAGATAGAAGAGAAAGACGATCAAAAAGATGATTCGAGTGAATTCGACGGCTATTCTTATCTCGCTGTAGATGGCGAGGACTTTGAGGCGGTAAGCTTTTTCTTTGTTCTCCAGAAAGCGGCTGAGGGAGATTTTCGAAAGAGAGCTGAGGGAGAGATGAAAGAGGGAAAGGAAGAAGACGAAGAGAAAACTCAATACGAATCCAACCCATTTTAAAAGTTCTATATTCATTTTGAGCTATTGAGAAAAAGATTTCGGATTTTCTCTTCTTCTTCTTCAATTCCCGCAGAATGTTCAAATCCCATGAGGTGGAGAAAACCGTGAATGGCCAAGAGTTCCAATTTTGCGTCCAGGCTGCGTTCTGGGGAGGAGCTTTTCCTGAATGCCTGGGAGACAGAGATAATGATATCGCCCAGATAAAATTTTCCGTCCGCGCTTTTCTCCCCGAGCGGGAAACTCAGGACATCGGTTGGGGCGTCTTTTTTTAGAAACCTCTTGTTCAATTGTCTTATTGTTTTTGTATCGACAAAGACCAGGGAGAGTTCCACCTCCTTCAGTCTATAATGTTCAACAAGTTTTTTGAGCAGATTTTTAAATTTTTTTCGACGGATTCGATGTTTGTTCTGCTGGTTGATTATTTCTATCATTGGTTTTTTGATTCTTTTCGCTCTTCCTTGCTTCTTTCATCTCAAAGTCAAAGCCAGGGTATTCGACTCTTGGATGGTAGATTGTAAAAAGAGAAGAGAGGAAAGATTCGGCGATGAGTTTCAGCTCTTTCAGCGAAAAGTCACAGTCATCGAGCTGTCCATCTTCGATATAGCTGTTGAAGATGTCGTTAATCATTTTTTTGAGACTGGCAAGAGATGGTGATTTCAGACTGCGGGAAGCGGCTTCAACAGAATCCGAGAGCATGATTAAGGCTGCTTCTTTGCTCTTGGGAATAGGGCCGGCGTATCTGTAGCTTTCCTCGCCTATTTTATGCATTTCTGGGTCGTATTTTTCCTTTGCCTTCTGAAAAAAATACCTGACCAAGGAGTTTCCGTGATGCTGCTCGATGATATCTCTTATCTTTTTTGGCAGCTTTAGCTTTTTTGCCAGCTCAATTCCTTCCTTGACGTGGTTCACGATGACCAGAGTGCTCATGCTTGGCGTCAGGTCTTTGTGCATATCAGGAAGTCGAATTTGATTCTCAATAAAATACTCAGGCCTTTTGAGTTTCCCAATATCGTGGTAGAGAGCGCCGGCCTTAACCAGCATAGGGTCGAGCTTGATTTCTTCCGCGGCACTTTCAGATAGAGAAGCCACGACCAAAGAGTGATGGTAGGAACCGGGCGCCTCCATGGCCATCTGCCGAAAAATCGGGAGGTCTGAATTGGCAAGCTCGAGGAGCTTCGATTGAGTCGGAATGCTGAAGATATTTTCAAAGATGGGCAGAAAAAGAAAGGCTAAAGAAGCGCTGATGACTCCTCCCAGAAGTCCCATGAAGATTTCGGTCAAGAAGAGGTCGACGGGGCCAATTTTCTCACTGATCATGTGGAAGGTGATGATAACAAAGATGTTGACCGGCGCAATTAAGAAAAGTCCAGCCTGAAAAGTAGAAGTCCTTTTTCCTCTGCCGTAATACCTTATGCCGTAGATGGCCGATAATCCTCCCAAAAAACTGTAGGCCATCAAATAAAAATTTGCCTTGAAAAGATAGCCGATGATCAGACTGTTGATAACTGTATAAATTAAGGCGAGATGACTCACGGTCAGAAAGGCAAAAAAGAGAGTGCCGATTTGAAAAGGGAAGGCGTGCCTGTAACTTTCAATATAAGTCAAAGGTGAGAAATTGGTGCTGGCGCTCAACAGCGTAGCCAAGAAGTTAGAAAACTTGTAGAAGAGAAGGCTGAGGAGGATGATGATTCCCATCATGTTGAAACTTCTCAAAGCCTGTTCAAGCTTTAGCACAGATTTTAAATAATACCAGAGCGTGACAAAGAGAAGGCTGAAGAGGAGAAAGGTGCCTGAGAAGTTCATAATCCAGCCCGGCTTGGTTTGTTGGTTCTGGTTAATGATTTTGATCAGCATCAGATCTTCTTTTTTGACTTCATCCCCCTTGCGGACAATCACCTTTCCTTTTTTGATGTTATAAAAAACGGTTTCAACTCTCTGCCGGGCGATCTCTTTCCGCGATTGAGTTTCCATGATGTTGAAGCTGACATTTGGGACAAGGAAAAGGGAAGATAAAGTGAGGAGCAAGGATTTTTCATTTCGAGGGAGGTCGAGTTGAGCTATTTCCTCGGCCAATTTCTGCTTACTCTCTTTCATGTCCAGAATGTTGTCGATTTTTACGTTCCTTTCTCCTTCCGGCCGTTTTAAAATGAATCCTTTCTCTGGCTCTCCGCGGATAAAAAGGTTTTTGGAAAGAATGATGCCCTGGTTAGAGACCTTTCCGATGAGGTTAATCAGGTCATCTTCGATGTTTGACGCAAATTTAGCTCTCAGCAGAGGCGCCAGGTCTCTTGAAGAAATTTCGATCCCATATTTTTCTCGGATGTTATTTTGAAATTCTTCCCTTATTGCAGGAGTCGAGGGCTGGTTGAGTAGCTCTCGCCCGGAGTTGAAGAATTCACGTATTTTGACCTCGGTATTGAGGAAGACATTTTTATCGAGGGTGTAGACGGGAAGGACAGCATCCGTGGCTTCTTGCCTTCTTTTTTCGGTCGTCTCTTTGTCTTCGATAGTCAAGTCTGTAGGAGCGATAATATCCGAAGATGCAATTTCACCTTCTGAAAGGAGAGGGAGAGACTTTGAAGGCAGATAAGAAACAACGTAGGCCGCAATGACCACAAAAATGAAAACAAAAACAAATGGATTTTGAAAGGTCCTTTTTAAGAAGCCGCCTTCTTTTTTGGGTGAAGGAGCGCTGTCCTTTTGCTTTTTTGTCTGGAGCCTCTGGCTCTTAAAAAATTTTAGGCTTTTAAAAGAAATGGTATTCATCGCTTTCTTCGAAATTTAGCTTCAGCTTTTTCATAGGCCTTTATGATTTTTTGAACGAGGGGATGTCTGACGACATCTTTTTCATTAAAATGGACAGTGGCTATTCCAGGTATGGAAGAGAGAATTCGCATGGCGTGTAAGACGCCGGATTTTTCAGGCTGAGGGAGGTCGATCTGAGTGATATCGGCGGTGACAACCATCTTGGAGTCAAACCCAGAGCGAGTCAAGATCATCTTCATTTGTTCTTTGGTTGTGTTCTGGGCTTCGTCGAGAATGATGAAAGAGCTGTTGAGAGTTCTTCCTCTCATGAAAGCCAGCGGAGCAATCTCGATGATGCCTCTCTCAATCAGCCTGTTTGCCTGCTCTGTTTGGGCCAGATCAAAGAGAGCATCGTAAAGAGGACGAAGATAAGGATTTATCTTCTCATATAAATCTCCGGGCAGAAATCCCAGTTTTTCGCCCGCTTCAACAGCCGGCCGGGTGAGGATGATGCGGTTGACGACTTTGTTCTGGAGAAAGGAGAGGGCCATAGCCATGGCCAGGTATGTTTTTCCTGTTCCCGCAGGCCCGATCCCGAAGACCAAGTCATAAGTCTTGATGGCTTTGATGTATTCTTGCTGGTTGAGGCTCTTGGGTGTTACCGACTTGCGCGAAAAGCTCAGGGCTTCCGCCGGGGAAAAATCTTCGAGAAGGGTTCTTCCTTCTTCCAGAAGGTCGAGCACAATGTGAAAGTCTTCTTCCTTCAGAGCGTATCCTCTTTCCTCCAGGTCTTTCATTTTGTTGAAGTAGTGCTTGGCGAACTCGACTTTCTCCTGGGGCCCGTCGATCAGCAGGCAATCTCCCCGGACGGAGAGAGAAATTCCCATTCTCTTCTCTAACTTTTTCAGGTTCTTGTCTAGAACTCCTGAAAAAGAGTTTTTCCTGAAATAGGGATGTTCAATTTTTTCCATATTAAATTATCGGGAGGGATTCTTCACTCATTTTTCATAAATTATAAACATCAACGGATAGGGTTTGTCAAGCCAACGCAGGAAAAGCTGCCAGGAGAGTTGGCGAATATTCATCGATTCAGGACTGAATGTGGAAGCTTTAAAACTTAGCAACAATTTTTGGAGAAGTAGAGCATGAAAGAGTATTATTCTCTGACTTTTAAATATTATGCGTTAGAGAACAAACCAACTGGAGCTTTATTGTTTTTCTGCTAATTTCAGATTCACCCAAATATCATATTGCTTTGGTTTTCTTTTTCTCATGGCAGCCATTTCAGGAGCATCTCCCATGCGCATCCGGCTGACATCGCTGGGATCTCCGCCTCCTCCGGTGAGATCGCTAGATGCCCTCTGGTCTCGAGCCCTGGTTGCCGCAGCGCTCAGGCCGCTGATAGCAGCTTCTTTTAACTCTCTTGACCAGCCTCCCCAATCAAAGTCGAGCATAAGCGTTGCTCCTGGCTGGACGCCGATTCCTGGGGCCAATTCTGTAGCTTTTTCTAATGGAATAGCGAACTCATAGATGAAGGCTTTTTGCTGGCTCCCCATTCGAAAAGAAGCCGGCAAGATTTTTTCACTCTCCTCCGCCTTCACTATTTCCTTAGAGCCCTTGCCGATGATTCCACAATAGAACATCAAGTAGGATTGGTGGGCTCTGTAGCCTTTCTTTTGTTCTTCGGTCAGCGGTCCTTTGTTATTCTCCATCCATTTGATAAATTGGTCTGCCGTAAGATTTAACTTACGGAAATTGATTGCGTGCTCCCTTTTCTTTACGCCTTCGGTATTAATATAGACAGTCATCCCTGTGGCTTCTATTGAAGTCAGGTATTTGGGGTCCGTAAAAACGAAAAGAATGTATAGATATTTTTCATCGTTCTTAAAGCCGATATTGACACCATACTGTAGGGAAATTAATTGAATATCTGCCCAATCTTGATTTAAACCGTCAATAAGGGGAGGAGCCGAGGCCCAGGCACTTGTTACGACAGGGATTTCCTCCTTGCTGAAGCCATTGACGCTGAGAGAGATGACTATCAGGACGAAAAATAAGATTTTGAAAGAGGATTTTTTAGCCATTTTTACCTCCGTTGAACATAATTATAATATACATTTTTGCCTTCGCTGACAATAGAAAAAAGTATCTTTTTTCTCAGGAAGAAAAGCTGCCCTATGATTCAGGCTGGGTGCCTCGAAAGCAGCCTGTTCTCGATCCGCTCAGCCGAAAGCCCTTCATCAAGTTTTCTCAATATTCAGCTTGATCCTCTCCCTGCCACGGATTTGGCGCTGCTCCTAAGGCTTATGACGTTGATAGAATATCGCTGTGCGGTTGAAAAAAAGTGCAGGCTGTTGTATAAATTGAGATTAATTTAACGAAAGGCCCAACACGCTTTTAGCTGATTAAATTTATAGTGAAATTGAACAGGAGAAAAAATATGAAGGAAGGAATGACCAAGATTCTTATTCCCACTTCCCTCTATAAAAAAATAGAGGAAAAGATAAAAGGTTCAAAGACTCTCTCTGTCTCGAGCT
>Ga0172365_10004486_pt1 | contig 10324 bp, 12 predicted proteins | sample LakKivSesite48cm_FD_114535 | JGI IMG/M metagenome (GOLD analysis project Ga0172365, IMG submission 114535) | Sediment microbial communities from Lake Kivu, Rwanda - Sediment site 48cm | ecosystem: Environmental > Aquatic > Freshwater > Lake > Sediment | place: Rwanda: Western Province, Lake... | reverse complement strand
TGTCTGTTACCTGTATTTTTCTTGATAACCTCTGCCGCCTCAGGCAGATCCAGCCCGAACTTGGTTTCTTTCTTGGATGTCTTCACATAATGATGGGTATCAACGTCTATATCCAGATTCAGACGCAGATTGCACAGGATATTTCTCCTGTTGCATCTCCTGGCAAATTTTCCTATCACCCCTATTTCCTCTTTGTTTTCAATGTTGATACAATATATATTCTTCTTTATGGCAAGCTCAATCTCGTTCTCTTTCTTCCCTGCTCCAGCAAATACTATCTTTCGCCTCGGGAAACCTGCGAGTAATGCCCTGCGCAACTCCCCTTCTGAAACCACATCGGCACCGAATCCGTTCTCTGCCATCAACCGCAGTATATGCTGATTTGAGTTTGCTTTCATAGAGTAACAGACAATTGAGTTAACACCACCGAACGCTTTCTGGAAATTGTCCATTCTGGAAAGCAGGGAGTTCCTGCTGTAAATGTAGCATGGGGTTCCGTATTTTGCGGCTATATCATCAACCGGTTTTTTCTCCGCATGAAAGATACCTTTTTCATATCCGAAAAACCCGTTGAAAATTATTTTAATACCTTCTTCCATCTGTCTATCTCCCTTCTTACAAGTTGCGGAGCAGTCCCGCCGTATGACAGTTTTCCCTCAACCGAACCCCTGAAACTCAGGATTTTCTTTATGTCCATGGAAAACTTCGGGGAAAAATTCTTCCATTCCTTCATATCCAGGTCTGCCATACTCTTATTCTTTTCAATGCAGTATCTTATCAGTTCGCCGCACACACCGTGCGCCTTCCTGAAAGGAACTTCCTTTTTAACAAGATACTCGGCTATATCCGTGGCAAGTGTGAATTCCGTAAGCGCTCTTTCCGCGGCCTTCCTGTCAAAAATTATTGATGGAACGACATGCGCAAGAATTTCAAGAGAAGCCATGGTATCCTCAAGTATCCCGAAAACCAGCCGTTTGTCTTCCTGCAGATCCCTGTCATAAGACAGAGGCAACCCTTTCAGAAGAGCCATAAGCCCGGCAAGCATGCCCACTGACGAAGATGCCTTGCCCCTTATGAGTTCAAGAATATCGGGATTCTTTTTCTGAGGCATTATGCTCGAACCCGTGCAGTATCTGTCAGGAAGTCTGATAAATCCGAATTCGTGAGTATTCCAGATGATAATATCTTCTGAGAACCTTGATAGATTCAGCATCAGGATCGCACAGGCACACGCAGGTTCAAGCAAAAAATCCCGGGAAGCTACGGTGTCCATACTGTTGCGTGAAACCTGAGAAAACCCAAGGAGACTGGCAAGATGCTTTCTGTCAACCGGCAGTGATGTGCCGCAGCATGCGCAGACCCCGGAGGGGAGAACATCTACCACTCTGTACGCATTCTCAAAACGCTTCTTGTCCCTTTCAAGCATCTCTGTGTATGCAAGGAAATAATGGGCCGCGAGAACGGGCTGGCTCTGCTGCATATGCGTGTATGCGGGCATAACATGCGGGAAAACCTCTCCTGATTTTGCGACCATTACTTTCTGCAGAATCGTTATCCCTGCGATAATCTCGCTTATCACGTCCTTCATGAACAATCTTTCATCAAGAACTATCTGGTCATTTCTTGAACGGCCCGTATGCAGCCTTTCTCCATCCCCGCCAGCAATCTCTATGAGCCGCCTTTCTATCGCCGTATGTATGTCTTCATCCGATTTATTGAACCGGAACCTGTTCTGCTCAAATTCTTTCCTTATTTTTTCCAGTCCTGCAACTATCCTTCTCCCTTCTCGTGCACCTATAATCCCGCATTTGATGAGCATTTTCGTATGGGCGATACTGCCCTTGATATCGTATAAAGCAAGTTTTCTGTCTATATCCAGAGAAGAGGTAAAATGGATAACCCTGTCTTCCACCTTCTCGTTGAACCTGCCTTCCCACATATATTCCATCTCATCCCCCTGTTTATAGGTTTCAGTGCACCCGGTCACTGATAGTTTACAGCATTTGTCTCTCATGCGCAATAAAATCTGTGTTATAATATGCCGGAGAAACCATGCAACAGAATATTGACCGGGAAAGGTTTTACAGGGACATACTGAACCACTCAGGATTTGAGAGATTTCAGGTGAGGGTTGAAGAGACCGACCTTCTCGTTATTGCTGAGAAAAATCTGAAAAATGAAGTTGAAACACAGGCAATAAAACAGCGGGATATCATAAAAAAATATATCAAGGGCCATCCGGAATTTTACACCTCCTTTTCACCCGTGCATTGCGAAAGCGATGAGGAAATCATACGGCTCATGTGTGATTCTTCCAGGATGACGTCTACCGGCCCGATGGCTTCGGTTGCAGGAGCAATTGCTGAACTGATTGGACGCAGCATCTTACCGTTAACAAGTCAGGTATTCATTGAAAACGGCGGGGACATCTTTGCACTGATGCACAGGGATTTCACCGTCGGTATTTATGCCGGCAACTCCCCGCTATCTCTGAAGGTGGGGATAAGGGTATCCGGCGGAAATTTTCCTGTTGGCATCGCCACTTCAAGTGGCACGGTTGGACATTCTTTCAGTTACGGTAAAGCGGACGCGGCAACGGTGCTTTCCGGTTCCGCCGCCTTTTCTGACGGAGCAGCAACTTATTTTGGGAATCTGGTAAGCGCAAATACTATTGAAAAAGACCTGTTGGAACGCGAACTTGAGAAGTTCCCGTTCATAAATGGGTTACTGGTCATTAAGGGAAAAGAGATATTCGCATGGGGGCAGATAGAACTTGTTTCATTTTGAAACTCGCAAGAAAAAGAACCGCATTCAACCTGCTGTTCTTTGTTATCGTTGGAATTTTTGCAAAAGGCAGTTATTTGGACATACTGGCAGGAGCTCCTTTTATTCTGCTGGGCAGTTTTATGCGGATACTTTCCGCAGGCACTATCAGGAAAAATGAAGTTCTGACGTATACCGGTCCATACAGAGTTTGCAGAAACCCCCTGTACCTTGGAAGTTTCCTGATATCCGCAGGCCTTGTTATAGTTGCAGACAGCATATTCCCGTTATTGTTTTTTATCGTTTTTTTCCCGCTGATATATATACCCGCAATATTTATGGAAGAAGAGTTCCTGCAAAGAAAATTCGGAGAGGATTACCTGCTCTACAGGAAACGTGTCCCGGCCTTCATACCTGCCGTGAAGAAGGTGGATTTTACTGATTTTTCGTGGGGAAGGATAAAGGAAAACAGAGAATATACAAACTGGGGAATTATATTCATACTGATAATAATAACGTTAATAAAATCCTATCTTGTATTTAACAAATAGACCTGCCCAGCATATTATCAGGGCAACCAGCGTCGGCAGGAAAGCAAGTTTAATCCACCGTCCCCAGCCTATTCTAATATGCTGGCTTTCCATAAACGCATACCCCAGTACATTTGCACTTGCCCCTATGGGTGTGAAATTGCCTCCTATATCCAGTCCCAGGCTTGCCCCCCAGATGAGTAATGTAACCGAATAAGACAGGACAGGCGTGAGATTTTTAATAAGATACCCTATACTTATGGCTTCAGGAACATTGTCTATAACACTGCTGGTAAGCGCTCCGCCCCAGAAGAGAACACTGGTCATGCCAAAGATATGCCCGGCAAAGTTACTGACTGACATGGCGAGCCTTCGCATGACGCCGGTCTTCTCCAGTGCCCCGACGATAACAAAAAGCCCTGTCAGAAATAACAGGGTTTCAATATCTATTTCTCGCAGGATGTTCTTGAGTTTCGGATTGTTTCCCTTTGTGGTAAGAATCGTAAATGCCGGTATGAGACTGGCAAGAGCTATGTTCAGCGGCAAAACATCCCTTGTAAAATCCCTGAGTATGAGCAAAGCCACAGTTGCCAGAAATCCCACCAATCCAATCTTCATGAGAGACCTGTCCTCAATTGCATCTTCAGGCACAAGTTTTTTCAATTCTTCTTTCTTAATCTTATTATTAAGCTTCAGAAGTTCTTTCCTGTGTCCTGCATATAAAATAGATATTGCCCCGGCAGCCCCGACCATACTCAAAATCCAGTTATTTTTTACAAAATCCGTGAAGCCAAGACCAAACATAGAACCAAGAACTACATTAGGAGGATCTCCCATAAGAGTACCTGTCCCGCCTATATTAGCCATGCAGATTTCGGCAACAATGTAGGGAGCCGCATCAAATCTCAATATCTTGCTTAGAGCATACGTGAGCGGCGCAAGAAAAACAATGACGCTTATGGAATCAATAAATCCGGAGAGAAAACATGCCATCAACGGAAAGAATATAAAAATTTTTGCAGGGTTAAAATCAAGTTTTCTGGCTATCAGCAGAGAGAAATAGTTAAAAAAACCGGATCCTTCAATAATCTTGACAATCATGAAAACACCAAACAGGAAACCCAGTGTTTCCCAGTCAACATACAGGGAAACTTCTTTCGGTGTGTAAACCTTTAAGAGAACAAGCAGAACAGTTCCTGAGAGAGCAACATAAACCCTGGGTGATTTCTCTATTGCTATGAAAAAATAACATGCGACAAAAACCGTGATGCTTATCAGTGCTTTTATGTCCATATTTATGAATCCCTAAATCATAAACGCTCTGCAAATTTCGTTCCTGGAAACGTAACCCACAGGTACATTGTCCTTGTTGACTACTATCAACCTGTGAATGTTCTTTTTCTTCATCATGACTGCCGCTTTGAGCATGGAATCTTCTTCCCTTATTGAACAAACAGTTGTTTGCATTATATCCCTGGCAAGAACCAGAGGAGAGATATGCTCTATATTTTCAACAACATCTGTGAGAAAATCTGCAAGAAAAGAGACCTTTTCAAGAATGGAAATCTCTTCTTTCGAAAAAAGCAGATCATCAAGCAAATCGCCAAGACTTATCAGCCCTACCAGTTTCCTTTCGCCGTTGACGACCGGTAGTATGTTATGACCGCTATTGGAAAAAAGTTCAAGTATGGTTCTGATGGATGTCTGTTCAGTAAGTGTCGGTATTTCTTCCACCATGAAGTCTTTGACTTTTTTCATGACCCTCCTTTTACCCCCTTTTTGATGCACAGTTCAAACTTTGGTCGTCTCAACAGGATCTGGACCAGCCATTATATATCTCCTCATAAACAGGGGGTCATTATTTATGTTTCAATTGCAACTTTGATTTTACAATTTTTTCTGGTATAATATCAACTTAATTTGACATTAATGTTTTTTCAACTAAAATATATGAAACTTTTGAATCATGTTTTGTGAAGGAATGGGGAAAGGAGAAAATGGAAGTTACAATAAAAGAGCTTTTGGAGAACGGGGTATACTTCGGACACCCGACAAGGCAATTTGACCCTCGAATAAAACCTTTTCTCTATGGCAAGAGACAGGGCATTTACATAATAGACATTGAAAAGAGCCTTGAAAAGATAAAGGAAGCGGGAGAATTTCTCAGGAAATCTGCTGCGGATGGCAAGACGATACTATTTGTCGGGACAAAAAAACAGGCACAGGTTCCCATAAAAGAATCTGCCGAGAAATGCGGAATGCCTTATGTTGATTATAGATGGATAGGCGGTACACTCACCAATTTTAGCGAGATAAGAAAGAGGATAGCGCGTCTTGACGAAATAGAGGGACTTGAGAAAAGCGGAAAACTCTCCTTATACACAAAAAAAGAGGCGTCTCTGCTTTTGAAGGAAAAGGAAAACCTCCTTAAGAAATTCGCAGGGATCAGGAATCTGAACAAATACCCGGAAGTCATTGTTGTCGTTGACGTAAGGAAAGAGATTAATATAATAAGGGAAGCGAAGAAAGTCGGAATTAAGATCGTCGGGATAGTTGACACCAACAGTAATCCCGAACTTCTGGATTACCCAATACCCGCTAATGATGATGGACTTAAGTCAATCAGTTTGATTCTTGAGAAACTTGCCGAATGTATAGCTGAAGGAAAAGCGTCGGTTCAATACCCGCTGCCAATCCAGGAACAGGATAAAGAATCGCTGATTCAGACACCTCTCGAAGAACAGAAACAGGCTCAATCAGAGGAACCGGAAACGAAAACTTCTGGCGGGAGAAGAGCAAGAGGTGCAAAACCGGATGAGGTATCAGAAAAAACAGAGGAGCCAGAAAAAAATGAAGGTTGATGTATCTATTGTGAAGGAAATCCGGGATGAAACAGCTGCAAGTGTGATTGAATGTAAGAAGGCGCTGGAAGAAGCCAATGGCGACAAAGAAAAAGCACTGAACATCCTGAAAAAAAGAGGCATGATTATATCCCAGAAGAAAGCTGGAAGAGAGACACGGGAAGGGCTTATCGGCGCTTATATACATACCAATGGTAAGATTGGCGTTCTTTTGGAAGTAAACACCGAGAGCGACTTTGTAGCAAGGAACGATGAATTCAAGGAACTTGTAAAGAACCTTGCGCTTCAGATTACAGCATCTGCCCCCAGATGGGTTGACAGAGAATCCATCCCGGAAGAAATACTTGCCCAGGAACGTGAGATTTTCAAAGAGCAGTACAGCAATAAGCCACCTGCAGTGATTGATAAGATCATTGAAGGTAAAATGCAGGATTTTTACAAGGCGAATGTTCTCCTTGAACAAGCGTTCATCAAGGATGAGAATATGACTGTAAGGGAATATATAGAATCCAAGATTGCAAAACTCGGGGAAAACATAAAGGTAAAAAGATTTGTAAAATATGAAATTGGGGAGTAAAATAAGAGCAAGAATATATTTCCTAACCGGGAGGTACGATGGAATTTGAAACTGGATATCTGTTAGCGCTGGTTGTTGTGGGATTGAGCTTTCTTGGTTTTTTTCTGGCGATGATGATTTCCGAGATAAACAAAAAGAAGGGCATAGTATTTTTTATACTCTCATTGATTCTCTTTGGACTGGGAGTATATTATTACTATGTGGTCGGGCAATGGCAGAAGACAGTCGGAGGACCGAGTCCGAACAAGCTGAATGAGTATCTGTCCATCTATAAACCGGTTCCTGTATCCCAGCTGCCTTTTGAAGAAATGCCCAGTGAACCAAGTACACCGGAACTCCCGAAATAATTTCGGACATTCCAGAAAAAAACAGGATATATTTTGATTTGCCTGTTTTTTTCTTTTATATGCAAAAGGGCGGAAATCTCTTTCAAGAAGGAATAATCTCTGTTATGTTGCTACCACAGTTTTCTTGCGCACTTCTAAAAGGCACAAGTGATACAATCTGCGTATTGCCTGAACAAGATACGAATATCTAAAAAAGCTCATCTTTCCCCGCATGGGTTTTATATAATCTTGTAACTTTGAAAACAACTTTGTTTCTCTCCGGAATAAGAACCTCTGTTCCTGTCTTGGGATTTCTGCCCTTTTTCCTTTTCACTTTTTTAACTGAGAAAACTCCGAATCCTCGTAACTCAACTCTTTTACCTTCAGCCAGGGCATGTGACAGAACCATCAGAAATTTATCAGTGATCTCTTTCACTATAATTTTATTCAATCCGGTCTTCTCCGCAACCGCTTCAACTATGTCTTTTTTGATCATTTTCTTTTTTTCTCTGCTGGTATTTCTGTCAGCCTTCAAATTCCTGACAGACCGCTCATAAATTTGTCATGCCGGAGGAGGGAGTTGGCGCCCTCGCCTCCCAAAACGGCTCAGGTCGGCCATTCGCTGTCCGATGTTCTTATTCATCACATCGGACTGACTTCGCTCTCTTCAACTCCCTCTTCAATGAAGCTTAAAATGCCGGAGGAGGGAGTTGAACCCTCACGAGTCGCTTCGCTCTTTAGGAGGGGGAGATTCCCCCTTCCTAATGTTCTCCCCCCGACACCGACTGCATGGGAAAACCCTTTTCCCATACCCTTTTGCCTCGTTCGGGTTCTCTTTCATGACCATTCCTATGCCGGAGGAGGGAGTTGAACCCTCACGAGGTTGCCCTCACCGGATTTTGAGTCCGGCGCGTCTGCCATTCCACCACTCCGGCCATTCATACCACGCTAGATTATACTCTACCCTACCCTCTTTTTCAACACCCGCAGGGCAAAAACTGCACCCTGCAAGTGGTACGCTCTGGAGGAAGCAGTCAGTTGCGGAGATTGACTTTTTCTCAGGGCAGAGGTATATTCGTCTTACAGACCGATAACGATGGAAAACATAACATGGCTGGGGCATTCAAGCATTCTCATAGAGAAGGAAGGACATAATATCTATATTGACCCATGGAAGATTAAGACAGGAGGTAATAAAGCAGATATTATTCTCATTACGCATTCTCACCACGATCACTTCAGTCCCGAAGATATTAATAAAATAACAGGAAAGGATACTGTGATTGCGGGTCCGTCCGATACTCTGGAGAAAATTCAGGTTGGAGATAAACGGCCTTTTGTCCCAGGAAATGAGGCAGACCTCGGCTGGGTGAAAATTGCCGGTGTTCCCGCCTACAACGTGAACAAATCTTTTCATCCGAAGGCAAACATGTGGCTGGGATTTCTCATAAAGTTTCCCGAGGCATCAATCTATATCGCAGGTGATACGGATTTCATCCCTGAAATGAACCAGATCAGGGCGGATATTGCAATCCTTCCTGTAGGGGGAACCTATACAATGGATGCAGAAGAGGCGGCACATGCGGTAAACATCATCCATCCCGGGGTGGCAATACCAGTGCACTTCGGGGATACTGTTGGCTCAAAAGCAGATGCAGAAAAGTTTGCATCTCTTGTAAAATCGGCCCAGGTAAAAATCCTCTCTCCTGAAAGGTGACAATATCCAGGGACAGGGCTATTCCCTGCAACCCCGGTCTTTTTGAAACACTTCTCCGCCCTTCCCTCTTTCTGATATCCCTCTCTCCGAGGATATCTCGCTTCCTTGCGTAACATCTGATGCCCACTCTATCTTCCTCCCGAGAGAGAGTTTCGTTTCACCGGGATAGGAACGATCTTTTTCGCGGTCCCCCGATTTGTTTTTTAATGCCCCTTCAATCTTTCCTGTCAGGGATCTATCTGCAAATTTTTCTTTAGACGGAGAGGTTTGAGTATTTTCCCTGTCAGGGTCTGTCCGACGAGATTCTGTATCCTTGTTGTCACGCTCAACTCTGGGATAAAAGACCCCGGACTTCTCTTTTGCTATTGCAGGAGAAGTCTTTTCTGAAGCATCGGGATGAGAGTTTTCTTTCTCCTTCTTTGCCAGCTGAGATTCTTTGACCCTATTGTATTCTATCCCAGAATGTGATGTATCTGCTGCCTTTCCTGAAGCATAATCCCCCTTCTCGGAACCTTTCCGTATGAGGTCTGGCGGATTCTGTTCAAATCGTTCACGCGTTTCCCTGTCCCTGTAATTAACACCTCTCCTGTGATATGGGTCATGATGCCAGTATGAATCATCGTCCCGGCAGACAAAGTGTCTGTGGTACCGACCTGCATCGTTGATTACTATGTAGATACGGAAAACCGGCCAGTCAAACCATGTCCACGAGAACCAGCCTATGCTTATGAAAACTGGCGGGTCGAAAAACACATAGGTTGTCCTGAAAGCGAAGCTGTCAGGATAGTACCAGTAATATGGTTTGTGAGAAGTGTAGCGCCACGCGCCATATACGAACAGAGGGTTGTATATCGGAACGTATACCACATTGGAGATAGCCGGTTCGATTCTTATTATCCTGCTCTCGAACACGACTTTCTGTTCTTTTGTTGTCTTTAGATTCCCGTTCTCATACGCCCTGTTGCGCAATTCCTGGACGGTATTCATAACATCTTCTTCCTGGCTCAGGAATGCATCTCCAAGTCTTCTTGTCTGTTCAATCCTGTCGCTCAGGGCAAAGAGAACATCGGGAAAATTGCAAAGCGATTTAACGCTTGTATCCCAGTCTTTCTCCGGAAGGGCGCTGTACAGCGCATCGCCTTCCAACCCCTTGTTCATGCGCAGCCACCGTTCTGCCTCGACAATCTCAAGCGGATAGGTTGATGCCATCAGTACCTGGGCAAGCAGGGAATCAGGATAAAGGGCAATCGGGGCCAGCATCTGCTCAAGTTCTTCTTTGCTGAACCTGTCGTCCTGACCTGTTGCTGCGGAAGCCAGTACCGGCGTTGCTGACAGAATCACAAGTAGCGAAAAAGCAATAAGAACAATATTTCGTACAGCAATCCGTATAGTCTTCATGGCATTTCACCTCCTTCTCTTTTCCTATTATGCCTGTCACGAAACTCTGAAGCCCTTGACTATCAAGGGTTTTCAGACGATGCTCTTTTTGACTTCACCTCCACTTGCTGAAACCCTTGAGCAGTGCGGGTTTCCAGAGGTCAAAAACTACG
>Ga0172365_10004485_pt1 | contig 10326 bp, 8 predicted proteins | sample LakKivSesite48cm_FD_114535 | JGI IMG/M metagenome (GOLD analysis project Ga0172365, IMG submission 114535) | Sediment microbial communities from Lake Kivu, Rwanda - Sediment site 48cm | ecosystem: Environmental > Aquatic > Freshwater > Lake > Sediment | place: Rwanda: Western Province, Lake Kivu... | reverse complement strand
TTCGGCGTCGAGCTCCCTAGTTGTCTCAGCGAACTCAGCTAAGCTCTCGAGGCTTTCCTCCGTTCCGCCCCCGACCTCAATCGTGTCGATTAACAGGTAAAGGTTCACCAGGCACAGCCAGTTCTTGACTCTGCTCTTGAAGTCCTCAAAAATCTGCCTCAGCGGAATCCCCCAGCTGATCTCCGCGCTCATAAGCTTGATGTGCTTCGAAAACTTCCCGTAATCCCTATCCGCGAGCGACTGGATACTCTTTTCGGGGCTCAGCCCAGTCTTCCTGTTTTCCACGAGGTCCCTGAGGAAGTTGGTCACGCCATCGAGGACACCCTTCTCGGTCTCTGAATAATGGTAGTCAAAGACGACCATGGGCACAGACAGCGTTATCAGGCTCAACGCTAGACCTAGAGCTGGCTCTGTTCCAACTTTGAGGGATAACATGTCACATAACAGAACAGGTATTTGAGGGAGAAATGGGACGGAAAACAAACTAAAATCGAAGTAAGGGAAAACCATCTGAGAAGCCACGAAAAGCCCCGCTGGCACCGAAAAAGCTAAAGCAACGTAAGCCTTCCACTGGGAGATGGGGTTGCTCATCTGCATCGCGTCCGCGAAGTAGAGGAACGCTATCGAAATGCCGGGCAGCAGGGCGAACGAGAAGAAGAAGAACGTTTCGGGAGGCATCGCTTGGAACTGGGGGAAGCTCAGGGAAACGATGAAAATCATGTAGATTCCGAGGGTCCCGAGGATGGCGACGATAGTGTAGCCCTCCATGAGCATCGACATGTGGTCGCCCATCGCCTTGATCCTAATCGCCATCTTCTTAAACATGGCCTCCGTCTGGCTGTACATGTAGTGGAGAACGTCGCCGCCTGTCCTCATCGTCGACGCGTAGCCCAGAAGCAGCTCCTTATACTCCTTCAAGCCTAAGGTCTTCGCAGCCTTCGCCATAGCTGACACCGGGTCCATGCCCGTCGAAAGAATAATGCGCTCAATGCGCTCTATCTCGCTCTTGAGCTTCGGAAGCAAATCGGTCTCCCTCAACCTCAACAGGCTCGCGTAGGGGGTCAGACCCCCACTCGTCATCACGCTCAGATACATCGACGCGTACGGAATCTCGTTCTTCAACCCCGAAACCTTGTTCGACGCCATAACCTTCGGGATAACGCCGCCGATCATCAGAGCGAAGACTGGCGGCACAACAAGAATTAGCAGCATGAAGGGAAGCGGCAAAACAAACGGGATGACGTTCAAGAACAGAAGGAGCAGCAGGATGGCCGACACGTTCGCCACCATGTACGTGACAAAGCCGATCATGCTGAGGTAGACCTCGGGGTGGAGCTTCATGTTCGCGGCTTCCATGTCGGTCTCTATTCCCTTGAAAACCCTCATCAAGCCGCGTCCGAACCCGTTGAAGTGCGCGTAACAGAAGTCCTCAAGCATTTCCTCTTTCACATCCTCATTACGTTGCAGGTGACACTGGCGGCGTCTCAAGATGCGGTATCAACTTTGGCTTCGTTATTCTCGGAATTTTTTCCAGTCTCTCCTTCCTTGCGGTGTTGTAGTATTCTATGATGGCTTGTGTGACGTCGTTCTGGCTCCTCTTTCCTGACTTCAGGGCCTCTTCGAGCTTCCGTTTTCTCCGCTTGATATCCTCGATGAGGTCGTCCTTGGCCAAACCCTTTTTGGCCGCAATCTGGTCTAGAAGACAGCTTTTCTCCAAGTAAGTGTTGAAAGTGTCTTCGGTGGGCGACCACTCGGAAATGAGATTGTACTTCCCGTAGTCGACGACCTCCCAGACGTTTCTGGCTCTTCTGCCGAAAGCTAGACCCATCTTCTTTTGCGGGAGCTCCACCCTCGAAACGTAGATTCCGACGTTCATGAGCGGAACGTAGACCTCCGCCACGTTCATCGGGGGCGACGTCAACCGCTTGACGGCGTGGTCCAGGCTGTCGGCGTGCATGGTGCAGATGCCGCCGTGTCCAGTAGCTACTGCCTGGAAGAGCGCGTAGGCTTCTTCTCCCCTGACCTCGCCGACGATGATGTAGTCCGGCCTGTAGCGGAGGCTGAGCTTGACGAGATCGAAGAGGCTGATCGACGTCTCGTCCGCCTGCCCGAACTTGAAGCCCTGCCTGCTCGTGAGCTGGACCCAGTTTTCGTGCAACGTGTTGAGCTCAGCGATCTCCTCAACCGTCACTATCTTGTCTTGCGGCTTCATCAGGCTGATGAGGGCGTTCAGCGTGCTCGTTTTCCCCGCGCCCGTCCCGCCGATGAGCATCATGTTCATCTTGTTTTCCAGGAGGAACCAGAAGTAGGCGGCGAGGGTCGCGTCTATCGTTCCTATGTTGATTAGGTCGATGATGGAGAACGGGTCCTCGCGGAACTTCCTCACGCAGAAGCTGCTCCCGAACGTTGAGACTTCCCTCCTGAAGGTCGCCGCGAGCCTGTGCTTCCCCGGCAGCATGGCGTCAAGCATGGGGTGCGCGCTTGAGATGTGCTTGTCTCCCATGTGGGCAAGCTTGACGATGAAGTTGTCGTAGTCCGACTCCTGCGTGAACTCGATGTTCGAGGGGATGCTCTCGTACTTCCTGTGCCAGACGTAGATGGGGCGGTTGAGCCCGTTGCACGAGATGTCCTCGATGTTCGGGTCGTTCATCGGCACGTCGAGCCCGCCGTACCCCGCCAAGTCGCGGATGACATAATAGTAAATCCTCTCCCATGATTCAGATTTGAACCTCCCCAAGCTGCGCTTGTACTTATTCGTCAGCCTCTTGGCTTCCGAAAGGATGTACTCATTGATGTCCACGGCGAGGGTCTCCGGCGACGAGAGCTCCTTCGTGATGAGGGAGACGATTTGCCTGTACGTCTTTTCCTCTCTTGGGCTGAGCTTCACCTCCTCGGCGACGTACTTCAGCGCGCCCTCAGACGAGACGATGTTGACTTTCGCGAGCGAGTTGTGAATCCAGTAAGTTTCAACCAGAGAAGTGGGGGCGTCCTGCTTCTCTTCCTCTTTCTTTTCAGAGGCTGGTTTTGGTAGTTTTCCTTTTTTAGGAAAAAGTTTCGAAAAGATGCTGCCCTTTTTGGGTTTAGGTTTCTCCTTTAGCTTAAGTTTTTTCGCAACTTTAGCGTTCATGGACGCTGGTGTTTCCTTCTGTTTTTCCATACGCATTCACCTAGTGAAGCGGAGAAACCGCTGTTTCCATAGGGGCTTACGGATTGGTACGCAGAAGCTGAAGTCGCAGTTGATAAATGGTTTATGAACATTCCCTACATAGTTCGGAAACGTATTGCGAACCACATTCGGTCACTGTGTTGCCTTTTAGGGGTAGCAGCCGGTGTCGCTTGTCTCAACGTTGGCGGAACTGTCGTAGACCCAGCCGCTCTTCACCACGTTGTCAACCGTGAAAGTGAAACTCAACCGTCCCCAGGGCCAACCTCTCCCCCACCAGTAGAAGACGTCTTCGGAGTTAAAGGTCACTTTGCCATTTGTTCCGGTCCAGCCGAACACGCTTCCGGAGACTGAGCCGCTCCAGTGACCGTACACTATGGCTCCCGCAACGTGTTTCCCGTTCGCGTCGACAACGGTCACTGTTACCACCCCTTTGACGTTGAACCACCTGTCTGGATTGACGCGTATGCTGATGTCCGAGATGTGCATCTTTTGTTGGTACTGCGTGACGTTCAGAACCACGGAGCTGAAGTTTCCCCAGTTTCCCGCAGCATCCATCCCGTGAACGTAGATAGTGTGCGACCCAACGGACAGGCTGGACGTGTTCAGCTGTCCCCTGACGTTCTCGTAGGCGGAGTCGAAGTAACCGTCCGATGCACTCATCTGGGTTCCGTGCCCGTTCTCGCCGATGGTGTCGGCGAAGTATTCAGATGCCATCACGAAGTTGGCTCCCGTTGACGTGTCGTCAATTGTAGCAGTTAAGGTTGTCGCGGACGGCTTTGCGCACGGATTCGGATTGCACAATACATTTGTCGTTACTGGACCAATTTTATCAGTGGTACCGTCGGGAAGTCTGATGCTGACTTGCGTGCCGTTATCTGGGATGGCTGCGACGACTATTCCTCTGTCATCGCGGAGAATCAGCTTGATTCTGGTTGGCAGCTCGCACTCGACAGCGGAGAAGGTCACGTTATAGACTCCGCTCCCCAGATAGGTCAATCCGACTATCGACTGGTTCGCGTCCACAAAGTAGTTTTCGATGCTTCCCACCTTCGAGTAAAGCACCCTAATAAACGAAGGGTCAAGGTCGGTAACGGGAAGACCCTTCTCCTTCAGCAACTTGAACGTCACTGCAACCTCGTTGCCGACTTGTTCCCCATCCAAAATCTGGAGGCTCAGCTCCGAAGTAACGTTCTGTTTCAGCCCGTAGAACCCGTAGGACAATATGTCCAGGTTCATGACTGCGTAAACCCTTGAGTAGTATTCGGAGGTGTTCCAGTTGCATTCGAAGACGGGGTCCGTTATGCTGAGGTTCAGGTTGCGGCCAGCGTACTGTTGCAGGATTGCCTCGTGCCACGTTGCCAACAGTTTTTCCCCATAGATTTCCGCCTCGGGATACTCTGCTAAAGTCGAGTAGCACGAGTAATTGTACAGGCGCGACCTGAGCTCGAGCTCGTTTGAAGCGTCGGCGATGGCAAGGGTCAGGGCTCCACGGTAGTTCGAGACGACCTGCATCGCGTCTTTTCGGAAGTCGTCCTTGAGAAGCTTAACGTCGGTCAAAGTGGTTGAGCTCAGCAAAGAAGTGACTGAAATGAACAGAATGGCAATCAACAATGCAGAAGCAATGAGGAACTGCCCTTTCTGGTTTCTGAAATTTCTTTTCATGCTTCACCCAGACCCCTGAATGTACAGTTGGATGATGACGACGTCGTACCTGACTTGCATGAGTATGTCCTTAGATATTATCAAGTAAATTGATTCTAGCTGGTCAGCGGTTGGAGCGTTGAAGTACTTGCTTTCGTCGAAGGCGATGTGTTTCAGCAAGTCCTCATCCAAATACGTGGACCCCAACCCGATTGTGTAGATTATTACCCCCTTATTTAGCAGCATCTTGGCGCACTCGGCCTGCTCAAGGGCGTATTGCCCAGCCTGTTCCCCTGACTTTGTTTGAGTCGCCGTGCTGTCGTACACGGGTTGACCGTTTCCGTTGTAGTAGTAGTTCGCCACTCCGTCCGAAAGAAGGATCATGACCCATATTGCATCAGTTCTGTTGTCATTAACGAACTCTTCGTTCGACCTGCAAATGCCGCCGCCTATGTTAGTGTATCCGTTTGCCTCTAAGCCGTCGATTTCGGAATTGATGACCGCGGTGATGTTTGTCAGGTGGCAATCTATCGTCGCCTCTGCGGAAAATGACACGAGGCCAACCCTGTCGCGGGACATGTTGAGCTGGCTCACGAATGTCTTGGCGGCAGCCTTCGCGAGGTCAAGCTTCGTGTGTGTCGCATCGAATTGTTCCTCCATGCTTCCTGAAACGTCCATGACCAACATTACGTCGACTGGCTGGTACTGCACTTGCGAGAGGGGCAGCGAGATTGTGAAGGTTCCGTATCCCGAGAAAGCGTTGCTGCTCGAATACGAGATTGGACCTATGTTCGTGGCATTCAGCAGCGTCTCGTTCGTCATGGAGCTGCCGAAGTACACCGTAAACACGCTGCTTGGTGGAAGAAGGGTCGAGACTAGGGTCTTCAGCTGAGCCTCCGTGAAGTCTCCGCCCTCCATTATCCTGTGGACGACGTCGGAGTCGCACAGCACGTTGAAGATGTTCTCTCCGGATTCGTTGACGCTGTTGTCCTCGACCGAAACGCTGACTCTGGTAAGGTATGTGGCTGCTGAAAGCCCGCCTATCAGGAGGAGGCACGCGATCAGCGCCTCGATTACCCTCATCTGTCCCCTGTTGTCGTCAATCGTCTCTCCCTTCACCTCCAAACCTCGAGCTCGAAATAGAACGTGAAGCCATCAATCTCGACGTACCGGGCAGCCCAATCCGTGTCCAAGCCGTAGAGGGAGCCCGATGTGTAGTTGATGCTGGAAATCAGCGGAGCCTCGCTTTGGATGACCTGCCCCCCTTCGACCCTGACACTCAAGTACGAAGGATAGGTCTGCATCGTCCTAATTCCGACAAGGTCTGCACATACAGCTAGAACATAGCCAGTCCTTTCTTGGCCAAAATCCAGCGTGCACGAACCGTCCATCCCCGTAATGGCTTGTTTTTGGAACCTTTCGCTGTTTGAGCCCAGAGACTCGGGCACGTAGTATCCTGTCACGTTGACGTTCGCAAGAGGCACGCCCCTGTGGTTTGTGACGGTTATTCCGTATTTTCCGTTCCCCTGCGGCTGGATGTTGATTGGGAAGATGGGCGTTATCCGTATAATGAGGTTGATGCCCGTGGTCAGCCCGAGGAGGCTCCTGAGCTCCCCCGGCGAAATGTACGTGGAGCCGTTATAGTTCTCGTCCAGCCTGATGACCTTCCTCGAGTCGAGAACGTAGGTGTCTATGGCCTCTTGAGCCGCCAGCCCGAACAGAGTGGGAGTGGTCGAGCTCCAGTTCGGGGGGGTGCCTGGGGACAGCAGAATCATGTCTATCAGGCTTTCCGCCATATTGTAGTCTTCCTGCATGGCTAGCGCATTATTGTCGTAGATCAAGGTCTGCAGGTTGGAGTGGAGGGCCACAAGCATCACGAACATCATGAAACCCGCCAGAACATACTCGTAAATCGCGTTCATTCTTTTGTTCACCCATCCTGCCTAGCCCATGATTCCCAGTCCGACTGTGACTTGGTCCTCGATCTTGGCGACCCAGATCACTATGCCCGTGTCTCCGTTGTCGACGTACAGTCTCGGCGTAAGGCTTGGCCTTTCAGATTGGATGTAACCCTCAACCTCAGCGTCCGAGCCGTTGTAGACTTTGATGCCGCTCTCTGTTGACCACGGGAGGGCGTATTCCCCGTAGACGAGAGAATCAGAAATCAAGTAGACACGGACAAACATGCTTTGCCCCGCCTTCTCGACTGCCATGTTGTACCCGTAGGCCGTCAAACCCGCTGGTAGCGTGAGGTTCTTGACCAGCATCTGGTCCATGTCGTTGATGTAGCAGAGCGAGACAAGGTCCACCGTGTCGGAGCCAATATAGTCAGCGATCTTGCTGAGCTGAACCGTGATGACTTCGTTCTTCAGCGAGGAAATTGACATGGAATAGTATGACCCAACAGAAAAGAAGATCAGCATCAGGGAAACTGTTCCAATGAGGTGAGTCAAGCTGACGGAGCTCATTTACCCGCCTCCGAGAACAGTGATTTCCAAATCTATGATTGAAAGGTTAATCAGGGTAGGCAGCGTCGCGTTCCCGCCCAAATCAGTCAGTGAAATAGAATCTACCTTGTCAGAAAGTCGGACCGCAATGTTAAAGTTGCCAGCGCCATGTTCAATCTGCTGGGTCTGAATTCCCGTGTTTTGCAGAATGATGCGCGACCTGTCCATTGGGCTTATGTCGCCTGGGCTCAGCCTGACTACCGTTATCTCGATTATGTTCCTTTTAACGGGGTCTGGACTTGTGCCTTCATAATAGTCCATCTCTCCGCAGTAGACGCACCTTATCCTGCCGTAGTCAAGCGAAACCCAGGCTCCTTGGTCTTGGTACTTGTAGACGCAGCTCATCGACCCGTTCAAGCCAACAAGCAGTAGCGAACTGCTACCAAGATAGTATTGAGTGTAGGAGACGCCTACGCGGTCGCCGCCCTTGACCTTAAAACTGTTCACGATGATCGATGCTGTTTCAGTTCCGTTGACGAGGACGACCATGTTTCCCTCCTCGACCACATAGGGGTCCGTCGTCACGAAGCTCGTCTTAACCGAACCCGTTGACTGCGGCTTGAACATGATGCTCTGCGCCACCCTCTCTAGGCTCAGGACGGCGTTGACCGACTGGTCGAACTGGACGCCTTCAACATTGGAGCTGAGAACGTCGTTCGCGAAAAACGAAGCCGTTACGATGATCACCATCATGACGCTGGTCAGAATGACGGTTGAGATAACCTCCGAAAGGCCAACACTATTGCGGACCAACAGCGCTTTCTTTAATCTCACGCAATATGCCTCCAGCGTCAGCGAAAAAAATTGGGAAAAAGGAAAATAAAGAGGGGGAAGGGGGCTAAGCTGACTATGGCAGCTTAACTGAGGTTGGGTAGTCTTTGCCAGCAGCGGTGTGCAATTTAATAGAGGTTGTTGTACCAGCAGTAAAACCAGAGGTAGTACTTTCTCTAAGTTGTAAGACTATTGTTACGGAGTTGCCCTTAGCGATTGATATGCTTATTGAAGATAAATCAGATGACGATGACATGTTTTGGCCATTGCAACATAGATAAGCTTGCCCTACATAGTCTTTAATGGGAGCATCATTAACGAATACATTAGTTAAAGTAGCATCTTGGGACCCTGTGTTTTTCAATTCGATAGTCACGTTCCAAAGTGAACTAGTACTTACCCATCTAGCGTATGTGCTTGGTAGTTCTATTTGTTCGAACGAAGTGTAGCTTCCTGCGATTGCGCCCATCCAGTATGCCACTGAGACCGCGACGACGATGGTGACGGAAATTAAGATCACTGTTGCGATTACTGGACTCAAAGCCCTCTTATCCTTGCTTATGTTTTTATACAACGTTTTTTCACCGTTGAACCCCAACTGTGAGGTTACGGTTGATAAATGAGTTATGAAGACGAATTCTATCTCAAAAGTAAGTATTCCTGAACTGTAAGGAACACTCCAGAATTATCCGCAACTGTCCATGCCTAAAAAAATAAAAAAAGAGGGCAAATAAGATAAATCAGCCACCAAAAAACAATCAATTCAACCCAGAAACCAACTCAAACTAATGCGCAACTATTCTAAAATAAGAAAAATAACATCACTCCAATCAGTTTATATTTTGCGGTCTCCAGTTTGCGCTCCAAAACAACAGAAAACTTGCGCCACAAATCAGAACGGAGTTTTCTGACTACGAAATGTTAGACAAAATCTGAAAACTGATGTTACACAAAACAAACGGGGTTCTTGGTAGTATGTTGTTCAAACAAAAAAATCTAATGTTGGTTAAATCAGACCGGATAAACCGCAACGTGAACGTAAAGCAGCGACCTTATTCGGAAGAAAAATCTTTTTATGCCTTGACCTTGCTAGTTTAAACCACAACTTAGGCTATACCATCAAGTTAGGTGCATCGAAAGTGACAGAAATTGGCAAAAGGATAAGACTTGACCGCATCATGAAGAGAGATACCGGGAGGACTGTCATCATCCCAATGGACCACGGGCTGACCAACGGCCCAATCCGCGGCATCGAAGACATGAAGACCATCGTGAACAAGGTCGCGGAGGGCGGAGCGAACGCTGTCCTTTTACATAAGGGAATTATCAGAGCGGGGTACAGGGGTTACGGCAAGGACATCGGGCTCATCATGCACCTCTCAGGAAGCACGTCACTCGGTCCCGACCCGAACGACAAGGTCCTGGTCGCAGACGTCCTCGAAGCGATCAGGCTGGGCGCCGATGCCGTCTCGATCCACATAAATGTTGGCTCGAAAACCGAGCCTGCGCAGCTGCGGATACTCGGCGACGTTGCTAAAACTTGCGAGGACTGGGGGATGCCGCTTCTGGCGATGGTTTACCCGAGGGGGGACAAGATCAAAGACCAGTACGACGTCGAGGTCGTCAAGCACGCCGCGCGCATAGGCGCCGAGCTCGGAGCCGACATCGTCAAAACCAACTACACGGGAAGCCCAGACACGTTCAAGGAAGTCGTACAGGGTTGCCCCGTTCCAGTTATTATGGCGGGCGGTCCCAAAACCGAGACCGAAGCGGAGTTCTGCCAGATGGTCTACGACTCGGTGAAGGCAGGCGGGTCAGGTGCGGCGACCGGAAGGAACGTCTTCCAGCACAAGGACCCCGCGAGCATGGTCCGCGTCATCTGTGGCATCGTCCACGAAGGCTTAGACGTCAAGGCGTCCCTCAAGAAATACATGAAGTAGCATAAAGGCGCCTTTTCGGGGTTCTTTCGCAGCGAAAGCGGTTTCGTGAAAGAACCTTTATCTCGTTTCTGCGATTATGTTAACTTGTTATGAAGCTGATTGAGGACTTCGCCCGCAAGCAGCCAGCCTTCGTCGCCCAGCTCGTAGCCGTCATTCGGGGGATGAAGCCTGCTGTCAAGGTCGAGTTTGAGCTCAACCGCGGAGAATACGCTAACTTCATTGACCTTTTAACAAAGCTGGACCTCGTCTGGTTCGAGTACTCTCCCAACCCCGTGAGAATCTGTTACCCCACGTCCGTCCA
>Ga0172365_10004483_pt1 | contig 10331 bp, 7 predicted proteins | sample LakKivSesite48cm_FD_114535 | JGI IMG/M metagenome (GOLD analysis project Ga0172365, IMG submission 114535) | Sediment microbial communities from Lake Kivu, Rwanda - Sediment site 48cm | ecosystem: Environmental > Aquatic > Freshwater > Lake > Sediment | place: Rwanda: Western Province, Lake Kivu... | reverse complement strand
GCTCGAACGGCGAAGCGGTCTACCTGACCGAAGAGGAGAAGCTGCGCGTCCTGGAGACGGCCCGGCCGGCCATTCCGGCGGGCAAACTGATGATCGCCGGCACCGGCTGCGAGTCCACGCGCGGGACGATTGCCTTCACCCGCCAGGCCGCGCTCGCTGGCGCCGACGCGGCGCTCGTCGTCACCCCCCACTACTTTGGCAGCAAGATGACGCCCGACAGCCTGGTTCGCCATTTCCAGGCAGTGGCCGACGCTTCGCCCATCCCGGTCGTGCTCTACAACGTACCCAAGTTTACCCACGTAGATATGGACGCTGCCGCCATCGCGCGCGCTGCCCGCCATCCTAACGTCGTCGGCATCAAGGACAGCGGCGGCAACCTGGCCAAGCTGGCCGACGTCGTGCGGCTGGCCGGCCCCGATTTTCAGGTGCTGGCCGGGTCGGCCGGGTTTTTCTTCGCCGGGCTGGCGCTCGGCGCGGTGGGAGGCGTGCTGGCGCTGGCCAACGTCGCGCCCCAGCAATGCATAGACGTCTACTGGCTGTTCAAGGCGGGGCAGTGGGAGGAGGCCGCCGAATTGCAACGGCGCATGGTCCCCGTCAACGCGGCGGTCACGGCGCGCTTTGGCGTCGCCGGGCTGAAGGCGGCGCTGGACATGCTGGGCTACTATGGCGGGCCGCTCCGCTCGCCGCTCCTGGATCTAACCGAGAGTGAGCGACAGGTTCTGCAGGGTATCCTGGCCGAAGGCGGGCTATTGGGGGCTGGTTGAGCCCGAGGAAGGCAATGTCCGGTCAGATGCATCGCTGGCTGAAGGGGCCGCAGGTCAAACTGGGGCTTGACGTCCTCCTGGAATCGAGGCGGGGCTTCCTGCACGGCAAACGGGTCGGCGTGATTACCAACCCCACGGGCCTGACGTGGGACCTGCGGCACATGGTTGACGTGTTCGCGGAAGCCGATGACGTCAACCTGGTTGCTCTCTACGGGCCGGAGCACGGCGTCCGGGGGAATGCCCAGGCCGGGGAACCCGTAGACGCGGCGGTGGACCCCTATACCGGCTTGCCGGTCCACAGCCTGTTTGGCAGACACGAGAAACCCACTCCACACATGGTCAACGGCGTGGACGTCCTGGTCTTTAACATTCAAGACGTGGGAGCGCGGTTTTACACGTACGGCTCGACCATGTGGCTGTGTATGCAGGTGGCGGCCGAGCAGGGCCTGGAGTTCATCGTGCTGGATCGCCCCAATCCCATCACCGGCGTCAAGGTCGAGGGCTGCATTCTGGATCGAGCGTACAGTTCGTTCGTGGGGCTGTATCCGATCGCGGTGCGCCATGGCTTGACGTTAGGCGAACTGGCTCGCATGGCCAACGCAGAATTTGGGATCGGCTGTCGGCTCACAGTCGTGGCAATGGAAGGCTGGGAGCGCGCCATGTGGTTCGATCAGACCGGCCTGCCGTACGTGATGCCCTCTCCCAACAGCCCCAGCCTGGATACGGCCATCGTCTACCCTGGAAGTTGTTTCTTCGAGGGGACGAACCTGGCGTGGGGCGTGGGTACGACCAGGCCGTTTGAGTTAGCAGGCGCGCCCTGGATTGACGGGCGGGCGTGGGCTGCGGAGCTCAACGCACTCGACTACCCAGGCGTGCTCTTCCGCGCCGCCTGCTTCACGCCCTGGTACGGCGCCTGTACCGGCCAACTGTGCGGCGGCGTGCAGATGCACGTGCTGGACAGAGAGATCTTTAACGCTGTGGAAACGGGGCTCAAGATGATCGAGGTGGTACGCCGCATGTACCCCGGGCGCTTTGAGTGGAGGCGCTCGGACGAGAAGCGCATTCCCTACTGGCTCGATCAACTGATGGGCACGGACAGGGTGCGCAGGCAGATGGAGGCAGGCGTCTCTGTCGAGGACATATCGGCTGGCTGGCAGCCGGAGCTACGTGCCTACGACGCCATGCGAAGCAAGTACCTGCTTTATTAGAACCTCTGTCCTTGCGTCTTTGCGTTGAACCCACCTGGCTCTGGTTCGTCCAGGTCAGGTACAAGGAGGGGGTACGCCAGGGCGATGACTGAAGAAAGAACGTACGTCATCGGTGTGGATGGCGGGGGAACCAAGACCGAGGCTGTCCTGGTGGACGGGTGTGGGCGAGTCGTCTCGTGGGGGACGGGGAGTCCCTCGAACCCCAACCGCGTCTCGCCGGAGGACGTGCTCGTTTCCCTGCGGGAAGCCATTGGACAGGCGCTTTCCAGAACCGAAAACGTGTCAAGACCTGCCATCGCGGCTGCGTGCCTGGGCCTGGCCGGCGGCACAGGGAACCAGGAACTGATCCGCCAGGCCGCCGCCAGACTGGGGATTGGAGAGCAGATCATCGTCGTCAGTGACGTGGTGATCGCCTTCTGGGGGGCGATAACGAAAGGATTTGGCGTGGTCGTCGTGGCCGGAACGGGCTCCTGTGCCTACGGCGTCGGCCTCCAGGGCCAGACGGCCAGAGCGGGTGGGTGGGGCTACCTGGCGGGCGACGAGGGGAGTGGCTACGACGTCGGGCGGGCCGGCATGCGGGCAGCGTTGAGAGCGTACGACGGCCGAGGCCCTTCGACTACATTGGTGGGGCGGTTACTAGAGTTTTTCCACGTGGAGACGGTAAGCCGGGTCATTCCAGCGCTATACCACCCAGCCGACGGCGACAGCAAGACGTTCGTCTCCGCTTTTGCGCCCCTCGTCGTTCAGGCAGCGCTGGAAGGGGACACGGTCTCACAAGAAATACTCCAGGATGCCGGCCGTGAACTGGGCCTGAGCGCCGTGGCCGTGGCCCGGCAGTTGGGCCTGTGTGATCGGGAGTTCGAATTGGGGCTGGTCGGCGGTGTGTTTCAGGCAGGTGATCTGATCATTGCGCCGCTCCGTGATCTAGTCCTCCAAGTCGCCCCGAAAGCCAATGTCTTTATCAGCCACAGACCCCCGGCATTAGGTGCCGCCCGGCTGGCGCTGCGGGCGATTGGGAAGGATGTCCCCGTTCTCGCCTCAAACGCTTGACTTGTGAGGCGTTTGAACTTATACTGTACGAGGATGATGTAGGCTTCACATCACAGCTTGCCAACGTGTCTGACGAGACAGGCAATCCAAGCGCGTGTGATGCGGTATACAAAAAAGGAGGATATGCGATGGCAAAACTACAAGTCATTGAGGGCATCGGCCCGGCCTACGCGGAGAAACTGCACGCGGCGGGCATCCGCAGTGTGGATGCGTTACTGCGCGCCGGGACGACGCCGGCGGGACGCAAGGATCTGGCGGAAAAGACCGGCATCAGTCACGAGCACATTTTGGACTGGATCAACCGGGCCGACCTGATGCGGGTTCGCGGCGTCGGCGAGGAGTACAGCGACCTGCTGGAGCGGGCCGGGGTAGATACCGTGCGCGAGCTGGCCCAGCGCAACGCGGACAACCTTTACGAGAAAATGCTCGAGGTGAATGCGGAGAAGCGACTGGTCCGGCGACCGCCCACCCGGGACATGGTCGCCCGCTGGGTTGAGCAGGCCAAAACACTGGAGAAGGTCGTCTTCTACTAATATCTCATCGTAGTGGCGACTTCAGTCGCCTCTTCCACTGCAATAATGACTGAAGTCGTTACCACGAGCCATCAAAGCCTGGATTCAGCGTGGCCAATCCGCAAGACGCAACGAGCGCCCCCATCTCATCTCTTCAGGCGGCCTGGGCTATCCTGGTGCGCCTCGCCGGCGCCATCGCGGGTGCTGCCGGCCTGACCTTTGGCATCGGCTTTGTGCTCGTCAACCTGAGCCTGCTCAAGCACGGTATCTACGAAGGCGGGTTGGTGCGCGAGCGGTACGTGGGCGCCGGTATCTCCTTCATCGCGCTGTTGGCTGGCGCGATCCTCATTGCCCTGGCTGCCTACCCGCTGGCGCGCTGGCTGCTGCACCGATGGTCACTTCTTTTCTGCGCCCTGGCGGCGGCCGCCCTGGCCGCGCTGTTGGACTATGTATTGGCTCTGGCAGTATGGGGATTTAAGGGACTGCTCTCTTTTAGCTGGGCCTTGTTCATCTGGACTTTTGTCGGTGGTTGGCTGAGCCTGTTGCTGCTCTATGCTGACCGGGTCCGCTGGGCGCGAGAGCTCCTGTTCCGCAAGGCTTCCCCATCTACCACTCCCCCTCACTCCGCTGCGTCGCCCGCTGGTCCATCTCAACGTTCCGACCAACCGCCGCCAGCCGTATCTCAAGCCGGTGAGTCTATCCAGACAACCGGAGGGGTGGAGATCACGATCCCACAGATCCTGAGCCGGGCAGAGTCCCCGGCCTACCTGATTACGCTTGGCATCCTCTTCTTCGTCCTGCTCCTCACCTACGGCCAGTACGTCTACGACACGCTGCCGGCCGCCTTGGGCGGGGGATTGCCCGTGGTCGTCCAGTTCACCGGCAGCCAGGCGAACGTGGCTGCGCTGGCCGAGATGGGCGTACCTTTAGAAGGCCCCACGATCACCGACCAACTTGAATTCATTGGACAGACCGGCAATCGTTACATCGTCTTGATCCGCCAGACCTACTGGGAGAAATCGTTGACGACCGGTAAGACCCGCGTGACCACCCGGCGCACTGCCCTGGCCTTCGATAAGGGACTCGTTCAAGGTGTCCACTACTATCCGTCCGAATATTACCTGAGCGACGAATTTGCTGCCGTCCTCCACGTTCAACAGGGAGACGTGTTATCTGCCCAGGAATTCTACGAGGGGGCCATAAACGAATACACCGAGGCCATGCGCCGCCGGCCGGTCTACTACCTGGCCTATTTCAAGCGCGGGCAGGCGTATCTGATCACAGCGCGCAATACTCCGGACCAACAGGTCTACCTGGCCGGACTGGCCGCTGCTGACTTTGAGCATGCCAGGGACCTGAACCCTGGCGCAGCGCTCTATTGGTACCATCTGGCGCTGGCACAGACGCTGGTCGGCCAACAACAGGCTGCTTTAGCGACCCTGCGTGGAACGATTGAGCGGGAACTGGCCTACCGGGATCAGGCGCGGAGCGAGTCTCTCTTCGATGCATTGAAGGTGCGGGCCGATTTGGACTTTGGTTTTGAGGAGATTCTTTTCGACAGCAAGGTGGAGGCGGCTCGCGCCTATGCCAGCGAGGGACAGGGTTGCTACGCCGCGGCCCAGGCAGCGCCGGACGCCGAGGGCCGCCGCGCCATGCTGGACTGCGCTGCCCTCGCCTACACCCGGGCCATCACGCTGACCCTGACGGCAACCGACCTGCCGCTGGAGCGGGCCAGTTACCAGGTGGCGCTGGCGGCTGTTTACCAGGCCCAGGGGAAGTTGGATGATGCCATCAGCCAACTCGAGCAGGCCGTGAATGCCGCCCCGGACAACGAAGGGTACCACCTGCAACTGGCCCAGGCCTACGCGGCGCAACTCCGCTGGGCCGACGCTCAACGCGAGTACGAAGCCGTGCTGGAACGCAACAGCCAGAACGTGAGCGCCTGGCTGGGCAAAGGAAAAGCGCTGCTCCAGCGGGCCGACCACCGCCGGGCGGCCGAGGCCTTCCAACGGGCCAGCGACCTGGCCCCCGAGGAAGTGACGGCCTGGTACGGCCTGTGCGTGGCCCGCCTGGCCTTCGCCCCGGCCGAGGCCGAAGCGCCCCTCCGCAAGGCTGTGACGCTGGACCCCACCTATACGATCACCATCAGTCAGGACCTGCGGCGGGCCGAGATGGACTCTAGCGTCCGTGAACACCTGGCAGCCGTGCTCCAGGCCGCCGAAGCGGCCGTGCGGGGCGACGCTTTCCTGAAAGCGGACGACCTGGTGCATGCCATCAGCGAATACAGCGCCGCTGTGGAAAAGGATCCGGACAACGTCGTCTACCTGGTCAAGTTAGGAGATGCTTACTACAAGCGGGGTACCACCGGCGCGGTAGAGGCCTACGCCCAGGCGGCCGGGGTCTACCGCCGCCTCATCGAGCAAGTGGGGAATGAGCCATCCTACCACTTCCGCCTGGCGACCGTCTACGCTGCCCAGGGGGAGGACGCCGCGGCGCTGGACGCCTACAACGTCGCCATCGGTCTAGCGCCGGACGTGGCGGCCTACTATGCTGCCCGGGCGGTGCTCTACGTCCGGCTGGGGCGCGCCGGCGACGCCATCGCCGACTACGAGCAGGCCATCGGTCTCGAAGCTGGCAACCCTCTATATTATGGGCAGGCCGGCAAACTCTACTATGAGCAGGCGCAATATGACAAAGCCATCGCCACGCTGACCACGGCCACCGGGCTGAACCCCCAGTATGCAGCCGCGTTCTACTATCTGGGCCTGGCTCACCTGGGCGCTGGCGATGCGGAGGATGCCCGTATCGCCTTCACCCAATGCACACAGGTCACCCAGGACGAGATCCAACGCCGCCAGTGCGAGGAGCAACTGACCCCGCTGGTCACGCCTACACCGTAGTATATTACTCCGACTGGCCGCCCCAATCATTGCCGGTTGGGGCGGTTTTCGTTATCTGACTTGCGGCAGCAATGGATTTTAGTGAATTTCTCATCTTCCGTTGACAGGATATAAACCAACAAGTATTAAGATGAGGGATGTTCGCCTGGCTATGGACGAATGCCGGTTGAATCAGCACTCGTCACATCTGGGCACCTGGAGTGTACAAACGCGAAAAAACACCCCACGGTGGGTGGGTGTATCATCTGGGACGACGGCCAAGGCGGGGGCTGCCCCAACAGTAGATTCATTGCGCAAGCCCGCCCACTACTACGGTGTGTGGGCATTCTATTGGATGACAGGAGTTGAGGCAGCCGTGATCGAGACTGATCCCACCGACCGCACCATTGCCCAGGGCCGCATCCTGGTGTGGGCCATCGAAGCGCTCGACACGATCGAGCCGGTCAGCCCGCTCGAACGTGCAATGACTGAGCTGCTCCAGGCGGCCTACAAGCGCTGTCTGCGCACCATCGTCGCCGAAGCTCCGTCCTGGGTGAGCGAAGAGATTCTGAGCGCTGACCAGATGATCTTGCGCGGGCAGTACTGAGTCACCTCCGCCAGCTTACACCCTCTCTTTTATCTCCGCCGGCCCTATTTCTCATGGCGCGCAAGCAGCGCGCCTGTGCCCCCCTTGCGAATGGGCACGGGCAAACTGAATGTTGCGCCCTGTCCAGGTCCATGCTATGCTCTTGGCGGGAACTTTCTCCCCCCGGCCGACGTCTGGCAGACAGAGACCCGAAATCGAAATCGGAGGGTACCTGATGACCAGACGAATCCTTTTTTCTCTGATGCTCGTCGCCATCCTGGTCGCCGGCTGTGCGCCGGTGCCGACGTCCACACCCGGCCCCACGGCTACGCCCGCACCCCCGCAGCCGGTCGAGGTGCGCCCCGGGGGCTTTGCTGCCTACGCGCCGGTGAAGGTGGACGTGGTGCCCGCTGCCCCGGCCTATACCCCCGACCTGAACGCCGTCGCCAATTCAGGCGTCGTGTCCTGGCTCACCGAGGCCCAACGGGCCGCACTGGAGACGAACGGCTTCATCGTCGTGCCCCAGGGGTACGCGCAGGTCTACCAGATCTACCAGCAGGCCAACGACGCCAGCACTCCCGCCTTCGTCACCACCGACGCGGTGCTCCATGCTTTCCACATCCTCTACGACTATGCGCTGCGCCTGGCCGAAATCGAGCATTTCATCGCCGACCTGGAAGCGCTCAACGCCGCGATGTTGAAGGCGGCCGAGGCCGACTATGCCGCTACCGCCGGCCCTGCGCAGGAGGCCGCCAAACAGAACCTGGCCTTCGTCGCCGTCGCCGCCAAACTGCTGACTTCCGACACCGGCGTGCCCGCCCCCGTGCGCGGCGAGGTCGAGCAAGAACTGGCGCTCATTGAGGCCCACGCCGGGATAGACTTCTCCCCCATCTTCGGCTACCGCGAGGATTACTCTCAGTACGTGCCGCGTGGCCACTACACGCGCAACGAGGATTTTGAGCGCTACTTTCGCGCCATGATGTGGTACGGGCGCATGTCTTTCCACCTGGTTAATCCCGAGGACCCTGCAGCGGCGCGGCGGGAGACGCGCGGCGCGCTGCTCATCGTGCGGGCGCTCTACGGCAGCCAGGTTGGCAACGAACCGGCGCTCGACGTGTGGGAGCGCATCTACGAGCCGACTGCCTTCTTCGTCGGCACGGCCGACGACCTGACGGTGTACGACTACGCCGCCGTCGCCCAGCAAATCTACGGCGGCCTGCCCGACCCGGCGGCGCTGGCCGACGAGGCCAAGCTGGACGCCTTCATTGCCGCCGCCCGGCAACTGCGTCCCCCGGCCATCGTCGGCGGCTACGTCACCGACCAGGAGGACCCCAAAGTGGTGACGCAGGGCTTTCGCTTCATGGGCCAGCGTTTCATCCCCGATAGCTACATGTTCCAGCAACTGGTCTACGACAAAGTGAAAGGCTACCGGGGTACGGGTGAGCCGTTCACGATCTCCCCCATGGGCAACCGCGCCTTCCCGCGCGGGCTGGACATACCGGCCGTGCTGGGCAGCGCCAGGGCGTTGGCGATCCTCACCGCCGACGACGACGCGAACTATGACGGCTACGCGGAGCAACTGGCGAAACTGCAAGACGAGTTCGCCGCACTGCCGGAGGAACAGTGGACTGCCAACCTGTACTGGAACTGGCTCCACACGCTGCGCCCGCTGCTAGAGGTGAAGGGCGAGGGCTACCCATACTTTATGCAATCACCTGCCTGGGTGGACAAGGACCTGCACACCTGGCTGGGTTCGTGGACCGAGTTGCGTCACGACACGATCCTCTACGCCAAGCAGTCCTACACGATGATCGAGACGGCCATCGGGCCTGAGCCGCAACCGGCGCGGGGCTACGTCGAGCCGCAGCCGGAGGTCTATGCCCGGCTGGCTGCGCTCACTGCCCAGATGCAGGCCGGCCTGGGCGAGCGCGGCCTCGTGGGCGACGAGATGCGCTGGAAACTCGACCAGATGGGGCAACTGCTGCTGGCGCTCACAGCCATCAGCGAGAAGGAACTGCGCGGTGAGGGGCTGACCGAAGAGGAGTATACGACCATCCGCACCATCGGCGACACGCTGGAGGGCCTGACCACCTTCTCGGAGAAGGTCAAGGACGAGATTACCTCCCAGGCCGACGAGCGGATGGCGCTCGTCGCCGACGTGCACACCGACCTCAACTCGAACCAGGTGCTGGAGGAAGGCGTGGGCGACGCCTTCCCCATCTACGTCGTCGTGCTGGTGGAGGGGCAGCAGGTGGTGACGATGGGCGGTGTCTTCTCCTACTACGAGTTCAAGTGGCCCATCGCCGACCGGCTGACCGACGAGGCCTGGCAGGCGCTTTCACCCCGGCCCGACCGGCCAGGCTGGACGGGGAGCTTTATTATCGAGTAGTGTTAGCAGCTCTGCCCTCTTCGCCTGCGGAGCATCTCCTCCAGCAGGGCGATCATCTGCATCGCACGCTGCTCTTGCTCGGCCAACGTCGAAAGCCAGCGGTCGGCGGCAGAGAGGATATCTTCGTCGGGAGGTGGAGTGTCCAGTGCCTGGCGCAATCCGTCCCGCTGGCCGCGGTCAAATTGCAGCAGCATGCGCAGGATTGCCATCGTGCTGTAGCCAGCGCGAAGCAACGTGCGGATCACTCGCAGGCGGCTGATCTCGGCTGCACCGTAGAGCCGGTAGTGGTTGTGCGGGTCGCGTGGTACTGTAAGCAGCCCGTTGCGCTCCCAGTTGCGCAACATGTCGGTCGTGACGCCCAACAAGCGGGCCGTTTCACCGATCCGCAGGGGCTCGGCGGTGGCGTCGGCAGCGCTGCCGCGTGCCCACCGCTCGAGGAACTCCGCTGCGGTCCCGGCCTGAGCACGCTCGGCCTGTACCAGCGCCAGGTGGGTGTAAGCCTGTTCCAGCGCCCCACCCAGGTCGCCTGACGCAGCTCGTTGCACGAGCGCGAGCGCCGACCGCCTGATGTTCCGCCCCGGCCAGACGCCGTGCAGGGCCGTGCGGGCCAGGCGCATCTGGTCGAGGTGCTCTGCGGTGAACCGCCGGTAGCCACCGGGACTACGTGGAACAGGCGGCAGGAAGCCCCACTCCTCGTAGAGCCGGACGGTGTTGGGATGAACGCCGACCGCTTTAGCGACCTCGGACGTATACAAGTACCGTGGTGTCATGCATTACCTCAGCCTGGCGTTGGCCTGGTGTTTTCCTGGCCTATTGTAGCATAGCCTGGAATCCTTGCCCAACAAAGGCAGCAGAAACGCCCCCGTGTACGACGTTTTCACCTCTGCGACTTGCTCTGGCGTGCCCTCGGCCACGATCCGCCCGCCCGCCTGGCCGCCCTCCG
>Ga0172365_10004482_pt1 | contig 10332 bp, 10 predicted proteins | sample LakKivSesite48cm_FD_114535 | JGI IMG/M metagenome (GOLD analysis project Ga0172365, IMG submission 114535) | Sediment microbial communities from Lake Kivu, Rwanda - Sediment site 48cm | ecosystem: Environmental > Aquatic > Freshwater > Lake > Sediment | place: Rwanda: Western Province, Lake... | reverse complement strand
TAACTGGCGTGGGTTTTGGCAATGCGATAAGCAAATATAATAATTATTTACCAGAACCGATTGGCGACTCAATCTTTGCCATTATTGCTCAAGAGTTCGGATTATTGGGCAGCATTGTCCTGATTCTTTTATATTTGGGAATACTTTTAGGCGGTTTTCAAATAGCCAAAAAATGTCCAGATGAGTTTGGAAAATTGTTAAGTTTTGGTATAGTAACTTCAATTTTTATCCAGATGGCAGTGCATATTGGTGCCTTAACCAAAATTTTACCTCTTACCGGCCAACCGTTGCCGCTAATTAGTTACGGCGGCACAAATTTAATCATTCTTTTGACATCTTTGGGAATAGTTGTTAATATATCTAGATGTAGCTGACTTTAATTGCATATTGATGAAAGAAATTAATTTACGCGAATTAAAATTGAAAATTGTTTTTGCCGGTGGCGGCACAGGCGGACATACTTATCCGTTAATTGCCGTTTATCGGAATTTAAAAAAAATTACCGACCAGAGATTAATTACTCTTGAAGCCATCTATATCGGTCCAAACACCTTCAATGAGGAAATTTTTGTCAAGGAAGGGGTGAGGGTGATTAAAATATTCAGCGGAAAATGGCGAAATTATTTCTCTTTGCTTAATTTTTTTGATATTTTCAAAATCATTCTCGGAATTTTTCAGAGTATTTGGTACTTGTGGAAATTGATGCCTGACGTTATTTTTAGCAAAGGCGGATACGGCGCTTTACCGGTGGTTTTAGTAGGTTTCTTATTTGGAATTCCAATTATTGTCCATGAATCTGATGCTGTGCCGGGAAAAAGCAATAAAATTGCCGCTGTCTTTGCCAAAAAAGTTATTCTTGCTTTTGAAAATGCCAAATCTTATTTCTTGCCAGAAAAAGTGCTAATTGCGGGTAATCCCATCCGCGATACTATTTTGCATAATAACATTACTGGAGCGGAGGGTAAAAAATATTTTAAACTTGTTGGTGATAAACCAGTTGTATTATTTTTGGGCGGTTCTCAAGGCAGCCAAAGAATCAATGATTTGGTTTTAGATTGCATTGAAGAGTTGCTTAAAAATAACATTCAAATTATTCACCAAACAGGTCCGAAAAATTTTAGAGAAGTTTTTTTGGAAGCCAAGGTTATTTTAGAATTCTTGCCTCAAACATACCAAAATTTTTATCAGGCGCGGGAATTTCTTTATGAAAAAGATTATCTTAACGCTTTGGCAGCCGCCGATTTGATCGTAGCGCGAGCGGGGAGTGGGGTTATTTTTGAAATAGCTGCCTCAAAGAAACCGGCGATTCTAATTCCCTTACCCGAGGCAGCCCACAATCATCAAAAATTGAACGCGATAGAATATGCTCGGTTCGGTGGAGCAATAGTTTTAGAAGAGAAAAATGCCACACCCAGCATTGTTTTAAAGAATATATTGGATATTCTCAAAAATGAAAATAAAATAAACACTATGATTAATGGTGCAAAATTATTCATTAAAAAGGAGGCGGCCGAAGAGATTACTAAAGAAATATTTAATGTTTTGGAGTTAAATTTTGACTAAAAAATATGAGCGCCAAAATAACCAATATTCAAAAAGAAATAAAAAATCCGCGGGTGAGAATTGCACCGTCTCCAACGGGATATTTCCACATCGGAACGGCCCGCACTGCTTTATTCAATTATTTAGTGGCTAAAAAATATAATGGAAAATTTATCTTAAGAATTGAAGATACAGACAAAAAACGCTCCAAACCGGAATTTGAAAAAGATATTTTGGAAAATTTAAAATGGTTGGGTCTTCTTTGGAATGAAGGCATTGAAATCGGTGGTCCTTATGGCCCATATCGTCAAAGCGAAAAAACGAATATTTATGAAAAATATCTCCGGGAATTAATTGAAAAAAATTTGGCATATTATTGTTTCTGTCCATTGGAAGAATTGGAATCTAAAAAACAAGAAATGATAAGTAGGGGAGAGGTACCGCGTTACGACGGCCATTGTCGCCATTTATCCGAAAAAGAAGTTAAGAAGAAATTAAAAAACAAAACTCCTTTCGTCATTCGTTTAAAAATGCCGGAAAAAGAAATGGTCATTTATGATTTAATTAGAAATAAAGTTAAATTTGATACTACATTAATAGGAGATTTTATTATTGCCAAAAATTTCCAAAGCCCATTGTATAATTTTAGCGTTGTTATTGACGACCATGAAATGAAAATCAGCCATGTTATCAGAGGCGAAGAACATCTTTCCAATACGCCTAAACAAATAGCGATTTATGAAAGTTTTAATTGGGAATCACCAGCTTTTGCCCACCTGCCCTTAATTTTGAATCCGGATCGTAGCAAAATGTCAAAACGCTTTGGCGATATCGCTCTCAGAAATTTTAAACAAAAAGGTTATTTACCCCAAGCAATTGTTAATTTCTTAGTTTATTTAGGTTGGCACCCCAAAGAAAAAACTGGCGAAACAATAAATGAAATATTAAACCTTAAGGAGATTATAGAACAATTTGATTTATTTCGCGTTCAAAAGGGAGGAGCAGTTTTTAATATTGAAAAATTAAATTGGATTAATACAGAACACATTAAACGCTTGCCGTTGGAAGAATTAACTTCTCATGCTATCCCATATCTTAAAGAAAAATTTGGAGAAGCAATGTTAGACGATGTCGATTTTGTTAAAAAAATCATTAATCTTCATAGACAAAGAATAAAAACCTTGGCTGAATTGCCTGAGACAACCTCTTATTTCTTTGTTTTACCTAATTATGACCCAAATCTTTTATATTGGCAAAATATGTCCAAACAAGAGCTTCAAATTAATCTTGACTTTATTTATAATTTATTGTCTAATTTAGACAACCAACTTTTTACTAAACAACAATTAGAAACAATCATTATGCCAGAGGCGGAACGATTGGGAAGAGGGAATCTCCTTTGGCCACTGCGAGTCGCTTTAAGTGGTCTAAAAAATTCAGCCGGACCTTTTGAAATTATGGAAATTTTTGGGAAAAATGAGACTTTAAAACGCTTGGCAATAGCTTTAGAAAAAATTAAGGTTTTGAATGATGAACAGGATTAAAAATAATTCAAAATGGTTGATATTTTGCTGTCTTTTGATTAATTTGGCCCTAAGTGAACCAATTTTAGCTATTAGCTATCAAGAACTTCAGAATCAAATTGATGCCAAAAAACAGGAATTAGGTCAGCTCTTAGAACAAGCGGAGATTTATAATACCGAATTAGAAAGAACTCAAACCGCCAAAAAAACTTTAAATAATGAATTAAAACAAATTCAAAATAATCTCAATAATCTTAATTACAAAATTAAAATTAATGAAATCCAGATTGAAAAACTCAATTTAGAATTAGAGCAGTTAAAGATGGATATCGGCAATACCTCCGAAGAAATTAACATTAAAAAGGAACTTTTGGCAAAAAATTTACAAAATTTATACGAAGTTAACAAAGAGTTAAGTCTTTTAACTATTGTTCTGAAAAATGTAAAAATTTCTGAAGCAATCTCAGAGATTAACGGTATTCAAAATATCAGCTCTAATTTAAAAATCACCTTGGATGAATTAAATAATCTTAAAGAAAATTTGACTAACCGCCACATAGCATCGCAAAATAAAAAAATGGAATTGGAGCAAACAAAAATTCAATTAAACAACCAGAAAAAAATCGTTCTGAGCTTACAAGAAGAAAAAAATACTCTTTTAAATAAAACCAAGAATCAAGAACAAAATTATCAAACATTGCTAAATAACATTGAGAAGCAAAGAGCAGAAATTGAGTTGGAAATTTCACGTTTAGAAGAAGCTTTAAAGGCTCAGATTGATCCATCTCAATTACCATCGGCAAAGCCGGGTTTATTGCTTTGGCCGGTAGCCAATCCAGTTATTACCCAAGGATTTGGCGTAACCAGTGCCTCCAAATATTTTTATAATATCGGGAAGTACAAAACCCCAACTCATAATGGAATTGATTTAAAAGCCAACATTGGCACGCCAATTTATGCAGCTGAGGACGGGGAGGTTGTCGCCACCGGTAATCAAGATTTATATTGCTATAAAGGAGCATATGGGAAATTCGTGGTTATTAAACACTATCTAAGCCTAACAACCCTCTATGCTCATTTGTCCTTGATCACTGTTAAAAAAGGCGATATAGTTAAAAGAGGTCAAATAATCGGCTATAGCGGCAATACAGGATTTGCCACGGGCCCTCACCTCCATTTTACTGTTTATTTTTCTCCAACCTTTCAAATGACTAGCAGCGCTTCTTGTGGTCCAATGCCTATTGGCGCGCCTGTCAACCCATTACCTTACCTTCAATAAAAATTGTGCGACATATTAATAAATAAAAATATGCCCCATTTTTCAAAAAATTTTAAAATTTTTACTTTCATCTTTATTTTATTTTTGTTTAGTATCTTCATTATTCAAAGAACTTATGCGGAAAATAATAATTATTTGGAATCTTTTAAAAAGAATTTGCCGGGTTTCATTCAGAATTTCATTAAAAATATTACTAAAATCTCGGTAGAAAAAGTAACACCGGAATTTGAAAAAACAGGTATCGGAGACGTTCTCGGGCAGCCAGCAGAATTACAGGCAAGACAGAACTTCTTTGAAAAAATTAGAAATTGGTTTTCTCAATTATCTCTAAAAATTAACGCCTTTTTTAAGTTTGATATTGGTTGGGGGTTTGGCAAAATAATGAATTTATTTATTTATTGGTTTAATAAAATAGTAGATTTTATAAAAAATCTATTTACTTAAACAAAACAACCTCTTAAAAACATTATTTATAGACCCATGATTTTTGGTTAAATTAGAGATATTTAAACCAGCGGATAATCAAAACAGGACTATATGTCGTAAAAGATACATTGTGCGACATATAGTTAATTTGGTAAAGACATCTTTCGCGGTTGTTTAGTAAGTGTCCTCCCCTTTTCCGGAGCATCGAGTTGATATTTTATTGGGATCAAACAAATTTAAAATTTTTTCCATTTATATTTGGCCAAAAAAGTTTTATAATAATTATAAAGGAATTTTATTATGCGCACCTCCTACAGTAATTTAGAAATCTTTGAAATTTGCCCCAAGAGGTATGAGTTTCAGATTATTGAAAAAATAAAAGTTCCCAAAACAAAGGAGCAGTTTTTTGGCACCGTTCTTCATAAATGTTTGAAATTTCTATTCAAGAAAGCACCTCTCTTCCCTACCCTGGAGGAATTGCTTGATTTTTTTGCCATCCACTGGAAGGAAGCGAACGATTTAAAATGGCGCGATGAAAAACAAAAGGAAATATATTTTAATGAGGGAAAGAGAGTTTTAGAGAATTTTTATAAAAAAAACATTCCTTCTTTATCCATTCCTATTGATTTAGAAAGTTATTTTGAAGTTGAAATTGAGGATGAAGACAACAACCATAAACATATTTTAGCAGGCTATATCGATAGGATTGATAAAATAAATAATAATAAATTTGAAATTATAGATTATAAAACGGCTCAAAAAATGCCCGGGCAAAATACTTTTAAAAATAATCTCCAATTATCTATTTATATTTTGGGGTTTTTGAAGAAATGGCCAAATTTAGCCAATTTAAATGATGTTCTTTTAACGCTTTATTATTTAAAACACGGAGAAAAATTATCGGATAAAAAAACCGAAGATGATATTATTTTAACTAAACAGCGAATCCTTAAAAATATCCATGAAATTGAAAAAAATTATTTTCCTCCCATTCCTTCAAAGTTATGCGCTTCTTGTCCCTATCGAAAAATATGTCCTATGTGGTCGCATTTATATAAAAAGGATCAACTGCCAGACGAAAAAGAAATAAATAGCCTTATTAGAGAATACTTCTCTTTTAAAGAAAGGATTGAGCAACAGAAAGAAAAACTCAACCTTATTAAAAAACAAATCAACGAATACGCTGAACAAAGAGGATTAGAAAGAGTATTCGGCGATGATGGCTATTTTGCTTATCAAAATCAAGTTGTTAAAGAATATGAGCCAGAGCAATTAAAACAATTACTTACTGGCGCTGGTTTATGGCAGGAGGTTTCGATCTTGGATAAAAAGAAATTTGAGAAGTTGCTTAAAAGATTTTCGCCTGAATTAATTAAAAAAATTGAAGGATTACAAAAAATTAAAAACCGCAAAATTTTAAAGGCGGTCAAAAAAGATATCGAAATTATTAAAAGCGAATTACCGAATGAATAAATTATTCCGAACACTTTTCAATAATAATCGGCACCTGTCGAGTAAATTGCGTCGCTGTTAAATATCCTAGAGCAAAACTAGTTGTAACAATTAAAAAAATAAAAATTGCAATAATAATTTCTTTTTTATTTTTTTCAAAAATATCTTTTATTTGCATTTTTCAAAAAATTTTTTAAAATATCTTTGATAGATTGGTCGTTTATTTTTATTATATCATTTTATATGGCTCATACCAAGTCCGGGGGTTCAACAAAATTAGGAAGAGATTCCGAGGCAAAACGCCTGGGTATTAAAATTTTTGCTGGCCAAAAAGCCAAAAGGGGCGCCATTATTGTTCGTCAACGAGGCGAAAGAGTTAAGGCGGGAAAAAATGTGGGAAGAGGAAAGGATTATACCCTTTTCGCCCTTAAGGAAGGGGTGGTTCAATTTAGTGAAAAACAGAAAAGTAATTTTGATGGGTCTAAAAAAAGAATTAAAGTTGTTTCAATTATTTAATTTTGAGTCAATACTGAAATTTTCAATTCGATTTCTAATTTAGGACCGAATTTTATTTTTATAAGATATTCCCCTAATTTTTTAATATGTTCTTCTAAAATAAGTTGCCTTTGTTCCAACTCTATGCCCTCTTGTTCTTTTAATTTCTTAATAATATCTTCTTTGGTAACAGAACCAAAAATTTTCCCATTTTTATCAGCCCTAACTATAAATTTCAATTTTACATTTTTTAATTGTTGAATTAATTGCTCGATGATTGTTTTTTCCCGTTCTTTTTTGAATTCCTCTTTTTTTTTAAAATTTTCCACCTCTTTTATCTTGGCTGACGTAGCGACAACGGCTAATTTTTTAGGAATTAAGAAATTGGTTGCATAACCATCCGCAACCTCTTTTAGATCATATTTCTTTCCTAATTTTGGAATATTTTCCAAAAGAATAACCTTCATTTTACCTTATCTCATTTTTGATAATTTCTAAAGCTTTTTCTAATTGCGGATCTTTATTTTCATTCCAATCTTCTTCAGTTAAAACAACTTCATAATCGGGTTTTAGACCGACATCATTAATGACTTTTCCGCTTGGCGTTAACCATTCAGCAATCGTCACTTTAATCATTGAATTATCAATCAGAGGCAGAAGTGTTTGGACCGATCCCTTTCCGAAAGTTTTTTCTCCTATTATTTTGATGTGGCGATTATCGCGCAAAGCACCAGCTAAAATTTCCGAAGCAGAGGCTGTCCCTTCATTTGTCAAAATCACAATCGGCGTTTTTAAAAAAGCTTGATTGCCAGAGGCAGAAAATAATTTTTCTCGGCCGTTTTTTTCTTTTTCTCTGACCACGACCTCTCCCCTTTTAATAAACCAACCGGCGATATCCACCGCTGATTCCAAATAACCACCGGGGTTATTGCGCAAATCTAAAATTATTCCAGGAGAATTTTTCATAATAAGCTGAACGGCGGCTCGATAAAATTCATAAGGTGAATTCTCGTTAAAATTCAATAATTTGAGGTGCGCAATATTATTTTCTAGAAATGAAACTTTAATAGCAGGAATGGTAATAATATCTCTAACAATTGTGAAGTCTTTAGATTGTTCAAAACCATTTCTCATTATAGTTAAAATAACGGTTGTGCCTTTTTCCCCTCTAATCTTTTTAATCGCCTCATCAAGGCTTAAATTATCCGTTGATTCCTTATTAATGGCCGAAATACGATCTCCTGCTTTTAATCCGGCACGCCAAGCCGGCGTATCCTCTAATGGAGCAATCACTGTTAATCCACCTTGTTTTATCCCAATTTCTATACCAATGCCACTAAAATTACCTCTCACATCCTCAGTAAATTTTTTCGCATCTTCTGGATTAAAGAAAACAGTATAAGGATCTCCTAAAGAATCTACCAATCCTTTAATGGCTCCATAGACCATTTTTTGATAATCTAAATCATTAGCTTTTAAATAGTACTCCTGAATATAACGCCAAGCGTCCCAAAATAATGAAAAATCAATATTTTCAGGTTTTTCTTCTTCTAAATTTTTTAGACCTTGAATGAGATTAATTGATGGATAATATTTTTTACCTATCTCAATTCCATAAATAAAAACTCCGCCTAAAATTCCTAAGCTTAAAATAATAATGACCGAGGTTTTAAGTATTCTTTTCCAATTACAAGATTGACCCATTCTACTCCGAGTTTTTTCTATTAACCCCTTTATTTTAAAATTTTTTATTTTAGAAATCATGATTAACTTTAAATAATTATAACCATTTATTTCTCTTTTTCAATTTACTAAAGAAAAATGCTTTAATGAAAAATAAACAGGATGAGGCTTTTGCAATTTGCTTTCCATTAAAATAATCTCATTGACTTTTATGTGAGCCGGAAAAACAATTTGCTTAATGGATAATTTAGTCGGTTTAAAGCGTGCAAGAGTGATATGAATTTTAAAATCGCGATTTTCTTTTTGAAAATTAATTTTGGCATTTTCCAATTCTTGCTCCAAATGCTCTTTTATTTGTTTAATAAAAGCATTCGGTTCGCCATTTAACCAAATCATTCGGCAACACTTTTCGTTCGGAGCGCCGGAGATGTCTTTAAAATATAAGTCAAAAGCTGGATAGCCAGAAAGAACCTTTTCTCCTATAGCCATTATCTTAGCCAGCTCTTCTATTTTTATATTTCCTAGAAATAAAACCGTTAAATGAAGATTCTCCAGGGGCGTGTAATTAGGACAGTTGGGCAAAGGAATTTCTTCAACGAGGGTGGCAATTTTTTCCTTTAAAGAAAAAGGTAAATCAATAGCAAAAAACAATCTTAATGAATTCATGTCATCTTATATTTTATCGCAATTTTTTTATTTGTCCATTTTATTTATAATAAAAATGTATGTTTTTACACGATGTTTTGCCAATTACTTATTTACCGCCGTCCCAAAACAAAATACTTTCCTATTTTTCTTCTCAAAAAATAGAACCACTGCGTCTGGTCTCTGTTTCTTTAGGCCGGCGAAAAACAGAAGGAATCGTCTTAGAAAATAAACCCATTAAATCAAAGATGGAAATGAGAAAATCACTATTCCAAATAAAACCAATTGATAAAGTACTCAACAATAATCAGATTATTTCCCAACAACAATTGGAATTGTTCCGTTGGGTTTCTTTTTATTATTTTAATTGTCTCCCTTCTCTAATAAAAAATTCTCTTCCCCCACCCAATGTTTTAAAAAAACTTGATATTAAGGAAGCAATTTTGAATAGAGAAGCAAAAAAAGATGTTCTTTTCCTTTACGGCGACAATTTTGATTTTATAAAAAAATGGGTTAATCAAACAATTGCCAAAAACCAGCAAGTTCTTTTTTTATTCCCCAATCAAATTAAATTAGAATATTATTTACAAAAGCTTTCATCTCTACAAGATTTGATATCGGTTGTAGAAAAAGGCAGTTCTTCAAAAAAAACCTTAGAGCTTTATCAAAAAATTAATAATAATGAAATTGAAATTATTTTTGGAAAGAGGTCATCAGTATTTCTCCCCTATCATAATTTAGGACTAATTATCGTTATTGATGAGGAAAATACGGCTTTTGAAACTTTTGAAACAAAAATTCACTACCATACCAAAAAAGCTGCTTTAAAATTAGCAGAAATTTTTAATGCCGATATAATTTTAACAAGCAACTCCCTTTCGGTGAAAAGCTATTTAGCCATTAAAAATGGCATTTTCAAAGCTGTTAATTCTTTAGAAGCGATAAATAAAAGTAAAACTATCATTCAAAATATTGCTCTAAAAAAAGATAGTGTTTTTCATTCGGAAACTCTTCGATTGTTTAAGAAAACATTAGATAATGATGGAAGAATTCTTGTTTTTAATAATCGACGAGGACACTCGCCGGCTCTAATCTGTAATAACTGCGGTTTTATTTTTCGTTGCCAATCTTGTGAAACCGCAATGATTTATCACAAATTTAATGAAGGAAATTTGCTTATTTGTCATCATTGTGGTAGGAAAACAGTCGCTCCCGATATTTGTCCAAATTGCCAAAGTCATTTAATCCAATTTATTGGCTTCGGTAATCAAAAAATTTTAGAACAAT
>Ga0172365_10004481_pt1 | contig 10332 bp, 7 predicted proteins | sample LakKivSesite48cm_FD_114535 | JGI IMG/M metagenome (GOLD analysis project Ga0172365, IMG submission 114535) | Sediment microbial communities from Lake Kivu, Rwanda - Sediment site 48cm | ecosystem: Environmental > Aquatic > Freshwater > Lake > Sediment | place: Rwanda: Western Province, Lake Kivu... | reverse complement strand
GTCCAGGTGTATCTCCATGACCCCAAGTGGCGCGACTTTCACGGCCGGAGGGGACCCGGCGGGGCCGAGGTGCGCTTCGCGGCGGGCCAGGGCCTCGCCGGCCGCGCCGCCGCCCAGGGTCGCTCCGTCCGCGCCGGCTCGGCCCCGGACGAGCCGGGGTACGACGCGGATATCGACTCGGCGCCGGACGCGTCGCTGACCGCGGTTCTGGCGTACCCGATCGGGGATCCGAAGGATCGCCTGTCTGCCGCGCCTACTCCGCCGGAGCAGCCGCCCCGGCTGCGAAGGCCTGGCGCACAGGCCGGCGCGCTGGGCGTCATCGAGGCATTCTCGCCCTCCCTGCGCCCGTTCACCGGGACCCACGAGAAGCTGCTGGGCATGCTGGCCGAGCACGCCTCGGTCGCGCTGGCGCGCATCCGCGAGCTCGACAGCGAGCGCGAGTTCCTGCTCGAGCTCACCGACGCCCTCGCCCAGGCGCTGGACAGCCGCGGCCTTGCCGCGTTCGACCACACGCAACGCATGCGCGCGTACTGCCGGCGCCTGGCGGAGGCGGCGGGCCTCGACGAGGCCGCGCGTTATGCGCTCGAGGTAGCGGCCGTGCTGTACGACGTCGGGCGCATCGAAATGCGCCCGCGCGGCGGGGCTGGAGGTGGCGATGGGGCCGAGGCGTCCGGCGCCGCCGGCCCGCAGGTCCTTTTCGCCAGAGCGCTCGTCGAGCGCGTGAGCTTCCCCGACTCGCTCGCGCAGGTACCCGAAGCGATCCGCCGGCACCACGAGTTCGTCGACGGCCTCGGCTCAGGCGCGGTTCCCCGGCCGGAGGACATGCCCCGGATCGCGCGCATGCTCGTGGTCGCCGACAGCTTCGAGAGATACCTCGACGCCTCGCGCGAGGCCGGCGGGCCGCCCGACGTGCGCGGGTCGCTGGCGAGGCTCGAAGAGGGGGCCGGGAAACTCTTCGACGATGAGCTGGTGAAACTCTTCGTCGACCGGCGGTGCTATGACATCGAGCACCGCCGGTATCCGCGCATCGAGTACGAGATACCGGTCGAGGTCCAGGTGCTCGACGAGGACGGCGCCGCGACGGGCGGCTTCGCGACCCTCGCGGTGGACCTCTCCGAGGGAGGCATCATGTTCACGGCCGAGGCGCCGATGCCTCTGGAGACGCTCCTGAGGTTCAGGATCGACCTCCCCTCGGGGAGCATGGAGGCTACAGGCAGGGTCGCCAGGGTTCTCCCCGGCGAGGACGCCGGGGTCAGGATCGGGGCGTTCTTCCTCTGGCGCGGTTCGGCGGGCTGAGGCGATGGCCAGACTGGTTCTCAAGCACGAAGGGCACAAGTCCGAGCACGAGCTCGGGGACGTCCTCACGATCGGCAGGCAGTCCACCAACGACGTGGTGGTCCTCGAAGAGCGCGCCTCGCGCAAGCACTGCCGGATCGTCAGGGAAGGCGGCGCGTACGTCCTCCAGGACCTCGACAGCGCCAACGGCACGTACCTCAACGGCGCGAAGGTCGCGCGCCAGCCGCTCGAACACGGCGATGAGATACGCATAGGCAACGCGGTGCTCACGTTCCAGGCGACTGAAGCCGCGGTCAACCTCGAAGGCACCACCCTCGGGAACTACCGCGTCCACAACAAGGCGGGCAGCGGCCACCTCGGGACCGTCTACAAGGCCACGCAAGTGTCGATGGATAGGATCGTGGCGCTGAAGATCCTCAGGAAGGACCTCACGAGCGACCCCGATTTCGTCAAGACGTTCCTGAGCGAGGCCCGCACGGCCGGGCGGTTGAACCACCCGAACGTGGTCCGCGTGCACGAGTTCGGCGAGGCCGACGGCGCGTACTTCTTCTCGATGGAGTTCGTCAACGGCGAGACGCTCGAGAACCTCATCGCGAGAGAGAACACCCTTCCGGTCCGCCGGGCGCTGGCGATAACCGGGGACGTGGCCGCCGCCCTTGACCACGCGCACGGGCTCGGCATCCTCCACGGCGACGTCAAGCCCCGAGACGTCCTCCTCGACCGGAGCGGCGTCTCGAAGCTCACCGACATCGGCATGCCGCGGATGGGCAGGCGGGGCGACCGCAGGGGCGACCCCAGCTACATGTCGCCGGAGCTCTGCCGCGGCGACCGCGGCGACGAGCGCTCCGACATATACTCGCTCGGCGCGACGCTCTACCACATGCTGACGGGGCGTCCGCCGTTCGAGGCCGACGACGAGAAGGCGGTCATGTCCAGCCAGATACACGACCCGCCGCCGAGCCCGCGGGTCTACAATCCGAACGTCCCGGGGCCGGTGTGCGACCTCATCGAGTGCATGATGGCCAAGAACCCGAGCGTCCGGCCGCAGACCGCAAAGGCGGTCGTCAGGAAGCTGGAAGACGCCGGCCAGGTCGAGCCGGCGCCGGCCTCGGCGGTCGCGGCCCGCGAGCCGCAGGCGCCCTCGGCGGGCCGGGCCGAGCGGGATCCGGAGACCAAGCGCGTCAGGGTGGTGAGGATCGGGGGCGGGTCGCCCGTCGTCAACATGCTCGTCGGGGGCCTGGTCGTCGCGATCATGGGCATCGTCGGGATCGTCATGCTCACCGGCAAGCCGAGCGGCGGCGCGGCGAACGGCCGCACAGGCACGAACGCGAACCGCCCGAGCGCCACCGCCACCACGCGACATGAAGACAGACCGACCGCCGCACCCGTCGCCCGCACCGTCGAGCCGGTCCGCGCGGCCGGCGCCCCCGACGAACGGTCGGAGCAGGAGGCGGCGAGTCTCCTCAGCGCGATCAGGCGCGACCTCCAGGAGAGGCCAAACACGCGCGACTACGCCCTGCGCAGGGCCTGCAATCTCCTGGGGCAGTACGGCGATACCAAGGCGGCGGCGGAGACGTGGGGTCTCGTGGTCGACCTCTTCGGCGGCGAGGAAAGAGTCCCGCCCGAGGTTGCGCGGCTGAGGCCAGAGGCCGCCGGCCCGCGCGCGGCGCCTTCCGTCCCGGCCCCGGCAGGTGACCCGGCCGCCGCCCTCCGCGAGGCCAGCGACGCGTCAGGCAAGGCCATGAACGACGGTGACTTCCATGCCGCGCGGCGGGCGCTCACTGGCTTCGTAAGAGAACACGGCGGGACGCCCCAGGAGGGCGAGGCCGCGCGACTCCTGGCGGATCTCGACGAAAGGATACACAAGAGGCTCGACATGGACTACGACCGGGCGCTTTCGCTCAGCAACCTGCGGAAGCACTCCGAGGCGACCGCCATCCTCCAGGACATCGTGAGAAAGGACCCGGTCGGGCCCGATCGCGAGCGCGCCCAGACCCTTCTCAGCAGGAACCGCGAGTCGGCGCGCGCGGCCCACGACCGCGCGCTCGAAGAGGCGCGTGATCGCCTGTCAAGGTGCGAGTTCGAGGAGGCCGCCCAGGCCCTCCGATCGACTGCGCAGTCGATCGGCAGCGCGGAGTTCACGGCCGGGCTACTCTCTCTCGCCGGGGCAACGGACATCTGCAGGAGTTTCGTCGAGAGCTTCGCGCGGAAGGTCGCCGACCACCGGAACGATCCACCGGCCGTCCCGTGGAGGGCTACGGCACGATCCAGGCGTCCGGTCCTCTCCTCGGCCACAGGCGAGCATCTCACGCTGAGCGACGGCCCCGTCCAGGAGAGACTGCCGTGGGGCGAGATCCCCGTCGATGAGCTCCGCAAGTTCGTAGATCTCTTCCCGGTCGGGCCCGAGGACCACCTGGGGCTCGGCGCGTTCCTCCTGGTGCGCGGCGAGCGCGCCGAGGCGCTCAAGGAGCTACGCGAGGCCCTGCAGGACAAGCAGACGAGGCCCAAGGCTACGGCGCTCATCCAGCAGGTGAACGAGTCCATGAAGCTCCGGCGGTTCGAGTTCTCGGGCCTCGAGGAGGGCCTCACGCTCGATGGCGCCTGGGAGATCGAAGCCGGCATGCTCGTCTACGCCGGCGACGGGATCGGGACAGCCCAGGTGAAGGACCTCTCCTACCGCGCCGATGGCCTGGAGCTCTCGTTCCAGGTCGCGTTCATGGACGACGGCGGGCTCATCGAGGTCCAGCTCGGCCCGGACCCGGAGCACTGCGTGTGGTTTGCGCTTGGGAGCACGGGGTACCAGGCCCGCTGCGCCGTCGGCGACAGCGTCCGCGATGCCAGGGACCGCTGGGCGATGCAGCCGAGCACCGAGTACCGCGTCGAGTGCCTAGTCATCGGCAACACCCTGGCGGTGAGCGTCGATGCCAGGCTCATGCAGTCGCTGGAGGCGCCCGGCCTCGGCGGGCTCGAAGGCCCGGTGACCTTCAGGGCGCAGGGCTCAAAGCTCGCGCTGGACGCGATAAGGATACTCCAGGGCGAGGCCGGCAAGGGCGCCGGCGGCGGCTGAACGCGGATGTGGCGGCGCGCGGACTTCCGCCCGCGCTGCGCCTCGGAGGCGAACCGTGACCGCGGCGTCAGAGACGCTCAACCTGCTCGAGGACCTCCGCACCCGCTACAACCGGCGGGAGTTCGTGCATCCCGACCCGATTGAGTTCCTTTACAGATATGAGGACCAGCACGACCGCGAGGTCGCCGGGCTCGTCGCCGCCTGCCTGGCCTATGGCAGGGTCGCGCAGATCCTGAAGAGCGTCGAGGCGGCCCTGGCGAGGCTAGGGCCTTCGCCCGCGCGGTTCCTCGAGCGGACGCCGCCCGCCGGGCTCCGCGCGGCGTTCGCGGGCTTCAGGCACCGGTTCACCGCGGGCGACGACCTCGCCCGGCTCCTGTGCGGCGTCAGGCGCGCGATCGGGCGGCACGGCTCGCTCGAACGGTGCTTCGTCGCCTCGGCGCCGGACGTCGGCCGCGAGGACGGGACCGTGCTCCCGGCCCTGGCCGCATTCGTGGGCGAGGTCTCGCGCCTTTCCGGCTGCGACCTCGGGCATCTTCTGCCCTCTCCCGACCGCGGCAGCGCCTGCAAGAGGCTCAACCTCTTCCTGCGCTGGATGGTCCGTTCGGACGAGGTCGACCCGGGCGGCTGGCTGGCGGTCCCGGCCTCGGCGCTCGTCGTCCCGCTCGATACGCACATGCACAGGCTCGCGCTGGCGATGGGCTTCACCAGCCGGCGGCAGGCCGACCTGGCGACGGCGCTGGAGGTGACCGCGGCCTTCCGGCGATTCGCGCCCGAGGACCCGGTCCGCTACGATTTCGCGCTCACGCGCCTGGGGATACGCTCCGACGCCGATATGGCGGCGTTTCTCCGCCGGTGCGCGGCGATGGAGGCGGCATGAGCGACGCGCTCGTCGAGGGAACCGCCGTCGTCGTTTCCGGCTTCTGGGCGACGCTCGCACAGATGGCCCCGTATCTCCTCCTCGGCTTCCTCGTCGCCGGGGCGCTCTCGGTGGTCGTATCGCCCGCCGTCGTCGAACGCCATCTCGGAAGGCGCGGGCTGTGGCCGGTGTTCCTGGCGTCGCTCTTCGGCGTACCGCTGCCGCTGTGCTCGTGCGGGGTGATCCCCGTCGCGGCCTCGCTCAGGCAGAGCGGCGCGAGCCGGGCCGCTACCGCGTCGTTCCTGATATCGACCCCGCAGACCGGCGTGGACAGCATACTTGCAACGTACAGTCTCCTCGGCCCGGTGATCGCGGTCCTCAGGCCGGTGGCGGCCTTCGTCAGCGGCATCGTCGGCGGGGCGGTCGTCGAGCTCGTCGAAAAGGACGACTCCCGCCCGGCGGGCGCGGCCACGACGTGCGATGGCGCCTGCTGGAGGCATGCGGAAGGCGGCGCGCTCGTCCGGATGGCGAGGTACGCCTTCTACACGCTGCCGGGCGACATCGGCCGGCCGCTCCTGGTCGGCCTCGCCGTCGCCGGCCTCATAGGCGCCGCGGTGCCGGAGAGCTTCTTCGCGGAATACCTCGGCGGCGGCAGCGTCGGCAGGGACCTGGTGGCGATGCTCGTCATGCTGATCATCGGCCTGCCGGTCTACGTCTGCGCGACGGCGTCCATACCAGTCGCGGCGGCGCTTATGGCGAAGGGCGTCTCGCCCGGTGCGGCGCTCGTCTTCCTGATGACCGGGCCGGCGACCAACGCGGCGACGATCGCCACGGTCTGGAAGACGATGGGGCGGCGCACGACCGCTGCCTACCTTGCGACCGTCGCCGCCTGCGCCTTCGGCGCTGGGCTCGTCCTGAACCGCATCGACCCGAAGGTGCCTCTGGGCAGCGTCCACGAACACGCTATGTCCGGGGACTGGCTAGGCACGGTCTTCGCAATCGTCCTGCTGGCCGTGCTAGCCGTGGCGCTGGCCGGCCCGCGCCTGGCGCGGCGGAGGGCGGCGGCGCTTGACGGGGAGGGAGCCATGACTACGCTGGCAATCGAGGGCATGACGTGCAGCCACTGCGCCGCGAGCGTCCGCGCGGCGCTCCTCGCCTGCAAGGGAGTCGAGGAGGCCGAGGTGGACCTCGGGCGCGGCGTGGCCGTTGTCAAGGGCGAAGCCGCCGACCCGGCCGAGATGCGGGGCAGGATCGAGGGACTCGGCTACAAGGTGAAGGACACGTGCGCCGGCAGATAACGCCGGCGCGTGAAAGGAGAGCGGAGATGGGGCTCAAGGGTTCGCAGACGGAGAAGAACATCCTCACGGCCTTCGCGGGGGAGTCGCAGGCGCGGAACCGGTACACGTACTTCTCGGGCCAGGCGCGCAAGGACGGCCTGATCCAGATCGCGTTGGTCTTCGAGGAGACCGCGAACCAAGAGAAGGAGCACGCCAAGCGGCTGTTCAAGCTCCTGGAAGGCGGCGACGTGAAGGTCGCGGCCGCCTTCCCGGCCGGGGTCATCGGCACCACGGCGGAGAATCTCCGCGCGTCCGCCTCCGGCGAGAACCACGAGCACAGCCAGATGTACCCGGGTTTTGCGAAGACCGCACGAGAGGAAGGCTTCAAGGACATCGCCGTGATCTTCGAGGCGATCGCCGTCGCCGAGAAGCAGCACGAGAAGCGCTACCTGGGCCTCCTGGCTAACGTCGAGTCCGGTAAGGTCTTCTCAAAGGGCAAGCCGGTCGCCTGGCGCTGCCTCAACTGCGGCTATGTTCATGAGGGCGCCGGGGCCCCGGACAAGTGCCCGGCCTGCGCGCATCCGAGGGACTACTTCGAACTCTTGTGCGAGAACTGGTGAGCTGCCGCAGCGACCCGGGGCCACGGCAAGATCGATGGCGACGCGCTTGGCGCCGACCGCTGACGGTCGGCGCGGCCTCCGCGTCGCCCTGGCATCCCCCGCGAGCTTCTACGCGTTCTCGTCGAAGCGCGTGACGACGTACGTCCCGCTCTTGGCGCTCTTCTCGATCTCGATCAGCCCGTGGCGCTTGGCGTCCTCGAGGAACCTGCTGAAGCTCGAGTAGCCGTAGCTGCCCTCGTCGAACGAGGGCCGCTTGCGCTTGATGGTATCCTTGATGAGCGAGCTGTAGAGCTGGTCCCAGTTCTCGCGCGCGAGGGCCTTGAGGGTCTCGACGAGTATCTCGAAGGCTTCGGATTTCTCATCGGAGACGCCCTTGACCACCTTCACCGACTTCCTGCTCTCGCGCACAAGGTCTTCGTAGAAGACCCACTCGTCGCAATTGGAGACCAGGAGTTCGCTCGATGAGCCCCTGGCGCCAATGCCTATGACGTGCTTGTCGTTCTCACGCAGCTTCGAAACCAGCGGCGAGAAGTCGGAGTCGCCGGAGACCAGTGCGAACGTGTCGATGTGCGTCTTGGAGTAGCACAGGTCCAGGGCGTCGACCACCATGCGGATGTCCGCACTGTTCTTGCCGCTAACGCGCCGGCGCGGGATGTCTATCATCTCGACCGCGGCCTCGTGGAGCTTGCGCTTGTAGTCGGCGAAGCGTCCCCAGTCGGCGTAGGCGCGCTTGGCGATCACCCTGCCCTTGTCCAGCAGGCGCTGGAGGACGAGGTTGATCTCGAACTCCGTTAGCTTGGCTTCCTTGGCGCCTTCAGCGATGTTTTCGAAATCGATGAAGAGCGCGATCATGTGCTCGTGATCCTGCACGTCGGCGGCCATTTCGCCTCCCGTTCCGGTCCGTCGGACCCTTCGCGGCCCGCAGGCCGTTCGCCCGGGCACGTCCTGGCCGCCTGTCTGCCGCCGCATAGGCAGGCGCGCAGGCGCACAGGGCGATGCCCGACCGCGGGAAATATATCAGAAGCCTGACGGGGTTTCCAGTGCTAGTCGCGCCCGGGCTGCATTCGGAAGGCCTGGAGGACGCCGAACGCGGGCCTACCCGCGACCGCCCTCTTCGTCGCCCGCCTGTCCGCCGCCTGGCACGGCCTGCGCGGAGCCGACGAGCCGCGCCAGCCCGATGCTCACGACGTAAAGCGCGATCAGGCACCCGGCCATGAGGACCTGGCTCGCCGCGTCAGGCGGGGTGAGGAACGCCCCTAGAATGAAGGCCCCCGCGACGGCGTACCTCCACCGCCGGGCCAGCCCCCGCGCCGTCACCAGCCCCAGCCACGCCAGCACGGCTGTCACCAGCGGGGTCTCGAACGCCAGGCCGAAGGCGAAGTGAATGGCCAGGAAGAAGTCGAGATACCCGCCAGGGTCGAGCTTCACCTCCGCTCCGACCATCCGGCCGTATGGCACTAGGAAGGAGACGACCGTGGGCATGACGAAGCGGTATGCGAAGAACGCCCCGCCCGCGAAGAGCCCCGCGCCCAGGACGAACGCCGGGACGATCGCGCGGCGCTCACCCTGGTACAGGCCTGGCGAGGCGAACCGCCAGGCCTCCAGCGCGATGAGCGGCGAGGCCAGGACCAGCCCGCCCCACAGGCCCAGCTTCACCACGAACGTGAACGGGTCGAGGATGCGCTGGGCGAGGAAGGTCACCCTTTCGGCCGGCGCAGCGGTCGCGTTGTAGTCGTCGATCGGCTGCCTTACGATCCGGTAGAGCGGGTCGAACAGAAGCCACACGACGACGGCCGCCAGGACGACCGCCGCGATGCAGAGTATTAGCCGCGCCCTGAGCTCCCCGAGGTGCTCCCCCAGGGACATGCGGACCTCGTCCGCAGGGTCCCCGTCGGCCTTGCTGCCTTCGGGCGCGGCCGATGCTGCCGACGGCGGAGCGTCTTTCGATCCCGGCATCGCTGCGCCTCGCCCCTAGCCTTCGCGTCGCACCTGGAGCCTGGCGACCTCTTCGTCGCCGGCGGGCGCCACGGTCAGTCTGACCTCGCCCTCTTCCGACGGCACCGGCTCGCCCTCGACCGCCGGTCGGGCGACGATCTCGACCTCTGGCAGATCGCGCCCGCCGCAATACCGGGCCGTGAGGCGCGCGGCGGTCGAGAGGCTATTCCTCATGGAGTCGGGCGCTGCATCCCCGCTGCCGACGAGGAGCGTCTCCGGGCTCCTGCCCCCGGCCGCGACCAGGAGCCAGTCGCCCGCGCGCCTGAACGTGACCAGCTTTGCGTTCTCGCGCTCGTTGCGGCCGACGACGACGCGCGCTGGCAGCCGGGAGTCCGCCTGCCTGTGCGCGCTGTCGCACGCGCGCAGACAGGCCAGCCTGAAGTGCCGCCCGAGCTTCATCAGGTGCGCGTCGCGGGGCGTCAGCGCCCCTTCCCAGTTCAGGAGGTCCTGCATCTTCCAGGCGAAGTTCGGGTCCGTCAGGAGGCATCCCCCGGCCGGGGCGGTGTAGCCCGTTAGGCCCCAGCGCCGGGCGAGGTCGTTCTGCTCCGAGCGGCCGCGCCCGCTGATTCCGAGAAGACGCGCGCGGTCCACCCAGCCCTCGCGCTCGGGCACCGTCGGGTCGAGGTTGAGCGCGGACAGGGGCCTCAGGACGAGGCCCTCCAGGCCGGACTCGCGCTCGACGCGGGTCAGCGCCTCCCTGTGCTGGCTCATGGGCCGCTGGCCGAGGACCTCGCCCGTTGCCACGTACTGCGCGCCCAGGTTCTTGAGCATGGCCTTCGCCTCGCGCAGGTGGTGGACGCGGCAATCGATGCACGGGTTCACGTGCCTGCCCCAGCCATAGCGGGGCTCGGGCACGAAGCCGAGCATTGCGCGCGTCGCATCCTTGACGATGAGCGGAACGCCGAGCGCGCGGGTCACCTCCCGGGCAGCGAGCCGGCCGGCTGGGTCCCTACCGGGCGAGAAGACGCTCACGAAGTGGAGGGCGGTCACCGACACGCCCTGATCCAGGAGCACGCGGACGGCCAGGGCGCTGTCGAGCCCGCCGGAGACGAGCGCCAGTGCCCGCCGTGACGCCGATTCCTGTCGACAGGGATCGCTCAAGTCAGGCCCTCGCCCGGCCTTTGCAGCCGGGGCGGCTGCTCCGGCGGAGAAGGCCGCCCGCCTTCTCCGAGACGCGCCTGGCGCAGGGCCTCCTCGCCGCCGGAGACCAGGAGGGCCTGC
>Ga0172365_10004480_pt1 | contig 10332 bp, 11 predicted proteins | sample LakKivSesite48cm_FD_114535 | JGI IMG/M metagenome (GOLD analysis project Ga0172365, IMG submission 114535) | Sediment microbial communities from Lake Kivu, Rwanda - Sediment site 48cm | ecosystem: Environmental > Aquatic > Freshwater > Lake > Sediment | place: Rwanda: Western Province, Lake... | reverse complement strand
TACAGCGACTGTAGGTGCTGGATTGACTGTAACGGGTGCAACTGATCTAAACGGCGGTCTAGACGTTTCTGGTGGCGAAACAGTTCTATCTTCAGCGACTGTTTCTGATCTAACATCTGGTCGTATTGTTCTTGCTGGTGCTTCTGGTGCTCTTGTAGATAGCGGAAACCTAACTTTCGGTGCTAACGGTCTAATTGTAACTGGTGGTGCTAATGTTTCTGCTGCTTCAACATTCGGAAGCAACGTAAGCATTGGCGGTAGTGTAATCATCTCTGGCGATCTAACCGTAAACGGAACGACAACCCAGATCAATACAATTCAGATGACTGTAGAAGATACACTCATCGAACTTCAGATGGTTGATGGATCTGCTCCAGGAACTGATACCAACAAGGACGTTGGTGTTGTAATGAACTACTTCGATAGTTCTGCTAAGAAAGCAGCATTCTACTGGGATGATTCCGCAGGAAGAATGGTTGCAGCAAGTCAAGTTTCCGAAAGCAGTGGAGTTCTAACAGCATCAACATTTGCTGGTTTAGAAATTGGTTCTCTATATCTAAATGATTGTGCTGGTGCTTCGCAAGTTATTTCTTGCAGCAACGGTGTACGTTCACTAGAAAACATCACAATTGATGGCGGATTGTTCTGATAAGAACTTCCAAAACCTGATAAATAGGGGAGCATTATTGCTCCTCTTTTTTTATGAACCCAGAAATTGAAGCACTTTTATCAGTATATCAAAAACGTTTGAGTGACGTTACTGCTCAAGCAATTGCTTATGAGGCAAGAATACAAATTTTGTCACAGCAACTTCAACAACTTCAAGCGCAATTGCAAGAAGAAAAACCAAAAAGATCTGCAAAAAAACCCGATGGTGGTGAATTTTAATGGAAGAGTATTTTAGTGGTATTTGGCAAGATGAAAATTTTGAAAATTTAAAATATTCTGGATATCAATTAGTTGATTATGTAAACTCAAAAAATCCACGACGTGTCTTAGATGTTGGTTGTGGATTTAATAGATTTAAAGGTAAAATTAATAATCTTTGGGGAATAGATCCATTTAATAACAGAGCAGACCATCAAATATCTTTAGAACAATACAAGGGTCCTAAAGCGGATATTGCATTATGTTTAGGATCAATTAATTTTGGCAACGAAGAAACTATTGACAGTCAAATTAAGATCCTTGATGGCATTTGGACTAAGCAATGTATTTTTAGAGTCAATCCTGGACTAAAACATACTTGGAGAAATGAAGAAGATTATAAAGAAATTGTTTGGTATCCATGGACTGTAGATAAAATCTATCAAATAAAAGATCAATATAGATATTCATTAGAATGCTTAGAAGAAGAGTATACTATTCATAATCACTTACGTTACTTTTTTATGTTTACTAAATAACATTGTAAACAATAAAAACATTATATAAAGGAGTTTACAATGCTTTCTGGAAAAGAATTTGTAGAAAAAATTAAAAAAGAAAATGCTGCTCTCTTTGATGAATCACGTACAAACGTTCGTAATTTCTTTGCTTCAAATCCAAGCAAAGAGATCCTGGTTGAGCACTTCCGTGGTCGTATGGTCAACGAAGCAATGAATATGAAAGCACTCTCTGCTGAGGTCGCTTCTGCTTTACCTTCGATGGACGTAACCGAACTTGTGCTTCTAACCAAGCAAGCACATGACGAAGCACGTCACTTCCGTATGGTAAAGGAAGTTATCGAACACATCTCTGGCGAGAAGGTTGATATTGAGGATGCTTTTGCTGCTGAATCTGCTGCACCACAAGCAAAAGGTGCTTCACTTCTAGACAAGTACGGCGCATCCCAAGATCCTGCTGCTCTTGCTGCATATCAGCTCGTTGCTGAAGGTCGTGCAGAAGCAGTATGGAATGAAATGGCAGAATGTGTAGAAGATCAGTTCATCGCCTCACGTTACGCTACTATTGCTAAGGAAGAAGGTTTTCATGCTAACGTTGGTGCTTGGAAACTAGAACAACTTGTAGAAGGTGCTGCTGAACTACAAGAGAGTGTCCTAAGCATGGTCGCTCAAATGCGTGCAGATCTTCTAGAGATCTCCCGTCAGAACACCGCTATCGCTGTTTGAATGGTTTACGACCATTTCTGATGGTCTTATCTAACCAATATTCATCCACGTAGCTTATATATTTTTGGTTGGCATCTTTATCAATAAAGGTATTGATGCCTTCCACTGTTATAGGAAAATTCAATATTCTTCCAACATATCTGATATAATTTTCTCTGTGGAGAAAGAATGCTTCATGGTCTAAGAAGTGATAATCGATATCAGAGTTTATAATTTCATTATAATAAGAAACAGCGGTCGGTAGCGTAACTTCGCCACCGACCCTTTTTTGTTGTAAGGAATTTATATTTTGATCACGTACAATAATAGCAACAGTTGGTTCAACCCCAAGTTCTTTTGCCCTTTTACAAACTTCAATAATTTTTGGAATTTGTTTTACTCCATCGTAAAAGAAAGGAACGCTGACGTTTGCAAGGAAATAATTCCCATCAGGAAATTGAAGTTCTTCTGGATATACCCAGTATCTTGCAAAAGGTTCTTCATCACTAGGAACCCAATACTTGTGCTTTAGTTCTTCCCATCCAATAACATCAGGATGAAGGCTTAATATTCTTGCAAATAAATGATTGCCAGATCCTTGAGGTCCAGTGCATATAAGTAGTTTTTTCATGGACGTTCTTTTATTGTATTTGCAGTCTTATTACAATTATCTAATAAATTGTGCTCTACATATTTGATATATTTTTCGTTTGCATCTTCTTCCAAAATATTATTCACTCGTTTATCATACCAAGCAATAGGAATACCGATATCTAAAGATTTTAGATATTCTTGTTTATAAAGATATAATAATTCATAACTCAGATAAGTTGGATTTTTCATTCTGGGAAGTTGATCCAAAAAATGTCTTAAAGTACTTTCTTCTCTAAGTCTAGTTTGTTGATTGTGTAAAATATTTTGATCTCTTCCTATTACTAGGATTTTAGTTTTTATTCCCAAATCTTCAACTGCTTGAGCAAATGCAGGTACATTAGGACACCACTTAGTTCCTGCACTTGCAATTCCCAAAGGAATACTAATGCTGGTAAAAAAGTATTCATGAGTGCTCCAATCAAAGTCTTTTAGTAATTCTGTATTTTTCCAACAATTTGCAAATGGTTCGGCAGTACGATGTGCTTCCCAATAATTATCCAATAAACTTTTCCAACCAAAAACGTCATGATGCAGTGAAAATATTTTTGACCAAAGATGATTACCAGATCCTTGAGGTCCAGTAAGAATGGCAAGGGTTTTCAAGAGCATATGTAAAAACTACCGTAATTATAACACATAAATAATACCAATAAACCAAGTTAGAGACACCAAATTCAAACACAAAATCTTCCGTAAAGAGAGTATATACTATTTCTGACGGTCGTTATTTTTGGATCTAAAGTCTCTGCTAGATAGCAGACTTTTTTGTTTTTGTGAATGGCAAATCCAGCAATCAAAATAAAACGATCATCGCAACCAGGAAAAGTACCTACTGTTTCTCAGTTGCCGTTAGGAGAATTTGCCATCAACACATGGGATGGTAAAGTTTTTCTTGCAAAAAATGCTGGTGTAAGCACTGAAATCATAGAAGTAGGAATTTCTACATCAACAGTATTATCTGGAATTATTACCACTACAGATTTACAAGTTACTAATACTATTAGTGGTATATCTTCTGGATCGACAAAAATAAATGTACTATCCGATAATGGAAATCAATGGCATACTGTTCCATTTTTAGATAATACAACTGGTTATCAAACACTAAAGTCCAATGGATTGACGTATAATCCATACATCGGAAAACTATATTCGGGTATAGGAAGTTTTGGTACAATCAGTGGAAATATTGTATCAACAGCAGCAACAATAACTTCACTCAATAATTTCATTTTACCAACTGTTGATGGAACTAGTGGTCAAGTTCTTCAAACAGATGGTGCAGGTAATCTAACATTTGCAGATGTCTCTGGTGGTGGATCTGCTCCAGTAGAGGAATTTTTTACAGCAACATCTGGACAAACAGTCTTTACAACAACAGCAACACTTACTGGAAATTTTATAGAAGTTTTTATAAACGGAATAAAATTACGATCAACTTCAGATTATACCTCATCTACAAATATAGTAACTCTATTATCTGGAGCAAATTTGAACGATGAAATTGATATTATTATTTACGCAGGTAATCAAACAGAAACCAAACTAACAGCAACTCAAAATCAAACAATATTTACGACTTCATCAAATTTTAGTTCTGGCAACTATATTGTTGTATATGTAAACGGTGTTAGAATGAGAAGAACCACCGATTTTACAACAACAACTCCAACAACAGTTACATTTACTAATGGATTGAATGTTGGAGATGAAGTTGACATCATTATTAGCTGATAAATAGAAAAAAGTAGGTATATCAATGGCAAACCCTGCTTCTAGACAGGAACTAGTAGATTATGCCAAAAGGCAACTTGGATATCCTGTATTAGAAATCAATATTGCGGATGAACAAATTGAAGATTTGATGGATGATGCTATCCAGATTTATCAAAATCGCCATATGGATGGTGTTGAATTGATGTACCTAAAGCACAAAGTTACACAACCATTTTTAGACGCAATTCAAGCGAGAGGAAGTAATAAAAATACTGGTATTACTACGTCATCAGGAACTGCTAATATAACTGGCATTGGAACCACTACATTTTTGTTTGAAGAAAACCAAAACTTTCTTCAAATTCCAGACGCAGTTATTGGTGTTGAGCGCGTTTGGAAATTAGATAATCGCGCAATTAGCACTAATATGTTTAGTGTTAATTATCAATTGTTCTTGAATGAGATTTACTGGTTTAGTTCTACTGAATTGTTGAACTATACCATGACAAAAAGATATTTGGAGGATATTGATTTTATTCTACACCCAGATAAACAAATTAGGTTCAATAGAAGACAAAATAGATTATATCTAGATACAGACTATTCTAGCATGAGAGTTGATGATTACATCATTATTCAATGCTATAGAGTTCTAAATCCAAATGAATTCACTAAAGTTTATAATGACCCATTCTTGAAAAAGTATTTCACTGCTTTGATGAAGAGGCAATGGGGGCAAAATCTTATTAAGTTTAGGGGAGTAAAACTTCCAGGTGGAGTTGAGTTGAATGGTCGTGAAATCTATGAGGATGCAGTAAGAGAAATTGAAAAACTTGAAGAACGTATGACTTATGAATACGAACTTCCACCACTAGATCTAATCGGATAATGCTCAATCCATTTTTTACACAGGGTACTAGAAGCGAGCAAACTCTTGTTCAAGAGTTGATGGATGAACATATCAAAATTCATGGGATTGAATTCATTTATTTGCCAAGAATATTTGTCAATATAAAAACAATATTTCGAGAAGTTTCCACATCCAAATTCAATCGATCATTTCCCATTGAAGGATATGTTCAAAGTTATGAAGGTTTTGGAGATCCTTCAAATATTCTAACAAAATTTGGTGTAAGAACAACTGCAGAAATGCAAATTGTTATTTCTCAAAGAAGATTTGAAGACAGCATCACTCCATTATTAGAAGGTGTAACTGGTTTACCAGATAATCCAACCAGACCATTAGAAGGAGATTTGCTTTATTTCCCCTTATCAGATACTTTATTTGAAATAAAGTATGTGGAAAATGATCAACCAGCATTCTTCCAACTACAAAAAAATTACACATATCTTTTGAAGTGTGAAGCATTTGAATATGAAGATGAGGTTCTCAACACTGATATTGATGAAATCGATGATGAATTTGCTTCGTTTGGATACAATGCAACTCTAACATTTGTTTCGGCAGGAACAACTGCTGCGGCTTATACTTCACTAGTCAATGGTGGTGTTCATAAGATTACAATTCTCAATGAAGGAACGGGATATACTGCGGATCCTACAGTTAGAATTGCTCCTCCAGGAATAGGCAGAACAGCGCAAGCAATTGCAATTACAACTAAAAATAGTGGCGGATCTAGGTCACTACAAGCAATCTATATTACAAATCCTGGATTTGGGTATACTACTATTCCAACTGTTCAAATTATTCCTACTGATGGAAGAGGAACTGGTGCATCTGCAGTAGCTGGTATCGGAACAACTGGAGCTGTTGGCATTGTTTCAATTACTAATGGTGGTTCAAGTTATATACTACCACCTACAGTTTCATTTAGTTCTCCTGTTGCGGGTGGTGTTACTGCTATTGGAACTGCTGTACTCAACACTCAAAATCAGTTGCTTGCAATTAGAGTTATCAATGCTGGTTATGGATATACGCAAGCACCAACAATAAATGTCTCTGCTGCGGGAACAATTGGAGTTGGAACTTACCAATACGCAGATATTATTAGGGGAGTTTCAACTGGTACGACTGCATTTGTAGCGTCCTGGAACCAACCAACACTAACAATGAGAGCGCGTAATCTAACTGGAAGATTTGCTCCTGGCGAAATGATCCTTGGTGCTGGAACCACCAGTGGTAGCGTTGCATACATACTAAATACAATCAACTATGATGACGACGATCCATTTGAGCAAAATCAAGAAATTCAAACAGCGTCAAATGAAATTCTCGATTTCTCAGAAAGTAATCCATTTGGTGAGGTATAAAAATGTTAGGTCAATATTTCTATCACGAAATTACTAAAAAAACAGTTGTTGCTTTTGGTACACTATTCAATAATATTGAAATTAGGCATAAGGCAGATGATAATGATGACACACTAAGTATCATCAAAGTTCCAATTGCTTATGGACCAATTCAAAAATTCTTAGCAAGAATTGAGCAGCAACCAAACTTTGAAAGAACTGTTGCAATCACACTACCAAGACTTGCGTTTGAAATTATATCATATCGATATGATCCATCTAGAAAAGCATCACCAATCACCAAATTTTGTGGCGTAGAAAATAATAAGATCAAAAAAGTATTCATGCCTGTTCCATATGATATTGGATTTAGGTTGAGTTTTGCATCAAAATTGCAAGATGATGCACTTCAGATTTTAGAACAAATTTTACCTTTCTTTCAACCATCATTTTCAGTTTCAGTAAAATTAATTGACGAGATTGATGAAGTCAGAGATATTCCATTTACTCTAAACAACATTTCATTTAGAGATGAATATGAAGGATCTTTTGATAAAAGAAGATATATTCAGTATGATTTAGATTTTACTGCAAAAACATACTTCTATAGTGAACTACCAACCGATGAAAGTGGTGGTATCATCAAACGTGTTCAAATTGATTACGCTTCTGCAATCAGAGCACCAAGAGAAGTTAGATATGTTGCAACTCCTGCTGCAACAAAAGATTATAATAACGATAAAACAACTGCACTAACAGCAACACTGGAAACTTCTAAAACATTGATGAAAGTTACAAGTGCTGCATCATTGGAAACTAGAAAATTCATTCAAGTCAACAATGAAGTCATGAGAATTGAAGAAATTGATGGCACGAATGTTATTGTTTCTAGAGGACAATATGGAACATCAATTCAAGAACATTATGCTGGTGATAAGGTCAATCTCATTACAATTGCAGATGATGAATTGATTGATACTGATGACGACTTTGGTTTCAATGAAACTAGAACATTCTTCCAAGACTTCAAACCATTCAGTCCAAGTCAGGGAAGTGATGTATAATCTATGGAAAAACCTTTCGATGCTATTAATAAGGCGCTTGATATAAAAGCGGAGATGGTGGAGACTGTCAAAGAAAACCCACCAGTAGAAACTCCAGACGATCCTCAAAAGGATTATGAATATAGTAGAGCGCAATTATATACTCTTATCGAAAAGGGTCAAGAAGCTGTTAGTGGGATACTTGAATTAGCACAAGACAGTCAACACCCAAGAGCATTTGAAGTTGCTGGACAGTTAATCAAATCGGTTGGCGATGTAACAGATAAGTTACTTGAACTACAAAAGAAAATGAAAGACATTGAGAAACCCCAAAGTAATGGTCCAAAGACTGTCAATAACGCGCTATTTGTTGGATCAACTGCAGATTTACAGAAGATGTTGAAACAAGGATTTCTAAATAATGATAAGTAACCACTACAATGATGAACGAAGATCTTAGGAAATGGTTTGGTAAAGGTGGTGAAGGTGGAGTGGGTGGTGGTGGATGGGATAGATATAATACAAAAGGTGAAAGAATTGGCAAATGTGCTCGTGAACCTGGTGAACCAAAACCAAAATGTCTATCAAAAGAAAAAGCAGCAAAAATGTCCAAAGATGAAATTGCTGCTTCAGTCAAAAGAAAACGTAGAGAAGACCCAGTAGCAGATCGTCCAGGAAAAGGAGGAAAACCAGTTATGTCATCGAACAAAATTGATGAGCAATCAGCACAAGAATATCAAAAGTTTGATCGTAGAGTAACCTCAGCGATGGCTGCAAAGACGCCAGAACTAAAAATCAAACTCCTAAAACTTGCTGGGCAATCGCATCCAGTAAAAACTGCAGAAGAGTTTATGGAAGCTTGCTGGAAAGGATATAAACAAGTTGGAATGAAGAAAAAGGGAAAAAAAATAGTTCCTAACTGTGTTCCAGAAGAAACTGAGATTGATGAAATGATTGCACTTGCTGCACCTATTGTAAGAGGAGTTGCAGCAGTGTCAAGAATTGGACAAGGTGTTGCAAAAGTAGGACAAGCAGTAAAATCTGGTGCTCAATCAGTAAACACTGGAGTGCAAAAAGTAGGATCGAAAATCAAAGATGCTGCTAAAATCGCATCGGAAATTGGTGATGAGAAAGAAAAAAAACCTTTAGGATCAAAAAAAGTAAAGGAACCAGAATGGAAAAAAGGACTAAAAAAGGCAGGTGAAACTGCAAAGTCTGCAGTAAAAACTACAGTGGGGGGTTTTGCTTCAATGTATGAACCAAGAGAAGAATATATTATGGAAAAAAATGTTCCCACTAACCCTTCTCTATGGTCTAAAGCAAAATCACAAGCAAGAGCAAAGTTCGATGTTTACCCATCCGCTTATGCTAATGGATGGGCTGCCAAATGGTACAAATCCAAAGGCGGCGGATGGAAAAAATCTGCAAAGGAGAGTTATGACGGAACAAGAGAACTACTTTCTTTTAGTAATTTTAGGCAGATCTCTAACAATATCTTCAGTAATGCGGAGGAAATTGTAAATGAAGTTGCAGCATGGCAGCGTAAATCAGGAAAAAATAAAGAGGGTGGACTAAACGAAAAGGGTCGTAAATCTTATGAAGCAGAAAATCCAGGATCAGATCTAAAAGCACCATCTAAAAAAGTTGGCAATCCACGTAGAGCATCGTTCTGTGCTCGTATGTCTGGAATGAAAAAGAAACTTACTAGTAAAAAAACTGCTAACGATCCAAATTCACGTATCAATAAATCATTGAGGGCTTGGAACTGCTGATAAATTATGGCAGCTGATATCTATCTTGGCAATCCCAATCTAAAAAAAGCAAATACGCCAATTGAATTTACAGAGGAACAAATTCTTGAGTTCCTTAAATGTAAACAAGATCCAGTATATTTTGCTAGGAATTATATCAAAATTGTTTCTCTTGATCATGGTCTAGTTCCTTTTGAGATGTATCCTTTCCAGGAAAAACTCATTAGAAATTTCCATGCTCATCGTTTTAATATCTGTAAGATGCCTAGACAGACTGGTAAATCTACCACTGCAGTGTCTTATTTGCTTCACTATGCAGTTTTTAATGATAATGTAAATATTGCAATCCTTGCAAACAAAGCATCTACTGCTGGAGATCTACTAAGCAGACTTCAACTTGCTTACGAGAACCTTCCAAAGTGGATGCAACAAGGCATTATTGCCTGGAATAAACGTTCTATGGAGTTAGAAAATGGCTCAAAGATTATTGCTGCTTCTACTTCTGCCTCTGCGGTACGTGGTGGCTCTTACAATATTATATTCTTGGACGAATTTGCGTTCATTCCTAATCATATTGCTGACGAGTTTTTCGCTTCTGTTTATCCTACTATTTCATCTGGTCAATCTACAAAGGTAATTATTGTTTCTACTCCACATGGTATGAACCATTTCTACCGAATGTGGCATGATGCAGAAAGAGAAAAAAATGAATATGTTCCTACAGAAGTTCATTGGTCTGAAGTTCCTGGTAGGGACACTAAATGGAAAGCACAGACTATTGCAAACACTTCTGAACAACAGTTTAGAGTTGAGTTTGAATGCGAATTC
>Ga0172365_10004476_pt1 | contig 10335 bp, 6 predicted proteins | sample LakKivSesite48cm_FD_114535 | JGI IMG/M metagenome (GOLD analysis project Ga0172365, IMG submission 114535) | Sediment microbial communities from Lake Kivu, Rwanda - Sediment site 48cm | ecosystem: Environmental > Aquatic > Freshwater > Lake > Sediment | place: Rwanda: Western Province, Lake Kivu... | reverse complement strand
TACGAGCACCAGAAGTACATCGTCATCTCGATTGGCGGCCGGCGCAGCGACCCGGCCGGGGCAAGGCGCTACGCCCGCGATTGCCTGGGTGTGCTGGAGGCCTTCCGCCGCAGCGGGCGCGCGGCCTTCTGAGCGGCGATCCGCGCCGCCGCAGCGAGGCCCCCCTCCGTCGGCAGAGGACCGTCGCCCAAGGAGCGGCCGGCGCTCACTGCCCGGCCAGGCTCACCCGGAACACGCCCTGTGTGGTGAAGGTCTTGCCGGTCAGGTAGTCCAGCCAGGTGGCGCGGACGGTGATTCCGTCGTGCTTCGGCGGGGCGGACTTCCAGGGGCACTCGAAGCTGAAGTGATAGGTCAGGAAGCCGCTGTACCAGTGCCTGGCCACCTGCTCGACGGTGTAGTGGCACTGTCCGACGAGGTTGGCCTCCGGGGGGGCGGCCAGGTCGTAAAGCTGGATCGTTACCGCCCCGCCCGCCTTCAGCACCGAGCCGTCCTGGTCGAGCGGCTGGAGGAAGACCTTGACTCCCTCGGCCGGTTTGCCGACGGGGTAGCCGCCCGTGGCCGAGCCGAACTGGATGCCCGTCACGTGGGGGATCAGCTTGAGCCGCTTGTCGCCGAGGTCCAGGAGCGCCGCGTTCTGCTTGCGCAGGGCGGCGAGCTGGGAGTTGGCGTCATCGAGCCGGGTGACGAGCCGGGCGTTGCTGGCCGACAGGCGGTCATTGGCGGCGCGAAGCGACTTGATCGTCGCGGCGTCGTTGGTGCACCCGCCCAGCGCCGCCGCCAGAGCGGCGACGGCGATCGCGGACCTGCCTGCCTGTCCGGCAGGCGGGTCCGCAATTCTTCCGCCGGGCCTCATACACGCTCGTCTCACGCGCCGCCTTCGTTCTCGCGTTCGGGCATGCGCTCCAGGATCTTATCCACGCAGCCGTAGGTGACGGCCTCCTGTGCGCTGAGCCACTTGTTGCGGTCGCAATCGCGTTCGATCTGCTCGACGGACTGGCCGGTGAAGCCGGCCAGGATCTCGTAGAGCCTGTGGCGCAGGCGGAGGATTTCGCGGGCCTCGATGTCCAGCTCGGTGGCCGGGCCGGTCATCACGCCGGCAATGAGCGGCTGGTGGATGAGGACGCGGCTGTTGGGCAGGGCGTGGCGCCTGCCCTTGCACCCGCCGGCCAGCAGCACCGCGCCCATGGACGCGGCGATGCCCACGCAGTAGGTGGCCACCTCGGGGCGGATGTACTGCATCGTGTCGAGGATGGCGAAGCCCGCGGAGATGCTCCCGCCGGGGCTGTTGATGTACATGCTCACGTCGGCGCGCGGGTCCTCGTTGCTGAGGAACAGCAACTGGGCGACGACCAGGTTGGCCGTGTCGTCGTTGATCGGGCCCGACAGGAACACGATGCGGTCGCGCAGCAGGCGGCTGTAGATGTCGTAGCTCCGCTCGCCGCGCCCGGTCTGCTCGATGACGATCGGAACGAGGTGCTGGTTGTGTGGCACGCTCCGCCCTTTCCTGCAATCTAATGTCAAATGTCAAATGCCAAATGCTGAATGCCAACGGCCAGATGCCGACTGCCAGACGCTCTGCCGCCTATTGGATCGTTGTGCCAGTGGGTGGCGCCTTCTACACTGCTCCAGCACATCCGGCGTCCTTCATTCAGCATTTTTCATTCAGCATTTTTCATTTAGCATTCTTCACCCGCACGCCATCGGGCTTCACTGTTTCTTCTTGCCCTTCTCGGGCGGGACCTCGACGATCTGGTCGACGATGCCGTACGCGGCCGCCTCCTGCGGCGTCAGGTAGCGGTCGCGCTCGGTCTCCTTCTCGATCTGCGCCACCTCGCGCCCGGTGTGCTTGGCCAGAAGCTCGTTGAGGAGGCGCTTGGCCTTGAGGATCTCCTCGGCCTGGATCTGGATGTCGGCCGCCTGCCCGCTGACCCCGCCCCACGGCTGGTGGATCATGATTTTGCTGTGCGGCAGGGCAAAGCGCTTGCCCCTGGCGCCGCTGGCGAGGATGAGGGCCGCCCCGCTGGCGGCCTGGCCCACCACGTAGGTCGCCACGTCGCACGAGAGGAACTGCATCGTGTCGTAGACGGCCAGCGTGTCGTCCACCGACCCGCCCGGCGAGTTGATGTACAGGTTGATGTCCCGCGTGGGCTGCTTGGCCTGCAGCTCCAGGAGGCGCATGATCAGCCCCCCGGCCGTCGCGGGGCGTATCTCGCCCCACAGGAACACGATGCGTTCCTCGGCCAGACGCTCCTCCAGTGTCATCTCCCGCCGCGCGATGTACTCGCGGTGGGTTTGACTCATCGGTTCGGGCCAACGGTCCATTCACGTGCTCCTGATGGGTTCCGTGTCTTCGGGAACCGGTCACTGAAGTGACCGGCCCTCGCAATCGCTGTGTCAGATGTCCTGGTCCGCGGGGGCCTCGCCCTGCCCCTCCGCTTCCTGCGCCTTCGGCGCTTCGGTCTCGGGCGCGGCGCCTTCGGTCTGCGTCGATTCGGCTTCGCTTTCCGGCTCGGCCTCCGCTTCGTCTTCGGCCGTGGCGTCGATGATTTCCGCGTCCGCCAACAGTGTATCCAGCACCTTTTCTTCCTGGATCGCGACGGCCAACTGCTCCAGCGACCCGTCCGACTCCATCTCGTGGCGGAGGCGCTCCGGGCGGCGGTTCTGGGCGCTGGCCAGCATCGCCACGCGGGCGTTGATCTCCTCGTCGGTCACCTCGACCTCGCTGTCCTCGGCGATCCGCTGGAGGATGAACGACAGCTTCAGGTCGCGCCGCGCCTCCTGTCCGGCCAGGACCTGGATCTTGGTGATGCGCTCCTCGATCTGCTCGGCCGTGTAGCCCAGCCGCATCAGCTCCAGCCCCCGCCGCTGCAGCACGCGGGCGGTGTGGCGCGTCACCGCGCCGTCGGGCAGGTCCATCTCGGTGTTGTCCAGGAGGTACTGGCGGACCTGGTCCTGCATGGCCCGGCTGGTCTCGTAGCGGACCTGCGCCGCCAGCCGGGCGGCCAGGCCCGTGCGCAGCTCCTCCAGCGAGTCGTAGCCGAAGTGCCGGGCGAACTCGTCGTCCACGTCGGGCAGGACGCGCCGGCGGACCTGCGTGACGGCCAGGTCGATCGTCACGTCCTTGCCGCGCCAGGCCTCCGTGGGGTGCGCCTCGGGCACCTTGGCGGCGATGGTGACGGCGTCGCCGACGGTCTTGCCGGCCAGCTCCTTGCCCAGGTCCACCAGCGGGATGCCCTCGATCTGCCCCGGCGCGACGCGCAGGGCCAGCGGACGCGACATCTCCTCGATCCCCTCCCCGCGCAGCTTCATCTGCACGTTCACCACGTCCCGGTCGGCGGCGGGCGAACCGGTCGTCTCCAGCCGGGCCTCGCGCTGGCGCATCCGCTCGACGGCCTCGCCGACCCGCTCGTCGGTGACCTCCAGCACCGGCCGCATCACGGCGATGCCCTTCAGCTCGGGCAGCGTGAAGTCGGGCGCCACCTCGACCTCGAAGCTGTACGACAGGTCGCCCTGATCGGGCAGCTCGATCTTTTCGGGGTCCAGGTCCGGCTGGCCGATCACGCGAAGGTCGGTGTTTTTCTTGAGCACCGAGCCCAGCGAGGCCCCGATGACGGCGTTGCGCACGTCGCGGGCGACGTCCTTGCCGAAGCGTTTCTCCAGCAGGCGCATGGGCGCCCGCCCGATGCGGAAGCCCGGCACCAGGGCGGTGTTCTTCAGCTCCCCGTACATCTCCTTGCGCTTGTCGTCGATGGCCTTGGCCGGCACCGTCACCGTCACCTTCTTGCGGAGAGTGCCGGCGTCCTCGATGACGACGGGGTAGTCCACCTCCGCTTCGGCGACTTGTTCTTCCGGTTCGGGCCACAGGCCGTCGTCTTCCCTGGCCTCGGGCGCTTCGGCCGGCGCGGGTTGCTCTTCGGCCGGCGGGGACGATTCGGCGGCCGGCGCGGGCTGCTCCGCGGGCGGCGGCGCGGGCGCCTGCCCCTGCGGGGCTTCGGCGGTCTGGGGGCTGTCCTCGACGGGCTGCTGCGCTGTGTCTTCGGGCATGAGGCTACCTTCTCTGGCGGTCATGCGTTGTGACCAGGCGCGCCGCGCGGCGCGTCCCCGACAACGCGATGCCTTCCCCCGCCGGGCGCGGCGGCAGGCGGCGCCCGCGGAAGAACGCGGCATTATTGCCCGCCCCCACGCCCCAGGTCAAGCGCCCGCGGACGCCAACTCTTGAATTCGCCGGGCAAGCTCCTCGGCGTTTCCGGCCGGTGCCAGGCACGACCGCCCGCGGCAGACGAAGGCGGCCGGGCCGCGCTCGCCCGCGTGCCCCAGGCGCTCCAGCGTCGGGCGGTGGGCCTCCAGGTCCGGGTCGAGCACGAAGGCCATCGCGCCGGGCACGTACGTCCGGCGGGCCTCGCGCGCCAGCTCCCGCGTGGCCGGCTCGCCGCCCGCCCCGACCACCACGATCGCCCGCGGGCCGTTCAGCGCCCGCTCGACGGCCACCGCGTAGCCGCCGAGGAACAGCGCCGCGTCGCGCGAGACGGACCCGGCCGCGGTCGCCAGCGCCCGCCTGCCCGCCTCCGCCCAGTCAGGTTCGTTGGCGGCGAAGCTCAGGTCGAGCAGCGCCGCGGCAGCGACCGCCGCGGCGTTGGGCTCCGGCCCGTCGGCCCAGTCGCGGCGCGCGGCGGGCGCGTCCGGCCCCGCCGCCTCGGCCGCGGGCGCGCTCCGCAGCGCACCGTCGGCGTCGGTGAGGTGCTCGCGGATGAAGCCGGCCGTCTGCTCCGCGGCGGCGAGGTACTTCTCCGCGCCGGCGGCCGCGTGGGCAGCCAGCAGCGCGCGGAGCATCCACGCCTGGTCGGCCAGCAGGCCCACGCCGGCCGGCGTGCCGTCGCCGCGGCGGTAGTGGGCGAACGCGCCGCCGGCCTGCCGCAGCGTGCCCAGCACGAACTCGAGGTTGCGCAGCGCGCTGTCGCGCAGCGCATCGTCGCCCGTGCGCCGCCAGGCGATCAGAAACGCGCCGATCAGCATCCCGTTGCGGTCGGCGAAGACGGTCTGGTCCACCGCGGGCGCCGCACGCCGCCGCCGCGCCTCCAGCAGCCGGCGGCTGCCGGCGGCCACGGCCCGCTCAAGGTCGGCCTGCGGCATGTCCAGCAGGGCGGCCACCTGCTGCGGCGGCCGCGGCACGTGCAGGACGTTGCGCCCGCGCCGCCCGGGCACGTCGCCCACCGCGTCGAGGGCGTAGTACTCGATGACCGGCTTGGCCAGGTCGCCCAGCACGGCCCGGGCCTCGTCGATGGTCCAGGTGAAGTAGTCGCCGTCGTCGTCGCCGCCGACGTCGGCGTCCTGGCTGGAGGCGAACCCCTCGCCGCGGGCGCCGCGGAGGACGTCGTCGGCCCAGGCGGCGGTCCGCCGCGCCACGCGGGTGAAGTCCTCGCGCCCGGTCAGCGCGCCGGCGTCGGCGTAGAGAGCCAGCAGCGCGGCGTTGTCGCCGGCCATCTTCTCGAAGTGCGGCACGTGCCAGCGCTCGTCGGTGCTGTAGCGGTGGAAGCCGCCGCCGAGCTGGTCGCACACGCCGCCGCGAGCCATCTGCTCCAGCGTGTGGACGGCCATCCGCCGCGCCCGCTCGTCGCCGCGCCACGCCCGCACGGCCAGCAGCTCCAGCGCCGCGACGTGGTAGAACTTCGGCGCCTCGGCAAAGCCCCCGTGCCGCTCGTCGTACGCCGCCGCGATCCCCGCGGCCACTTCATCGACCAGCTCCGGCCACAGGTCGCCGCTCCGCCAGACCGTGCGCTCCTGCCGCGACAGCTCCTCCTCCAGCCGCCGGCCCACGCCGGCCAGCTCGTCTGCCCGCGCCCGCCAGACCGCCTCCACCTGCGCCAGCACGTCCAGAAGCCCCACGGCCGCACCGTACCGCCCGTCCGCCCGCGGCGGCAGGAACGTGGCCTTGTAGAGCACCTGCCCGTCGGGCGTCATGACGACGGTGAGCGGCCAGCCGCTGCCGCCCGACCGGATCGCCGGCGAGGAGCGCTGAAGATGGGCGTCGACTTCCGGCAGGCGGTCGCGGTCCACCCGCACCGCGACGAATCGCTCGTTGACGTACCGCGCGACGGCCGGGTCGTCGTACGTCACGCGGTCCATCACGTGGCACCAGTGGCACCACGTCGCGCCGCTGTCGACCAGCAGCAGCTTGCCGGCGGCGCGTGCGGCCTCGAAGGCCTCCGGCCCCCAGGGCCGCCAGGCGACGCCCGCCGGCTGCTCATGTTGCTGGTCCTGCCGCCCGCTCATGCCGCGCTCCTGACGGGGCATTGTAGCGCGGGGGGCCGTCGGCTATCTTCCCCGCTTCCCGCATGGCGAAAGGAAAACACATGCCCGCGAACAGCAGCGCCGACGGCAAGTTCCGCGCGGCCGTCATCGGACTTGGCATGGGCAAGTTTCATGCCCAGGAGTATCAGAAGCACGCCCGGTCGGAGCTGGTCGCGCTGTGCGACGCCAACGCCGAGCGGCTCGCCCAGCGGGCCAAGGATCTGGGCGTCCCGCCCGAGCGATGCTTCACCGACCATCGCAAGCTGCTGGGCGCGGCGAAGGGGCTGGGCCTCTCGGGCGTCAGCGTGGCGCTGCCCAACGCCCTGCACGCGCCGGTGACCATCGACGCGCTGCGGGCGGGGCTGCACGTGCTGTGCGAGAAGCCCATGGCCATGAACGCCGGCGAGGCGCGGCGGATGATCGCCGCGGCCGCCAAGGCGCGGCGCAGGCTGATGGTGTGCTTCTCGTATCGCTTCCGCCCCGACTCGATCGCGCTGAAGCGGACCGTCGACAGCGGCGCGATCGGCGAGTTGTACTTCGGGCGGACCACCTGGCTGCGCCGGCGCGGGCTGCCCGGCTTCGGCGGGTGGTTCGGGCAGAAGGCCTTGTCGGGCGGCGGGCCGATCATCGACCTGGGCGTCCACCGGCTCGACCTGGCCATGTGGCTGATGGGCAGCCCCCGCCCCGTCACCGTCAGCGCCAGCGTGTTCGACCCCATCGCCCGCCGCCTGGCGAAGGAGAAGAAAGTCAGGTTCGACGTGGAGGACCTCGGCTGCGCGCTGGTGCGGTTCGACAACGGCGCGACGCTCGTGCTGGAGGCGAGCTGGGCCGGCTTCCAGCAGAAGCGCGAGGAGATGACCACCCGCCTGCTCGGCACGCGCGGCGGCATCGTCCAGCAGAACGTCGGCGAGGGCTACGACTTCGAGGCACACGTCTACACCGAACGCGACGGGTCGCTGTGGGAATGCAAGCTCCAGCAGACGCTCCTGCCGGTCCCCTCGCCCATGTCGGAATTCGCCGACGCCGTCCTCGACGGGCGCGAAACCTCGGCGCCGGGCGAGCACGGGCTGGCCGTCCAGCTCGTCCTCGACGCGATCTACAAGTCCGCCGCCGTCGGGCGCGAAGTGGCCATCCGCCGGGCGCCGTGACGGCGGCGCCGCCCGCGGCGCGGGCCTCCGACCAGGCCGGCCGCCCGTTGCTATCCCGGCGCGTCGGGGGATAATCTCTCGGGCACAGCAGTCGCGGGCAGACGGCAATGACGACAGGAGCACAACAGAACCAGCGCAACCTTTTCGAGGCCAGGGCGCTCGAGATTAACCGCTGGGCGGATGCTTTTTCGCGGGCAGTGCGCGAGCGGGCGGCAACGGCGCAGAAGGAGGAGGAGATTCGCGTCGCCGTCGAGCGGCAGATTGCGCAGGTCGCCGCCGACCTCAACGTCCAGCTCGTGGGGCAGCATGAGTTCACGCTGCTGCACGGACAGGTGGACTCCGTCTACGGCAGCGTGTTCATCGAGTACAAGAATCCCTCCGACGCCTCGGCGCAGCTCGGCCCCGAACTGTCCTCGCCCGGCACGCGGAAGGTGGTCGAGCAGCTCCAGCGGCGGTTCGCGGATGTGCGCCGCCTCTCGGAGGGCCGCAACCCGGACCTCCTGGGCATAGGTTGCGATGGCCGGTTCTTCGTCTTCGCCCGGTTTGTCAGCGGGCGCGTCGAGGTCGAGCAGCCTGTGGAGGTATCGCCCTGGAGTTCGCGGCGATTCCTGTGGGCCCTTTTCAACCTGGGCGAGCACGGGTTCGCCCTGACGCCCGAATCGCTGGCCCGGGACTTCGGGGCCACCAGCGGCGCCGCGCTGGCCTTCGAAGGTGTGGGTGCGCTGGTCGAAGCCCTCCGCGCCGGTCTTCAGGACGCGAAGGTCCGTACGCTGTTCCAGCAGTGGTCCGTCCTGTTCGGGGAGGTCTGCGGATACGACGTGAGCGATGGCAGCCCGAAGCTCGCCAGGCTCCGCGACCACTATGGGCTTCCCGACGCTGCGCCCCCGGATCTGCTGTTCTGCCTGCAAACATACTACGCCCTCCTGATGAAGCTGCTCGCCTCTCACGTGGTGAACTCCTTCTGGAAGGTCTCGGGCTCTCCGCTGGCGAACATCCGCGACGCGCGCTCGTCGGGCGACCTCCACAACATGCTGACAGAGCTGGAGCAGGGGGGGATCTTCCGCCACCTGTCCGTGACCAACTTCCTCGAAGGCGACCTGTTCTCCTGGTATCTGGCGAGCTGGACGGACAAGTTGGAGAAGACCGTCCGCGACATGGCTGGCCGGCTGTTGTCCTACAACCCCGTCACCTTGCGGGACAACCCGCGGGCGGCCAGGGACCTGCTCAAGAAGCTCTATCACGAATTGTTCCCCCGGCAGTTGCGCCACGACCTCGGCGAGTACTACACGCCCGATTGGCTGGCGGAGATGGTCCTGGACGCCGCCGGGTATGACGGCGACCCGCGCAGGCGGCTGCTGGACCCGGCCTGCGGATCGGGGACTTTTCTTGTCCTGGCGCTGTCGCGCGTGCGGCGGTGGCTGGAGGCCAACTTCGAGACCGCCCCTCCCGCCGCGGACGTGGCCAAACTGGCCCTGGAGAACGTGATCGGTTTCGACCTGAATCCCCTGGCGGTGCTGGCGGCCCGCACCAACTACCTGATCCACGTGCTCGACCTGTTCGAGTACTACGGGCAGATCCACATCCCCGTCTACCTCTGCGACTCCGTGCTGACCCCCGCCGAATACGGTGAGACGGAGCACGCGCGCTTGACGGACAGGCCCGTGGCGGTTCCGACCAGCGCCGCGTTGTTCCTGGTCCCGCGCGAGGTTACGCGAGACGAGCGCCACCTGAACGAGTACTGCGACCTGTTGGCGCGCCACGCCGCCGCGATGTCCGGATCGTCGGGCGCCGATTTCGTTCGCGCTTGTCGGAACAGACTGCTTCCCGTGTCCGCGGAGGTCGAGCACGAGCACACAACGCTCTTTGAGGCCGTCCGCGCGCTGGACCGCGAGGGGCGCAACGGCCTCTGGGCACGGTTCATCAAGAACGCCTTCGCCCCGGTCTGGCTGACCGGTCGGCCCGTCGAGATGGTCGTCGGCAATCCGCCGTGGGTCAACTGGGAGAGCCTTCCCGGCAGGATGGACGCGGAGGGGCAGGAGACGTACCGCCAACGGATCGCGAAGGTCTTCGAGCGATACGGGCTGTTCAGTCTGGGGGGCCCGGAAGCCCGCTTGGGCGGCGGCAAGAAGGACCTGTCGATGCTCTTCGCCTACGCCTGCGCGGATCATTACCTGCGCAGCGGGGGCACGCTGGCCTTCGTGATCACGCAGACGCTCTTCAAGACCAAGGGCGCCGGCGATGGGTTCCGGCGATTCCAGTTCGCCGATCGCAGGGGCAGACGCGGGCGCCCGCGGAGGGTCTTCCTCGCCGTCCGCGAGGTCCACGACCTTTCGGCCCTGAACCCCTTCGAAGGCGCCACCAACCGCACGGCGATATTCGTTTGCCGGAAAGCCGCAAAGGCGAGCCGATACCCCGTGCCCTACATGGTCTGGTCCAGGAAGCCCGGCCACACGGTCCGCCCCGACATGGAGCCGGCCGAGGCCAGGACGGCCCTGGCCAGGAAGGACCAGGCAGCGAAGCCCGTCTCAAAAGAGCAGACCACCAGCCCGTGGCTCACGGCCTCGCCGGGCGTCCTCGACGCGCTTGGCCGGATGGTCGGCCAGGCGGACTACAAGGCCGTGGCCGGGTCGTGCACGTGGTTGAATTCAGTGTTCTGGGTGCGCCGCATTCAGGACGTGCCGTCAGGCGTGCTCATCGAGAACCTGCACAACGTGGGGAAGATCAAGGTCCCCGCCGTGCGGGTCGCGATCGAACCGGACCTGCTGTATCCGCTGCTCCGCGGGCGCGACGTCCGCCGGTGGCGGGCCGTGCCGTCCGCCCGGATCCTCCTCACGCAGGATCCCAAAACGCGCCAAGGCATCCCTGAACAGACCATGCGCCGGCGCTGGTTCGGCACCTG
>Ga0172365_10004475_pt1 | contig 10335 bp, 12 predicted proteins | sample LakKivSesite48cm_FD_114535 | JGI IMG/M metagenome (GOLD analysis project Ga0172365, IMG submission 114535) | Sediment microbial communities from Lake Kivu, Rwanda - Sediment site 48cm | ecosystem: Environmental > Aquatic > Freshwater > Lake > Sediment | place: Rwanda: Western Province, Lake... | reverse complement strand
TTCTAAATTAATATGGGATTGTCAAGGAGCTGCAGGTACACTTACAGGTTCTGGTTGGTGGAAAGAAGCTGTTAATTTTTGTTATGGTCTAAATTTCTTTTTAGATAATCCTGCTGATAAAAATTTAATATTTAAACCAGAAAATTTTTGGACAATGAAAATAAATATGGAAGGAATACCTTGTAGTGTTTATTCTTCCGCTTGGGATGGATATACTCCTGGAGATACTGGATGGAGATATTCTTATCCTGCTTTATGGATGACTATCCGTTTTAAATATACAAATAAATACATTACTTTTAATCTTTGGTATATCCACTCTGATGTTAATCCTAATTATTATCCTGTTCCTCCTATAGGAGGTCATTGGATACAAAATCAAGGTACAAACAATGTTATTATTACAATAACAGATGAATTTAAAGATATAAATAAAAATTATGATTTTGCTTCTTACTTCAATTATATATTAGGATATATTCCCACACAAGAATATAAAATAGATTATTTAAATATTTCAGTTGCAAATATGATGGCGAGTATTTCTCATAGTGGTTATAGTTGGAAAGATGCTACTGTTGCAGTAGGAACACTTGGATATTATCATATAGAATTTGATAAATTTGGAATGATATTATGAAACGTGGCGACATAGTACTTATAAAAAATAGATTTGATATTGTTGGTTGGTTTATTAGAAGATTACTTTGGATTAAATATAATCATGTTGGGTGGGCTATAAATTCTAAACAAATAATAGAATGTCGTTCTACTGGTATTTATATTAATCATATCAAAAAATACCAGAATTTTTGTTATAAGATTAAAGTATTAAGAATCCAAGATATAAATAAAGAAAAATTAGATTTGGCTTTAAGATATGCTTCGGTTATTCAAAAGAAATATGAATATTTAAGTTCTATTAAAACTTATATAAGAATTTTATTTAATGACCCTATTCACAGATTTACTTGTTCTGGATTTATTGCTTATTTTCTTTCTGAACAAGGTTTTTATTTTAATAAAAATAAACATCCTTTATATATAACACCAAGAGATATAGAAAAATGTAAGTATTTGGAGGAAGTAAATAATGAGTAAATATTGTAGTAAAGAATGTGAAGAAGTAGGTCCTGTATGTGATTTTTGTATTTATTATAATTTTAATGCTAATAAAAATGGAGCTTATACAGGACATGGATATTGTAAAAAATTAAAAATCCATAGAGAACCTTATGAAGGATGTAATGAATTTGTCTGTCAATGGGTATCTGGATATTATACGGAGTAAAAAATGATTAACTTTGCCATAGTAGTGCCAGTATATAATGAAGAATCAACATTATATAAAACTATATATGAATTAAAAAGATTCGATTATCCAGTACTTTATGTTAATGATGGTTCGGATGACAGAACTCCAATAATTTTACAAGAAACTAATTCAGACTATATTACATATACTTTAAATAGAGGCAAAGGTTATGCCATTCAACAAGGTGCAGAAGAATTAATTAAACGTGGTTATGAATGGATTTTAGTTATAGATGCAGATAGGCAGATGAATTTAAAGGATATTCCAATATTAATTTGTGGTGCAGAAAGACCAAATATTAAATTAGTTATTGGTAATAGGATGCACAATCCAATAGGTATGCCATTAATACGAAGATTGGTTAATAAATTTATGAGTTGGCTAATTTCTATATTTATTGAACAAAAAGTTATTGATAGTCAGTGTGGATATAGAATGATTCATAAGGATGTATTTAATTTAGAGTTTGAAAGTAATAGGTTTGAGTTTGAATCGGAAATGATTATTAAAGTTGGATTAAAAGATTGGAAAATAATAAACGTACCTGTAACTTGTATTTATCATAAAAATCGCCAAAGTAAAATTCATCCTATAAAAGATGGGATTAGATTTATAGATATGTTTTTAAGATTTATTTAAAAGGAATTTTATTTCTTTTCTTATTACTTCCTGATTTATTTCTTCCATACTTAACATACTAAAAAACTCATCATAAGATATTTTTTGAAAGACTGGTATTTTACTTATCAGACTAACATTAAATATCTTTATTTTTGTTTCTAAATAAGGTTTAAAATCTCTTTCTGCCCTGCCTTTAGAACTATAATAACTTACTTTACCGATGCCTCTATGTTCAATCTGTCCTTGATAATAATGACTTAATTCTCTGCCTTTATTATCTTTAATTGAAGGTTCTCCAGTAAAATCAAATCCTAATAAGAATATTGTACTATTTTCTGGTACATTTGTTCCATTAGATAGAACATATATGCTTAAAGATAATGCGAATAAACCCACTAAAGATGGACTGTACACACCAAGTAATATATTAGGATTATATTTAGAAGAAGTTTCTAACATAATAGTATTAGGTAATAATTGTGTAAATGTATGTTTTTTACCTATTATTAAAGGTAAGTTCTTTAATCCTTCTACATTTTTTTCATAAAAGTCTTTATCTACATAACATTGAACAGTTGGATTAGGAAAGTGATTATAACTAAAATTAGTGCCAATAACAAAGTGATTCTGGAGTCTTTGCCATAAGCCTTTTTCTATACCTTCTCTAATACTAAATCCGCCACCTATTATAATTAATTGATTACTCATTATATTTAGTTACATCCTGCACTACATTTACCCATTTTATTAATTTACGTAATTCTTTATCCAATTTCAATAATCGGTAAAACTTCGCCTTTTTTCTATTATATTTAAACATAGTATCTTCTTTCTATATGCCCTTTTTTACCGCCTAATCGCCCCTATAAGGCTCTTTTTATCCGCAGGACATACCAGTTTATAACCCATTTTTAAGTTCTCTGGATACTTGATGATGTAAAATTACTATATCTTCTTTATTTATCATATGGTTAGGTAAAGTACCATCTTGTTTTATAATAACACTATAAGAATAAGGCAAATATAATATATTTAAATTATATTTATTAAGAGTTATTAGTTTTTGCATTATTCGTTGCGACCAAACCATAGATTTTTTACCTTCTTCGCACCAATCATTTATAAAATTTAAAATTTTATCATTATAATTAAAATATAATGTTCCGCCTAAAGCTTCTTTACGTAATGAAGATTTGTTTCTCCATTGTAAATTAGTATCTAAATAATGTACTCCTATATCATAATCATTTATCACCGAAAATAGAGAAGGATATTGTAGAATTTCGGCATCAGCATCTAACGATACGATTTCTTGTTTATGTTTTAATAACATCTTTTTTAAATATTCTGGTTTATATATTATATTTTTAATCCAACTTCCTCGATTATCTATATAATCAATATCGTATGGTAAGTTCCATTTTTTAAGTGAAGGTATTAAATATTTTTCAACAACTTTTTCATATGCAGTGTTTTTAGATATAAATGAAGTATATATCATTTTATTATTATAAGTTAAAAATTTTTGTTATTTGTTCTATAAATTGTTTAGCCCTTATCTTATGAGTATGCCTTTTATTAATACATTCAATAGCATTGGCAATTATAAATTTTCTATATGAAGGCTCATTAATAATTTTTTGTGCCTTATTTATTAAATTAGTACAATCTCTTTGATAAGTACAATAAGAATTTTCTGGAAATAATTCTGCAATTCCACTATTTTTACATTCATCTGTTAATAATACCGAACCACTCGCCATTATTTCAAACATTTTTGCAATGTTTAAATCATAAATAGAACTACAACTTAAATGAGAAATATAACTTTGTAAACATATAATATATTTTTCTTCTCTTAATAAACTTTTTCTTTCTATTAAATTTTGTTGATTTAAAATTTTATAAACTCTTTTTCTATATTCATATACTTTAGCATCAAATTCTCCTACAGCACAAATTTTATTTGTTCTAACTATATTTGGATTAGGTTTAAATATATTAGTATCAATAGATATAGGCAACCAAATATTTTTAATTGGTATGTCTTTATTGGCTCTTTCTACATTTGTTTTGTGTCTATGAAAAATTGCATTAAAATTAAAATCCATATACCATTTTGGATTTTTAATATTATGGTAATCTCCTTCAATAACTATTTTTGGTACATTTATACTTGCAAAATCATTAGGAATCCACAGTTTTTTAATATTAACATCTGTATAAGCTCTATTCCAACAATCTAAAATAATTATATCATAGTCAAATTCTTTTTTTAAATCTACCATTAATTTGTGAGAATTATATTCACAAAGTAATAAATCTTTAAAATCTTTTTTATCTTCTAATTTATATCCATACATTTTTAAAATAACGTTTTCTTGTTCAGAAATTACTCTTGCGAAATCGCTATGAAACCAATGATTATAGTGTCTATGTTGAGTATATCTATATAACCAAAGTATTTTCATTATTTTTTTCTTTTTTTAAATTCATAAATATTATTTATTAATTGTAATTGATTAGATTTTATTTTTAATTCATTAACAATGTTTTCGCCTTTAAATTGTGTTAAATATGCGATTATTGGATACGGAACTTTAAAAATCATATCTTTATATTTAAATTTTTTTGTTAGTTTTGGAGGTTCTTCAAATATAAAATCTTTTCCTAATATTTTTCTTGCTTGATATTGTTCATTTACAGCTATTTTTAATTCCGTTCCAATTTTATTATTTATTATTATATTATAACAAGTATCTTTTAAAAGGGTAACACAAATATTTTTTTGATATAATTTACGAAGTAAATGTTCATTTTGAATAGATAAATTTATATTTGATTCTTCTTTTTTCGATTGTTCTAACAATTTAGAAGAATTTTCTTTTATTAATTCAATTTCTTTCTTTTTAATAATATCTTGTGGAGGTGTATTAATAATATATATATCTGATATTTGTTTATTTTTTCCAAAAAATAAATTTTTTACATTTTGAAGTAAAGAGTCTTTTTGAATATTATCGTAAGAAATTTTAAATTTTTTAACTATTATATTTATTAATTGTTTAGCTCTAATTTCATGAGTATGTTTTTCATTAATACATTTAATAGCATTTGTAGTTATTTCTATTCTAAAATCTTTATCATTTAATATTTTTTGAGCATTTAATATTAAATCATGATAGTCTTTTTTATCATAAGTAACATAAGTTCTATCAGGAAATAATTCTTTTAATCCATACTCATTTCCAGCATCTGTAAATAGTACAGTTCCAGATGCCATATATTCAAACATTTTAGCAGGAGTAATAGACCTTATACTCGAACAACTAAGGTGGCAAACATATGACTGTAAATTTTTTATATAATCTTCCCCTATAAATCTTTTACTATAAATATCTATTAAATTAAGAGGTTCTAAAATTTTTCCAGCTGTATTTCTATATTTATAATAATCAATACCATAACCAGATATAAGACAAATTTTATTTATTCTTTTTATATCAGGATTTGGTTTAAATATATTATTATCAACTGAACAAGGAAACCACATTATAGGCATGGAATTATCTCTGTGATATTTTAAAGCTGATAAATGTCGAACTAATAATAAATCTACTTTTCTTTCTTTATACCAATTTTTTTCTTCTGGCTTATTCATATGAAAATGTAAATGATAATCTCCTTCTAAAAATATTTTAGGAATATTATTCAAATCATCAAAAAATTCTGGTTTAAGCCAAAAATTTCTCGGCTTATTACATTGTCTTTCTTTTAATGTTTGAGTAAAAGCAAATCTATTTTTATTATCCATTATTATAATATCAAAATCAAATTCTTTTTTAATGTCTTTACCTTTTATTTTTTCATTAAATTGTATTTTAGTAAATTCTGGCTGTAATTCTGTCATTTTATATCCGTACATCATTAAATTAATATTTGATTGTTTTGCGATAATTTTAGCAAAATCTGTGTGATACCAATGATTTATTTTATCGAATTTTTCATTAGAACCATATAACCACAAAATATTTAATTTATTTGGTTTAATTATTTTTTCATTTGTTATTTTTATTGTTGATAAATAATTATTTTTGTATATTTGTTTCATTTTATTACAAGAAAAATGTATTATAGGAATTGTTTCTTGAATTTTGTAAATTTCTTTATCTTTAATAATATTTTCATTGTCTATTCTACAATTGTGTATATTTGTTTTTAAAAAATTTTCAGGTTGAGTTATAACTAAATATGTTAGAATAATTTGATTTATTCCTGTAAAATATTTTGCTTTAAAATTTGTCATAATTAATTTGTGATTTTCAAAATATTTAAGAAAAGTATTTTTATAACCTGCTAACATTCCGCTGGCTACAATTTTTTCTTTTTTTAATTTTATATAAATATCTTGATTATTATTTCTAAATCCTATTAATTTTTGCATCCAATTAAATGTAATTTTATTAGATAAAGTTCCTGTTGTAGAATAATATATCTTGTTATCTTTCATTGTATCAAAAAAATTATCTATTTCACTTTGAAATACAACATCTGCACCATCTATTAACATTATTTGGTCAACATCTTCTAATGTTTTAATAAATTTTTCCTCAACATATAAACGATTTTGTATTGTTTTATATAATCCTGATATAGATTTATCTTCTTCTATAACTATTATATTTTCTTTTTTAAGTTTTTCTATGTCTTCCATTGTTACATCGAAAGTTATAACAACAATTTTACCAGAAAAATTCTTTTTTAAACTGGGAATCCAAACGTTTAATATATTGTCTATACAATTTTTGTCCGTAAAAGTTACTACATAATTCATTTTATTATTTTTACCTCTAATTTAAGTTCTGGTATTAATTCTTGAATAGTAGAAATTAAACTAATTATATTATCATAAGTAGCACTACCTTTATTTATAATAATATTAACTTTATCCGATATTTTAGCATCTCCAGAACTCAATCCAATTAGTATTTTTTCATAAGGTTTTAACAAATGCCAATTTAAAAATATTCCGCCTGCGCTTGGTTCTTTTGGAATAGATTGTCTATGCAATTTTGCTTTTTCTAATTCTTCTTCATTTATTATTCCTTTTTTAAATTGGAATATACATTTAGTAACTACTTCTTTTTTATCTTGCAAAATAGTGTATCTTCTTGATAATTTTAATTGTTCTTTCGTGTAATAATACATTTTTCCAGTATAATCAATTGTTTTTACTCCAATTAAATAGTCTGATATACAATATTTACCACTTCCTGCGTTCATTACGACTGCACCGCCAATTGTACCAGGAATTCCAATTAAACCTTCTAACCCAACCATTTTAGATTTAATCATATTATTAATTAGTGAATTAGTTATTACATTGGCATCTACTACAAATAAATTTTCATATTTTTTAATCTTTTTGGGCATCTTGGTTAAACTTATTATTTTATTAACAACAGGTTTTAATATAATATTAGTGCCTCCTGCAATTATATAAAAAGAACTTGTTTTTACTATATTTAAAATTTCTATTAATTCAGATAAAGATTCTGGAAACCATATTTCTTTTGCGGTTGATTCTAATTTAAAAGAATTATAGTTTTTTAATGAGAAATCATTATAATATTGCATACTTCTCCAATAAGATTATCAAACTCTTTTTGTTCAAGTTCTTTTAATTTTCTAAATTGTTTTGTATAATAATCTATATTTTCTGTTAAATCATCAACTTTATTTTTTAACCAGTTATAATAATCTTCAAATACAGATTTTCCAAATTCTGACCAATGAATAAGTTTATTATATTGAATAGATTTTATATCATAATATAAGGATATAAAAGGAGTACCAGATGCAAAAGAAAGTATATTACTATGCATTTTCATTCCAATTGAAAAACTACATCTTGCATATTCTTGAAGCATTATATCTATATTATCTGTATTTACAAATTCCATGTCTGGAAGTTTTTTTTGTAAATCTAAAATTAAACTATGTTCGAGTGCATCATGAGCTATAAAAACAATTTTATATCCATTTTCTTGTAAATATTTTCCTATTCGACTAAAATATAATATATTTTTATTGCGTTCTATCTGCCCTTCTTTCCCACCATCAAATCTTCCTAAAGCAGGACTATGTTGTGCCATATTAAATGCAATTCTCTTTTCTTTTGGTACTTTAGGAACTTTTAAAAAATTGGCAGGGTCAAGCATTAATCGGTGTTTTTCTATACCTAAATTTTTAAGTAATTTATATGTTCTTTCATCTCTTACAGTAGATATAACTGCTAAATCATTTATTAATTTAATACTTTGTTTAGCTTCTTCTTTTAATTCTCCTTTGAAAATATCATTACCAATATTATTATTACAGCCTAAACCTATGAGTAAAATTGGTACTTTTATTTTTTCAAATAATTCTGTTTTACATGGAAAATACCATCCAGAAGACATCGGATAATTGGTATATAGTCCACTTCCAGCAATAATTAAACAAGAGGATTCTGTATTTAATTGATTTATTATTCTGGATTCTGTTAATTCTTCGTATTTAACATTAAAAAAAGCAAATGGTACTTTTAAATTTTCTTCAATAGCATCAACAATACTTTTACGTATTGCCATATCTCCTCTATTGCCAGTCATTACAGAATAATAAAATATTGTTTTATAAAATTTCATTTATTTCTTCTTTCTTTTTGATACTTTCTATATGCATCTCCATCGCATAAAATACACCCTTTTTTACTTAACCAATCAAGACCGAATACCAATCTACCACAATATTGGCAGTATAATTCTTGATGACAAGTTGGACAAAGATTCTTTTTATTCACAGGTTCCTCTTTCTAATTCTTCCCATGCATAATCTAAACAAACAAATAACCATTCTAAAAAACTTTCATCATATTCTTTATCATAATATTTAATTGCATCATAAACAATAAATGGGAGAGATAATAGAAAGAAAAAACTTATAATATATCTTTCTAAATATGACATTATTTTTTCTCCTTTAAATGATTTTCATAAGCATCTATTATTCTTTTAATTAAATTTTCTAATACAGGTTGTCCATTCTCAACATTTCTCCAGAAGACTTTTCTTTCTTTACGACTCTTTATTCCTTCTGTATTTACCCATTTAACAAAATAATAAAGATGTTGCAACTGTTTAATACTTTCTAATTGTTGAACTTTTGATGCCTCTTGTTTTTTAGCGTTGGTTCTTTTAACATGCCATTGATATAATTTAACTATTAATTTATCAAACATTTTTACCTCCTTTCTTAATCTGTTTTTCTAAATAAAGCTTCTAACAGAAAAAATAACAATGCAAGCCAGATTATTATTCCGAAAATTAATTTACAAATTCCACCAACTAAAATAGTTAAAAACTTATAAATATAATTAACTTTAATATGTTCTTCTATTTCTTCTAATTTTTTAACATGTTGGTCATGTTTGACTTTAACTTTACGATATATTTTCTTTATCATGTAAATTCTCCAGTAATTTATTTTTATACCATTCAGGAAAACCTTTAATGGAATTTCGCAATATATCTTCTTTAAATTTATCAAATAAATAATCTTTTATATTTTGAGTTTCTTCTTCTAATATATCATTTTGAATCTCTTTAATTAATATACCAATATCTTTTGGAGATTGTATTAGTAATCCTTTTTCTTTTAAATGTAATATTGCTTTTTGCCATCTGGCTTCTGAACAAAATCCTTTAATATATTCTATAAGAGAATTTTTTGGATTATTTACTTTCCATTCAATATTATGTCTTTCTTTAAATGTTTCTCTTACATATTTGGTAAATAATGGAAATACTTGACCGCCTAACATAATAGTTTGATTATAATTTTTAATAACTACTCCTTCTATTAATTCATTACCAAGATAAGATGGAGTATTAAGTAATTCCTTAATTTTATCTATATTACATTCTCCAGTATATAATTCTGGTATTATATCTATTTCTAATCTATTAGCTATTGACATTAATAATTCTCTATATGCGTACTTGCCACAATAAATACAATCAAATAATACTATATGATTTTTCGGTATTCTTTCGTATTTTAATACATTGTGTTTCGGTTTTTCAAGAATTTCTCCATAAAAATATGTATCTGGAGTAAACATTTCAAATCTATCTTTAATACTCAATAAATATTTAATTGCAGGTCTAAACATTTTTTGAATATTTATTAGTTCATCATCTTGTTCTATCGGTATTAATTTACAACCTTTACTGGCGAATAATAATTCTTTATCTTCATTTATACCGAATCTAAATTGACTTCCATCCACTTTTTCCTGAAGAATTAGATTACCGATTAGTGCGTTTTCGGTATATGCAGAACCAAGAGTTAATATT
>Ga0172365_10004473_pt1 | contig 10337 bp, 4 predicted proteins | sample LakKivSesite48cm_FD_114535 | JGI IMG/M metagenome (GOLD analysis project Ga0172365, IMG submission 114535) | Sediment microbial communities from Lake Kivu, Rwanda - Sediment site 48cm | ecosystem: Environmental > Aquatic > Freshwater > Lake > Sediment | place: Rwanda: Western Province, Lake Kivu... | reverse complement strand
CTCGAAGCCCGCGTCCACGAGGGAGCACAGGTCCACTTCGGTCTTTGCCACCCGCGAGACGTACTCCTGCTGGTCCTTGAAGAGCTCCTCCGCGAGCTGCACGTAGACGAGGGTGTTCTTGATGTTCCTATGTCCCAGCACCTGCATGACGTGCAGGATGTCCTTGGTCCTGTGGTACTCCCACGTGCCCTTCCAGTGCCTGAAAGTGTGGAACGTTATCTGCTTCAGTCTTGAATTCTTTAATTTGTACGCTAAGCGTTTACGTTGCAGGTTATAGTTGTCCCTGTGGTGATCCAAGGGCTGACTTGGGGCTGAGAACACCTTTTCTCCGTAGGTTTTCGGCAGGTTCTCGAGCATCGCGGCGAGCTTCGGACTCACGTGGAAGACTCTTGGGTTGGACCGCTTTTCCGCCGTGATCCTGACCACCTTGGAGACCGTGTCCACGTCGGTCCACTTGGTTGCCCACGCTTCGCCCGCCCGCGCCCCGGTTTCCTTGAGGAACTGGAGGAATGTTCCCATCCGTTTACTGCATCCCGCGATTAGCTGGTCGAGCTCGCTTTCGGTTGGGATGAAGGGAATCTTGTGGATGCCCTGGTATCGTGGGGGCTCCCATTTTCCTCCTGCCATTTTGAGGAACGAGGAGTATGCGTCTACCGCGTTTCCTTTTCTGCCCTCGCTCCAAGGCTGATTAGCTATGACTGCCTTGATTGACTCGGGGTCGTTCAGGTCGGCTCCTCGCTTCACGAGCACTTTGAGCAGTTTCGATCTTCCTATGATTGTTGTTTCGCTGTAGCCCTGTTTCTTTAGCCACCAGACGTACTCGAAGATTACGCTTTTGGCGTCAGTTGCTGCTGTGGCCTTCCGCTGGCCCACTTCTGTCGGGTTTTCCGTTGCTTCCAAGTTTTTCGCTTCCTTTTCGTCGGCGCATACTTGGCGCATCAGACTATGCCCACTCCCCCTTTTATCTGTTAGGCCAGACTGGCTGAACCTGTACCCGCAGCTTCTACAGAGCCACCTTTGAAGCATTATTCCCCCGTAATGTCGTAGCCCGTCTTTCCAGACCTTGGCTGAGCCGCACTCGGGGCATGTGGGGGGCTGGTGCAGGCCGACCGTGTGCGCGTCGGACTTCCGTTCCGTGGTTTGGACCTGCTTTGAATCGAAGTGTGCGCCGTGCGAAGCTTGGAAGCCAGCCACTCCCCTACCCGCCTATTCCTTCTTTGTGGTTTCTTGTTTGAGGGTGTCCCTTACGCTTGCGACGAACCGCTTCATACGCTCGATGTCGCCGTGGGCTATGCAGTCGTCCAGGTAGTCGCTTACGCTTTTGAGGAAACTGTCCTTAAGCCTCGAAAGCTCTTCTTGGGTTGGTTGCCTTGGCAATGTCCGCCGGGTCTCCTTGATTGCTTAGGCTTCTTTGTGTAGCGAGAAGAAGAACTCGTCTGGCACGTTTCCGAGGACCTTGATGAGGCCTTCGGTCTCGCAGAACTCGAGGATGTGGTTGTACAGGGGGTCCTTGCTCTCCTTGAAGCTTCTAACAAAGCCGAACTTCCCGATGACTACTCGGAGAACATTTCGCGGAGTTCTCTGAGCATGCCCTTGGGTGCGCCTGGTATTGTGTAGTCGTGGTACACTACTCGGCTTATCTTGCTGTGCTCAGGTATGTTGTTCCAGTCGATGTAGGGTGTCGGTATCGCGTCTGAGTCTGGAACGGGGACAAGCATTGCTTTCCTGCGTTCTGCTTCGGAGAGGATGTTAGGCCTGCTGATTTTCTTTTGGGATTTGGGTTCGGGTTTTGGTAATTCAGCCGGTTCAGGTGCAGGTGGTTTCGGCTCAGGCACTGGTCTAGGCTCTGTACTCAGCTCTTCCTCCGCTGGTTTCGGTGCAGGTTCAGGAGGTGGCGGAGGTCTATGCTTGGGCTCTGGCTGCCGCTCTGGCTTCTTGCGCACTGCTTGAAGCCTTCCGTCAGTAACTCTGAGGGTTTCAGCCTTCCTCAGGTCCGGAATGACGCGTTTAGGGGCTTCAACAACCTTTAGCTGCCTTCCGTTCGGTTCGACGTAGACTTTGACTCTGCTGCCCTTGAAGCGTATCGTCTGCGTCTTTCCGGGCTTAAGCCTCTTGACCCGTCTGGAATACGTGAACGTGGCAAGGGACCTGTAATGCTGCTTGGGCATTAGTGCCAGCCTCCCCAGTCCTTTTTTGGCGGGACGCCTTCCTGCCTTGTGACAAGCTGACATTTGGGGGTCTCATGCCCGTTTGGACAACGGTAGATTATGAGCTGATGTATACCGTCCGCTTCGGGATACTTCTGGTTGTGAACCACCCTCAAATCGGTGCGCCCACATTTCGGGCAAGCCTCGAGATGCCTGAAGGGAACATGCTCAATGGTTCTCAACGTTTGGGCCTCTATGAGAAAAATGTTGTCTAGAGTTCTTTCACGAGCTTTGCCAAACGGCGGGGAGACACGAGGAGCAGAACAACCAGAAACATCGTCACTGGCACCCCGAAATAGACTGCAAGGTACATTAATGAGGTGGGCACGTAGGGGCGAATGATCGTATACCAGAAACTGTCACTCACCGCTGGCCAAAGCGGATGAGATGTCAGCAGTTCGCCTTCGGTCGTGATGAGATACGGCGGCGCGATGAGGTCAGGTATCATCCAGAGCAGGATGAAGCCCGCCACCCCATACTTGAACGCTGACGTCACGAGCTCCCTGAGATCCCCATGCTTACCAATGACGATCAGGAGCATGTACGTTAGGAAACTGAACATTACGATGTAGACGACGTTGAAAAGCGGGTAGAACAGAAGGGGGCTTGGTGAGTCCAACTCGCCTATCCACGTCTGGAACATCGGAACGAAGACATACGACCACAACGCCATAAACGCAGCGAACACAGCTAGGCTAATCAGCTCCTCCTTAGTAAGGTCCATAACAACTCACAAGAGAGAAATAGGTGGTTGAAGGTTAACCCCATAAGTTGGCTCAGACTTTGACAGGCTTAAACAGTATTGAGCTGTCCGTTATGAAACCCAATAGTACGCCAAGGTAGTCTTATAAAAGAGTTAAGTCTTTTCAGGTAGCCGGTGGATCAGAGTCGAAGAAGATGGAAACAGAAAATAATAACGATTTGAGGAAAATAATGATGACTTAAATTATTTGTAATAAAAAATTAATTATTATATTGAATTTAGAAAAATTTTGTTGTACTTTCTTAAAAATCATTAAGTAGATTCTTGTTAATACGTTGTAATTGGTTTTTATTGGAATGCTTGGATGATACTCTTCTTGTATACCTTACAAATATAACAATACTAATTGAAATAACAATCATGATAATGTTTGAATATATAATTGGTGTACCATCATCAGACCAAATTGCATTAATATTTTTGGGTGAATCCAGTAGAACTGATATTGATGTTTCATTGCTATAAACGTCGCCTCTCCAACCAATAAAATATCTATTAAACGGAAAACCACTAATAAAAGAACTGATTATGGAAATGTTTGCAATAGAACCTTTATCATACCAACCACTAGGAGTTGTGACACCGTATTCTGTCACATCAAGGTAAAATTGAGTTTTCCAATTTACTATAAAAACAATTCCAGAGTCCACATTCTGTAAGTATAGATGAGAAGAGGTACTATTGGTCGCACCTGTCCAGCATGTAAAAACTCTTCTCGTACCATTCTCAAGGTCTATTATTGTATCAGGCACTTCCAGTGACACGTTTTCTCCCTTTTTATAAAATCCACTACCTTCAATTGATCCATATGGCGTTATTGCTTGAACGTAATAATATGTTACAGGGATTAAGCTATACCCATTTGATGTTAGTGTGGAAATAAAAAAAGTTATTTCATTGCATCCCGATTTTACTGCAACAACGCCATAAACTTCATTAAATTCCTGTAAAGAGATTTCAGAAATTACGTTCTTATTCACATCACGAATTTTTATTAATGCGAATGGGTATGATGAATCAATATAACATTTCTGACCATTATCGTCCAAATTCTGTATTTGAATATATTGTTCACTTTCATTTTCGGGGTAATTGTTTTTTAGAAGCTCTCCATCTATGGTAAATACGAATGGCGGGATTACAATTTCCTCTTTTTTATCATTATTAACATCTGTCAATGTTGCCGTTTCACCATAAACATCCTCTGAAACTAATCTATCAAAAATTTGCCTTCCAGTAATATCATAAAATTCCAAATGATATTCGCCACGTCCCCATGGACCAACAATAAGAATAAATTCTTTGTTTGTTTCGCTAGATTTTATTATTTGAAAATAGGGTGGGTCCCAGTAAGAACCTATTACTTTAATCAGCCTTCCTGTGTCAGTGTATATCCTAACTTGAGGCGACAAACCAATATATTGAGCAAATATACCTACAGAAACAGCTATAATTTTTCTTCCATTTATCAAATCACCTACATTAACGAGCCGGAAATCAGCACCTGGAACATTCCATATTAGATTGCCAACAATATCATAAACTTCCAACCCTCTGTCACCTACAGTTATGACTTCAGAAAATGTATCATTGTTTATATCACTAAATACACAATCCTCAAGGTCGTAGACTATTTTATCAGTTTTAAATAAAACAAAAGATTTTTGAAAATCGCCTTTAAAGAATATCGCATCCGAGCTTCCATCATTATTAAGATCTGCTGATACTGATTGAAGTGAATACGTTCCTCCTGCCCCAAGTCCATAAGCCCATTTTAAAGAGCCATCCGAGTCATAAGCCAATAATATGGAACTATATACCATATATTCGGGATCAGGGTCATCATCAAGGTTTACTGGGAGAACAGTTCCTGAATGCATCGTTTCAAACAATTTTGAAATTTTTCCTAAAAACAAATCAGCAATATAAATACTGTTATTGTGTAATGCATAAACTACAGCTTTATCTTCTCCAATTATATTGAACCACGAATATGTGTTGAATGATATTCCAGTTTCAATTTCACCGTTTTCATATAAAATATAAAAGCCATTGTCCGTAGATAAAAGAATCGAAGTGTTTCCTTCTATATTATTTTGAATTAAGGCAGTAGAATATACAGTGTTTATACTTTCACCATTCGGAGAGGAAATTGTCCTTACTACTGTTCCATTCTTTGAATCAATGAAAAAAATCGAACCAGACGAAAAAACTATTATGTTACCATTTATAGTTTTAATATTACCTGATACGGGAGGTATAATCCATTCTTGCGATGTTTTCCAAAGGATGTTGCCTTTGCTGTCTATCAGATGTATTGCTTCAGGGGAAGTAAATAAAATCTCTTCATTATTATCATTGTTATAATCAAAAACCGAAACAAACCCCCCATCCATTCCTGGTGATGTTTCTATTTCTTTTCGCCATAGAAGAGAACCATTCACTGAATATAAGTAAAAAACATAAGCCTTCGTGTTATACCAGCCAGTTTGTTCGAAGTCATTTTTAATTAATCCGATAAGGATTTCACCTATTCCATCTTTATTAATGTCCTCAACATCGACTATCCCATAGTCTCCGATGTAGCCTCTTCCCAAGTATGCAAAATATGTAAATTCAAAAGTTTCAGTTTTATCTTGTGTCACGGTAAAGTTGTATAAAAATTCCCCATTTGATCCACTTATCACATATACATTAAGGGATTTATAATAGGAAAGAGACCCTCCATAAATTGATGTAATTCCTATTCGATCATTTGCACTTAATATTATAATGTCTTTTATGTCATCATTATTAACATCATAAAATTCAATTTTATCTTGCCTAGATTCAATTCCAGAATCCTGTAGGTTAATATTTCTCGTCCAATTGATTCCGCCAACCTCGAGAGATGTAAGCATAATGGAATCATCATTAACAAGCAAAATTTCACTAGTACCATCACCATCAACATCATAAATATATGCCCTATCCCACTCAAAGCGCTTAAGAAGAGTTCCATTATTACCTATAATATATATTGGACCATATCCCGAGAGTGCGTAAATGTTTTCCTGTTTTTGATCCCCAGTTAAGTCACCAATATCAAAAGATGTTGCATACCCACCTGCACTAGGTACTTGTTTCCATTCTGGTCCAGATTTTTCATCTATCCCATATATTGTATAATATAGATGGATTTCATTATCCGTTTCATTATACTCAATTACATCATCTATTGTTTGAATTTGCCATAATATTATATTCTCACCATTTCTTAGAGGCTCCTGCATTGGCAATGAAACACAAACATCTACAGGATTGTTAGGAAGAATATCCATCAGGGCATTCTTGTAAACCAATATTCCATTAACAAATAGAAATACTTCAGATTGTTCAACTACAAAATCTCCATCATTAGTCACATTAGCTCGTAAATTTATTACCCCTTCTTTTTTCTCCGCTCCTAAATCTTTCATAACTAAATTTGGTGCTCTATAATTGATGTTAACAAAGTACTTATTCTCTTTTTTTTGAAATTCAATAGAAAGATGATGTGTACCATCTACATATTCTTCACCTGATTTAAATGCTGCATCATCAAGTGTCTCTGTTTCTTGGGTTGCATCAATAAGGCTAATTATCCCTCCATAAACATCTGATGCTTCTTCGTTACAAATGAATACGAGAAAACCAGCATCAGGTAAATATGAATCAAAATCTTTTTTCTCCCTTACCTCGATTAAAAAATAGATTGTGGAGCTAACAGGTATTTTTATTACATGGATACCTTCAGATTGATCCTCAAGCGGTAGAATTTCAACAGTTTGGTTTCCAGGACTCATAAGTATTATATCGGATTCTCTGAACCATCCCACTTTATTTTTCGTCCAGGATGATGGCTGAGAAGGGCACTCACCCAAAAAAAGAGAATTATTAACAATTCCGGAACCAAGATTCCAACCTGTAGCCATAACATCCCATGAGCCAACATAATGGCCTCTCTCTCCTTCACCACCATAAAGGTCAAAGGCACCTAATATGTGCAGGAACTCATGAACAAAAGCTCCTAAAGGATCATTTTCTGCAACTATTATTGTGGAGGAGATAAGTGTTCCTTCCTTTGTCTTTATGGGTGCACCGCAATGTACATTATAGTATTGAGATCTGATGTCATCTGTAGAACCTGATAAAGCCTCATCATTACCAGCGTGAATTATCATTATTCTAGATTGTTCTTGGTACTTTACTTCGCTATCAGAATAATTTATAGAGTCTCTTAACAACAGCCATAGATCATTATCGTAAGTACTCATGTTTTCTGGTAATTGATACCATTGTTCAGTTAAATAAAAATCAAGTTGATATAACCCATATGAAGCATTTTTAATATATTCAGCAAGACTATTCAGTTTCATCTGAATGTCATTTCTATCAATCGTGTGCATAACGTCACAAAATTCGACTAAAATAATGCTGAACAAGTACTCATTTTGAGTGTAACTTTCGGAAGGAAATGGTTTTTTCGCTTGGTCTTTAACCGGTAGAATAAATGTTGATGGAAAGCAAATAAGCATAATTAGAAATAATATAGTTAAAAATTGCTTCAATCATTCTTCCTCAATTAATAGAGATCAATTAAAATTATTAACATACTCTTAATATATAATATTTTACTATATACTAGGGACTCGACATTTTACATAATTTTTAACTAAAAAATGCCTTCTACGGACTCAAACACTATATTGAGTTGTTCAATATGGAGTTCAGTCAGTACTTCAAGGCAGTCCTCTACAAGGACCTAGGACTACTCCAAGAGCCAGTAGATCAGAAAGAAGGTGGATAAAAAAGCAACGTGAACTTTGAAAATGTGAATCATGCGGGGAATACTTGATGACTGCCAAAGATTTTTTAACTTTGCAATCTGAATCTTATTAGGGATCATCTTGATTCGATATATTAAGTCTATTTCTATTTGCATTATAATTATGCTACTTTCACTTGCGCCTCAACTAGCTAAAGCGGGAATGTCAAATCAAGAATCTATCCATGTAAATCCATCTTCTGGAACGGACCCTAATTATGTGCTGGTCTATCAGGGAAAGTATTTCGACTGGTACGCATATCAATCAACGTGGAATAGTCATAATACCCAATATCTTTCGCAGGTGAATTATCCCGATCAGGTATATGATCAACTTGTCCAAATCCTGGGAGTCGACATTATCAACAAAACGACTGATCATAGACTTTACTTAATGGTTGACCAACAAACGGGCGGGGGTTTTGCGGCAAATTATATATCCGAAATTGGTAAGGGTCCTGGCATAGGCATAGCGTACGACGCTTGGTACAATATTTATTCTAGGAGCGACGTTTGGAGCACGGAACTAATTGCTCATGAGATGACGAATGTCTTTACTGGGCAAATCGTTGGCGGTTGGCCTATTGATTGGTGGGCTGACGACAGGAGCCCCTTCCCGTACGCGATAAAGATCATGGTTGAACAGAACTTGGGCCATTCCGACGCGTCGGACGCCAGTTTGTATTCAGCTGATGCACTCACAAGAATGTTTCTTCAGTTCATGTCCACATACGGATCTGACATATATTCGCAAGTCTTGCAGGCAATCGAAAGTGACGGCTGGTCGCAATGGTTCGGTCCTAACCCCTCTCTGCTTTTAAGCGAATACGTCGCAGCATACCTTTCTATAGGTACAGGTACCAATTTAGCGGATCAAATTAACACGAATTTACAAATTACGGGAATCCCATACCAACTTGACCGAGATACTGTACAGAATATTTGGGATTATAGACAGTACCTGCAGCAGTTTCCAAGGGATGACCCGAAATGGCAGTTATTCAGGCAAGGAGAAACCGTGTTCAAAATCGAGACTACCCTCTCATGTTCCGTCTCTTCTTCCACCATAACGATTGGTGACAACGTCACGGTCTCAGGAACAATCAGCCCGACAATGTCTGGAAAAGTCGTCACCCTGACATACGCGAAGCCGGATGGAGCAACTGTGACGAGGACAGTCACAACGGGCTCAGATGGCTCATACAGCGACCCATACAAGCCTAACGCTGTTGGTTCTTGGAGCGTCGTAGCAAGCTGGGACGGAGACTCGCAACACTTTGGCTCTACAAGCCAAACGGCGTCCTTCAACGTCAAAGCAGTTATAGATTATACCTTGTACGTTTGTGGAATATCCGCAGTAGCCGTCATAATTCTAGTAGGATACATGGTGACCAAAAGAAAAAGGAAGCCACAGCTCTTATAAAACAAACATATGCCAAGGCACCTCATTATCCAAATTTTTTTCTGGCAGCATTGACCTGCCCATCTTTCGGACGTCAACCATCCCAACGTAATAGTCCAGTGCCTTTAGGCTACCTATCCACGACCCGACTTGTGCAATGGTCCAGCCTTTGAGGAAGAAATTGGTTATCCTGCTCAGCCTGAAGTAATATGGATTATTATGACTTATAGACAAAATCAGATTTTAGATATGTCCTAACGCCATCAACGAAAAAGTTTCAGTCGCTACCTTACTCGCATGCTTTTTCACCCTTTTTAATCCATCATAGATTCTTACAGGAAATTTAGTACTCTAGACTTTTAGTTTGGTTCGAGTCTTTCCTCAGCGAGCTTGTACAGGCGCAGTTGCTCTTCGGAGGGAGGGACGAAGTAGGCGCCTTTAACCTTCCCTTGCTGGTGGCCCATCCAATACTCGATGAGCGTGTCGTTGAAGGCTGGGCTGTTGACCCTGGTCATCTTTAGCTGAGTGTTGAAGTATTTACGGAGGTCGTGGCTTCCCACTCTGAACGTGACTCCGGCGTGATCAGAGATCTTCGCAAGGAAGTGCCTGACGTTTTGTGGGGTACATGGGAAAACAAGGCTTGAGGGCTTTAGGTTTTTCCTACCCTTAAAGTATTCTTTGAGTGCAGAAGTGGCTGTCCTTCCGAAGAAGGTGTCGAAGAAGCCCAGTTGCTTCTCTTTCCCTCTGGTCAAGTGCAGGTGCATGTATCCTGTCTCCACTTCGTTCAGGCTGCTGACCGTTAACCCTAGAAGGTCGGAGACGCTTAAGCCCGACTGCGTCTGGCACAGAATGTACGCCTTATGCATTATGTTATTGGCGTGGTCCAGCATGGCTTCTAGTTCTTCGCGCGATAGCCCCGGTTTCGACTTTGTGGCCCACGAAGCAGGCGGGTCCTCAGGTTCCAGTTCCGAATAGTTTGCCTTGTAGAAACTACGGATGGCGTTGTAGGCGAGGACGCACGTGTTTCTGGAAAGGCTTCTCTTTTCGAGTTCCGTAAACCACTCGTCAAGCCTGTCCTCCGCCCGCCTCTGAATGAACTTGTCCGTGCTCTTTTGGTCG
>Ga0172365_10004471_pt1 | contig 10339 bp, 15 predicted proteins | sample LakKivSesite48cm_FD_114535 | JGI IMG/M metagenome (GOLD analysis project Ga0172365, IMG submission 114535) | Sediment microbial communities from Lake Kivu, Rwanda - Sediment site 48cm | ecosystem: Environmental > Aquatic > Freshwater > Lake > Sediment | place: Rwanda: Western Province, Lake... | reverse complement strand
CTGCGTTCTTATTCATTCAATCACTTGATTTAAACAATTAATACTCGTCCCTTTTAAAGTTAAGTATGTTAAAATAGTAAATTTAAATTATATAAATTAATTATCTTCTTTATAACTTATCTTTAGGTGATAATGATTTTAGAAGCAGTATTAGTGCCTCATGAGAGAGTTAAAATAATTAAAGATGGAAAATTTATCAGCAAGTTGAAAAAATCTTTAAACGTCAAACTATCGTTTGAAGAGAATTGCGTGTCAATCGAGGGTGAAGGCTTAGAGCTTTTTCAGGCTAAGACTATTGTAAAAGCGATAGGAAGAGGCTTTTCACCAGAGAATGCTTTTAGACTTTTAAATGAAGATGAAAATCTAGAGACAATAGAGTTGAATCAGTTTAATGATAACAGGATTAAGATAATAAAGTCAAGGTTGATAGGGACAAACGGGAAAACCTGGAAGATGATTGAAAATTTTAGTGGATGCTCTTTATCTGTATATGGCAAAACAGTCTCCTTTATAGGCAACTATGAACAAACGAACATAGCGAGAGAAGCCATTCAAATGATAATTAGAGGTAGTAAGCATTCTAAAGTTTATGGTTTTTTATATCAAGCTAAATTTTAAGATTCTTCAAGACCTTTAAGAAAACCTTTTCTTTCAAGCCAGATATCTTGTGCTTTACTATAAGTCCAGATTATATCTCCTCTTTCGTTGGATTGAACTTCCCAAGGCGTTATCAATACCAAGCCTCCAACCTTTACCCACACTTTTTTCTTGAATTTTCCAGGGATTCTACATATTCGTGTAAAGCCGTCTATGCATTTTACTTCAAATCTGCTTCCTCCTAGGTTAGCCTTTACAACGCCTAGGATTTCTCCTTTTTCTGGTATCCTTACTCTTATGAATTCTTGGCCTTCTTCTTCCATTTAATCACAGTATATTGAAATCATGGTTCTATAAACATCCTTACCTTCTTTCTTTGTAAAGAGTTTATAGCTTTTTCTGATTTTAAACTTATATTTCTTCTTTATTAATTCTGTTACATCGTTAGCTACATTCTTGTTTCCAACATACAGGTTAAAACCACCTTTAACAGCTTCAACCCTGTAGAAAGATTTCTCGTTTATTTTTTCATCTATCAAGTTTAATATGCTGTTGGTAACATTTCCTCTTAGTTGTATTATAGTTTCGTAATAACCTCCTAATTGTTGAGAGCATCTTAAACATAAGGTCTTGATAGGTTTGATATCTATTTCATGAATCTCTTCTTTAGATTTTTTAGATTTCTCTAATTTCCCGGTCACAAAAATTTTATTTCCCTTTACTTCTATTTTAACATCTTTCCCCAAGGTTTTAATGTTGTTTTTTATGAAGTCTTCAATCTCCATATTCTTCCAATTAATTCCTTGTTTTATCTTCTTACATTTGCTGCACATGATTATTTTCAAATCTTTTGGAATTTTTACAAGATTAAACTTCTCATTATAGCAATCTTCACAGTAGCCTTCTATTAATTTTTCAGTTTTCTTACCGCAAACAAAACAGAATTTCATACTTGATACCATAAGGTTAGATATATTTCTGCATTTTCAGGCATATCACAGCACAATGACATGAAAGATGATAAAGTTGTTTTTTCTCTGGGAGTTACGGCATATTTGGCGGTCCATTCATCTGCTCTAGATAGTATCGCAGCCTTTAATAATGATACGTACTCGCTGCTGTAAGGGAAATAAGAAATCCATACAGCAGAGTTGTTACTTACTACACCAGCATAATTCCCATAGCTTACAATGTTTTTGCCTTTAGCATTCCTTTCTGAAAAATCCCTAAAAACAAAAGTTTTATTCAAAATCTGGAACTCGACCCTTTGGGGATACCACATTTTTTTAACTTTGAAATAATAAAAATTTGAATCAGGACCCTGAATATTAAATACATCTCCTTCTTTAAGGCTTATCCTGATGTCAGTAGGAACTAAAGAGTTTGTTATATTAATTTTATCCGTACCCCAATAGTCGATTGTCCAATTACTTTCCCATATCGTCCAATTAGAATAAGCTTCAACTCCTATCCCAAAAAAATATTTTGCTATTTCATCCTCAGTAGAATTGTAAAATGTAAAATTAAGAGTGTTTGAGAAAGGTGCTGAACCTCCTGTTAAATTAAAGGTATTATTGAAGTTAATGTCTGTGCTGCTTCCTGTTGCATTTACTCCTATAACTGCACCACCACCCTTTAGGTAATCGTCTATGAAAGAGTTTATCGTGTCATTAGAGTATTTCGTATAGTTGACTAAAACCACAACATCGTACGGTGGAATACCATATTTAATGTCAAATGTATCTACAGTAAAGTTTATCCATCTTCCATTAACAAAAACAGTGCCATAGCTATCTGAAGGATTTAATAAATCATTTAGATAATCGCATCTTGAGGTGCAACCAACAAAGATATTTGATTTTGGAGATCCTACAATCTCCAAGCCATACATTATATTCTGAGGTCTGTTTAATTCTATATCCGTAAAGTTTTCATTTAATATGTTTAAAAAAGAATTTTTGTTATTCTTAATAGACTTTAAAATATCTTCTCCGATGGATACTATTTCAGCTCTTTCCCAATCCTGTTTTATTCTTATGGAGAAGAAGACGCTTAATGCTATGGTCATAATTATTGCAGCAATTGCTATTTCGATCAAGTAAATAAAACCTTTCATTCTACCACATTTCTAAAATTAATTTTCCATATCCCCCATCTATGAAAATGTATCTAGTTTCCATAACAGCCCCAGGTTCTGAAGTTTGAAGTCCGCAAGATAGTATCTGATGAGTTGAGTTAAAGATTCTTATTTTATATGCACTTAGGTTAAAATTCCATAAAATATTTTTGTATGGATCAGAACCGCTGCAGTTATAGCTTAAGTTCATGATTTTAGCCTTTGAAAGATTATAAGGGCTGTAAGCAAGTCCGACCCTCTTAACTCCATTAGGATTGGTTTGAGCTATAGTATCCCAGTCGGGTGGATCGCCTTTATCTTCTACTAGGATTTGAATGACATTTGAAGCTTTAGCTTTTAGTGCATCTGACTTCGAGTCAACCAATAAAGAGGAGAATAAAGTGTTTGTTTGAGTTATTATATAGAAAATTATTACAGTAAACACTATCACGCTAAAAATAAATTCAATTCTTATCTGCCCTAACATCATACCACAAAAAACTTTTGTACAATTAAAAGTGCGCCAAATCCAGCGGAGGTCATTATAACGCTGTGTTTAACACCAGCCAGTATAGAGCCTTCACCTATTTGTCCGGCAACTAATCCTGTGAGTATGCCTTGTATTATTGCCATCAACATAAACAATGCATTGTAATAGCAACCTCCTCCAGTTCCTAATGCAAACATTTCGCACATAATAGAAAAAATAGAGCAATTTACACAAAATATATTTTGACTTGTTAAACATTCCGTACAAGGATCTTGAAAAGACATTATGCCTCCTACTGCACCTGCTTGAATGTTCAATTTTAGCATCGGTACCAAGGTTTGAGAAAGTCCTATGACAATGCCGATGAATATGAAATAAATCGCGTACATAACCATCATGTGCTCTGCTGTTACTGCCTTTCTCTCCTTTTCCGCTTCTTTTATCATCGTTAGATCTGAAGCTGTTGATTCCATAGTTTTTGCAATATCGCCGCCAGATTTAGATGTTTCGTTTATAATCCTTACAACTCTTCCTATTAACTTTGATTTTTTCGTTCTTTCTGCAAAGTTTTCCATAGCAGTTTGTGATGGTATGCCCCAGGAAATCTGGTCGTTAATTTTTTTAATCTCAAGCGACAGCTTACCGTAATCAGTTCTAGAAATCTGTTTTATAGCTTCTGGTAGGGTCATTCCTATTTTTTGTGCTTCAGAAAGGTCTAATAAAAATACGGGTAGTCTATCCTCTATATCTTTTATCTTCTTCATTTCTAGGTAAGATATCAAGGCATAAGGCACAATCCCTATGACAGCTGCCAGAAGAATAAGATTTCCCATTATGGCTATGTTGTTATAAAATATCAGTCCTACTAATGCTATCATACCCGCTATTATAAACGGTATGTGCTGTGCCTTTATTTTCTTTGATATTTTATTCTCTTTCATTTTATCACGCTGAAGGTGCGATTGCCTTTAATAGTCCTATGAAACCTAGAGACGCACAAGGCAGTGCGACGAATATGACCATGAACTGAAGGAATAACATGCTTGAACTACCTCCGCCTCCGCCGAGTATTGACATTAAAGCTGTCATTATTATGAAAAATATTGAACCAACCAAAACAACGGTTAAGTAAACTTCTATTAAAAGAGATAAAATTTTCGAGTACTTCTCTAAACTTCTCCTGTATTCTGCAATAAAACTTCTAGACTTTTCATGAAGAAAATCACCAACATTTCCTCCGCTTGAAAGAACAGTATCTAACCCCCACAACAGCTCTTTTAGTTCTTCTGAAGGCGTTCTGCTTGCAGTTTTTCTTATAGCACCTAGCAAATCCATGCCAAAGGCTTCTACATCTCTATATATTTTACCTGTTTCTACAGACAACTCTCCATATTCATTAAATTGAGATAATATTTTGAACATGGCTATTGGAGGGGCTCTTGAGCTGGCTATAGTGGCCATGTAAGTCGTTCCAAAAGGTAAGGTAGCATCTATACCTTTCTTTCTTTTTCCAGAGGCCATGCTAGGATAGGTATAGAATACAAAGAAAACCAAGAGTAAGATTACAGTTGTAATGGTGAATGAGAATAAAAATGATATTGCGGCATCTTTCAGGATTATAGACGTTATAACAACAATCGTAGGAAATTCTACAATAAAAAGTATCAAAAGCGTGAACATCATAGAATAAACATATTCGGTAAGGCTAAGTTCCAAATTTGCTTTCAATAAATCATACTTTATACTGTCAAAATAGCCTACAAACGGTTCAAGACTTCTACCAAAGAACTTGAAAGACAAGTCCTTTAAAGTTTTCCATATATCCATTTAATCATCTACAAGTTATTCATGATGTCCTCAGGGTTCGAATAGTAGATTTTAATAACTTTGGCGACATCTACATAATCTTCTATTTTTGCTTCGGTCATCCATTCTAGTATCCTTGTTCTGTTTTCAATCTCCTTTTGTAGAACCTGTTCACTTATGCCATATTGCTGGGATATTTTCTTTATTATGCTTGAAGGATTAGCCCAAACAAAAGTATCGGTTGGAGCATCCCATCTGAATACTTCATTTACAATTGGGTAACCTTTATCTCTATCGAACCCTAGAACTTCATAAATATTGTTAACCCTTCTTACATAAGTCTGCCCATATTTAATTCTAACAATAAAAATTATCATATCTAATGCTTCAATTAGATTCGCTGGCAAACTTATTGGGGGAGTTGTTAGTCTGTCTACAAGTCTATCAACTGAGTCAGCGTGTATGGTTGCCATACTTGCGTGGCCGGTTGCTATTTGTTGGAATAGAACATAAGCTTCTTTTCCTCTAACCTCTCCCACTATTAAATAATCTGGCCTTTGTCTTAGCGATTCTCTTAACAAGTCGAACAAGTCAACCTCACCCAGTTTTTTACCCTCTAATTCTGCTATTGCCAATCTAGCTACTCCAGGAACCCAGTGCGGGTGAGGTAATAATAGCTCAGCCGTATCTTCTATACTAACGATTTTTAATTCAGGTTTAATGAAAAGAGATAGAGCATTTAGCAAGCTAGTTTTTCCTGATGCTACACCTCCTGATATTAGTATTGATCTTCCGTATTCAATTGCCAACCATAAAAATGCTGCAACTTTTGCATCTAATGTCTTAAAATTTATCAGGTTAACAGGTGTTAATGGTTTTTCTGTAAACTTACGAATAGTGAAATTTGAACCCTTTCTGGCTATATCCGTCCCTAAAGTAGCTTGGAGTCTAGATCCATCTGGGAGGGTTCCACCTATAAGCGGCTGTGCTACAGAGATGTTCTTTCCACACCTTTGCGCAACTTTATTGACGAATATGTCCAATTCTTCAGCAGTGTTAAAAACAACATTCGTTCTTACACTTCCTATCAAAGGGTTTCTATGAAGGATGAAAATAGGGATACCTACTCCATCGCAAGAAATATCTTCTATGTTAGGATCTTTCATTAACGGTTCTATTTTTCCAAGACCTACAAAATCTCTCTCGACGTAATAAAGGATTTGCTGCCTTTTGTTTTCAGGCATGTTTAATGCCATTAGGTTTACAGATTCTTCAAACTTTTTCTTTAGATAAACCCTTGCATCATCCTTCCTTAACGTAGAAAAGTCAATATCCAACTTTTCTATAAGGGTCGTTTTTATTTTTTCCAAGAGATCTATTTCTTCGTTTGATAATACAGGCTCTAGTACATAATAGATTAAAGCAGAATCTCTTTTTGACCATTTTATATTCACAGCCGCAAATGGAACTTCTCCTCCTGAAGGAATTAAGACATAAGCAACGTTAACCTGTCTCAAGTCAACTTCTGGTGCCTTCAAAAGTCCAGTCTTTTGTGGTTCTTTTAATGAAAATTTAGTCTCTTTTTCCTTATCCGTTACACTTTCAGCTTCTATTTTAGCTTTCTCTATTTTAATTTCTTTGACTTGCATCATGTTTTGTAATGATCCAGGCAGCTGATTAGATACGCCTTCAATTATAACCGGAATGGGGGTTTTTAACGATTGAATGGTCTTCTTCTTTAAAATCTTATTGCCTATTACAGCCTTCCGAAAAACGTTACCGAGTTTTATTTTAGGTACAGGTTTTCTTAACTCAATATTCATGATAGTTCAACCTTCCCCTTACTAACATATAATTTTATTAGACCATTAGTGCTGTATATAATATTTTTATTTTCAATATTAAAGTTATACAAAGTTAGAGCAATGCTAGTCTCTGGTACATTTATACAGTTCAAATTTAGCTTATTGCTTGAGACATTTATGGTGTAAATACAGTTTGAAAGTTTTGTTGGTATAGATAATGTATAATTTATGCTGCTATTAGTGCTGTTTGAAACCTCATAAAAATTTACTATTGCCCCGCTTATAAGTTCTCCGGTCATTTGAAGCTGATTTTTCATGATGCCCTCCCTATAGGTTTCGTTTATGTTAGAAAACAAAAGATAAACGGATATTATGAGAACAATTCCTATAGTAAAGAAAATTAGATATTCTAGTGTAAGATACTGCCCCCTCATAAAATTAATAGGCGAAGGTTATTTTTATTTTAATAACAGTTATACCAACACCAGTAGTCCGATTTCTTTCTACATATACATAATTTGGATTTGACAGGGTTGTACCATCTGTAAAAAGTTCAACTTTATAGTCAGTTTGAGGGTATTTTAATTGGATTACTAATGTGTCACCTTCTAATACTTCTCTAATATAGTAAGAATTATCAGAGCTTATGTTAACCCAGTCTTTAGGTAAAGGTATAGAAACAGGGATTTTAACTTCTATGGTTTCACTGTCAACTAATCCTATTGTTCCATCGATATCATATCTAATCTCCTTTGAACCACCAAACTTAATTACGCTTTGAATGTTTTCGTTAAGGTCCCTCATAAATTTTTCTGTATTTTCCACTCTCGCTACGTCAACATTCTGCTGAAAAATGCTTTTACTCCACGCAGTTGCCGCCACAAAGAGAGCAATGCTTATTAAGAATAATAGAACAAAAATCAATATTTCACTCTGCCCTCTCATAGCAATATTTATACGGGCTGACTTATAATAAATTTAGGATAAAATGTCTAAAGGTATAGAACTGCCAATAAATGTTTTAGTGATAGTATCAATAGCAGTTATAGTTTTGCTAGGATTGGTAGTTCTTTATTATATTGGCTTTAATCCATTCAGTGGCAGTGTAAATATAGCTTCATTAAAAAATCAGGGGTGTAGCAACTATACCTTGAATTACGACTGTGGATCCAGAGGAGCTGCTACGAGTGATATTATATTACCAGCCAATACATATGGTGTAACAACACTCTATGCATTATGCACAGGGTATTTTAATGTATCTACAGAAGCAGAATGCAGACAACTTTGTGGATGTGGTGGAGTTATATCAACTGGCGGGGGTGGTGGACCTGGTCCTGGACCAGGACCCGGACCTGGGCCGTGCACTTCTTGTGATTGGGTTGTCCAAAGTGGTAGCAATTGTGGAGATTGTATAATAATAGGATTTGGACTTGGAAGTTGGAGAGATTGCAGATGTGTACCAAATGGCTGTGGAGGAACGTGCACTGATTCTCTTGGGAATTCACGACCTGAAGGAACGCTTAGTGTATGTATTATTTCAGGTTGCTGAATACCTTACCAAAAAAATGTTTGATAGAAATATAATTAATGGCGACTAAAAATTAAAAGAGAATAAAAAATATAATAATAAATAAAAAAATAACTACTTTTGCTTTTGCTGTTTTGGTTTCATTAACATTGAACAACTTCGTTTGCTTCTAACCCCGTTGTTATTACAGCTTTCATCTGACTTATTGTGGCTGTTGTTGTTCCAGTAGGACATTTTGGTTGTGGATCGGTAGCAGCTCTAGCTCTTGAGCATGAATAAGCACAACCATTGGCTAAAGTAGCCGCAGTACAACCTGTTGTTGCTGCACAAGTCGCTCCTGTAAGTGTAAACGGTACGCCATCAATGTAAACACTTGTTTTTGTAGCATCGAATGTAGGTTGTCCAGTATTTCTAAGTGTAAATGTTATAGTGTCACCTACATCACAAGCAGGTGTGGCTCCTACAGAACATGCTGCAGCTTCTAATACAAATTGTGTACCCATTGTGGTAGCAGTTTGCTGAATAGTTTGTCCTGCCGTACCTGTTAACTGGGTGAATATCCCTGAGAACCAAGTATATGCCAAAGCAGCTAAAGCAATAACTATCATTAAAATCAAGATTATTGCTATAACCTCTGATACGCCTTTCATCTTTTTCTCACCTCTAATTTTTCATATACATCTAATAGTACATTTACAGTATATAATTGTACCATTATCATTACTAATATTAATGCATTAGTAAATAAAGATATCTCTGTTGGTTTCAGTGCAAAAGCTGTAAACATCACTAGAAGAACTAAGGTTATTATTATTTCAACAATCGTAGTAACAGTCTTTACTACTAACTTAAGATTCATTGACTAACCTCCCTCTTTAATCTTATGCCAGGGTATGAAGATAAAAGTTGCGAAACTGGGGTTCCTCCTCTTAATTTTCTACCAATAGTGTCTAATTGGTCAAGCATGGCTTGGTTTCCTTCAATTATTTTCTGATTTTGTTCAACCATCTTCTGCATGTACTCTGTTAATGGTTTCACAGAGTCTGTGCTTGCGGTGGGCATTTCTTCTTTCCCAGCAGCTTCAACAAGAGCAATAAAATTTTTCATGGTGGATGTTAGTTCATCAATCTTTGATGGCAGTTTTGACATCTCATTTCTTAACTCAGCATTTGCCTGAATAACATCATTAACAATCTTTTGATTGCTTCTTATCAATTCAATTATCTGATTAATTAAGGATTGAAGCTGAGGCATAGTTCCAGCTTGTTCTACCTTTTCCATTCTTTGTTCTAACTTCTTCAAGGGGGTAACTGGTATTATCTCATAACTCTCTGATTCATCCTCTGGCATAAAAATATTTTCAATTAGCCGCTATATAAATCTTAAAGAAATTATCAAACTTAACAAAATTAAAAGAGAATTAACAACCGTCGTTTAAGGACAGGTTACAGATTTACTTATAGGATTCGCTGGCGCTGAAACTGTAAAATCATATGTTTTACCGCTCCAATCGACAGCTGTGTTGTTTTTAAAAGTAAGTGATTTTACTGAACCTGGAGTCATAGGATTGCTGCCCCAGCCTATTACATCTCCTTGAGTATTTCCATAAAGAACAGCTATTTGGCTAGATGCTATGTCATATGTTGCTCCTTCATGCCTTATTGAAAAGAGAATTTCCCAAGTAACACCATCTGGTCTTGTGCATACTGGATCAACAACAAAAGAAACTCTTTGATCTATTTTTTTAGTTGCTTCGCTTATACTAGTCTCTACGGGTTTTGTTGATGTTCCAAACAAACTAACCGCAAAGCTGTATGTTAAGCTAACTAAAGCGACTACTATAATTACTATCAATATAGTTGCCAATATTGTTGATATTCCTTTCATCTAACCCCTACTAAAAATAGTATAAAAGCCAATATATAAAATTAAATAAAAAAAAGAAGGTTTAGTATTCCTCTCCACCACCCATGCTTGGAGGCATTTGAGGTACT
>Ga0172365_10004468_pt1 | contig 10343 bp, 9 predicted proteins | sample LakKivSesite48cm_FD_114535 | JGI IMG/M metagenome (GOLD analysis project Ga0172365, IMG submission 114535) | Sediment microbial communities from Lake Kivu, Rwanda - Sediment site 48cm | ecosystem: Environmental > Aquatic > Freshwater > Lake > Sediment | place: Rwanda: Western Province, Lake Kivu... | reverse complement strand
TGACGAAGCGATACTTCGAGGAGGTTCTTGAGGTTCGGCGTAGGTGAGAGAGGACGAGTCTGCGTCGGACACCACTCCCTTGGGACGAAGCCAATTGGTGAATGACCTTAATAGTCCTAGGAGCCAAATCCTCTCGATGCCCGCCGGCGGCAGCGCCGAGGAGAGGCCCCTTGTCCACGCGATAATAGTCTCCGAGAGACCCATTGATTCTGAATCTGGGCAGGGCAGATATCTGTTCGAGGCCTTCCCAGAACAGGTCACTCTTGATGTCAAAGATGGTCGACTCATAGTGGTCTACAAGAGTACCTTCTCCGTCCTGTGGTTGAGCTGGGACCAATGTCTCAAGGCCGGGCACAAAAAAGCGCTCTTGGCTTGCGTGGGAAGTACTGAGGAGGGCACTCACATTCTTCCGTCGAACTGGATCGAGCTACTATCCGCCGCAATGAGTGATGATGAACGTCGCGAATGGCAAGAGGGCATCCGCTACACCAGAAACGCGTTGCAGTGTGTGGTTGGGAACCTGATATATCAGAGCTGCGCACGCATGCGGGGGGGCAACATGGACTATGCGGACAGCTCGGATTTCGTTAGAACTTGGAAGGTTGTCGACGGACCTGAAACTAAGGATGGCTTCCTTGGCAAACCCAGACCCAGCAAACTCTTGGCCATTGGCATCCACCGTGCTTAGTCTCGGGCTCATTCGAACGGTACCGGCTTGATATCTCCCGTCGCAGGGGAGGCTGCAGGGACTCGAATCCTCGTGTCTCGTACGCGTTCAGGTTCTGCTCTCACGACCTTGAAGGAATCCCCCCCTTCGCTATGGTACTGCGAGACCTCCCAAGACCTATGGAATTCACAGGAGCAGAGCGGGTGTGCATCGAATACCAGGCAGAACCCGGAAGGGACCAAGCGATGGCCGGTCCTACGAGTACATAATAAGCTCCTCCATCGATCACACGCACGCAAGCAGTTCCTTCTCGGCTGTGAAGGAATTTCCACGAATATCCCGCCAGATGGGGCAAGGACATAGCCTCCTGAGAACTCAGCCCTTGGTCCGATCCCTCTTCTGCAGGCGGTTGCGGCCCTTCCTACTAGTGCAACCTCCAGATCCATTGCCCTTCTTTCCTCTTTCTGGGGCCTTGGCTCCTGATCCCCAGCGACTCGGACAACAGAGAGATATCCAAGTCGGTCAGATCGCGGAACTCGAGAGCAAGCCCGACCTTCGTCCTGGCTCCTCTTCTGACGGGTCCACCTCTCATCTTCAACCAGGCTAAGGACCTTGCCGAACCGAGCAGATACCAATCGTACGTTACCCTTATTTGCGAGTTGGAGGCCCCCGCCTCTCACAAGGTGATGCCCAAGCCCCTGAACAACCTGAACGATCCCGTCGTGTCATCTGACGGGCATCTCAGCATGAGAAGAGCAAACTTGAGCACGGCGCTGCTTCTTGCCCTTGCCATCTCATTGTCGTGCTCTCTCCTCATCTCTCCCGGAGGATCGGTATCCACTGAATCCACTGGAGCGGCATACGGCTGGGTGAAAGACGTCAACGGCAATCCTATCAGAGGCGTGTCCGTCATCGTCTGTGATTCTCACGGTTCCGTCGTATCCAGGACCCAGACGGTGTCCGGCGGCGACTTCGGGATTAGCCTGATCGATCAGGGCACATACACAGTTCAATTGTCGAAGAGGGGCTACCAAACAAGGACTTTGTCTGTCACCATTGGCAGAACATACGCACTTGTGGATCTGGGCGAGATAATCTTGGAATACAGCCTCCAGCTGTCAATAGCAGAAACGTACTTGAGGGTGAACTGTCTTTCTGGCATCAGTATACCGGTGACCATAGGCAACGAGGGCTCAGAGGACGAAACCGTTGTAATCTCGGTAGAGGCTCCGGAGGGATGGGACGCGGGAATCTATTCAGGATCGGCTGAGATAATCCAGCTGACAATGGGCCCGGGGTATTCGAAGACCCTGAGCCTAGAGGTGTGGGTCCCATACGACTCGTCCGGGCTCTACGACCTGACGGTCACAGCGGCAGGTTGGACGACGCAGCAGTGCTGTGTTTCTGTCTATGTGAACAAGGTCGATCCTCAAGTCCTGTCGTCGAAATACCCCTTTGCTCGGACCACACCGAGCTCAACAGTCGTCTTTGACCTAACAATAAGCAATATGCTGACGAGGCGATTCACCAGCTTGGTGCTTGTCGAGTGCCCGATCGGCTGGGCCGCTGATGTCACAAGACAAGATGGCAGCGACCTGTATGGCCTTTCTCTTGAACCAGGCGATGTCGTGCAGGCGGAACTCGACCTCATCGTTCCTGGAACCGCGGCGCCGGGAACCTACCAAGTCGTGGTCTCAGTGAAGGCCTCGGGCTTTGAGTCGTCTGTGATCCTCAATGTCACCGTTGTCACAGGGGAGCCCGAGCCGAGACTTCAAACGGACACGCCCTACATCGATGTCTATGCCGGGCACACTGCTGAGTACCTAGTGACCGTGGGGAATGTCGGTGACTCTGATGGGATTCTGAATATCAGTCTGCAGGGGCTACCCGCGGGCTACAACTGGGTGGCCAAGGATTCCAGTGGCAGCGTCATATCCAAGCTCTACCTGAAGGCTGGCGAGAGCAAGCAGCTCAAGATAGGCGTTACTGTGCCTCCACTAGCTGAGCCAGATGTCAAGTCCCTGGCATTGCAGGTCGGCCTGGGAGACGCTGTCGATCGCCTGAACCTGAGTCTCGGGATACTGGGGTGGTACAGCATAGCCTATGTGACGCAGGACTTCTATGTGGAATCATTGGCCGGAAGGACGACGACTTTCCAGATATCAGTTCAGAACAAGGGCTACAGTTCCCTGACGAGCGCGACACTGGGAATATCTGACGTCCCCGATGGCTTTAGTGTCAAGGTTGATCCCGCTGTTGTTCTGTTGCTCAGCCCCCAGGAGTCTGCCACGTACACGCTGACAATCACTACGGATGCGAGCATCACTGCTGGCGACTACTACGTGACCTTAAGCCTCACTGCGGATCAGGCCCAAGTTCCCGTCCGGAGCCTTCACGTGTACGTCAAGCAGAGCGGGGAGATCGTGTACATTGGGGCCGGGATAGTAGTCGTTGTCGCAGCTGCCCTGTTCCTGATTTACAGGAGGTATGGCAGAAGGTGAGATGAGAAGATGAGCTTCGCTATAGAAACCAAGGATCTCGTCAAGGTCTACAAGGACGGGAAGGCAGAGATCAGAGCCCTTGATGGTGTTGACATGAGAGTACCCAAAGGAAGCGTGTACGGTTTCTTCGGCCCGAACGGGTCCGGCAAGACAACCATGATTTCCATCTTGGTCGGACTGTTGCTGCCGACAAGCGGGCATGCCAAAGTGCTAGGGCACGACGCGATCAGGGAATCAGTGGAAATTAGGAGAAGGGTTGGTCTTCTTCCGGAGGGCTTCGGACTGTACGAACACATGACCGCTCTTGAGAACCTCACGTTTCTCGGCATGCTTGATGACCTGGCCCCCGATCGGGCAAGAAGCAAGGCTCTAAAGGTCTTGGAGGACGTGGGTCTACGGGACAGGGTCAACGCCAAGGTCTCTGCCTTCTCTAGGGGGATGAAACAACGGCTCGGGATGGCCCAGGCTCTTCTGAAGGATCCGGAGTTGCTCCTGCTGGACGAGCCAACTGTGGGAATCGACCCTGACGGGGCTGCTGAGTTCAGAGGCATAGTCCGGCGGATCAACAGCGAAGGAAAGACCGTCCTGATGTCCACTCATCTCCTCCATGAGATCGGCATGCTGTGCACCCATGCCGCCGTGATCCGCAAGGGGAAGTTGCTGGCGCAAGGGAGCGTAGATGAACTGTCCCAACCGGTCAGGGCCACTAGGGGCTATGGCTACGAGATACAAGTCAAATCAGGGGGCGAGGCGCTGTTGCAGGAGGTGAAGCACCTGCCTGAAACGAAGGAAGCGGAGCTGAGGAACGGCAGATTGGTGGTCGTCGCCAATAGTGACATAGGTAGCGCCCTCTTTTCCTTGGTGGCCAAAGGCCAGTATCAGATCGAATCTCTGACCCCAGTCAACCCTTCTTGGGACGACGTGTATCAATTCTATGAAAGAGGCGAGTGAACGATGAACGAGTCCCTCATCATAGCGCGCCAGGAATTCAGCGATGGCATAACCAGCAAGAGGTTCTGGGCGATAGTCGCCCTGTTCTTCGTCCTCTACGTGGCTACCGGCTACGTGACGACCTCGATCTTCAGAGTAGCAGGCTTCACCGAATCGCGGGGATTGCTGCAGACGGCGTCGAGTGTTGCCTCGACGATGACGCTCATGGCTCCCATACTGGGAATAGCATTGGCGTTCGACGCCATCTCCGGAGAGAGGGAACGGGGAACACTCAAGGTTCTCCTGTCAAGGCCGATATACAGAGAGCACGTCATAAATGGGAAGATAGTATCAGCGCTCGCCTTGATAGGGCTGACCATTACAGTCTCCTCGCTGCTGTCGATATCCGCTTCCATACTGCTGCAAGGGGCCTCTGTCGCGCTAGATGACGTGGTCAGGGTCTTGCTCTTCATCATCCTTTCGATACTCTTCTCGTTCGCCTACTATTCCATGTCTCTCTTCATCTCGACCTTTTCCAACAGGTCAAGTCATTCGCTCACGATCAGCCTAGGGGTCTGGATCTTCTTCGCGTTCATACTGTCGGTGTTGGGCAGCCTAATAGCCTACGCAGTCATAGGGCCAGCTCCAGCAATGTCCTTCAGTCCGGGATTCAATCAAACAGAGGGGGGACGACAGGCTTCCGAAGCATTTCTCAACTACAGTCGGAAGGTGGCAGAGATCTCCAGCACAGTGCAAGCAGTTTCGATAAACTACCACTACTCGTCGATCGCGAATTCCCTCTTTGTGACCTCCGTTGGGCCGTTCGGTCAGCAAGCGCAGCAGATTGACCTCATGTCGTTGCTTTCCTCGCGTTGGATTGACCTCTTGGTGGTCGCAGTCTTCCCAGTGATATTCTTGGGGGCATCCTACTTCGCCTTCACCAGAAGACAGGAGAAGTAGTCGCCCCGCTCCGGGGAGTCTGAGCATCGCGGCGTGCGTCAGCTCATGATCGCAGGGTAGCCGAGACACGCCGGCCTGTTTCTTCACCAACTCCGGGCGAGGCAAACGCTGTGAGATCGGGCCTTCGTGCAACAAGTGCCGTCTCCTGCGCGACATGTCTCCCGTGAAAAGCATAAGTCGATGGCGTCACTCCTGAGCGATGGTGGTGCGAGTTTGGCGAGATGGTTTGAGAAGCCGGCCAGGATGATGCGCTGGGATCTTCTGGGAGAGTATGCGAAAGTCAGGCAACTCGATCTGGATTCGTGGGCCAAAGAAAAGAGAGAGAAATGGCACTGCAATTGCGAGTGGATAGTGGGAACTCCTGGCGCTGCCCCTGGAACCGGGAACATGACCACCTTCGCTGCTGAGGGTTTTGAGAGGTATCCTGGGTTCGAGGACTTCGATTCCTTACGCGACTACCTGCCTCACGCCCGCAAGTACGGCATCAAGGTGCTCGTCTACCTCAACATGCATTGGTACTCCTACGAGTTCTCGGCCAGACATCCGGGCTGGGAGCAGCTGACCTCCAACGGTGAACCCTACGGTCGCGTTCATCCCCTCTATGGGAACGGCACGACCTTCTGCGTCAACTCGCCATGGAGGAGCTGGGCCTTCAAGCTCATTCAGGAGACCGCTAAGGCAGGAGCCGACGGCGTATTCTTGGACGGCCCTGTGGTCTATCCGGACTGCTGCTATTGCGATAACTGCCAGAACCGCTTCAGGGACAAGTACGGCAAGGAGATCCCCCTAGAAGACTGGAAGAGCGACCTCTGGAAGAAGTTCCTCTTGTTCAGGGAAGATTCGATGGCAGAATTCCTGCGGGACGCAGGAGCCAGCCTCAAGGAGATCGACCCCGACAGCGTCATCTTCCTGAACGCCGGGGGTTGGCGCGCGTCGGGTTGGAGAGTGGCGAGGGACATACAGAAAGTGGGGCCCTATCAGCACTTCAACGGCGCCGAACAGTTCTTCCACCCGCATCCTGCGCCACACAACCTCTTTGCCTCGGCCCTCATGGCCAAGTACCTAGTGGCCGGCGGCAAACCTGCAGTGGTCTTCACACATCACGCTCTTGGGGAGTGGCACTACAAGTTCCTACCTCCTTGGGAACTCAAGCTCGCGATCGCACAGACCGTCGCTTGTGGGGCGAACCCTTGGTTCGCGTTCTTCAGTAGGGCATACGACGAAGACGAGAGCGGAGCCCTAGCTGTGGGAGAGGTCCAAGGTTTCCTCGAGCAGAACGAGGAGTACTACTACGGAGCCAAGTCAGCAGCGACGATTGCCATCCACAACTCCGCCCAGACGGCCACGTTCTACATCTCAGAACAATCTGAGCTATACAGGGACTTGGGAACGGGCAAAGAGCAGGATCTGATCGCTGACCTCGGAACAGGCAAGATGACTGTGGACTGGTCCCGAAGGAAGAGCATATGCGAGGCTGTGACGGAGAACTCGTTCACAGGCTACTGCGACATCCTGTTCAGGCAGCACATTCCATTCGACGTCATCTTGGACAGCGGCCTGACCAATGAAGGTTTGAGCCGATATGATACTCTGGTCCTGCCTAACTCCGCGTGCCTCGGTAACTCACAGGTGGAAGCCATCAGCCGATTCGTGGAGAAGGGAGGGAATCTGATCTCCTCGTTCGAGTCGGGGGTCTGCGATGAGTTCGGGGCACCCAGGGACGTCCCTGCGCTGGACGCAATCATGGGAGTCAAGGAAAGGCACGGAATGTTCCCCGCAATGCTCGGTGAGAATTACATGAGGGTGATTCGCGAGTACTCGGGCCTTCCCCCCAAGTCGCTGCTGCCGAGAGGCCCATTCTGTCTCAAGACAGCATCGGCAGATCACGCGGACGTGCCGGTCGTCTTCTTGGAGCCTATCCGATCCTTCTACATGCCGCTCTCGGGTGAATCAGCCTATCCGGCCTTGATCCTGAACTACCACGGGAAGGGCAAGACAGCCTATTTCCCGCAGCTAGTCGGTTCGTTCTACGCCACTCACAAGATCGAGGACATCGAGCGCCTCGTGACAGCAACCGTGAGGACTCTCGACGCGATGATTCCCATAGAGGTGGAAGCTCCTCCCACTGTCTTGGCGGAGGTGCGCTCACAGCAGGAACGAAGGACGCGTGGCCTGATCCACTTGGTGAATTGCAGTGGAGACATGCAGAGGCCATTGACCACGGCGCTGCCGGTCAGGAACATCAGAATCAGGGCAAGACAAGGCGGCGTCCGACGCGTCAGGACGCTAGCTAGGGGCCAACAGCTCAAGTTCGATAGGCATGATGATCTGGTGGAATTCGAGCTGCCGGAGCTGACCTTCTACGACGTGGTTGTGCTCGAGTAGCTCATCCCCTCAGATCAGGAGCTAGAGTGGCCGCTTCCGTCCACGAGGACGGCTAGGCGACGGAGTCCTTCGCCCAAGACGGGCGTGTCGAGCACGCTGAGGCCTCGGCACAGTGACTTCTCCACTTCAGGATCAATGGGCAGCTTGACGACGGGCTGACCGAGTCCGGCTTCCCTCAGTCTGCTCTCATCAATCTCACCGAAGGGCCTCAGGATGTTCCCACAGTCGCACGTGACATACGACATGTTCTCGACCAGACCGACTATGCCCACGCCCTCTCCTCTCAAGAAGGCCACGAGCTTGACCACCGCGTCCAGCGACAAGACGGATGGCGTCGTGACCAACAACGCCACTGCCTTGCTCCCGGCCAACCTCAGCAATGCCATCAGCTCATCTCCCATCCCGGGTGGCATGTCTGCCACCAGGTAGTCAAGTCGTCCCCAGTTGACGACCGACAAGAACCCGACGACCAGACTCTCCGCTTCGCTTCCGCCAACGGGCAAGGCTCGCTCCCCAACCTCGGTGCCAGCGGACATGACCTTGACGCCATCAGCGATGAACGGGACAATGCCCGATCTGTTGCCCCTCCGATTCCCGGAGACCCCAGTCATCCTCTTGATCGGCGTCGCCTTGAAGTCCAAATCGACCAGTCCGACTGTTCTTCCGATCCTTGACAAGCCTGACGCCAGCCCCACTGCCACCGTGCTCTTGCCGACGCCGCCCTTCACGCTGCACACTATGATGACTCTGCCAATGTCGCCCAAAGCTTGCGTGGCCATCCGCACGCGGGGATCCGAAGCCCCTCCGCTCATTCTTCCACCTCCACCTTCTCCAAGATCACGCCGCTGGCCCCAGTCGTGCGATGGTCCCTAGAACCGCACTTCGGGCATCTCATCCAAGCGTGCACGAGTTCGGGGAAATAGTGCATGGGCATGTCCTTGTCGCCTGACTCGTCCGATATGAGCAGGTCGTCAGGCACATTCGCTCTCAGATCCTCTTCGACGTCTCTGAACGTCCAATCGGTGCCACATTTCATGCAGGTGAAGTGCGTCTCAGCTCTTTCCACCCTGAACTCAATATCCCCCATCCCCGCCTCCTTCGAGATCGTCGCCAGCGCCTCCTTCATGATTTGAGGGTCAATCATCGAGAGCGTTCCCACCTTGACAGTCGCGGAGATGATCCGCACACCATCTCTTGACCTCGCGTAGTCCAGCAGAGAGGAGACCACTCCGGACGCAAGCTTCCACTCGTGCATCTGTCCAAGCCAACACCCAGGTCGATAAATCCGTTAGCGCCCAGCTCTCGATTAGCTTAAAACGGCGTGCGAGGTCGGCGCTGTGCTTGGCCCTTGCGGTTGGGGTGGATGTGGGCAGCTCCTCCATCAAGGCCGTGGTGCTCGATGGCCTGATCATCTCGGGTTCGGCTCGGGCGCCACTCTCTCGGCCTCGCTCGACGAGTGACCTCCAGAAGGCATTGGTGGACATGCTCGAGTCGCTGCTCCCAGAGGGGAAACGAGAACAAGTCAGGGCCTTGTGCATCGGCGGAAGGGCTCCGACCCTGGTGGGGATCCGCGGAGAACAGCAAGATGGGCCTGTCGTGGGATGGGAGGGCATCCCAGCCGCCGCCACCACAAGAGGCAGGTTCTACCTCGACTCGATAGCCAAGTCGCTGATGGAACGTGATCGAGACCTCTACGACAGCTGCAGGTTCTTTGTGAACCCCCATGAGTACCTGACGTACGTGCTAACCGGTCTGGTCAGATCTTCCACGCCATCGGACCTGTACCATCCATGGGGCGGCTACGTGACCGAAGCCAGGAGAAGAATCAAGAGTGCTCGGGTGGATTCTGCCAAGGTGGCTCCCTCGGTGCCGGTCGGGTCGGTGGTAGGCAGAATCTCGCCGGCTTCCGCGCTGGGTCTGGGACTCGACGAGAAGGCAACGGTCGTGATGGGTGGGTGGGATTTCTTCTTGGACATTCTAGGCTCGGCCGTCAGCTTGGCGGGCGAGATCTTGGTGAGGGCTGGAACATCGATCGCGGTTGATGCGCTCTGGTCGAGTCCTCTGGATGTCAACGGGTTCTTCACCACGCCGTATTTCGTGTCAGGGGTCTACGTGGTTGGCAGGGTCCTCAGGTCCGCAGCCGAGTTCGCGGGACATGAAGAACAGGGTTCCCATTCAGTGGGACAGAAGGTCTTTGGTCCAGAGAATGAGACTCAAGAGATCGCGGACGCGGTATCGCGGTTGCGGCAAGAGATGGGAGAACCACTATCCATTGTCTGCTCCGGACAACGGGCGCTGGGGACGGACATGTGTCGTCGGCTGGCCAGCAGGATCGGAAGGATCGTACAGCGGCCGAGCGAGCCTCATACGGAGGCGCGGGGCGCAGCGGTGGTGGCATCTGTGACGTCCGGTCTGACGGCCACCTACGAAGAACACGTTCGCGCGATCAAGTCCACTTGGGAGACGATAGGGGCTGGCTGAGCTGCTCCAGAAGCGCTCTGCTCGAACTGCCTTCCAGCGTTCAGCTAAGGCTTAATTCACCCGGGGTGGCGGGACTGCTGATGAGGCCAGGGCCAGCGACAGTCTTCGCTGTGTTAGCCTTGCTGGTGGGCTTCGCTCTTTCTCCATACGCCGCACTTCCGAGCGTTCAGTACGACATCTCATTCTGGGACCTCTCTAGGGTGGAATCTCCTACGAACGGGACAACGGGGCCTTGGCAGGCCCTTCAATCAGGCGTGCTGAGGTCGGACGTGGCTTACTTCAGCGAGATGTATGCAGGATCTCCTGTGGTCATCTCAGGTTTGCTGTTCAAGCCGAGCCAAGGTGACAGGTTCCCTGCCGTCCTCCTGATGCACGGGTCCTTCGGGGACGCGGAATCGATGGCCTACTTCGGAGAACTC
>Ga0172365_10004464_pt1 | contig 10347 bp, 6 predicted proteins | sample LakKivSesite48cm_FD_114535 | JGI IMG/M metagenome (GOLD analysis project Ga0172365, IMG submission 114535) | Sediment microbial communities from Lake Kivu, Rwanda - Sediment site 48cm | ecosystem: Environmental > Aquatic > Freshwater > Lake > Sediment | place: Rwanda: Western Province, Lake Kivu... | reverse complement strand
CTCCGGAATCCGTAGCCACGACGATATAGCCGCGCGTGCCCGGCTCGACCAGCCCGCTAGTAATACGGCCATCCAGGGGCTGCACCGTAACGCGCCTCCAAAGCAGCATATCCGCCAGGTCGGAGCTTACAGGCAGCCGGTATACCTCCTTGCCTGCTCCCACATAAACGAACTGCTGCTGCTCTTTGGGCGAGAGCCAGATTGCGCCGATGCGCGGATCAGGAAGGCCGACGGTCAGGGGTTCCCAGCTCACGCCGAAATCAAGGCTGCGCCATACTCCGTCTCCGTCAGTGCCCACATAGAGGATGGTGGGCACTTCCAGGGCCGTCTTCCGCCAACCGATGGCGATCCCCGTGATCTGGGCGTCTGCAGTGAGGGGCGCATGGGCTAAAGACCAGTTGTTCCCACCGTCGGTGCTGCGATATATCTCCCCTTCCCAGGTGGCGGCAAAGAGATGTTTGGGATCAACGGGGTCCAATGCCAGGTAGACGATGTCCAGGTTAGCTAGGCCCTGGTTGCGGGCATTCCAGGTCTTGCCACCGTCTGTGGTCTGGTAGACGCCCCAGCGCGTGGCCGCGTAGAGATGGTCTTTATTCCCCGGGACATCCAGGACCAGCCTGATTTCGCTGGCGACCAGGCCCTCATTGCTGACGACCCAGGTGTCCCCCCCGTCTAGGCTACGGTACAGGCCTTGAGCAGTCCCCAGATAGAGACGTTTGGGATCAGTGGGGTGAATGGCTATGGCCAGGACAAGGCCCTCACCCCCGGTATCGTTCAGCCGCGTCCAGTTTGCGCCACCATCCACCGACTTGAGGACCCAGCGTAGCCCGGCATTGGAGTAGATCGTGTCCTCATCGAGAGGATCCAGGCCAACTACAGAAACCGAGTCGGCCTCCCCGGCCAGAGCGACGGGCAGCCAAGTGCCTCCGCCGTCTACAGAATGAAAGAGGCCCTGGGGCATGCCGGCCCACATCCGCCGTGTCATGTGGGGGTCAATCACAACAACCTGGACGCGCTCGTCCTCAGGCAGGCCACGGCCATAGAGCAGCCAGCTCTCTCCATCGTCTTCTGAGCGGTATAGGCCTCGGTCCGTCCCGGCAAAGATAGTGTGAGGATTGGCGGGGTCTATGGCCAGTGACCAGATGTTCGTCTCGGGCAGTCCTTCTCCGGAGCGCACCCAATGATCGCCGCGGTCTGTGCTCTTGAACACCGAGCCATCGCCGCCAACATAGAGTACCTCTGACCGTGAGGGGTGGATGGCGAGGGAAAGCACCAGGTCGCTGGTCAGACCACTGCCAAGCTGGACCCAGGAAGCTCCCCCGTCTGTGGAACGGAAGAGTCCCTCATTGCCTCCGGCATATACCAGGTTGGCATCCAGGGGGTCAATATCCAACTCGCCGATCTCCTGGCAATCGAGGTGTCCCTGAGCCAGATGGCTCCAATGCGCCCCGCCATCGGTGCTTTTGTATACCCCATTCAGGGCACCCGCGAAGAGGACCTCGGGGTTATCGGGGTGTACCGCGAGCGCGTTAACCGTGCCCCCCAGGGGGCCGCCGGTCTGCGTCCAGCGAACGCTGCCCGACGCCTGGCTTGAGGTGGGACACAGCAGGATCAATAACAGGCCAAGGCAGGTGGCAAGCCAGATTCTCCTGCCGCGCGCTTTCGGGCTGTACATCAGGCCCACTCCACCGAAAAATGGTCGCGTCCGACCAGAGAGGCAAGCTGCTGTTCTACCTGAGTCGAGTAGGACGTTGCCAGGTTGGGAAAGGTCATCTCCACTCGTCCCAGACCATCCCGGAGACAGAAGCTAAAGGGCGTATCGCCCCGGTTCTCCGCCAAGACGTAAAAGACGCGCGCTACCATGTCCATCGCTTCGCGCTCATCAGGCTTGAGGGGGATGTCAACTCGGAGATGTGCGGCCCTTTTGCGGCCCACCTGACGCCTCTGAGCTTTCTCGGGCAGCTTGTAAGGCTCGATCGCTTCGGCGATCAGCTTGGCGCGCTCATCGCGCACATCAACCTTGCCGCGCACCATCAGTAGGGCGTCTTCACTCAGCAGGCCTTTTGCCTCCTCGTAGGTGCGGGGGAAGACGACCAGCTCGATGGCCCCCGACAGGTCCTCCAATTGCACGAAAGCCATGCTGTCGCCCTTCTTGGTGGCGATCGTGCGCAGCGAGTTGACCATTCCGGCTACCTGCACCTGTTCGTTCTCCATAGCCGGGTCAACATCCGAAAGAATCGTCAGCCTCTCGTCCACGTACTGGGAAAGCACGTCGAGCGGGTGAGCGGACATATAGACGCCGAGGAGTTCCTTCTCGTCTGCGAGGACCTTTTTCTCCGCCAAAGGAGCGGCCTCCTTGGGGAGAATGAACCTGGCTCCTCCAATCTGCGCTGTGTCAGGGGCAAAGTCGAAAAGGCTGCGTTGCCCAATCTCGCGCGAGTGGTGCACCTGCTGGCTGATGGCCATAATTTGGTCAATGGCCCCCAGCAGCGCCGCGCGACTACCCAGCGAATCCAGAGCGCCAGCGCGGATCAGGCACTCCAGACCGCGCTTGTTCACCTGCCGAAGGTCAACGCGCCTCAGAAAATCGTCAATGTCCGCAAAGGGAGTCTCCCCTCTAGCCTGGACGATAACGCTGGCCGGCCCATCGCCAACGTTCTTGATCGCCCCCAGGCCGAAGCGAATGGCCAGCTCCTTAATCCCCAGGAGGGAACCGCCCCCCCCCGGCGATTGGAGAATCGCCGGCTCGACGATGAAATCGGCGCCGGAGCGGTTGACGTCAGGTGGCCGGACCTCGATGCCGAGGCGGCGGCACTCAGTAACGAGCTGGGCCACCTTCTCCAGGTTGCCCCGCTCGACGGAGAGCAAGGCAGCCATGTACTCCACCGGATAGTGGGCCTTCAGGTAAGCGGTTTGCAGCGTGATGACCGCATAGGCGGCGGCATGGGCCTTGTTGAAGCCGTAATCGGCAAAGAACTCAATGTCGGCAAAGATCGCTTCCGCTGCCTCGCGGGGGATCCCGCGCGCCACCGCACCGGAGACAAACCGCGCTTGCTGTTCTTCGAGGTCTTTCTTTTTCTTCTTGCCCACCGCGCGGCGCATCAGGTCGGCCTCGGCCGGCGTGTAGCCCGCAAGCTCCGAGGCGATGCGGATGATCTGCTCCTGGTAGACGATGATGCCATACGTCTCGGCGAGGATCGGCTCCAGTGAGGGGTGATGGTAGCTGATCTCCTCGCGCCCGAACTTGCGACTGATGTAGTTGGGGATGAACTGCATGGGGCCGGGCCGGTAGAGGGCCAGCACCGCGACAATGTCTCGGAACTCGGTGGGCTGCATCTCGCGCAGGGTGCGGCGCATTCCGCCCCCCTCCACCTGGAAGATGCCTGCCACCTCCCCCGAGGAGAGCAGGGCAAAGGTGTCGGGATCGTCAAGGGGGATGGAGGCCTGTGTCAGCTTGGTGCCCGTGGTGCGTTCGATCCAGCGAAATGCCCTATCCAATAGAGAGAGAGTCGAGAGTCCCAGGACGTCGAGCTTCAAGAGGCCGATGGCCTCGACATCCTCCATGCAAAACTGGGAGACAACCCCTTCGCCGCGTGGCGCATGTTGGAGAGGGGTATACTCCACCACCGGCTTATCGGTGATGAGCACGCCCGCCGCATGGGTCGAGAAATGGCGCGCCACGCCCTGTAGAGCGAGAGAGTAATCAATGAGCTTTTTGATGTACGACTTGCTCTCGTAGAGCTGCTTGAGCTCTGGAACACTCTCCAGGCCGTCCTGGATGGTCTTCTTGGGGCCAAAGGGCACGAGCTTGGCTACATGGTCCACCTCGGGCAGAGGGATCCCCAAGGCGCGACCCACATCGCGAATCGCCCCGCGAGCCATCATGGTCCCAAAAGTGGCGATCTGAGCCGTTCGATCTTTGCCATACCGCTGAGTTAAATAGTCAATGACTTCCTGCCGCCGATCATCGGGGAAATCCAGGTCTATATCGGGCATAGTCACCCGGCCGGGGTTCAGGAAACGCTCAAAGATGAGGCCCAGACGCAGCGGCTCAAGGTCCGTGATCCCCAGCGAATAGGCCACGATGCTGCTGGCCCCCGACCCGCGCCCCGGCCCGACGAGCATCCCCGCCTCATGCTTGGCCCAGTTCACCAAGTCGGCGCAGATCAGGAAATAATCGTCAAAGCCCATCGAGTGGATCATGTGTAGCTCGTGCTCGAGCCGCCCCTCGATCTCTGGTGTGGTCTCCGGGTAATGTTTCTTGAGCCCCTCCTCGCATTGCTTTCTCAGGTAAGATTCCGCAGTGTAGGGAGCCGGTACATCGAACTTGGGCAGGTGATAACCCTCATTACTCAGGTCTACGTGGCACATATCCGCGACCAGAAGGGTGTTATCCAGAGCCTCGACGTGCTCGGCCATGAGCTCGGCCATCTCCTGGGCGGTGGCGAAATGGTAGTCATCGCTGCCCATTTTCATGCGCTCAGGGTCGGCCAGGGTTGTGCTCGTCTGGATGGCGAGCAACAGCTCATGGATGGGCGCATCGCTGCGGCGAAGGTAATGCACATCATTGGTGGCCACGCAGCGTAGGCCAAGCTCTTTTGCCAGGGCAATCAGGCCCTTATTGACCCGTGGCAGCTCGGGGATGCCTTTGTGCTGCTGGAGCTCGAGAAAATAGTTCTCTGCCCCAAAGACCTCCTTGAACCAGCCAGCGGCCTTGCGGGCCTTCGCGGGTTGTCCTGCTGCCAGCAGCGCAGGGACCTCCCCTGAGATGCACGCGCTACAGCAGATCAGGCCTTCTGCGTGTTCAGCCAGTAGCTCCTTATCCACTCGCGGCTTGTAGTAGAACCCCTCCAGATTCGCTGTGGTGACCAGCTTGAGCAGGTTCTTGTAGCCGACCAGGTCCTTCGCCAGAAGGATCAAGTGATATGCTTTGCTATCGAGTTGTGGCTCCTTCTGGGTCAGCCTCCGCGGCGCCTGGTACACTTCGCAGCCATAGATCGGCTTGATCCCCACCTTGTGGGCCGCGTGATGAAACCTGATCGCCCCATACAGTTGCCCATGGTCCGTCAAGGCCAGCGCCTGCGCGCCACACTCCTGGGCATACTGGCACAGGTCCTCAAGACGGGTCAGGCCATCGAGCAAGGAGTATTCGCTGTGCACATGCAGATGGACAAAGGATCCCATCTATGCCTCCCACCAGATGCTCTGCTGGCTATACAACCCTATTCTAACACAAGCTGGCGATGAAAAAAAGCTGGAAGGCGCAGTGTTTTTGCATTTGCCCCTACTTGGCAAATCGCCACAAATGTGCTATAATATATACAACATAATAGCTCGGAGCTGTGATGTTCTCGCAGCGTGGCAAGTGTTGATGCCACTTTGGGATGGGTGAGCTTTGGATGACCTGCGCCAAGTGTCAGTACACACTTGGCGCAAGTTGTCTTTTTTGCGAACCAAGGAGGAGGGCTTCGGATCTGCCCAAAATGTGAAGCGTGCGGGCCTCGCCGTACTGGGCGTGGTAGCTACCTTGTCCTGGACAAGGTCAGAATGAGTGTACATCAGCAGAGAATAGTCAAGAGAAAAGGGGTTCTAGATGAGGATTTACGTGGGCAACCTGGCGTACGCGGTCAACGAAGAGGATCTGCGTCAGGCTTTTGCAGCTTTTGGGCAGGTCGAGTCCGTGAACGTGATTACAGACAGGGAATCTGGCCGGTCAAAGGGATTTGGCTTTGTGGAGATGCCCGTCGCCGAGGAGGGCCAGGCAGCCATCGCCGGCTTGAACGGCAAGGAGCTGAAGGGACGTGCAGTGAACGTCAGTGAAGCTCGTCCCCGCGCTGATCGCGGTGACGCTGGCGGCCGGGGTGGTGGTCGGGACAATCGCGGGGGTGGTGGGCGTCGCTGGTAGGCTTTGACGCCTCATCCAAAGTGTAGCAAAATGGCGATCAGGTAGACCTGGGTTTGAGCAGAGTGTAGGATGAGATGGAGACTTTGAGAACAGCGGCTATGTGCTGGCAACACCTCAACGCAAGCTATCCCATCTTTTCGCTGCCCAAGAGCGGCGCTTACTCTTTCTATTACTACTATCCTTGCACCATAGGAAGGGGCAGCGCGCTACCCGGGTGAGGCCATAGAGCCAAGAAGCACCCAAAAGGTACAAATCGAGAGCGTGGAGCGCAAAGCCCACGCTCTCGTCGTTTATCTGGCATCTGGAGGGAGGAAATGGCTGTGAGGGGAGTTCGCGGAGCCACGACGGTGGCCGCTGATGTCGCTGAGGAGATCCTTTCGGCCACACAGACGCTTCTGGAGGAGATAGTACGTTCCAATGGCATCCTGATTGAGGATATCGCTGCGGCGTTCTTTACAGTCACAAACGATCTCGCTGCCGCCTTTCCGGCCCAAGCGGCGCGGCAGATGGGTTGGCAGCATGTTCCCCTCCTGGACACGCAGGAAGTCCCGGTACCGGGGAGCCAGCCGCGTTGCATCCGCGTGCTCATGCTATGGAATACGGCCATCCCCCAAAACGAGGTGGTCCACGTGTATCAAAGAGAAGCTCAGGGCCTTCGCCCGGACATTGTTGGCTTGGAGAGGGTCTCAAATAGCAAGGAGGAGGCACAATGATCGTCGTCATGCGCAGTGGCGCTTCTAAAGAGAGCATCCAGGCGGTGGCTGATCGGGTGATGGAGTTGGGCTTTCGGCCACACCTTTCGGTGGGCGAAGAGCGCACCATCATCGGGGTCATCGGCGATGAGCGGGCGTTGAACGAGAACGTATTTCGCCTGATGGATGGTGTCGAAAAGGTAGTGCGCATCCTCAAACCCTATAAACTGGCCAGTCGCGACTTTCACCCTCATGATACGATTGTTCCCATTAACGGCGTCTCTATTGGGGATAAACGCATCGTCATCATAGCTGGCCCTTGCGCTGTGGAGAGTCGCGAGCAAATCCTGGAGACCGCCCAGGCCGTCAAAGAGGCGGGGGCGCACATCCTCAGGGCGGGGGCCTTCAAGCCGCGCACCTCTCCTTATAGCTTCCAGGGCTTGGGCCAGGAGGGCCTGGAGCTGCTGGCCGAGGCCAGGGCCAAGACGGGCCTTGCGGTCGTCACCGAGGTGATGGCCCCCGATTTGTTGCCTGCGGTCTCAGCCTGTGCGGATATCCTGCAAATCGGCACGCGAAATATGCAGAACTTTAGCCTCCTTCATGCCGTGGGGGAATCCGGCAAGCCCACGCTGCTCAAACGGGGGATGATGTCCACTATGGAGGAGTTGCTCATGTCCGCCGAGTACATCCTCTCGCACAACAACCAGCGGGTCATCCTTTGTGAGCGCGGCATCCGCACCTTCGAGACCTACACCCGGAACACGCTGGACATCAGCGCCGTGCCCGTGCTCAAGCAACTGACCCACCTCCCCGTGTTGGTGGACCCCAGCCACGCCGCAGGAAACTGGGAGTGGGTGACGCCGCTCTCCCTGGCTGCCATCGCTGCGGGGGCCGATGGGCTGCTCGTCGAGGTACATCCTCATCCCGATAAAGCCCTCTCCGATGGCGATCAATCCCTCAGGCCAGAGCGCTTTGCGGAGCTGGTGAGCAAGGCTCGCGCCGTGGCCCTGGCCATAGGCCGAGAGCTGTAGGGGGCCAAGATGCCCTTTACGATTGCTGAGGCGCAAGTCACCATCGTGGGCTTGGGGCTGATGGGAGGGTCGCTGGCCGCCGCGCTGAGCACGGCGGGCGCATGTCGCCAGGTGGTGGGGGTCGCGCGGCGCCGCAGCACCCTGGCCACCGCTCAGGAGCTGCGCTTCATCCACAAAGGGACCCTGGATTTGCGCGAGGGCGTGCGCGACGCCGACATTGTCATTCTGGCTACCCCGGTGCAAGACATCCTTACTCGGATCGGCACCATCGGCTCCATGCTCAAATCCGGTTGCCTGCTGATGGACATCGGCAGCACCAAGCGAGCTATCTGCCAGGCGATGGTCAACCTCCCCGCCCATGTGCAGCCATTAGGGGGACATCCGATGTGCGGCAAAGAGACTTCGGGCCTCACCATGGCCGAGCCGGGTCTCTTTCGCGGCAAAGTTTTCGTGCTCTCGCCATTGCCACGCACGGCGCAAGAGGCGCTAGACCTGGGACAGGAATTGGTGCATTCTATTGGGGCAAGGCCGCTCATCCTGGATGCAGAGCGGCATGACCGCCTGGTGGCCATGACGAGCCACCTTCCTTATATGTTGGCCGTCGCTCTGGTAAGGGCCGCCGAGTCCTTCGCCCAGGATGATCCCTTGGTCTGGAGGTTGGCTGCCAGCGGCTTTCGCGATACCAGTCGCCTCGCTGGGGGGGATATTACCATGATGCGCGACATCATCGTCACCAATCGCGAGCAAATCCTCGGTGCGCTCCGCCAGGCCCAGACGGAGCTTGCGACCCTTGCGCGTTGCCTCGAAGAAGGCGACCTGAGTGCCCTTGAGAGCACCTTGACCGCCGCCCGCAACCGCCGCCTGGAGGTTTACCGATGAATCTGAGTATTCGCCCTGTACCTCGCTTGCATGGCGAGATTACCGTCCCCGGCGACAAGTCCATCACCCATAGGGCGATGCTCTTTGGCGCTCTTGCTCAAGGCCCGTCGCGGGTTAAGGGCTTTTTGGATGGGGGGGATTGCCGGGCCACTATGGGGTGTTTGCAGGCGCTTGGAGCCAGGATCGAGCAGATGGGAGCCGACGAGTTGGTGATTCACGGCCCCGGCCTGCGAGGCTTGCAGGAGCCGGATGATGTGCTCGATTGCGTACGCTCCGGGACGACTATGCGCCTCCTCGCCGGGCTTTTGGCCGGGCAGAGTTTCTTCAGCGTGTTGACCGGCGAGCCACAGCTTCGTCGTCGCCCGATGGATCGCGTCGTCCAGCCGCTGCGACAGATGGGCGCGTGCATCACTGGGCGGCAAGGGGGACGATTGCCGCCGCTCAGTATTTCCGGGACAAAGCTCCGAGGGACCGAGTACGTCCTGCCGATGGCCAGCGCCCAGGTCAAGTCTTGTGTGCTTCTGGCCGGCCTGTATGCGGAAGGCCCGACGACCGTGGTCGAGCCGGCCCCCTCTCGCGATCATACCGAGCGCATGTTGCGCGCCCGAGGCGTTCCCCTGGAGAGCCAGGGGGCGAGACACACCCTGCGAGGGCCGGTATCTGTTAACCTTAGTCGGCTCGATACGGTCGTGCCAGGGGACTTTTCCTCGGCGGCTTTCTTCCTGGTGGGGGCCTTGTTACTGGCGGGTAGCGAGGTTCTCTTGCGGGGGATCAACACCAACCCGACGCGCACGGGCTTGTTGGATGCCTTGCGAAATATGGGGGCCAGCTTCTCCCTGCTCGACGAGCGCGAGGAAGGGGGTGAGCCGGTGGCCGATATAGCCGTTCGCGCCCAGCCATTGCGCGGTGTGGAGGTTGGCGGGGATTTGGTGCCGCGCATGATTGACGAGTTCCCCATCTTCGCCCTGGCAGCCACCCAGGCCCAGGGCCTCACCCGAGTGCGCGACGCTGCCGAGCTACGGGTCAAAGAAAGCGACCGCATCGCCACCATCGTGGAGGCCCTGCGCGCCCTCGGTGCCCGCATCGAGGCCAGGCCGGATGGGTTCGACATCGAGGGGCCTACTCCTTTGCGGGGCGCTTGGGTGGATAGCCACGGGGATCATCGCCTGGCGATGACCCTGGCCATCGCCGGCCTGCTTGCGGCGGGCGAGACGGTCGTCGCCAATGCCGAAAGCATTCCCGACTCGTTCCCTGGCTTCGAGGATCGCCTGCACCTCTTGACCGAGGGGGCCTGGCCATGAGCGAAGGAAGCCCTTCTACGCTGGGCATCTCCGGCCAGACGCGAGTGGTGGGGGTCATCGGCTGGCCGATTGCCCATAGCGTCTCGCCGGCGATGCACAATGCCGCCTTTCGGGCTTTGGGCCTGGATTGGTGCTATGTGCCCTTCCCCGTCCACCCCGAGCGCCTGGCGCAAGCGCTGGCGGGCGTTCGGGGTCTGGGTTTGGGGGGCATCAATGTTACTGTGCCCCACAAGCAGGCGCTGCTCTCCCTCGTGGATGAGCTCACTTCCGAGGCGCGCGCGGTGGGCGCCGTTAATACGGTGATCGTAAAGGGCGAGACCCTATTAGGCCACAACACGGATGTGGGCGGGTTCTTGCGTGCGCTGGGCGAGGCGGGGTGCGACGCCAGGGGGTGCGCAGCCCTGGTGTTGGGGGCAGGGGGCGCGGCCAGGGCGGTCGTCTATGCCCTGGCGCGTGTGGGCGCACAGGTGACCCTCCTCAACCGCACGGCAAGTCGGGCGCACGATCTAGCCCGAGAGTTCGCCTCGCTGAGCGCAGGG
>Ga0172365_10004463_pt1 | contig 10347 bp, 6 predicted proteins | sample LakKivSesite48cm_FD_114535 | JGI IMG/M metagenome (GOLD analysis project Ga0172365, IMG submission 114535) | Sediment microbial communities from Lake Kivu, Rwanda - Sediment site 48cm | ecosystem: Environmental > Aquatic > Freshwater > Lake > Sediment | place: Rwanda: Western Province, Lake Kivu... | reverse complement strand
CGTCCGCATGAGCGAGCGCGATCCAGACCAGCCCCACCGGCTTTTCCGAAGTCCCTCCCGTCGGACCGGCGATCCCCGTGAGCGCGAGCGCGAGGTCCACGCCCGCCAATCGTCGTGCGCCTTCGGCCATCGCCCGCGCAACCTGCTCGCTCACCGCACCGTGCGCGACGATGAGGTCGTGCGGCACTCCGAGCAGCGACTCCTTCGCGGCGTTCGAGTAGGCGACCACGCCGAGCATGACGTACGCCGAACTGCCGGGAACGTCGGTCAGCCGCGAAGCGACGAGGCCGCCGGTGCACGATTCGGCGAGGGCGATGGTCTGCCCCTTGGCGAGCAAGAGCTTCCCCACGACCCCTTCGAGCGATTCGCCGTCAACGCCGTACACGAAGCGTCCGAGCCGTTCGCGCAGTGCCGCGTCGAGGCGTTCCAGTTTGGCTTGCGCTTCCGCACTACTAGCCGCAGCGACCGTGATCCGCAGCGTCACCTCGCCCTTTAGGTCCGGCAGCGAGGCGACGGACTCAAGCCCCGGAATGCCGTCAATCCGGTCCATGAGCCAGCTTTCGGGCAGACCGACGACGTGGAGTTCGCGCCGGAGGATGACGCGGTCGCCGGTGATCCTCAGGAGCCGGGGGAGCACCTCGTGTTCGAGCAGCCCTTCCATCTCGCGGGGCACGCCGGGCAACATGAACCAGTGGCGTCCCGCTTCGGCCAGGTAGATGCCCGGAGCCGTGCCCCACCGGTTCATCATCACTTCCGTGCCGGTCGGCACGTTCGCCTGATCAACGTTGCGGGGCGTGATCGTCCGCCCGCGTCTGGCGAAGAGCTCCCTGATGTTCTCCAGCACCGGCTCGCTGCGGACGAGCCTGCGGTCGAACACCTCGCAGAAAACCCGCCGCGTGATGTCGTCGTGCGTCGGCCCCAGCCCGCCGGTGGTGACGATCACCTGCGCCCGGTTCCAGGCGGCACGGAACGCTTCGTGTACGGTTTCGGCCACATCGCCGACGGTCGTCACCCATTCGACGGAGATGCCGACTTCGCCGAGCCTCCGGGCGATCTTCGCGGCGTTCGTATTCACCGTGTGGCCGGTGAGCACTTCATCGCCGATGGTGATGATTTCCGCAGAGAGCGCTGGTCCTGTCACGGAGAACTTCCTGGTCGTCTTCCGGAAGCCGTTTCATGGCCTCCCAGAGATGTGCGAGCGGACGGCGCGGTGCGCGGACTTGGCATGTCAGGGCTTCACCCTGAGCCGCGCAAACCTCCGTTTCCCAACCTTGAGGATCGCGCCGTCTCTCACCAGGACTTCCGCGTTCACGTCGGTGATCCTGCCGCCGTCGAGCGTCACGCCGCCCTGCTGGATGAGCCTTCGTGCCTCAGAATTGGACGGGGCGAGGTTCCCTTCCACGATCACCTGAAGGATGCGCACCGGGCCGGAGCCGACCTCCAGATCGGCGATGTCCTCAGGAAGCTGGTCTCGCCGCGAGAAGACCCCCATGAACTCGGCTTCGGCCTGCGCGGCGGCCTCGTCGCCATGGTACCGCGCCACCACCGCCCTGCCCAGTTGCCGCTTGATCTCCATCGGGTTGACGCCGCTCTCCAGCCGGGCTTTCGCCTCGTTCACCACCTCAGGCGATGCTCCGGCGGCAAGGGTGAGGTAGGGGACGAGCAGGTCGTCGCGTATGGACATGATCTTGCCGAACATATCGGCGGGCGGATCGTTCACGCCGACGTAGTTGCCGAGGCTCTTGCCCATCTTCTCGGCCCCGTCGAGGCCGGGCAGCATCGGCGAGAGCACGGCGACCTGCGGACGCTGTCCCATCGCCCGTTGCAGGTCGCGCCCCTGGAGGATGTTGAACCGTTGCTCCATGCCGCCAAGCTCCACGTCGGCCCTGATGGCCACCGAGTCGTACGCCATGAGCATGGGGTACATCACCTCGTGCATCCCAAGCGGCAGCCCTTCGTTCAGCCGTTTGGCGAACGTCTCGTGGCTGAGCATCTGCGCGAGGGTGAACTTCTGCCCCAGTTGAATCGTGTCCACGAGCGTGAACCCCTCAAACCACTCGGTCTGGTAGCGCACTTCGGTCTTTGCGCGGTCGAGCACCTTCATCAACTGATCCACGTACGTCGCGGCGTTGGCGAGCACCTTCTCCTTGGTGAGCGACGGGCGAGATTCGTCAAGCCCGGTCGGGTCGCCGATCTGCCCGGTATAGTCGCCGATGATGATGACTCCCTGATGCCCTGCGTCCTGGAAATCGCGCATCTTGCTCACCGGGACCATGTGCCCGATGTGCACGTCCTTGCCGGAGGGGTCAATGCCGTATTTGACCCTGAGCGGCCTGTTCGTGCGAATGGCCTCGGCGACCCGTTCCTCCAGTTCCTCTTCCGAGACGATCTCCGCGATGCCTCGCGTGATGAGGTCCATCTGTTCATTGAGCGGTAACACGCTTTTGATCCCTTCATGTTTCAATCCACGCCCCCGTGCAGGGAGCGACATTCCCTCACTCCGAAAAAACGGCAGCCTATGGGAAACACGCGGAACGCTCTCTGCGTCGCATTTCCTGGTCCCTGATAAGATAAGGCCCCGTAATCGAGGCTGCACAGGGGCCGGGAGCATCGAGGCTAATGCCATGTCGGAAAGGAGGCAAAGAAAGAGCTGCGCCCCCGGACGAGACCGCAGGTCCGAAGCGGGAAAAAGCGTTCTTTCCGATCAGAACCCCGACAGGTCCACCGGCGGCGGCAGGATCGCGTGCGCGCCGTAGCGCACCATGTCGAGCGCGCTGCCGGGGAACAGCCCCAGGAGCACCACGCCGATGGCCGCGACGACGAGCGAGGAGTAGATCATCTGCGGGACCGCAAACCTGAGCGGCTCGGCGCGAGGCTCCATGTACATGCGGATGATGATGCGCAGGTAGTAGTAGACCGCCATCGCAGCGTTGAGCGCGGCGAACGCGGCGAGGTAGTACATCCTCGCGTCGAGCGCGGCGCGGAAGGCGTAGAGCTTGCCTGCAAAGCCGATGAGTGGCGGCACTCCCGCAAGGGAAAGCAGAAAGAGCGCAAACAGCCCCGCAAGCCAGGGGTGGCTCTTGCCAAGGCCGCGCACGTAGTGCAGGTCCACGCGCCCCTGTTCGTCGCCGGGCATCGCCGCAACCACGCCGAAAGAACCGACGGTGGCCAGCACGTAGGTGAGCAGGTAGAAGAGCACCCCTTCCGCCCCAACAAGGCCCACCTCGCTGCCGCCTGCAAGCGCCATGAGCATGAACCCGACGTGGGCGATGCTCGAATAAGCGAGGATGCGTTTCACGTCCTCCTGCACGAGCGCGACGACGTTCCCGACGATCATCGTGAGCGCGGCGAGCAAGGGCCAGACCTGATGCCACCCGGCCACGTACGCCGCCATGCCGGGGTAGACGATCCGCATGAGCGCGGCGAACCCCGCCACTTTCGACGCCGAGGAAAGAAACGCCGTCACAGGAGCCGGTGCGCCCTGATACACGTCAGGTGTCCAGAGGTGGAACGGCACTGCGGAAATCTTGAACCCCATCCCAACGATGAGCAGCACGATCCCAACGCTGCCCATCCGCGTCTGGAAGACCATCTGCGTCGCGGTGAGCGTCATCGTCCCCGTCTGCCCGTAGACGAGCACCGCGCCGAAAAGGAAGAGCGCGGACGCATACGCGCCGAGAAGGAAGTATTTCATCCCGGCTTCGGCGCTGTCGCCGCTCGACCGGTTGTACGCGATGAGCATGTAGAGCGCAATCGAGAGGATTTCCAGCGCGACGAAGATCACAATGAGGTTGCTCGACCGCGCCATGAGGATCATCCCCGCCGACGCGATGAGCAGCCCCGTCATGAATTCGCCGATGGCCAGGCCGCGCTCTTCGAGATACCCCCACGCGAGCATCGCCACGAGAAACGCCGAGATGAGGACAAGGAAACCGACAAAGACGGAGAAACCGTCGTTGAGGAGCACTCCAAACGCGGGGTAGGAGACGTTCACCCCCTGCTGCAAGGCAAGGAGCGCAGCGAATATTACGATCGCCGTGTACACCGCGCCGAGGTTCCGCACGAAGCTCGGCCAGAATGCGTCGAACATGAGCAGGATCGTCGCTCCACCGACGAGGATCAGCTCCGGGGCGATGACGGCAAAGTCCAACGGCGTAATCATCGGGTCGCCTCCTTCCCCAGAGTGAGTTCCCGCTCAAGCCTCTCCGCCGCACCAACACGCGGCCCAGGCATCACCTGTTCAACCTGCGAGACCTGCGTGTTCATGTGGGTGAGGAGGTGCTGACTGGCGACTTCCATCGGTCGCAAGACGTTCTTCGGGTAAACGCCGATCCAGATCGCCGCGACGACAATCGGCACGAGCACCCCAATCTCGCGCAGGTTGAGGTCTGGCCAGGTCCGCTTTGGCCAGAGGCCGGGCCTGGTGGTGTAGATCGCCTGCTGGTACATCCAGAGGAGATACACCGCCGCAAGGATCATCCCACTCCCGCCCACCACCGCAAACCAGCGCGTCGCCTCGTTGGAAAACGCTCCCGCGAGCGCGAGGAATTCGCCGACAAAGCCGTTCAGGCCCGGCAGCGCCACGGAGGAGAGCGTGATCACGAGGAATAGCCCCGCATACACGGGCATTGCCGTCGCCACGCCGCCGAGTTCGCTGAATTGCCGCGTGTGCGAGCGTTCGTAGAGCATCCCCACGCAGAGGAACAGCCCGCCCGTCGAAATGCCGTGATTGACCATCTGCACGATGCCGCCGGTCATCCCCTGCACCGTGAAGGAGAACACGCCGAGGATGATGAACCCCATATGGCTCACCGACGAGTACGCGACGAGCCTCTTGAAATCCTCCTGAACGAACGACACGAGCGCGCCGTAGATGATCCCGATCACCGCGAGGAGGTTAATGTACGGCGCGAACGCGAACGCCGCCGCAGGGAAGAGCGCAAGGCAGAAGCGGATGATTGCATAGCCGCCGGTCTTCAAGAGCACGCCCGCAAGGATCACCGAACCGGCGGTCGGTGCTTCGGTGTGCGCGAGAGGCAGCCAGGTATGCACCGGGAAGAGCGGGACTTTGATCGCAAATGCGAAGAAGAACGCCGCGAAGAGCCACATCTGCTGCGTGCCCGTGAGCAGATTTATCTGGATGTCGCGCATGTCGAACGAGAGCAGGCTCATGTACGACGCCGCCGTCGGAGTCTGCGCCGCGAGGTTCTGCGCGTTGATGAGCGCGAGCGACACGATGGCCACGAGCATAAGGAGCGACCCGACCATCGTATACAACACGAAGATGACGGTCGCCTTGATGCGGCTTGCGCTGCCCCAGATGCCGATGATGAAGTACATCGGCACGAGCATCACTTCCCAGAACACGTAGAACAGGATGAGGTCCTGCGCGAGGAACACGCCGAGCATCCCGGCCTCAAGCAAAAGCAGCATTGCGTTGAACATGCGCACCCGCTCGGTGATGCCGTGATACGACGCGAGGATCGAGATGGGGGTCAGGAACGTCGTGAGCAGCACGAGGTAGAGGGAAAGGCCGTCCACGCCCAGGTGGTAGCGGATGCCCAGGCTTTCGATCCAGGGCGAGTTCTCCACGAGTTGCAGGCCCGCATTCTCTGGGTCGAACTGGAGGAACAACCCCACCGAGTAGCCGAAGACCGCAAGCGAGAAGATCATCGCCAGGTTGCGGACGAGGTTCTTCCGCTTTTCCGGCAGCAGGCCGACGACGAGCGCCGCGACAACCGGGGCAAAGATCAGAATGGTCAACGTCATAGGGTCATCTCGTTCCTTGCCCATTGTTTCCCATTGCTCAGCAGTGTTCTCAGCCGCGCTATGGGAAAAGGGCAAACAACTCAGTCAAGTCCCTCAAGTTAGCTAACTCCTCAGACGTTCTATCGTACACTTGCCGAACCAGGTCTTTTCGGACATGAAGAACGCCGTCAATCGCCGGGTATGTCAGCACCTTCTGAAGCCGAGCACTGTCGAACTCATTGGTGACCACAAAGAACCTGAGCGATGGCTCTTCCCGCTTGTAGGTATCGGCTTCCTCCTGAGGGTCACGCACGCGATCATGGCGAATACCCCATTTACTTGAAATGACTGCAAAGAGGCGATCATGGTGGAAGATTGCTATGTCCACGCTCTGGCGTCGAAAGCCCGTCAGATTGGGGAAAACATCCACGCCGATCTTTGCCTCCATCTTGCATCGATAGGTTCCAGCAGAGAAGCGCTCAATGAGATAGACTACTGCACAGGCAAACGCAATCCCAACCGGGTTCATCCTCTGTGTTCGAGGAGGATAGAGTTCGCGCATAAGAGCGTCAATATTATTTGGCACTTCCTGGGCGTTGCATGGGATGCCCATTGCCAACGCCTGTTCCACTCGTTCGGCTCGACTACGCCAAATCTTGTCCCCTGTGAGTCGGTTTGAGTCCGTAATGCGCGGGACACCATGAACGTAATCAAGCAACAAACGATAGAGAGCCAACCAGACGTCATCGCGTGTGCGGATCCATTGGTCAAAGCACTGCCGCACAAATCTCATGATCTCCTCACGTGTTGGCATATTAGGCTCTCCCACTCCGGGGCTTAATCATGCCAATCACGCTTTCCTCGTGCATCCGCGCTTCGATACCATTCCTTGAGCTATTGTGGCTCACTGGCATCATACGGGCATTGCGGACGATTTTTCGCCTGGCCACGCCAACTGCCTGAAACCCCCAAGAGGCGGCAAGCTCAGCAAGTACCGTCGGTGCTTTTATCTCAACGCCCCGTATCGTTGATGATCCGACCACGAGAACAGCCGCTCGTCCTTCGACCAAGACGCGCAGCATTTCCCCGAGTGCAACCCCCATATCGTGGAAGTAATGAGCTACTACTCCAGCCCGTCGCTCGTCCCTTCGCCGTAGAACGTGCAGGACTTCATTTGCCGTCTCGGACGCAGATTCCACTTTGGATGACCGTAATTCGGCTCCGATGTACTTGCTGCGGAGATCGGTCAACGTATGCGGTTCATAGCCCAGCCACATAAGCGAGAACTTGTGTGATCGCATGTAGTCAATAGCGTTAGCAGCATAGGGTGGGGAGGTGACGATAAGATGAACGGAATCGTCCCGGAGGGGTAGTGATCTCGCATCTGCACGAACGACCATCCCGCGTCCTGTGGCATCTACAATGCTCTCCAGTAATTCGATTGTAGTATATAGCCGCTCTCGGAATGCGTCGAACGCATTTCGCATTATCTGTTTACTCAGGTCACGGTGTGGACGACTGTGGGCAAGATCGCGGGCGCGGGTCAGGCCACCAGTCTTGGTAATGATCGTGGAGGAAAAAACCGTCTGCAAGAAAGCGCGAATATCGGTCTCTTCAACTGCCTGTATAGCCTGCACCAGAACACAAAGCTCGGCAATAGTATGTTCCTCGAACCAGTACTGGAAGAACTCTGTAGCCTTGGGCGAGTAAAAGTCGCCAAGTTTCCTGTCAGCCCCTAAATGCAGGCGCTGTGTTGCCCGCTGCAACACCTCGGAGCCAACCTGAGCGCATCGCGGCAAGTTGAGGGGCGTGCTCTTGACGTGAGCGGTCAGTACCGCAAGCGGATCAAGGTCAATTCCTATGCCGTAGCGCCCAGCGAGCACTGCTTCGACCACTGCGGTACCCGAACCAACCATCGGGTCCAGAATCAGTTCGCCGGGCCGTGTCAGTTCACGAATGAACAGCCGTGGCAATTGAGGGGGAAATTTGGCGGCAAAGGCATGCAGGTTGTGCGCAGGGCAGGCCGCTTTCTCCCCCTCAAACGTTAGGTCCTGACTAAGCAACCGGCGGAGTACCGCTTCTACTTCCAGTGGCTGGAAAGGCTCGCACTTCTGCGGCAGCTCGTCCAACGGTAGCCGAAGCTGGCATCGAGATGGTGGGTTAATCACCCTGCCCGCATTTTCAGCTAGACTTTTCAAGTGTACCCCTCACAGCAAATTCTCGAAAGGCACTCCCTCTGTAGTGTACCATTACCGCCCAACACCGCTGCGTCCGTTCTACACGCGCAGGAACACCCAGAGCACCATGAGCGCGCCGAGAAGGATTCCGAAGGCGTACGTCCCGGCGCGTCCGGTCTGCCAGAAGCTCACCGCAAAGCCGATGCTCTTCCAGAGAAGCCCGCCGCAGAACTGCACGGCGAAGCCGTGGATCACCCAATCGTCAATCGCCCGCCAGAGCACCGTCCGCGAGACCCACCTGAGCGGGCTGACGATGAAGAAGTCGTACACCTCGTCCACGTACCACTTGTGGCGCAGCACCCGCAAGAAGCCGCTCGGCTCCGCGGCGATCTTCTCGCCGTCCACCTCCTTGCCGTAGAGCGACCACGCGCCCCAGATGCCGACGAGGATGAGCGCGAACGCGCCGAGCATGAGGGCAACTTCCGTCCCTGCGCTCAGATGCGATTCCATCGGCCCAACCACCGGCGAGAGGAAGCCGGAGAAGCCCGCAAGCGCATGGAACGGTATCTCAACGTACCCGCCGATGAGGCTGAGCGCGCCGAGCACCAGAAGCGGCAGGAGAATCACCATGCCCGGCGCGTGCGGATGCTCGACGTGCCCGCGATAGGAGCCGAAGAAGGTCAGGAAGACGAGCCGGAACGTGTAGAACGCCGTGATCCCGGCGGTGAACACGCCAACCGCCCACGCCGTCATGTGGCCGTGCGCGAACACCTCCGCGAGGATCGAATCCTTCGAGAAGAACCCGGCGGTCAGGGGGAACCCGGCCAGCGCGAGCGCACCGAGGAGGAACGTCCAGTACACGCCGGGCAGCGTCGTGCGCAGGCCGCCCATCTTCGTGATGTCCTGCTCACGGTGCAGGGCGTGGATGATCGCGCCCGCCCCGAGGAATAAGACCGCCTTGAAGAAGGCGTGCGTCGTGAGGTGGAAGATGCCCGCCGCGTACGCGCCTGTGCCGACGCCCATGAACATGTAGCCCAACTGGCTGATCGTCGAATAGGCGAGGATTTTCTTGATGTCGTTCTGCTGGACGCCCATCGAAGCCGCGAAAAGCGCGGTGAGCGCGCCGATCCAGAGCACGACGTTCTGGGAGAACGGCGCGATGTCGTAGAGGAAGTGGTTCCGCGCCACCATGTAGACGCCTGCCGTCACCATCGTCGCGGCGTGGATGAGCGCGCTCACGGGGGTCGGGCCTGCCATAGCGTCGGGCAGCCAGATGTAGAGCGGAATCTGCGCCGATTTGCCCGTCGCGCCGACGAAGAGGAGAAGCGTTATTGCGGTGGCGACGCCTGTCGTGATGACGCCGCTTGCGACGGCTGCCTGTGCCTGCCGGAAGCTCACGCCGCCGACCACCGTCCAGAGCAAGAGCACGCCAATCACAAAGCCGAAGTCGCCGATGCGGTTCACGATAAATGCCTTGCGGGCGGCGTCGTTCGTCGTCCCCTTGTCGAACGGGCGCTCGAACCAGAAGCCGATGAGCAGATACGAGCAGAGGCCGACGCCTTCCCAGCCGAGGAACATGACGAGGTAGTTGTCGCCGAGCACGAGCAGGAGCATCATCGTCGCGAACAGGTTCATGTAAGCGAAGAATCGGCTGTAGAGCGGGTCGCCGTGCATGTATCCGATGCTGTAGAGATGGATGATCGCGCCGACGCCCGTGACCACCAGCAGCATCACCACCGTCAGCCGGTCCACGAGGAACCCCATCTCTATTGAAAGCGCCTCACCTGCGGCGATCCACGTGAAGAGCGCGACGTTGACCGGCGTCGGGTCGCTCAGGAATCGGAAGAACAGGGCAACGCTGAGCACGAACGAGGCGGTCAATACGCCGACGGCAAGGTACGCGCTCGCCGCTCGGAGGCGTTTCCCAATCAGGATGTTGATCGTGAAGCCGACGAGCGGCAGAAGAGGTATCAACGTGATGAGTGTGAGCATGAGAGCCTCTCGCAACGAACTCGCAGCGTTCGCCTCCTACCAGCGCAGCAGGTCCACCTTGTCCGTGTCAATCGTGCGCTTTGTACGGTAGATCGTCACAAAGAGCGCCAGCCCGACGGCCACCTCAGCCGCCGCCACCGTCATGATGAAGATCACGTAGACCTGCCCGTTGAGGTCGCCGTGTTGACGGGCAAAACCGACGAGCGCGAGGTTGACGGCGTTGAGCATCAGTTCCACCGACATTAACATGACGATTGCGTTGCGCCGGATGAGCACTCCGGCGGCGCCAAGGGCGAACAGGATCGTGCTCAACAACAGGATGTGCTCTGTGGTGATCATGCGGTTCCTTCCTACGACCTCGCAGAGGTCGCCGAACTCGCAGAGGTCGCCGAAGTTGCCGAGTTTACAGGCAATTGCCCGGCGGCTCGTG
>Ga0172365_10004460_pt1 | contig 10351 bp, 24 predicted proteins | sample LakKivSesite48cm_FD_114535 | JGI IMG/M metagenome (GOLD analysis project Ga0172365, IMG submission 114535) | Sediment microbial communities from Lake Kivu, Rwanda - Sediment site 48cm | ecosystem: Environmental > Aquatic > Freshwater > Lake > Sediment | place: Rwanda: Western Province, Lake... | reverse complement strand
ATGGGATCAAGAAGAACTTCATAACCGAATCAATGATAGCAGACCAGGGCGATGGACTCGGCAACATGCTCTTCCAGTTCTTGACTGCGAAAAAGGGCCTGTAAAGAGGCCGATCATGGACGAGCGACCCTGTAAACCGGTCCCTGGGGTCCTTCCTGCCGATCTCTGCATACGCAATGAGAGCGTATTGGCCATGCTACTCCGCGGAGCGTGGGATCTCGTAGTCGAGGAGGATGATGATTACTATGACCGTATGTTTAACATTACGGCCATTCCTAAAGCCATCCCCGGCGTCAAGCAAGCCTGCTTAGAAAAGTCCCCGACGCGAGGGATGTATGTTGACACCAACATAGCAGAATGCAACGTAGAAACTGAAGAGGGCTACTCACAATGCAAATGCCGCCTGAAGCCCGACTCCGGCTATAGCAGAGATCTACAAGCCAAAGAAGAGCCCGGAAAGCTCTTTAGAGGCGTCTCTTGGGAAGAGATGGAATTCATCAATAAGAACGGATTCATTCAGTCCAACTGTTCCTATAACATCGGTGAATGTCAGATCGGCCTCACATACTTCTCAGCAGATCCCGAGACCGCCGCAACCTATGCAGGCGCATTCCAACCATATCCGTTCCTCCCGACATTCGAAAGGCCCGGATACGTCCTCAAGATCCCACGCCCACCGGATGATCGCCTCGACCTCGTATCTGCTCCCCCAGGTGAAATAGGTGTCCGCGGCAAGATCCCAATCGATGAGGTAGAAGCCATCTACGAGGTCCGGCCCTATGCGATACACCCCGGCTATGTCGAACTCCGGGCCTCCAAGCACTTCGAGCCTACTATACTACACGAAGGCAGCAGAGTAGGCCCGAGCCACTGGATCGCCTACAAACAGACATTCCAGAAGCATTAACTACCCTATGTTCAGGAACTTAAAACCATCGTCCTCTTCTTCCTTTTTACCCTTCCTGAAGTTCTTGCAGGTCTTACAAGGAGGCACACCCACTATCTCGGGTTTCTTCTTCTTGCACTTCACACAGGGTCCTGCCAGGCGACGGGTTACGTTATTGTAGCAGGAAATGTTATTGCAGGTGCTGTGGCGCGTCGAGAACCAGATGATTAGGAATAATGCAGCAAATACCGCGGCGATGTAATAATGGCCAAACAACGCGCATATGAATCCTATTAGGGGCAGAAGGCTCTGATGATGCATCCATCTCAAGTTGGCCCGTTGATAGGCCACTATCTGATTGAATGTCATATTTCGCAAGTGGTCGTCGATTTTGTAAAGGACCTGACCCACTGCAAAAAATCCCATCACGAACAGGCAAATGCAGATTACTGCGATGTTCCCACTGAGAAGAACTGAGGGCCTCCAGGAGTACACGAAATCGGTCTGGAGCAAGTAGGCGCCCATCGTGACATTGGCCCAGGCAAACGAGGGATAACTGATAATTGAGGTCCTGGCATACATAACTATGCATATGACCCCAAAGATGAAAGGCACGATCAGCAGCCAGTGACCCACAACGAAAATACTCACTGCGGCAACCCCGACTATTATGACAAATCCCGAAGCGAATATCCTCTTCAATTCTTTTTGCGTAAAGGTCCTTATGGCAAACTTCCTGAAACTCGAGGTCTCGACAGGATCCCTGTCCATTATCGTATCAACGCTGTGCTGCATCACTCCCTGCATCACGATCACCACCACCACCCCTATCAGGAAGTTTATCCAATTGAGGTCTATGCCTTTTGTTAGCACCGCAGTCAAGGTCCCGATGATGAGACAATATATACTCGTCCTGAGAATGACATCCAGGTATGCCATCTTAGCAAAACCCGTTACCTTATCCTTCATTCCCTTGCCCGCAGCTTCCTTCTCATACTGCGCCCTGATCTTTTTCTCTTCTCTGGATATCTCTTTCATGTCTATTTCCTCCTATTCTCCAGACGAACTCTTCCTCATGCCCCGGACTTGCCTGAGAAGTTCATCCACTTCTCGCTGCTTCTCCATCATCGAATTGAACTGATGCAATGCTCGTGGATGCTCATTAAGCAGCCTGGAAAACTCCACTGGATCTTTCCTGAACTCATCCGCTTTGCGCCCGGTCTCCTCTTCAAAAATATCCAAGAAAGTGAATTTGCGCCCCGCCAGGACAGAGTATCCATTGTCCAGTTTACTGTAAATGTCCACGCAGTCTTTCTTATATCGTGCATTGACATTATCCAATAGCCAGGGATAACTCTTGTTGCGATCATCATTGATTATGCCTGCCAGGATATCGCACCTACATTCCAAAGGCAAATTAGAATTATTGGCCACGCTCGATCTGATATTAACATGATTATGCTGGCTCAACCTCTTATATACTTCACAAGAACAGAGTCCCGTAATATTTCCATCGGACAAATCCCCGTCCAGTTCAGAGAATCCGTGCTCTATCATCTTCCTCATTAAATCCTGGTCTTCAGGGCTCAGGCCCGCCAAGGTATCTTCACTCTCAAATTTCCTTTTCATGTCGTCAAGTTTCTCTATTAGCTTGCACTGACAATCTGGATCGATCTTTGTAACACTGCCAGCAGCCAAGGTAGAAAGAAAATTCCACCCCTTCCATCCGCCACGGTTATGATATGCCCCTGGGAACCGTTCTGGATGCATCTCACCATTCTCGATCCAGGACATTATCTCTTCGCAGGTGAAATCAGGCATGTTATCACTTCGGCAATATCGCGGGCAATGCCAAAACAGTTTCGATCAACACAGGCGCCGCTATCAATGCTATTACTGCAGTCGCACCCGGCACGATGACTGTTTCATCTTGAATGATACAGCCATCTTTGCTGTCAACGAAACACTTCATTGGAGTATCGCCCAATACGCCCAATATCCCACCTACTTAAGTGGAGCATCAATATTAGCGGCCTTGGTGATTAGCTTGAGCACTTCCACAGCCTTGTCCTTTGTTCCGGGCTTTGTTCCGGGCCATATATTGTTCGCAACCTCAAGCGTTATGTCCATAGTGTCGGCCATAGCCTTATCCAATATCTCGGCGGTAGACGCATTCGGATTCTCGCGCATGTTCTTCACAAGCGCAACTGCGGCAATCGGGCTTGTGACCACCACATTGGCAGCAAAATAAGCCCTGCCTATACGTCTTGAAACATCGATCCTCTTCTGGAACCAGGCATCAACCTCATTCGCCCAATCATCCAGAGGCTTCTTGATGTTGGCCATGTCCCGCTCTATCCTGTCAGCTATCTTCTCGGACACCTTGAGAATAGGATCGGCCATAAAGGACACCTCAACTAATATAAGAGGTATATACCTCCCAATAATTAAATATTGCGCTGGCGTAGCCCGAGAAACAACATGGACGGGTGAAAATCGGGAAGATGGAGCCAGACCCTCCCCCGAAAAAGCCCTCTCGCACCGCCTCTCGGACCATAACCCCACCGCCAGCAGCAGGGGAGTGATTGGCGCGAGCGTTATGCTTTCTCAGCCCATTCTATTATTTGATCTGCATATTTGAGCGCCATGTCCTCGGATTCCAAGACACAGGCACCGCTGAATTTCTTGACCGTGCTCACTCCATGACCGCATATCCTATCCCTAGCTGCTAAACACTCGGAGCAAGGACCAAATTCTTGCGGATCACAGGCAGACTTCGCTTCTATCCGTGCCTCGGTGTACCAATGACCTTTGACCAGTTCGCGTATCTTCTTCCACTTGCCATTTAATTTCTTCTTGATGCTCTCCATCATCTTCCCCTCGTCTTAAGGAATGCCTTCAGAACCCCAAGTATCGCGCAGATCACTATCACAATCCCACAACTCCCGCAGCAGATGCCCAGAGCGTACAATGTGAAGTAATATCCGTCCGTCAAATCACCTTCGCAAATGCATATTTTGCCTTGACATCCTTGACAACCAGGTCCATTAACTCAAATTTTCCTGGCGGAAGGTTGGCACCCTTAACTATTACAGCCATACCCTCATACCAACCTATGCCATCCTGCTCGTTCTTCTCTGATCGGCGTATGGTCAGGCCCCGCAGTATCATACCCTCTTTCACCTTATCTCCGTTCACCATAGATACACACGCTCCCCGGCAACTCCATCGGGCGCCAAGTCCATCCGAAGCTTTAGATCCTTAAACTCCTCAAGGATCCCTTCAAGTTCCTTAACCTTGGTCGCGTCTATCAAGAATGTCACCGCCCGAATCTTGGCCGTGCCAGGCTTAATGACGCACTCAACAGGAACCCCTACCTCGCTGAATATCTTGGCCACCGCTGCTGCTCGATCCTTATCCATTTCGAATCTCCTGCTGCACTTCGGCAACTACTTCTTTAGGGTGCATTCCCGTTTTATAGGTAGTTGAGTAGACATGCCTAAAAGCCGGAATTTCAGAAGGTGTCAAACGCTTAACCTCCTCGGGGCCATCCCAAGACCCTCTATCCCATTCGCAAACCATGCCTTCACTAGACGGCATGCATTCCACCTCAGAACGACGAATCCATTATGAACCAGAAATCTCTCAAATACTGATACTTGTTCGCGAGCGGTGCACCCCTGGCAATCACGGCCGCGTACGGCTGCATCTGAACATCGGGCAGAACTCCAGAGAACGTAGATACAACCGCTCCGTTCAGCACAAAATATACGGTGTTCCCGTTGTCCGAGAAGTACATAGTACCGCAACTCTCCCCGACCGGAGGGCTTCCCAAATCCAGGTCCAGCATGTCCACGCCACCAACCCGGACAATATAATGCAGATGATCATTGCCATACAATACCGTATCCATGTATACAAATACCCCGTTGTCTGGGAGTGCAAATGCTGCAATGCCATCCGGCCGAGTAGCATCCACCAATCCTGTCAGGTGCGCAACCCCGGTGAGCGTGTTGAAGTCCGCAACCACACGGATGGTCGGAGACTGCTGCCTGGTCGCCGGGAAGTTTCCACCCCAGTGTAGCGCCGTATAATCCCCATCCAGACCGCCAGCCGCCGCCACACACAGATTTATTCCACCACCAATATCGTTCAGAGGCAGGAAATTATCCGCTGCCAGATTCGCAGCGCCTCCTCGCCGCCCGTTCACCGCCCATTCCATCTCCATGGCCAGGCCCAGCAACGCCGGTGCCATGATCGGACCCGTCATGAAATGTTCCCTTATCACCCGCGCCGGATAAGCATCATAAAGTATCTCTGCCGGTCCACCACTACAGGGGACCCACAACTCATACCTATCCTTTGCCGGGTTATACCTATATCCAGCAGATTGAGGAACCCACAATCCTCTATTCTTATCATATATCTCTACGGTTTGAACATCAGTGTTGAATATCCTTGACCCGTTTGAGAGATATTCCACTGGGAGGCCGTCTCTCTTCGCCGTATTCATCTGTCCGAGAAATCCTCTTGGATAAACCAAGATAAACACCTCACCCACAACATGAACTACCGGCTATTTAAATATAACCACGTAACCACGGCGAATGCTGCTATTCACCTACTGAGGAATTGCTTCAAGTCTATTTAAATCTACCTATAAAACAGGAATGCACCCGTGGGAACCTTATGCTCATTGACAACCTCGAGAGCACAGGCACCACAGATCCGAACCGACAACGGCTCCCCAAAGAACGTCTTAAGTTCTTTCACTGAAACCGGCCCGAGCACACCACACAAATCACAGTTGTCTTTCTCTATCATATTGAACCCATCCTGTCAGGATCTTCTCTTGAACCCAAATTTATCGTTACGGCCATCATTCCTTGGCCTGCAAAATCGAGACTTGCCCACCCTCCGCGATAGCATCCCATAGGTCAAGACCTCATGATACCGCCTGTTGTTCACCTTGCCTGCATCCATACAAATTTTTTTCCGCTGCTCATCCACCTCGTCCTCATCGAAGAAATCACGGATTGCCGTAAGACTCTCCGCGACATTGGTAGATGGACTATCCTCCCACCACGGCATAATATTGGTGGTTGTCCCGGCAAATACAAACATCGGTGAAAACATCACTCATTATCACCCTTTCTCTGTCTTGTGAAATAGAGTGTGAAGACCATAGTGCATATGGTAACGATCTCCGCACCCGATATTGCCTTTGTGTATATGCCATATAGGAATCCAATGGCGGCAACAACCGTCAATAAGAATCGCCCGGACGACATCTTGCCTATCAGATATCCCCGCTGTTTTTCGCTTTCTGTTGCCATGACTGATTCTCCTTTCATAATCGATCTATGACTATTTAACAATAATGCCCAGCAGGACCCCAATAATCAATTCTATCTCCTCTATTTAGCGCATCTATCTTATTGATATCCCAGCTCTTGCCGTTGAAGGATAAATCCTCCTTGATTACTGTATGACCAAGACGTATATGCGCGTCAATAAGATTCTGCTCGCTCTCCTTGATAATATGACCTACCTGCTTGAACCTTATCAGTTCCTCGCAAGAACATTTTATAATCACCATATTGTTCTTGAACATCTGCCCGTCCTTCGTCAACCACAAATCATTCACGACGGAATCTATATCATCATATGCCACTCCGTCGATATGTGTTAGCAAATTCAAAGTCTTTGTCAACACTGGATACAACAGCCCTATTCTTGACAATGATGAAAAAAATGTGAGCATCTGAAGATAACAATCCCCAGTATTAAGAACAGTTGTCATCGCACCATGATCGTCGGAATGAGACCCAAGAAGAATACAGTTCACAATGACATCAGACGGCTCATTGTGTATGGCCTTTTCCTTTCCCGGAAATGCATTATCAGTCCTCAACCCCATACACCAAACGCTCACTGGCTCGTTTATTTCTGGATCCGCCCAGCGAAATAAGCACCGACAATGATCCGGCGCAGGGCATCTCTTTGGGTTATTAACTATTTTTCTCATTTTGCAGTCCATCCGCATCTCTGATCCGAACAATGTGGAACGTCGGGATCCCCACAGTAACAGACCGGCTTCGAACATATCGGGCACATCTGGTATATCCCAACAGCCTTTTCGATCTTGTCCATACCCTGGTCGAAGCACATCTTAGCCAGGCCGCTCTCCGTCAGTTTACTATCCTTCTGCATCTCCCGAAGAATAGCCTCAAACTTGACCTCGCGTTTCTCATCCAGATTTATGATTATCTTCATCCCCTTGCCACTCTCCTTGCTAATATTACTATCGCCCCACAATTGGGGCAGGTGAACTCACATCCTTTCTGTATCATTTCATAACAGCCATCCTCCTCTGTTACAGCACAGCCCGGAGTATTGCACATAACCTGGATATCCTGGAAGTCCTTTGGATCACTCAGCGCAATCGCGTTCCTGGGCACTTTGTAATTTTCAGGCATTACTTTCCATCCTCCATGTTGATCAATATCCGCATCCCGCAGTTGGGGCAGTCATACTGACTTTTATTGTAGCTCTTATGGCACTGATGCACCATCCGTTTTCCCTTGTCCTTCATGGTTTCACCAATTCCCTTTCAAGTTCACAATCTCTGCACAATTTCTTCCCCTCATCATCTATCCAATAGGAATATGTTGGCATACCACATTTATCGCAGCAAATATCCTGATGCATTACATCACTCTCCCTTGTCCTTGCCCTTCATGGTTTCACCTTCAAAATACGCATAAATACACACTCATCACCATCGCATTTCCCCCACCACATGGCTGCATGCGAACCACCTTTTAAATGACAGCGATACCCATTATATGGCTTTCCATTTTCATACTCGGTTATTTCAACGCAGAAGTTACAGTCGCTCATCCGCTTGCCCTTGCTGTCGCTCATTCTACCACCTCTACATCGCTGAGTAGTTCGCCATCGCAGATACCGCATTCGCTATGTATCACGCCGTCTATGACGTATGCCTCGTGCTCCTCTCCATTGCAGTTCATTTTTATCTTCATTGTTTTACTCTCCCTTGTCCTTGTCGCTCATTGTTCTTTCACCCGCCTCATTATTATACCTGGAACGTAGCCATCATGCTCATGCTTCTTGCACAACTGCACGAACCTCCACATTAGGGCGGCCTCGGTAGTGTCAAGATACATCGTAACCGTGAAACTATCCTCAGCACACAAGTCGAACTCGTATGCTTTCTTGTCGCTCATTTACCTTCCTCCTTATTTATGGCTGCCGGTGTGCTCCGCACAGGATTGGCGCACCCGCTCTATCTCGGCCTTCATTCTTCTAATTTCTTCAATAACATGGGGCACACAATTGCCATGTTCCGGACAGGGAATTTCCTTAAGTATCCTGTTTCTTTCATCTATTAATTTATTGTCAATATCTATCTCGTCCTTGAGACGCTGGTTCTCGTTTCGCAGGGCTTGGAGTTCTGCCAGTGCCTTGAGATACGCTGTTCGTTCCTCTGCATCGTGCTGAGTGCAGTGTTCGTGCGTGGGCTGCTGCCTATCAATCTGTTCGGCGTATGCAAGAGAATTGGGAACTATCTTCTCGGCTGCTTCCCGCATCTCTGTTTTGGTAAATCCTTTATATACAGGCTGCTCTTTCCTCGTGTCCCGCTTGATGTCGTCCAACACATCCTTACAGTCTTCTATCATCTCTGCCACAGTCTGCTCCTTCCCCTTTACCTTTCCTGTCATGCTTTCACCTCTTGAAATGCATAGATATTACAAATACCAATCCAATATATATCCAGAATCCATCACCATCTTTGTCCTCTACCGATATTATTCCTAATCCTAATGTCATTCTTACTCCTCCTTCTTGTCGCTACTGGCCTTGGCGGTATGCTCCCAAGCATCTTCTAACTGTTTCTTTAATTCATCTATGTCTTCGTCTTTATCCTTTACTTGCTGTCGCAGGGCTTGGAGTTCTGCCAGGGTTGGAACTTTCTGAACTAAACTAAGTTTAGTGATATCTTCCCTAATAAGATATTCATCCCAACCATCTATAAGTTTATATTCTTTAACGCCATCATACCGATAACGTACATGCCACATTTCACCTCCATCATCATACCAATACCCAGGTTCGGGCGTGGGCTGCTGCTCCCGTGCCATTTCCTTCTCGCACTGGTCAGAGCAGTATCGGCTATTAGGTAGTGCCATCTCATCACCACAATTCAGACACCATCGCTCCTGTGCCACTGTCGGCTGCTCCTTCTCCTTTACCTTCTTTGTCATTTCAATCACCATCCATATGATACTCTAATTTGTGTAATATTTTTTTATTTTCAGCATATAACTCACGTAATTTAGATATTTGTTGTGTGGTCCATTTCCCATGTTTTCCTGTGACTATAATTTCACCATCTAAATATCTACCACATATTATCCAACCTTTTTCGTAGACCATCTTATCTGGAAATTCTCTTGTTTCAAATTTACTTATGGCAGATAGTAAAAGTTTGTATGATGGCGCGTATAGTTCTATGTATTTATCTAATAGGAATTTATTATGAGTTCCGTATGGCATTGAAAAGAACGTTCCATCAGGAGACAAACATCCTTCTGGTGGTTCTTCTTTTGTCATTTCATCTCCTCCTCTTTCCGTTGGCCGGTATGCTGCCGCACAGGATTGGGTAGACCACCCTGCTCGGGCATTACAAAGTGAAACTTCCAGACTGGCCCCATTCCTATGTCTTTCATTCCCTGCTCTGATGGTTTGCGGTTCAAGGCTCCAACCGATGTCTCATACCACGAAACTTCTTTTACTTCCTTTATTAAACGGTCTTTGCCACATACCAGAACCGCCTTGACAGAGCCACCACGCCTCAAGACCTCGTGCGCTCTCGAAGCCCGAACATCCCAAAAAGGTTTGGCGGCCCTTATCTCATTATCTTTCAAACCATTTTTGATAAGGTCGAAGTATATGCGCCGTATCCGGAACGAGAGTCTATATACCTCAGTCTCACCAATCCCATGCGGCAGCATACCCTTGGCCTTCTCGTCCATCTATTCATCCTCCCATTTTAGGAATTTAAAGAGTTCCTTTACACAGTCCTCGCATAAAGATATTTCTATTTTAGCCACTGTGAACCGCTGCCAGTTCTCATCGTCTGCCGCTATTTTTTTTGTGCATCTATCACATCTCATCTATTCATCCTCCTTCATTACCTCTAATACCTTCTCTATTGCGAGATTGTAAGCGTTCTCTGATCTTGTTCCCTGCTCATATGGATTGAGCCGCCGAGCCTTCTCTATGCGTTCTATGATGCCCTGTGATATGGCCCTTGAGGTGTCTGCTATTATTTTGTCATCAGCCTTGGCGGTATGCTCCCAAGCATCTTCTAACTGTTTCTTTAATTCATCTATGTCTTCGTCTTTATCCTTTACTTGCTGTCGCAGGGCTTGGAGTTCT
>Ga0172365_10004459_pt1 | contig 10352 bp, 8 predicted proteins | sample LakKivSesite48cm_FD_114535 | JGI IMG/M metagenome (GOLD analysis project Ga0172365, IMG submission 114535) | Sediment microbial communities from Lake Kivu, Rwanda - Sediment site 48cm | ecosystem: Environmental > Aquatic > Freshwater > Lake > Sediment | place: Rwanda: Western Province, Lake Kivu... | reverse complement strand
GACATATCCGGCTCTGTTTGCAATGGCAAAGAAGCCGAATAAGGGATTTGGAACTGGTCAAAGGCAATTAAGTGTCCTTTTTCTGCCCAGAGCATATCCTTTGCAAGGCTGAACCAGACCTTTAAATGATATTCTGCGGTAGGCTTGAGTTCCGGGGTTTTAATGGGCAAAGTCAGTTCTTCTGATTCTTGAGGAGGGGTGCTGAGCTTGGGCAAAGAGCCTTTCTGGATAATGATTCCGCTCTCGGTCAATTCCCAATGACCCTGAACAAAAGATAAATCCGAGAAGAAGAACTTATTTTTGATGCTCAGTTTCCCTGTAAGCAAATCTATTGGCTCTACCTTGATGTTTTGATAAACCTTTTTCACCTGAGCCAAGCCGGGATGAGGGGTGCGGTCTGGATGAACTAAGCCATTGGCGCAAAAATTATCATTATTGGGCTTATCCCCATAATCTCCGCCATAGGCCCAGAACTCTTTTCCATCTTCAGATTTTTTCCTAAAAGCCTGGTCCACCCAGTCCCAGATGAATCCTCCCTGGAGATTGGGATGGGACTCAAAAATATCCCAGTATTCTTGAAAATTGCCAGTGCTATTTCCCATTGCATGGGCATATTCCACTATAATATATGGCTTGCCTTTGCCCCAGAGATTATAAAAAGGAATCAACTGATGGGGTCTTGTATACATACTGCTGAAAATATCGCTATGAAGCCCGGCATACATAAACCCGCCTTCATAAGAAATGATAAGCTCTGGATAATTAGTTTTTGCCCATTTGCGAGCAGATGCTAAATTAGGGCCCACGCCAGTTTCATTTCCCAAAGAAAAAATAATCACTGAGGGATGATTTTTATCCCGCTCTATCATCCGACTGACCCTTTCAACAAAGGCTGGTTTGAAGTCAGCGCCTACTGAGATTCTTTGAGGAATGTAAATCCCGTATCCGTGAGATTCAATGTTCGCCTCATCCATTAGATAAATTCCATAAAGGTCGCAAAGCTCATACCATTTAGGAACATTTGGATAATGAGAGGTCCTCACCGCATTGATGTTATTCTGCTTCATTATTTTTATATCCTGAATCATTCTCTCCAGGGTGACCACCTGCCCTAAATCCGGGTCTATCTCGTGCCGGTTCACGCCCTTGATATAAACCGCCTTGCCATTGACCAAAAGCTGGGCATTTTTTATCTCCACTGAACGAAAGCCCATATTCCAGGGAATCACCTCTAAAGTTTTGCCCGCCTCATCCTTTAAGCTAATTAACAATTTATAAACATTCGGCTCTTCTGCTGACCATTTTTTTGGATTCTTGACCAGTTGCTCCAAGATAAGCTCTGATTCTCCTTCACTTGGAACTTGGACTTTCCCACTGAGCTTATTTAGTATCCGATTACCAGAATCGTCTAATAGAGTTATCTCCGCAATCGCGGATTTTGGAGCGGAATTATAGTTTTTGATATTGAGCTGGATTTTTAAAAGCGCATCCTGATAGTTTTTATCCAGCTCGGTCTTAACATAAAAATCCCGAACAAAAACCGAATCCCGGGATATTAGTTTCACCTCCCTAAAAATCCCGCTCATCCTCCAGAAATCCTGGTCCTCTAAATAACTGCCATCTGAAAACCGATAAACCTCTACCGAAAGAACATTTTCTCCGGGATGAAGATAGTTAGTAATGTTAAATTCCGCAGGCAGTCTGCTATCCTCAGAATATCCCACCAGCTCGCCATTCACCCAGACATAAAAAGCAGAGTTCACTCCATCAAACACCAGAAAAACCTGCCTCCCTCTCCAGTCCTTAGGAATAGTAAAATCCCTCCGATAAGAGCCAACTGGATTCCGATTCAAATAGCTGGTCCAGGATTTTTTTGGAGTCTTCATCACCTCTGGAGCAGATTTTTTGAATGGATAGCGAACATTGGTGTAAATCGGAACATCATACCCGAGCATCTGCCAGTTAGAGGGAACCGTTATCTCATCCCAATTGCTCACATCATAGATAAGCTGATAAAAATCCTTTGGTCTCTCCTCCGGGGTCCTTACCCAGTGGAATTTCCATTTGCCATTCAGAGAAATCACAAACTGGGAATCATAAGGAGAGTTTTCTATCTTAGATTTCAGCGCACTCTCAAAAGTGGGATAAGGAGTTAAACTACTATGCGCAGGCTCTCGGTTAATGGAGTTGACATAAGGATTCTCCCATTCTGGGGCTTGTTTATTCCCATTTAGATTCAGTGAAAATAAAAGCCCGACCAATCCGAACAATCCCAAGATAAAACCCTTCTTCATCTCTCCTCCTTGTTTTTAAATTTTGTATGCCCTTGCCAGCAAGGAAATCGGGTGCATAAATTTATGCTCCTTTAGCGCGGAAGATAAATAAGACCGACAAGCCGGGCATTGGGTTATCACGATTTCGGCTTTGGTTTTCAATATATCTTGTATTTTATGGCTTCTGATATTTCTGGAAAGGTCTCGGAATTTATAGAAAAAAAATCCACCAGCGCCACAGCAGTTCTCTGGAGATGCCATCTCAATCAGGTTCGCTTTCGGAATCCGAGAAAGCAAGGCTCTGGGCGCATCCCTCAAGCCCGGGCTCCATCCCCGATGACAGGGAATATGGTAAGTGTAATTAACTGGAAGTTCAGACGGATTGTTCAATAGTCGCTTTTGATTTAAATAATCAGTCACCTCAAAGACTCTGCCAGAAATCAGCTCTGCGCTTGGCTTTAAAGGATGATTCTCCGGGAGAATTTTTGAGAGCTTGGTCTTTAAGACCATTCCGCAGGAACTGCAATCAGTAACCAGCGCATCCGCGCTTATCTGGGAAAGCGCTTGAACATTTTTTTGAACCAATTCTCTGGCAAGCTCCAAATCGCCATCTGCCAGTGCAGGAAGACCACAGCAAACCATCCCCTCTGGAATCAAAACCTCTATGCGGTTCTTGGTCAAAACTGAAACTACATCCTCTGCGGTCTCTGGATAAAAAGCATTGGTCGCACAGCCCACAAAATAAATCACCCGTGCCCTTTTTTCCTTCTCTGCTGGAATTATTCCCGCTCTGGTAGAGGAAAAAGGCTTATTTGCTGGCTTGGGAAAATCAGCTGGCATTAAACCAATTTGAGAAGCCAGCGCGCCTATTTTCCCTAATAATTCTCCGAGCCCACGCTTTTCCATAAATCTCCTCTTGAACTTTTCAAGCGCGGTTTTTGGCTCATCTTTTCTAATCTGAAAACGCGCAGAGATAATCACCTCTTCTATTGGAATTTTTGCGGGACAAGCAGAAGCGCAGGTGGTGCATAAAAGGCATCTATCCAAGACCTCATAAAATCTTTGGGAGAGCGGTAATTTTTTTTCTAATAATCCAGCCTGAATCAGCGCGAGCCGAGCATTGGCATTATGGGTCTCAAGCAAATCCTCCTTGAACACCGGGCAGGTCGCCTGACAGAACTTACAGCTGGAACATTTTTCTATGCTTTGTTGGTATGAGCTTAACTCAAACATTTATTCTTCCCAGCGCCAGATTTTCCCGGGATTCATTATCCCTTTTGGGTCAAACACCTTTTTTATCTGCTTGAACAATTCCACCTGTCTTTCTCCCAATTCCCAGGTCAAAAAATTCGCCTTATGCAGTCCAATCCCGTGCTCCCCAGAAATGGTGCCACCCAAGCCAAGACCCGCCTTGATTATCTCCTCCACTGCTCTATCCGCCTTTTTCACAAGCTCCGGGCTAACCTGGGACATTAAAATTACTGGATGGATATTTCCATCTCCACCATGTCCACTCATCCCAATAGTGATTCCTAAATTTTTGGAAATCTCCTCTACCGCTTTAAACATCTCTGGAATTTTGTCCCTGGGAACCGTGACATCCTCGTTTATCATTCTTTTAAAAATTGCGCCTAATATCGGATTAAGATTAGTCCTTGCCTGCCAGTAGCTCTCTGCCTCTTTCTGGTCCGGGACCATCCTCAGCTCCAGAGCAGAGCTCTCCTCGCAAACCGCTTTTAAATTATCCGCGTTCTCTTCCACCGCCTTCTCTCCGCCGTCCAGCTCAAATAATAAATAAGCCTCCCCGGTCAAAGGAATTTTATTTGCTAAACAAGAATTCATTAAGCCGATTGCGCCTTTGTGAAGGAACTCTAACTTGGCAGGAATTATGCCTCTGGCAATCAGCTCAGAAATAAGCTTTGCGCCAAAATCCACGCTCTCGCAAATAATCAGTCCGGTTATGCGAGCTTTGGGCAATGGCAAAAGCCGAAGATTGATTTTAGTAATCACGCCCAGAGTGCCTTCTGAGCCGGTAAATAAATGGGTTAAATCATATCCCACTGACTGCTTAACGCAGATTCCCCCAGCCCGGATTACCTCCCCGTCTGACAGAACCACTTCCAAGCCCAAAACATAATTGCTGGTCGTGCCGTATTTCACTCCTCTGGGTCCGCCTGCCCGGGTCGCAACATTGGCTCCTAAGGTGCAGACCTCAAGGCTTTGCGGGTCCGGCGGATAAAATAGCCCTTGCTTCTCAACCGCTTGATGAAACCGAGCCAGCGCCACCCCGGCTTCAACCCTTGCGGTCAGATTAGAGCAATTTATCTCCAGAATTTTGTTCATCCTCTTCATATCCAGCACTATTCCACCCTTAATCGGCACACATCCTCCAGCTAAACCACTGCCCGCTCCTCTGGGAGTGATGGGAATGGTTTGGTGATAAGCATAATTCAGCACCTTTGAGACATCTTCAGTAGTTTCTGGTAGCACCACCGCATCTGGATTATGCTCCACAAAATACCGAATCGCATCGCTGGAATAAGCATAAAGGTCCACCGGGTCGGTTTTGACCTTTCCTTCGCCGACCAGCGCGTTTAAGTCTTTGCCTAAGCTATCCATTTTTAGAAAGGTTTTTATATTGTATCAAAAAATTATTCTTGCTCAAAATTCGCCAAAGCCAGCAAAATATAATTTTTAAAAACTACTTGACAAAAGCAACTATTTGGCTAAACTACCAAATAGCGAGATGAAAAGGAAAAAAAGAGGGTCAAAAAAGCGAGAGAGTTATTATCTGGATAAAGCCCGGGTTATTCAGGCAATGGCTCATCCCAGTCGGCTTTTGATGATAGATGCTTTGGCATATGGGGAGAGGTGTGTATGTGAGCTTCAGGAGCTGGTCGGCTCGGACATCACCACGGTTTCCAAGCATCTAAAGCTGATGAAGGACGCAGGCTTGGTGGAGGACAGGAAAGAGGGACTAAAAGTTTATTACCGGCTAAGAATGCCTTGTATTTTTAGATGTTTTGATTGTTTTGATGTATTTTGGGGCAAAAAGGGAAGAATGGAGCCTAAGCCCGGGGTTTTGGCTTGTAAAACTGTTGGTAAATGAATTTTATAAAATCGGATTATTTGGTAACATTGCCAAATAATAGATTTTGAGAGGTGGGGGAGATGGATTGGAAAAAGGAAATAAAACTTTTGATTTATATGCTCGGGATATTTTTCTTTTTATTTTATCTACCCATCGGCAATGCTCGGTTTGATGATGCGGTGATGAGCGCGCTAAAGCTGGTCAGATGGTATGCTCGGGAACATATCATCCTTTGTCTGATTCCCGCGTTTTTCATCGCAGGCGCAATCTCGGTATTTATAAATGACCAATCAGTAATTAAATATCTGGGACCAAGCGCTAATAAAATTTTAGCTTATGGCGTGGCGAGTGTCTCTGGCACGATTTTAGCGGTCTGTTCCTGCACGGTGCTTCCTTTATTTGCCGGGATATATCAGATGGGCGCGGGCTTGGGACCAGCGAGCGCGTTTCTTTATTCGGGTCCCGCGATAAATGTTTTAGCGATAATTCTTACCGCTCGGATTCTTGGCTTAGAAATCGGCGTTGCTCGGGCATTAGGCGCAATTATCTTTAGCATCATCATTGGCTTATTGATGGCGCTTTTTTTCCATAAAGAGGAAAAGGCAAAGAAGGATGCGCAATTATCTGGGTTAGCTGAGCCAGAGGTGAAAAGAGCGCTCTGGAAAAATGTTTTATATTTTGGGTCAATGCTCGGGATTTTAGTTTTTGCCAATTGGGGAAAGCCGTTAGCAGAGGCTGGGTTCTGGTATCAGGTTTATTCGGTGAAATGGCTCTTGACCGGGATTTGCGCGCTGGGATTGGGAGTGATGCTGGTTCTATGGTTCGGGCTTAGATGGTGGAAGTTTTTGGTGGTGGCTTTTTCAGTTTTGATTTTGGCAGTGACATTTCCGCACTATCATCTTTTGGTTTTTGGAGTTGGGCTGGTGATTTTTTCTATTTTTATCAGTCAGGGTAAAGGCGAGCTCGGGCAATGGTTTATCTCCAGTTATGGTTTTGCCAAGCAGATTTTGCCATTGTTATTAGCCGGAGTATTGGTTGCGGGATTTTTATTGGGCGAGCCTAATAGCCAAGGGGTGATACCTTCTCAGTGGGTAGCTAAATTAGTGGGTGGCAATTCTTTGCCTGCTAATTTTTTCGCTTCCATAGTTGGAGCGTTTATGTATTTTGCGACCTTGACCGAGGTGCCGATTCTTCAGGGGCTGATTGGAAGCGGAATGGGCAAAGGTCCTGCGCTGGCATTATTGCTTGCAGGACCTGCGGTCTCTTTACCCAATATGCTGGTTTTACGAGGGATAATGGGAGCTAAGAAAACCTTGGTTTATATTGTCTTAGTGGTGGTTATGGCGAGCATAACTGGAATAATTTTCGGAGCTTTTTGAAGGGAGGAGAAACAATGTTAAGAGCAATCAAAAGCGCTATTTCTTTGGAGCCTGAGGAGGTTATAGAGCTTGAGAGAATTATCATTGATAAGGACAAAGCGCAGGCTTTTGAGTTTCTAAAAAAGAAAATTTATCTTAGGGTTCAGCAATCTCAAATGGGGGATTGTTGTCGGAGCTCAGAAGGATGTGGGTGTTGCTGAATTCCGAGCATTCAGAAGAGAGAAGATTTTTAAAAGGAGGAAAAAAGATGAAGATTCAAGTGGTGGGACCGGGATGCCCGAGGTGTCAACAGACCGAGCAGAATGTTTTTAACGCCTGCGCGGAGCTGGATTTGCCTGCGGATATTTCCCATATTTTTGATGTCAAGGAGTTTCCCAAGTTGGGGGTGATGATGACTCCCGCGGTAATCGTGGATGGGAAAATTGTGGTTCAGGGGAAGCTCCCTACAGTTGAGGAGCTAAAGAAAATTCTCTCAAGCTTGAAAAAATGAGCCCAATCCGGCAGATGCTTTTAAGCAGAATAAGGAGAAAGAGAAGTAGATGGCGGAGAGGTTTCAGAAAAGTTTAGGAAAGCCCGAGCGGGTTTCTGGTATGCTCAAGGGCTTAAAAAGCCATCATAATATGTTCTGGGATAGCGTGGAGAGGCATCATTTGGAGCCGTTGCTAACTCGGACATATTCCATAAAAGAAAAGAGAAAATTGATTGCGCGCTGGCTCGGAAAAAATGAGGTGAAGCGGATTTTGATAAAGCAATTGGATTGTTATTCGGACCCGCTTTTGATTGAGCTTAAAAGAGCTGGCTTTGAGATAAAAATTCTGGATGAAGAGGAAGAGCTTAGTGCAGAGATTATTTTTTCTGCGACGCATCTGGGCTTGATTGCGCTTACTGATAGATTGAGCGCATTTATTTTTGGATGGATAAGGAAGGATTTTCGCCTGCCGAGATTTTTTAAAAATTTAAGAGACCATTATTTTGCGATGAGGGTATTTTTGGGGAAAGAATAAAAGTGCGGTTTTAATAGATTTTAAACTAAAGCGTTTTCTTCTTTTTATTCTGGCTTGCAACCGAGCCAATTCAAAAGCAAAATAAAAACGGATGAGCCAGGAGCAAAAGTTTGATGTGATTGTAGTAGGCGCAGGACACGCTGGGATAGAAGCAAGTCTTGCCAGCGCCAGGATGGGCTTTCAGACCCTGGTTATCACCATCAATCCGGATATGATTGGCGCAATGAGCTGTAATCCTGCAATCGGCGGACTTGCCAAGGGACAATTGGTCAAAGAGATTGACGCCTTAGGCGGAGAGATGGCAAGGGCAATAGATGCGACTGGAATTCAATTCCGAACTTTAAACACCAAAAAAGGTCCAGCAGTGCGCTCCAGCAGGGCGCAGGCAGATATGTATCAGTATCGGATGTATATGCGGAAGGTCTTGGAGAGGGAGCCAAATCTCACGGTTCGGCAGGGGATGGTGGAGGCGGTTTTAACCGAAGGCGCAAAGGTAAAAGGGGTCCGGCTCAAGACTGGTGAGGAGTTTTATTCTGCCTGCGTGATATTGACCACTGGCACTTTTCTTCGGGGATTGATTCATATTGGTCTGGTGAATTTTCCAGCAGGAAGGGCTGGGGAGCCTCCGAGTGAGGGCTTGAGCGCAAGTCTCGGGGGGTTGGGGCTTGAGTTAGGCAGGCTCAAGACCGGCACCACGCCCAGATTGGACGGAAAGACCATCAATTATGAAATCCTAGAGGTTCAATACGGAGATGCTCCAATAAGACCTTTCAGCTTTGACACAGAGAAGATAGATAGGGCGCAACTGCCCTGTTATATCACCTATACCAATGAGCAGACTCACGAGATAATCAGAAGCGGTTTGGACCGGTCTCCACTTTTTTGCGGGGTGATTAAAGGGATAGGCCCCCGGTATTGTCCGAGCATAGAGGATAAGGTGGTAAAATTTTCAGATAAGCCCAGACATCATATCTTTCTTGAGCCAGAGGGATTAGACACGGTTGAGATTTATCCTAATGGCATTCCCACCAGCCTGCCGATGGATATTCAGGAGAAGATGGTTAAAAGCATCCGCGGTTTAGAGAACGCAAGGATAATCCGTCCCGGCTATGCGATTGAATATGATTTTGTTAATCCGGTTCAGCTAAAAGCCAGTTTAGAGACCAAAGCGTTGGAGGGGCTATTTCATGCGGGTCAAATCAATGGCACCTCTGGGTATGAGGAGGCAGGCGCTCAGGGGTTGATTGCGGGAATCAATGCGGGATTAAAGCTCAGAGGAGAAGAGCCTTTGATTTTAGATAGGAGTCAGGCTTATATCGGGGTGTTGATTGATGATTTAATCACCAAAGGCACGAACGAGCCTTATCGGATGTTCACCAGTAGGGCGGAATATAGATTGATTTTAAGAGAGGACAATGCGGATTTGAGGTTAAGGGAGATAGGATACAAGGTGGGGCTGGTGAAGCGAGACACTTATGAGCGGTTTATGAAAAAGAAGGAGCTGATAGAAAAAGGCATAGCTCAGCTGGAGCAGACCATAATTTATCCTGATTTAGAGACCAATCAGGTCTTGATTGAGCTTGGGAGCTCCGCTATCTCTGAGCCATATAGTCTGAAGCAATTATTAAAAAGACCAGAAGTCAACTGGGAGATTTTAAAGAGACTGAATTCAGATTTGGAAGGACTGGTAGATGAGGCGAGAGAAGAGATAGAGATTATGGTCAAGTATCAGGGATATATAGAGCGGGAGATGAGGGAGATAGAGCGGTTCAGAAAGATAGAAAAGGAGCGGATTCCAGAAGAGATGGATTATGATAAAATTCCCGGTCTTTCCAATGAGGTTCGGGAAAAACTGAAAAAGGTCAAACCGGTATCCATCGGACAGGCGAGTCGGATTTCTGGCATCACGCCTGCCTCTATCTCCATTCTTCAGATTTATTTAAAGAAAATTAAAGAAGAGCGGGCAAAGAATGCAGCCTGAGTTAAAGGAATTATTGGTTAGCCACGCAAAGAATTTAGAAGTTCAACTTGGGAAGAAGGAATTAGAGCAATTAGAGAAATATCTGGAGATGATTCAGGAATATAATCAAAGGTTGAATCTGACCAGCATCACGGATGAGGAAGGGATCGTGGTCAAGCATTTTCTGGATTCTTTGGCTGGGCATCAATTTTTAAAATCAGGATGGTTTGTTGCGGATCTGGGAAGCGGGATGGGCTGTCCGGGCATTCCGCTGAAAATTGCCAGGCCCAGCTTAAGGCTGATTTTAATTGAGTCCAATCATAAGAAAAACGCTTTTATCAACCAGGTAATCAGAGCGCTGGGCTTAGAAAACGCCCGGGCAATTGCTCATAACGCAGAGGATAAAAATTTTCAGTTAGGCTTAGCCCGGCAATTGGACGCAATTTTAGTCCGTGCCTTTGGCGCCTTATATAAGACCACAAAAATCGCAAGCCCTTATCTCAAGCCCAATGGGAGATTGATTGCTTATAAAGGACCAGAGGGAGAAAACGAGCTAAAGGAATATCAAGAAGATATTTATAAGCATCGGTTTCAGTTAGAGGAAAAATTTAGCTTTTCACTTGCTTTAGAGATAGGGGAGCGGGT
>Ga0172365_10004458_pt1 | contig 10359 bp, 8 predicted proteins | sample LakKivSesite48cm_FD_114535 | JGI IMG/M metagenome (GOLD analysis project Ga0172365, IMG submission 114535) | Sediment microbial communities from Lake Kivu, Rwanda - Sediment site 48cm | ecosystem: Environmental > Aquatic > Freshwater > Lake > Sediment | place: Rwanda: Western Province, Lake Kivu... | reverse complement strand
CGGAATGGAATACTATCCTCTCGCCGTCGGGGGAGAAGAACGGCCATCCGTCGTCATACTCGTTGTCGGTGAGCTGCCTGGGGTCTGTGCCGTCGGCGTTCATCACGAATATTTCGTCGTCGCCGTCTATATCCGAAACGAACAGGATCCGGGTCCCGTCGGGCGACCAGGAGGGATCGCCATAGTAGGCCTGGCTGTCCGTGAGACACGTCCTCCCCGAGCCATCCCAGTTCATTACGTAGAGGTCTGAATTGCCGCGCTGGCCCAAACTCTGAAAGACCAGCTTGCTCCCGTCGGGCGACCACCTCCCCGTGAAATCGAATGCCTCAGGCGGGGAAAGGTTGACCTGGTTCTCTCCCTCCTCGTCCATGGTGACCAGGCCGGCGGATGTGGAGGCGGGTGGTACGGAGGTGAAAACGATGGCCGGCTTGGGACGGAAAAGCAGCCTCTGCCCTGCAAGGAGGTCGGGTATGCGGTCCTTGACCTGATTGATGGGGATAGCGAACCCCAGGTTCTCGATTAGGATGCCCGCCAGCTTCAAGGTGTTGATTCCCACCACCTCGCCCTGGCGGGTGACCAGGGGCCCGCCGCTGTTGCCCGGGTTGATGGCGGCGTCGGTCTGCACGTAGCGGACCCCCTTCCGGGGACCCGAGGTGAAGAGCTGACGCCCGGTGGCCGAGACTATCCCCCGGGTTATGCTCACCTCGCCCGCCAGGGGGAAGCCCAGGGCCACCACTTCCTGACCCTGCTTGAGCTGGCTGGAGTCGCCTAACGCCACGGGCTGGACTTCTCGAGCGGAGATGCAGATAAGGGCCACATCCGTTATCTCGTCCACTCCCAGTACCAGGCCGACAGTCTTTCGGCCGTCGTACAGCTCTATCAGCGGGGCCGGGTCGTTCCCTACCACGTGATGGTTGGTGAGAAGGAGCCCTTCACTATCGAAGATGATGCCGGTGCCTATCCCCTCGGTGCTGATCACCCTCACCACCCCCTTCTTCACCTGGGCCACGATCTCCTCGAATGTCGGGGGGACAGGGGTTGGGGTTGGGGTCAAGGTGGCAGTCGGCGTGGGAGTCGGTATTGGCATGGGTGTGGCCGTAGCAGTTGGCGTAGGAGTGGCGGTCGGTGTGGGCACAGGTGTGGACGTAGGCGTCGGGCTCGCCGTTGGCGTGGGCACAGGCGTGAGCGTAGGCGTAGGTGTAGGGATGGCTTCAGGGCCAGCACACCCGACCCCAATTGCGATTACTAGAGCGCCTATGACGAGAACGGATAATCTCCTCATGCCCCTCTCCCGTCATTTCCTTCTGTCCCTGGCTGGGTCTGCACCTCGACCTTGGGGAAACGTAGTCTACTCAGGGCCTCAGCGCCTGTCAAACGTGGTCCCTGGCAACACCAGGCCACGATCCCCAGGCACAGGAGACGCTTCTGGGCTGGAACCCCGGGATCGCTCAAAACGTCCCGCGACATCCTGCTTGTAAGATAGCGCCCTCCTGGCGCTGTGCTGGTATAGCTAGCGGCGCATACGTTTTCTGTCCAGTTAGGGGCTGGTGAAAAAGCCTTCGGCACATATAAAGAGGGTGCTCTCGGTAACATTCAGCCTTGCTATGGGCCTCGGCCATGTGGGTTCCCGGCACACATCTTTGGCCGGGATCCCCTGACCAGCTCAGCGGAGCTGCCCTGGGGATAGGGTCGGATACTGGCAATGTACACAGGCCTGCTTGTGGTGTCAACGCCCTTGTGGCCGATATCGATACGATTGTTGTCATCTGGCAGGAAATATGTGCTGATGTATTCCGTCCCATCCCCAACCGGTCAAGAGAGCGCTCGGCTCAGGGCCCGACTCCCCTTCAACGGCTCAGCCTTTGCGCAGACGCGGGATACGTGGGGCGTTGACGCTGCAAGCAACCCACTATACTCTCCCGAGGGTGAACGTTCCTATCCTACCGGCGAATTGACGCTGCTGAGGGACCCTCAGTATGCAGGGTGAGATGGTCTCAAACCACCCGGGCGCTCTCAGCCGAACAGAAGCTGGAAGTCTGCCAGCGCATGGGCAGGCCGGCCCTCGCTCGACGGCGATGCGCCGGGGGTGAACAAGTTGACGCTTTGTGGGGGACTCCCCATTGCTCGGGCACGTATACCTTTGCGCATATACCGCGCCCTTTTCTTCAATCCAGACCTTGAGCTTGAAGCCAGACTACTTTTCTGGTGTCAGGTCATCAGAGCTGCTATCGGTCTGCAGCACGCCGTACTTGGTAGCCACGTATACCGCTTCAGTCCGTGTCTTCACACCCAGCTTCTCCAGTATGTGGGCGACATGAGCCTCGGCGGTCCTTCTGCTGACCCTGAGCGTTTCGGCGATATCCGCATTCCGCAGACCTTGCGAGATCAGGTCAAGCACTTGCAGTTCTCTGACCGTGAGGCGACGAACACCCCTCTCCTCATCCGAACCAGTGTTGTCGGAAACAAGAAACAGGTCGATGGCTTTCTTGGTTATCTCCGGCTGCAAGAACACCTTCCCTTGGTATACCATGTGGATTGCCCGAATCAACTCCTCCCTGGAACAATCTTTAAGTAAGTAGCCCTTAACTCCTACATGGATCATGGCAAGTACGTATTGCTCATAATCGTATGCTGACAGGAGGATGATACCAGTCTGAGGAAGCGACTTCCTCAGGATGCGTGCCACTTCAATGCCGCTGCCCACCTTCAGCCGGATGTCGAGGAGGACGATGGCTGGCCGCAACGCCTGCGCCAGCTCAATCGCCTCGTCCTGGTCCCTGGCTTCGCCCACCACTTCCAGTTGAGGCTCATCCTGCGGTAGCCGGCGTGTGCCCTCCCGCACCAGGTCGTGGTCCTCCACGAGCAGAACGCGGACGCGGCTGCATTGTTCAGTCACGGTGCTCTCCTCCGCGGTCGGACATGGGAAGTGGAACTGGAACCCGCACTGTGATTCTTGTCCCCTCCCCCGGCTCAGAGTCTATCTGGAATTCCCCGCCAATGTCTTGCAGCCTCTGTTGAATCCCAAGAAGCCCGATGTGATCGACATTTCGACCATGGTGGAACTGGCCGGGGTCGAACCCTTTCCCGTTATCCTCTACAACCAGCTCCAACCTCCTGTGCTCCATGCTCAAACCTACGAAAACGGCTGTCCCCTCCGAGTGTCTCACCGCATTGCTGAGCGCTGACTGTGTGATTCTGAACAGGTTCGCTTCTACGGTTGGCTCTAGACGCCGCTGTTCGTCCACATTCAGGTTCCTGAACCTTACATCCATACCGCTTTCCTGAGCTGTTCGACTGCAGAGCCAGCGAAGCGCCGCAATCAGTCCCAGGTCGTCAAGAACAGCAGGTCGCAGTCCCGAGATAACTCGCCTCAATTCAGCCACAATGGATTTCGCCTCTTCCACTTCGGAACGGGCTCCAATCTGCTCAAGTTTTCGGATCAGCCGAACGAGGTTCTGTAGAGCCCCGTCGTGAACATCCGTTGATATGCGGACTCTCTCCTCTTCCTGGGCCAGAAGCAGCCTCCGGCTGAATCGCTCCAGCTCCGCTTTTCGCTCCTGTAGCTCAGCCCTCGTTCGCTCCAGTTCATCCGCCTTCTGTCTAAGCTCCTCGGCAAGAAGGCACTTCTGAAAGGAGAGCGCGGCCGCTGCACCGACGGGCCGAATGCAATTTAGCTGGTCCGCTGTGAAGCTAGCTCCCCCTCGCCTGGGGCCTATCACCAGTTGTCCTACGTAACGCTGGTCGGCCCATAAAGGTGCGAGAACGACAGGGTCGCCACCGAGGAACACACGTGTTACTTCACGGGAAGCGTTATGGCTACCCCCTTTGAGATAGGCCTGTGCCACTCTAGCTATACTGTTGGCCTGGCTGCCGCTATGAGCCACCAGACGCAAATCATTGGGTGAGGCCCCGGCAAATATCAAAGCCGACTCAAGGCGCAGCGAGGACTCCAGCTCTCGGGCCAGATAGCTGGCTACCTCAGGCAGGGTGTTGACGGCGGCAAGTTCCCTGCTTATCGATGCGAGGCGCTCGGGGAGATCCGGATATGCTCCGAAAAGGGCCTTTTGTATGACCCATTCTGACAAATACCTGAGCATCGGGAAAGCGACCACGCTGACGCCCACAAATAGCAGGACCACCAGCATCTGCTGGTGAGCCGTGCCAAATAGAGGGTCATCGCCGCGAATAACACCTAGGATGCTCAGGGAAACGCCGATCCCTATGGCCAGCGCTATTGCGCTAAGCGTATGCACCAAGCCAATGCGGCCGAGACGCTGGACCCCCAGCATCTGGTGTCGCAATACAGCGTATGCCAGAAACACCGGTACGAGGCTGGTCGCCAGGACGGTCATTTCCGGTGGTATGTAGTAACGTGACGTAAACAAATAGGGCAACAGGCTCAGGAACAACAGGGGCGCTAGCCCGATACAGCTTCCAATAAAGAAGGCGCGAATCCCCAGCCTCAGATCGGTGGATAGGGCCCTCCTTTCCGTCTGGAGTAACACGAATAGCGCACTTGCATGGCCTGTGGCCAGCCAGGCAAACAGCGACGACTTGGCGGCATGGTATGCGCCGGGAACTGTCGTAAACGAAACAGCATGCAAGATGCACAGGACCCCGAAGAACAACAGCGGAATTACCCGGAGGGTCTCGGGGTATTTCCAACCGCTTCGCACGCTACTGGATAGGGACAAGGCAAGAAAGAGGAAAGCGGTGGGGCCTAAGGCCAGTGACAGGAACTCTACGACCAAAGCCCAGGTGCGCGTCATGATGGTTGCCGGAGCCACGGTGAGGGCGAAAGCAGCTGCCAACACTGTCAAGAGGAACCAGAATGAGGTGTTCCTCTCGGTCGAGCGTGCAAACACGACTATTCCACTCAGGAAGAACACGAATCCCATTACCCAGAAGCTCAGCTTCCACCCACCGTGCACCAGGTTGTATGTGAAACCGCCCTCGCTAAAGCCGACTTGGAGAGGTTCCTGGGAGCCTTGTCTCAGGAATGTGAACGTCTTACCTTTGTCAACCTCTGCCAAGGGCACGATCTCCGCCACACTCCGACCATCAACTTTGAGGAGGCTGTCCCCCCGCCTGATGCCAGCATCCCACGCTGCGCTGCCCGGCGTCACCCAGGTAATGGAGGCCATGTCTTCTTGGACCGGATCCACTCTGATTCCGAAGCGGGTTGGACCTTCCAGCGAAAAGACCGTCGAAACCAAGGCAAGCAGATATAGGGCAGAAACCAGAACTGCCAGCGACATGCTTGGCCAGTTCAAACTTGCTTGTATGGACAGGCGCCTATTCCACATCTCTCCACCTTGTGATTATGCCGGTCCTCACGCAACAGGTGCCACAGTCCATCGGGCACTTCCCGCTCCCTCGAGAGGCATGCCAGTACGCTTGCTGCCTTAAGTTGGTACATCTTGGCGAGTACCCAGGTGAAGTGCAGGGCACCCGATGCTAACAGCACTTGATACAGCTCACCTTCTTCTCTCATACCGAGTATAGAATCTCTGTCCATGAACCTGCGCACCAGAGGATGATCCCGGTAGCAGGAGTCGGATAGCAGGGAGCTAATCGGGACCGTCATTTTCCTCCGCCGCAAGTCAGACTTCTGCTGAAGTGACGGCGAGAGACCGTGGAGATCGTTGCCCAGCTGAGCCGACACAGAGAAGTGCCACCCGAAATCGCCGAAGTGGAGAGCTATGTCCCGATCTCCGCAACCTACCAACGCTCCGCTGTAACAGGCAAACCACCCGAGGGGTCCGGCTTTCAGTTGGGTCATTCTGAGAGATTGACCAACGTTGATGTCGTGGAGACCCTCCAGCCAGAGGTCCATGTGTTGCCCCGTGTACGCCTGTAACATTGTGTCGTCGAGCGCTTCTAGCAGAGCAGCGACTGGAGCACTACGCGAAACGGAGGGATCCGCTTCTGAGATCAGCTTGCGTCCCAGATGAAGTAGCCCCGTGGCCCCGTTGGTTTGGATAGCTCGCTTCTTCAGGTCCACGCGGGGACCACTGTCGTCGTCCTCCAGGTCATCCAGCACATTCCCCGCCGCCACGAGCATCTCTACGGCGGCTGCGACGGGAGTTGCCACTTCCCACTGGCCGCTCGTCGCCTCACAGCAGAATAGGACAAGCCGATACCAGGGTGTATCTACCGTGTCACCAAGTATATGGCCTCGTCTGCTGAGGATCCCCCGTAGAGTCGAGCGGTAACTCGATTCGGAGACGAAGCGGTGCATCGCAGACGTAACCTGGGAGCGAACCGCCTCTCTCTGTGTCGAGTCCCGCTCCGTGTCGCTCACACCAGAACCCTTTCCCAGTACTCGGTCCAGTTCAGCTGCGGGATCGAGAACACGCCAGAATATTCCGGATCCCGCTTTTCACATCCTGGAACCTCCTCCCGACAAAGGACCCGTATGCCGCGACGACCCCCCTGAGCCTGAGAATCTCCACACCGCTACTCTGCTCACAGGCCCCACGTAATGTGCGTCTGTGCACACCCTGCCCGGTTTCGCTGGAGGGGGATGCCCAGAGGACGGCCTGGCGAGAATATGCCTTGCGCTGGTATCCCTTGAATCCCAAGCTCATGCCAGGCGTTTGGATCCATGCCCCTGACCGGCTAGTCAGCCTCAGGGCTGCACCCTCCGTTCAAACCGGAGACCAGGCTCTCACTGACCACTGCGATGCAACAGGGAAAAGGCCTGACGTACGTCAGACCCACGCGAGGGGAGTCGCATCGTCTTCTTGCATCTTCTCTCCGCCCTTCTCGACCCTCCTGGCAAAGGCACGAAGCGCCTCCTCCTCTTCCCTGTCAAATCGTCCCGCTGCCAGCAACTCATCTATTGCTTCAGGGTGCTGTCGCAGCTCATCGCTGGCTCGTCTCAAGGCTCCTACGTTCATCACTGCCTCCTCCATGTCATCGGATGGATTAATCCCTCCCGCCATCACCCCTTCGAGCCATATTCTCCGCGTACTTCCGAGTTTTTTCAAGTGGGGGCTCTAGGTGGGATACGTACGTAATATTGCTTACTCACACCTATGCACCAGTTGAGCGCAGACATCTACTCCGGGACTCGGCCATCCGCCGCAATCGCCTACGTGGCCCCTTATTGAACAGCTCTTTTCATCGTACAGCATTCCGGCCGAAAGCGATGGGACCCGGGCCGTATTGTGGTTTCCCTTGAAAATGCACCCCCTCTACTCGATCGAGCAGGCATGACGAACGCGGACATCATGTCTATGGGCAATGCCCGACGACCTACACAAGAAGTGCAGCGATGCGCGCACATTTCCGCCCATGATGAGTCAATCACCTACGTGAAACTACGTGCAATACGGCAAGTGTCTCCACCTTCGAGGAAGGGGTGTTCACCTTCTTCTGAGTCGCCTTTCATACCTGTAACCTGTGAGCCACAAATCTAGTGAGGAGGAGGGCAAAAAAGCTGCAGAGGCCGGCCAAGAGGGCGTTTTGGGAACGCCCTGACTCTCAACCCCCACAGATCCTGAAGTAAAGAAGGAGGTGAAACGAAATGTCGAAAATGCTGAAGAGGCTGCACGAGGGAGAGCGAGGGATAACCGGGCTGGAGACGGCCATTATCCTGATCGCTTTCGTGGTTGTGGCCGCGGTGTTCGCCTACACGGTGCTCTCTGCGGGCATCTTTGCCACGCAGAAGAGCCAGGAGACGATCTACTCCGGCCTGGAGCAGACCGCCAGTGCGATGGAGATCAAGGGCGGCGTAGTGCTCCACAACCGCGTTTCGGGCGAGCAGGTGGGCACAGGCAATGGTACCACGACAGACTTCTACACCTACTATGCGCCGGTGCTGGCTGATTCTCAAACGGTGTACGTGGCTGGAGTGGCGAAGGTCGAAGACACGGACTACACCTTTACCGATGCCAGCGGCCTGATCTCGTTCTCGACCGCTCCAACCGCAGGGCAGGCGGTCACGGTGGACTACCGCGCTGACGCCTCCAAGGTAGCGGAGGTCTCGTTCGTGGTCACCAACTCGGCGGCTGGTGGCGCCATCGACCTCACGGTGCCCACCAGGAAAGCTGTGCCGGATGGCACACCCGTCAGCACCAGTGTGCACACGGCCGTTCTCTCCTACTGGGATGAGACCCAGAAGGTCACCGACGTGGTCTGGTACAAGTCCGGACTCGGCTCCAACGACGGCGATGACCTGCTGGAGCCTGGCGAGCAGATGGAGATCACGGTCACGCTTAGAGGCCTCACCACCAAGCTCGACAAGGACACCCAGTTCAACATCGAGCTGAAGCCTACCCAGGGCGGCGCGCTCACCTTCGAGCGCACCACGCCTCACAAGATAGACCCGGTAATGGGCCTGCACTAACAGCGATCCAGCGCATGGCGATGGCATCCAATTATCGATGTGCCTGAGCTGGGCGAACGGGAGAGAACGATTGCAAGGGGGGTAGAACCACCGTGCATGGGAAGTTGAGAGAACCACACAAGGGAGAGCGAGGGATAACCGGGCTGGAGACAGCCATTATCCTGATCGCCTTCGTGGTTGTGGCCGCGGTGTTCGCCTACACCGTGCTTTCTGCGGGCATCTTCGCCACGCAGAAGAGCCAGGAGACGATCTACTCCGGGCTGGAGGAGGCGAGCGACACCATGCAGGTGAAGGGGGGCGTCATCGCCTGCGATGACGATGCGGACAACAAGGTGGACAGCGTCAAGTTCGCAGTGGCAACCTCCGCTGCAGGCGGTGCCATAGACCTGACCATCCCCACTGATGCTGATACGGACGGCATACCGGACTCTGGCAGCACCCACAAGATGGTCGTCTCCTACATGGACGAGGACCAGAGGCTGCCGGACGTCACCTGGAGCAAGACCCCGCTGGGCAACGACGATGGCGACGACATGCTGGAGCCGGGCGAGCAGATGGAGATCACGGTGGACCTCACGGCGGTGGACGGCGGATCGTACCCGCTGCAGAAGGACACCGAGTTTACCCTTGAGGTCAGGCCTGCAGAGGGCAGCTGTCTGGTCATAAGCCGCCGAATTCCTCATACGGTTGACCCTTTCACGGAGCTTCACTGATGGACCGGTTCTCCGTTACAGGGCAGAATATGCGCCCATGGCAGGAGGGGAGACCTGACATCGCAAACAACGAGGTACCGATGAGACAGCACGAATGCTATGAGAGCGCTTTCGATACATCATGCCCGATTCCACTGGGTTCACCTATCTGGCAGAGCCTTGTCAACTGGGTTGGGAGAAGCGCTCCCAGAATAGGGCCAGAGCGCGTCTACGCCATCATGGAGCTCTTTCGCATCAGTGGCTATCTTGGTGAGGACGTAGAGAGAGCATTGATAGGGCTCCCTTGTATGAATGCTGGCCTTTCCCCTCAACATAAGGTCTCGTCACGAGATTCGTTGGACGCATTTCGACAGCTTTGCGGCCTGCTAGCTGCACGGCGCGACCCCTATTTGTAAAGGGCTCTCATTTGGACTTGTTGGCTCCCCTACACGCTCTCCCGCTGCCTCCGCTTGTGGCGTGCGCAGATGGGGTCAACTCCCACCCTGCGGCCTCCCCGTAGGTCTGGACCGTCCGAGGAGCTTTGTTCTCGGCCAGAAGCGTACGTTGGAAGGACCTGGAGAGGACGCCGAGGTCAGTCAGAGACTCTTCCGCCTTCCCTACCAGCTGCGCACCTTTCATGGTCAGCACCTCTCTGGGATAGTGTCCAATTATCGTCTTGTCGGGTGCTGTAGTCAGGAGGTGGGAAGACGTCTCGCCATTTAGTTGCTGTTGGTAGCTACAAAAATCATTGATGGAGCGGGGGACGGGATTCGAACCCGCGACATCCTGCTTGGAAGGCAGGGGCTCTTCCGGGCTGAGCTACCCCCGCGCCGTATACGTCTATTAGACCCGGTATGGATGTGGTTGTCAACTCTCGTTCCTGCGAGCGTCGGCCACAGGGGACGCCTCAGGGCGTAGCACGAGATGTACGCGGAGGTGGTGCGTCAGCAGCCGGTACAGGGGCTTCCTTCAAACGGGATAGCATCTCGGCGCAGGCCGTGCATGGATTGTGCGATACGCTTTCATACCCCAGTCGTCGCCTCAGTTTCTCGTGGCCTTCGAGCAACGCAGCAAATACGAAGTCGTTTCTCATCTTCTCGCTGCGGCATATCTGCGATAAACCTGCTTCCCTGATGTTTCCGAGGCTGTGCCTCAGCTCCTCGGGGAGAAGACAGCACGGTGTAATATCTCCCTTTTCATCTATGACGAGCCTTTCGACAACGTTGTTGCAGTACCGCCCTTCAAACGGTGGCACCTCCGGGTCCGGGAACATGGTGTTGGTGAATACGTAGTTCACCCCTGAGGGCCTCTCGT
>Ga0172365_10004457_pt1 | contig 10360 bp, 5 predicted proteins | sample LakKivSesite48cm_FD_114535 | JGI IMG/M metagenome (GOLD analysis project Ga0172365, IMG submission 114535) | Sediment microbial communities from Lake Kivu, Rwanda - Sediment site 48cm | ecosystem: Environmental > Aquatic > Freshwater > Lake > Sediment | place: Rwanda: Western Province, Lake Kivu... | reverse complement strand
GAAGGCCGGCCAGCCACTGGCCCCGATGAGGAATTTCGCCCTCAGGAGCTTTCGGATAGACTTCCTTGCTCGTCCAGGCCCCATTCTTGTATTCTGATCTTTCCACCCGGCCGTAATAACCGGAAGCGTACTCTGTATTCGGATCGGTCGGATCTATGGCAATCAGAGTCCCTTCTCCTCCCGGCGCCCTTTCCCACCTGACAACCTGCGGCCGGTACCGCCGGCCTGGAGCCGGGGCAGCCAGAGGAGCGACTCCCACCCCGCGGTAAGTCCCGAAATCCTGAACCGATCCGTAGACGGCAAAAGGTTTATTCATGTCATAGGACACGTTATAGAACTGGATCACGGGAATGCCGGTCTGGAAGCTCCGCCAGTTCTTCCCGTAATCATATGAAACATAAGCCCCGCCGTCGTTGACGTTAATCAGATAAGTCGAGTCGGCCGGATCGATCCATAAGCCGTGGTGGTCACCGTGAACTCCCATGCCCAGCCTTTCCCAGGTTTTGCCGGCATCGGAGGACCGATAGAGTCCGAGACCCATGAGGTAGATTACATCGGCATTGTTCGGATCAACCCGTATTTGGCCGAAAACCCAGCCGTAGGTCCCGCCGAAACGCTCGAACATCTGGTCCGAAGGACTCATCTTCCGCCAGCTCTCGCCCTGATCGTCCGACCGGTAAACCTCGGCTCCGACTATGTCGGAATACGTCCTCACACGGCCGTAGGAATCCCGCTCGCCGGGCTTGGGCATACGGGTCGGAGTGTGGTTATCCACGAAAGCGTAAACTACGTTCGGTTTCATCCGGCAGAGAGCCAGGCCTATCCGGCCTATCTTCGTCCTGTCCGCCGGAAGTCCTTTGGTCAGGGACTTCCACGTCTTGCCGCCGTCGGTCGTCTTGAAAAGCCCTTCCCCGGCCGGAGTCGGGTCGCTCCAGCGCAGCCTGATCCGGTTGACCATCGAAGCGATCAGAACGTCCGGATTCGACGGGTCCATGACCAGGTCGATGGCCCCGATCTCTTCATTTATATACAGAATCTTCTGCCAGGTCTGGCCGCCGTCGGTCGTCTTATAGACGCCGCGGTCGGGATTGTACGTCCACTCGTGACCGGTCCCGGCCACGTAAACGATATCGGGATTCGTCGGGTGGATCAGAACCCGGCCGATCGTCTGGGTCGCCGTCAGACCCATGTGAGCCCAGGTCTTCCCGGCATCAGTGGACTTATAAACTCCGATCCCGGCGATCGAGGCCCTGAAGTGATTGGCCTCTCCCGTTCCGATCCAGACTATGTTCGGATCAGATTCGGAGATGGCCAGGTCACCGGTCGACAGAGTCGGCAGTTCGTCGGTCAGAGGCGTCCAGCTCACTCCGGCATTGTCCGTCTTCCAAACGCCGCCGGTCGCCGATCCCACATACATCGTCAGCCGGCTCCCTTTGGGAACCTCGACGTCGGTGCACCGGCCGCCGACATCGAACGGCCCGATGAAACGCCATTTCAGGTTCTTCAGCGGCGTCTGGGCCTTCATGGCTTGATATTCATCAAACCATTTCAGGCGCAGAACCGGGTCGGTGCTCTCGATTTTTTTCGTCGCCGACCGGGCTGCCTGCCCTTTCCTCTGGCCGCCGGCAACCACGAATATCGACAGGCCGACGATCATGCACATCAACAAATAAAATCGCCTTGAATATTTCATAGTCTCCTCCCCGTGTATCGATAATGAAGATGTCAAATACTTCATATATCTCATATCTTTTCTGGTATTCTCTTTCATTTTTTGGCCACTTGTCAATACCCTTCGGAAATTTTGTTTAATATAAAAAATAACCTGATTTTCCCTCTATAAAAGGAAAATCCCCTTCCGCCGGCAGCGGTCGATGGTCTCTTCGTCCCAGATACCCGCCTGGACCTCCCCGATGTGCGCTTTCTTTAAAAAAAACATACACAGCCGGCTTTGGCCGATTCCGCCGCCGACGGACAGAGGGAGTTTTCCTTCGAGGAGCCGGCGGTGAAAGTACAGACTGGCCCTTTCTTTCGTGCCGTTCAGCCTGAGCTGTTCGAGCAGCGAAGCCGGATCCACGCGGATGCCCATCGAGGAAATCTCCATCGCCCTGTTCAATAAAGGAAACCAGACCAGAATATCGCCGTTCAGCCCGGGGCCTTTTTCCGTCGCCGTGATCCAGTCATCGTAGTCGGGAGCCCGGACATCATGAGGCCGGCCGTTCTGGAGAGGAGCTCCTATTCCCTGGATGAAAACTGCTCCTCGACTCCGGCATATCTCGTCTTCCCGTTCTTCAGGAGAACGTTCGGGATATGCTTTTTCGAGCTCCAGAGCGTGAATGAAATGTATATTAGGTGGAAGAATTGGCCGGATGACGGGATAATTCCGGCAAACGTAAAGCTCCGTCCGCCGGATCACCGAATAAATTTTCCTAACGATTCCCCTCAAAAAACCAAGGTCCCTGTCACCTGGACTAATGCTCCGTTCCCAATCCCATTGATCGACATAGATCGAATGCAAATTATCCGGAATCTCATCGGGGCGAACGGCGTTCATATCGGTGTAGATGCCCTCGCCGGGGGGAATTTTCAGGCGGGCCAGAGTTAATCTCTTCCATTTGGCAAGAGATTGAACGATTTCAGCCTTGAGTCCACTCAAACCGGCGACAACAAAGGAAACCGGGCGCTCCCTTCCGCTGAGATCGTCGTTTATTCCCAGGCCTGATTTGACGATAACGGGAGAGGTCACCCGTTGTAAATTCAACGCTCTGGCCAGCGAATTCTGAAAATAATCCTTGATTTGCTTGATGGCTTTCTCAGTCTGAAGAACGTCGAGAGCCGGTTTATAGCCTTCAGGTATAACTAATCCCGGATACATGATTTTCCTCCTTGTTTGGTTTGACCAGGGAAAAGCGGGGAAGGAGGTTTTTAGCGGGCGGAGGCAACCGCCCGGTTATTATTGCCGGAGATAACGAAAGCAAAAGTAATCATTAGCATGTAAAACCCAGTTCTTGCTTTCTTCATCGCATACATTGTATTCGAAAAATAACGGCAGTCAATATAGCGTCCACATGACTTTCTTCGTGAAAGCGAGAGCCTGCCGCCGGTTTCGGACCGGCGGCAGGCTTTTATAAAACGGCGATCAGAAATTCGTCTTCAGAGCCAGAACGAAATTTCTTCCGGGACCGGATATTCCCGCGCTGTAAGGGCGATACCTTTTATCGGTAATGTTCTCAATGCCGGCGGCCACGCTTAAATAATCCGTCAAGCGGTACATGGCCTTGAAATTCAGGGTCGCCCAGCCCGGGGCATAGGTGTTTCCCTCGCTGTCGTGGGCATATATCTCGTCTTTGGACCTTTCTTCTACAGCCAGATCTTCGTGTTTTCGCTCCCCTTGATAGATCGCATAAAGCTGTAATTCGAGTTTGCCCGTATAGTAGGTCAGCCGTGACATGCCGAACAAGGGCGAGGCGTGACGGGAAGGGCTGACAGTGCCGTCGTCCAGCTCCTCTTCCCCTTCCTGATAATTGATATCGGATGAAAAACCGAAGCCGTGGGCAAATTTCAGTTCCACCCCGGCCTGTATTCCGTAGACTTTGGCGACCGCTGCGTTTTGAATGGCCTGGACCCGGCTCAAAACACCGTCGTAATAAATGTACTCCTCGCCGTTGAGCGTGAAGTCGCGCCTGACCATGGCGTTTTGAAGAGATGTGTAATAGCCGGCCAAGTCGATTCTGGCCGTATCGCCGAATACTTTGGCGAGGCCCAAATCGAAACTATAGGCATATTCCGCTTCCAGATCCGGATTTGGGACTACGACCGAACCAGGCTCGGAATCGAAGACCTTACCCATATCGTCCACATTGGGCGAACGGAAACCGGTCGAAAAGTTGGCACTTATCACCCATGAAGCCGACGGCCGGTAAACTCCGCCGATGCTGCCGGTCAGAGAGCCGTCGTCGATACGGGCTTCGGTAAACGGAAAGGGGTAAAAAGTGGTGTCGAATTCGGCGTCTAAAATGAACCGGTTGTAACGCAAACCGGCCTGCAGCAGAAAATCGTCCGAAAGCCTGTACTGGTCATTGACGTAGGCAGCGACCGACTGCCACGTGGCCTGAGGATAACGCGAGGGCCCGGGGAGGCTCGAACCGGTCGAGACATATTCGGTAAAACCGGTCGAGGTCACGTCGTCCAATACATATTCCATTCCGTAATATAAAGTGTTCCTGCCACCTATTGACTTTAAGAAATCGAGATTCGCGGAATACGCCTCTACTTCCTCGATTCTGACGTTTCTCTCATCGTCGTTCAATGAACGGTCGATCCGGCTTTCTTCGAACGATTGCTGGGCCAGCCTGATGGTCATCTGATCGAACACGGCATTATCGCCCTGGTGGGTGACGTTCAGGTTGTTCATCAGCCACTTTTGCGGACCGTAGTTCCACTCCGCATAACGGGGCAGGCCATCTCTCAGGCGGTTGTGGCGGTCGTAACGGCCGTAGGGCGAAGTTTCGGAATAATGAAAGCCGTACTGGAAATCCCATTTTTTATCGGGCGCGAAACGCACTTTCTGCATCAGGTTGGTCTGAGAATACGCCGAAGGAATTTGCAGCAGCGGATCGTCCTGGGTAATGACCGTATCGACGTCGTTCTGGCGCTGAACGTGAAACGGCTTGAGGTAATCGTCCGGACCGTGGCTGCCCTGTTTCAAGTGGCCGTAATCGAACGAACTGATGCTGGTCACGAACGCCCATTTTCTCCAGCCGGCGTTGACATGAAAATGACCAGTTTTCTCGCCGTTGGCCGAGGAATACCGGCCCGTCGCTCCACCTCTTGTCAACGGCTTGTCCGAAAGCGAAAACCGAGGCGTGAGTGTTTGAAAACTCATGACGCCGCCGATAGCGTCGCTTCCGTATATCACCGAACCGGGGCCGAAAAAGACTTCCGTATTCTCCGTCGCAAAAGGATCAAGCGAAATGACGTTCTGAATATTTCCGGCCCGGAATATGGCTGTATTCATCCGCACCCCGTCCACGGTATAGAGCAGGCGGTTGGTAGCGAAACCCCTGATCATGGGGCTGCCGCCGCCCTGCTGACTTTTCTGGACGAAGACCTTACCGGAGACGGCTAACAAATCCGCGGCCGTCTGCGGGTTCTGCAAGGCTGTTTCGACCGGGAGGATGGAAACGATGGCCGAAGGGACATCGCTCGATGCCTGCCGCCAGCGGGTGGCGGAAACAACTATTTCGTGCAAATCGAACGGCTCCGGCTCCATGGTCAATTCGAAAGCGGCCGATTCGAGCTCGGCAAAGCTTTTGACCAGCGTCTTATAACCGAGCCTGCTGATTATTATTTGCTCCGCCCCCTTGAAGTCCGAGATGTCGGCTTGGCCTTTATCGTCCGTCGTGGCCAGGGCCCGGGGACTCGCAGACTCCAGCGAGGCCAGTTCGACAGGCTCCCCGGTCTTATGGTCTCTGATGGTTATGGTCTGGGAATAGGCGCTGTATACAAGTCCGAAGAACATCAATATGACGCATATCTTTTTCATTTTCTTTTCCTGCTCCTTTTCGGCTCGAGTCAAACGAAACTGATGACTGAAGCGAAGCTAATCAGCCGGATTCCCGGACTGCTCCGGCAATCCGGTTTCCACGAGAAATGATCGGATGACTCAAGCCGGGCGGGGCGGAGGCGTAGGCGGATGGATGATGATTTGAGTATGAAAACAATAGAACAAACAAAGCGGCTTATGAACCGATTCGGAAATCGACAGGCTCAAATGAGCCGGAAATAATGTGACGTACCGGGATTTCAATTGTGACACCGGAGGGGCGGCTTCTTCGGCGATTCCGGTTTTTCTTCCTACGGTTCTGTCCGCTTCGGCTCTCAATTGCCTGTTCAACATGGTTTCTTCATGATCGTACCAGCACCAGTAATAAACGGTGTCGCCGACGGTCTTCGTTTCCACGATATCGTACATCCGACCCTCGTATTCGAACTCCCCGGCATGCTCCCAGCGCAGTTCCGTTTGAGTTTCTTCTCTGGAAAATTCGAGTCTTACCAGTTGGCCTCTGTCGATCCCCTCGACGATATGCTTTTGAACTTCCTTTTTGACTGCCGTCTTCCTGTAATGGAGCCAGGTGAAAGTACCGGCAGCCGGATCGATTGAAAGGCAGGCTAACAACAGGAAGACGATCAAGCCGTTGAACCGTCCGGCCATACCGGCGGCCGCTTTGGGTAGCGGCAGGAGCGCGGATTCCTTGAAAATTTTCATGGTATATCGTATATCATATATTGGCATTCTAACTCATGTAACTGCGACCGTCAATCTTTTTTAAGCCAAACGAGGCCCGAAAGTGATTACGGCGGCATGACATTAAAGCCTTTTAATGAGCTTTTAAGCCCGGTTCAATGTTGATGGTTTAAGATAGAGGCGACCGGATGTTGAAGCCGTTATCGGGGCGGCACGAAATCTGCCGTCTGGAGAAAGAGCATGAATGACAATCAATCTCAAAGAGAAACAGAAAGCCCTCGCTCAGGCTCTGGAATGCTGCTGATTATGATCCTGGGCGGTTTTTTGACGGCAGTCCCCCTTGCTGCCCAGAATCAGCCGAATCCCATGGAGGACCTCCGGAGCCAGGCTCCCAGGGTTTTCATTGACTGCTCCTTTTGCGATCTCGATTACTTCCGTGAAGAGATCACCTACATAAACTACGTTCGCGACAGGGCCGACGCCGACGTCCATGTCCTCATCACGCGTCAAGGTACGGCCTGCGGCGGAAACGAATACACGTTTGCTTTCATCGGCCTCGGCGAGTTCGCCGGGATCGATAACACGCTGGTCGCGACCTGCGGACCGACCGACACCAGCGACGAAAGACGGCGGATGCATGTCGAAGTTCTGGAACGGGGCCTCTTTCCTTATATCCTCAAGACTCCTGTGGCCGAATGTATCACTCTGAATTTCCAGGAAAAACTGGAGCCGACGGCTGTCGATGATCCCTGGAAATTCTGGGTCTTCAGCGTCAGCGCGGACGCCCGCTTCAGCGGCGAGGAGAGCCGGAAGTACTCATCCGTCGACGTCAACCTGTCCGCTAATCACGTCACTCCGGTCTGGAAGATGCGTTTCGGACTCTCCCTCGACACGGATAAGAGGGTATACAGCTATGAAGAGGAGGGCATCGTCGAGACCATAACCAGCGTCTCCAAGGACAGGGATTTCACGGCTACGGCCGTCAAGAGCCTGGGCAAGCATTGGGCGATCGGAGGCTGGGTGGAGGCCGAGTCTTCGACCTACAGCAATCTGGATTCCTATTTAAGCTTCGCTCCGGCCGTCGAATATAACGTCTTTCCCTATGCCGAGTCTACGCGCCGGCAACTCCGCTTTCTCTACAGACTGGGATTGAATCGGGTAAACTATATCGAGCAGACGATCTTCGACAAGATGTCCGAGACCCTCCTGAACCAGTCGCTGTCCGTGAGCCTGGAAGTCCGGGAGCCATGGGGGACTATCTATGGCTCCATCGAAGGATCACATTATCTGCACGATTTCAAGAAAGCCCGGCTCGAACTGGATACTGACATTTCATTCCGCGTCTTCAAGGGGCTTTCCGTGGAAATCGAAGGGGAATACAGCATAATCCACGACCAACTGTCCCTCCCCATAGGAGATCTTACCCTGGACGAAATCCTCCTTCAACGCAAAGAGCTGGCCACCGGCTACGAGTATTCTATTTCATTCGGCCTGAGCTACACCTTCGGTTCCGTCTACAGCAACGTCGTCAATCCACGGTTCGGGAGTACACGGTATTGGTGAGGCTGGTTTGGTGATGTTACTCGCCTCGGCCGGCGGGAATTTCATCATCAGCGGCGAAACCTAGGTTCTTCGGCGAGAGGTCGGAAAAGGATCGGTTTTTCGAATCGTCTTTGCCTGATTCCCTGCCCAGCCGCTATCTTATCTCGCACTCGGTGACGTATCTTTTGAGTATTCCCCTGAATTCTTCGAGCTCGCCTTCCGAATAGCTTTCCTCGTTCAGAAAATCCGGGTCAAGAGTCTTGGTCGGGCGGAATTTCTGCAAAAAGAATCTTCCGGCGCCTCTGACCAACTCGCCTATTCTCTCGAAATCCTCTTTTTCGAGCATCGATCTGACGACGGTCGTCTGGAATTCATAACTCAGCCCCGAATTTTTGATTATTTCCACGGATTCCAGAATCCGGCCGGAATCGATATCCGCCTTCACTATCCGCTCATATTTTCCGGGGGGCCCTTTGATGTCCATACCGATATAGTCAACGACCCCGCGCTCTATGATTTCCGATATTTTCTCCGGAAAGCTGCCGTTGGTTTCGAGTTTCAAACAGAAGCCGAAATTCTTTATCTTGTCCATGAACTCGATCAAATCGTTATTCAGGCACGGTTCTCCTCCGGTTATGACGATCGCTTCGAGATAACCGATCCTGCTCTTCAAAAAAGCCGTTATTTCTTCTTCCGGAACGGGGGCGGCGAAAGTGGACGGAATCACGAGCTCCGGATTATGGCAGTACGGGCACCTGAAATTGCATCCCTGGATGAAAATAATCGCGCTTATTTTGCCGGGATACTCGATGAGAGAGGTCTTTTGAACGGCGCCGATCCTCATGGCCTTATGGAGAACGTCTTCCTGTGGGAAAATTCCGCCTGTTTACCCTTATTCCATTGCTTGACCGGCCTCAAGTAGCCGACGGCTCTCGAATAGACTTCGGTTTCCTTACCGCATTTCGGACAGGCCGTATGCTGGCCCGATATGTATCCGTGCTCGGGGCAGACCGAAAAAGTCGGGGTGATCGTGAAATACGGCAGATGAAATTTCTCGCAAATTTTCCTGACCAGATGCTTCACTACCCGGCCGTCGGCGATTTTCTCACCGGCGAATACATGCAAGACGGTGCCCCCGGTGTAAAGAGACTGGAGGCCGTCCTGTAACTCGAAAGCTTCGAAAACATCGTCCGTATAATTCACGGGCAACTGAGTCGAATTGGTATAAAAAGGCTCTGCTCCCTTTTCATACTCCAGCTGATTGCCGCAGATGATATCGGGATAATGCTTTTTGTCTATCCTGGCCAGTCTGTAAGAAGTCCCCTCGGCCGGTGTCGCTTCGAGATTGTATTCGTTGCCCGTCTCCTCTTGAAACTCCAGGAGTTTCTGCCTCATGAAATTCATGATGTCGACGGCAAAAGCCAATCCCTCACTGCTGCCGATGTCCTGCCCCAGAAAATTGAGACAGGCCTCGTTCACGCCTATTATTCCTATGGTCGAAAAATGGTTGACCCAATATTTTCCGAATCCTTTTTTGATGCCTCGCAGGTAATATTTCGAATACGGATAGAGATTCTCATCGGTCAGTTTTTCCAGGATTTTTCTCTTTATTTCCAGGCTCTGTTTGGCGACGGTCATTACGTCCCCGAGCCTTTTTTTAAATTCCTCCACCGAGTTCGAAAGAAAACCTATCTTCGGCATGTTTACGGTCACGACGCCGATACTGCCCGTCAAAGGATTGGCTCCGAAGAATCCTCCGCCTCTTTTTCTCAAAGACCGGTTATCCAGGCGAAGCCGGCAACACATGCTTCGCACGTCGTCGGGTTTCATGTCCGAGTTCACGAAATTGGAGAAGTAAGGGATGCCGTATTTGGCGGTCACGTCCATCAAAAGCGATACGTTCGGATTGTCCCAATCGAAATCTCTGGTAATGTTATAAGTGGGAATCGGGAAGGTGAATACTCTTCCTTTCGCGTCGCCCTCGAGCATCAATTCCAGAAAGGCCTTGTTCAGGACGTTTATTTCTTCCTGAAACTCGCCGTAGGTTTTATCCTGCAGCTTGCCTCCGATTATCACCGCCTGATTTTTGTAAATCGAAGGCACCATCAAATCCATGGTCAAATTCGTGAAAGGAGTTTGAAATCCGACTCTGGTCGGGACGTTGACGTTGAATAAAAACTCCTGCAATCCCTGCTTGACTTCCTTGTAGGTCAATCCGTCATACCTGATGAAAGGAGCCAATAAGGTATCGAAACTCGAGAAGGCCTGCGCTCCCGCCGCTTCTCCCTGGAGGGTATAAAAGAAATTGACGATCTGGCCCAAAGCGGTCCGGAAATGCTTGGGGGGCGCACTCTCGACCTTGCCTTCGGCTCCCCGGAAGCCGGCCATGAGCAAATCCTGCAAGTCCCAGCCGACGCAATAAACGGAAAGAAAGCCGAGGTCATGAATATGGAGGTCCCCGTTGAGATAAGCGGCTCTTATTTCGGGAGGATAAACACTGTTGAGCCAGTAAACCTTGGTAATTTCCGAAGAGACGTAATTATTCAAGCCCTGAAGGGAAAAATTCATGTT
>Ga0172365_10004456_pt1 | contig 10362 bp, 11 predicted proteins | sample LakKivSesite48cm_FD_114535 | JGI IMG/M metagenome (GOLD analysis project Ga0172365, IMG submission 114535) | Sediment microbial communities from Lake Kivu, Rwanda - Sediment site 48cm | ecosystem: Environmental > Aquatic > Freshwater > Lake > Sediment | place: Rwanda: Western Province, Lake... | reverse complement strand
GCAGTTCTTTTTAAAGCCTTAAGGTATATCTCACCGTTTAAGGTGTCACCGCATGGCTTCACAACAAAGAGGAAAAACTCCAGAAATTGCTTATTTTACATCTCTTTTGCTGAAAGAAACCCAATTAAAGGTTTGTTAGGTTTGTTGCATACCTCACTTTTTTCAAGTGCCCCGAAGGGATTGAGTGTGAGTAGTAAGGGGTTTCTTCTTTTTCTTTTCTAAAGGAATAACAAACTCAGCGCATTTGTCACAGTAGTAAGAGCCTACGCCATAACCCTTAAGAGGTATCAATTCGGAACCACACTTAGAACACTTCAATTCTAACCCTCAAAAAAAGAAAAGGGGAATTTACGCTTAAAGCCTTTATGGATTTATCTTCTATGCTTCAAGTACAAAAGAGTTTGTAAAGGTCTTCTTCATTAACTTTTGGATATTCTTTCTGAATTGTTTTTAAAATTCTATAAGTAATTCACTTTTGCTTTGACTGCTTTGTTCACTCCAACCGATGTATTTTAAGATTTGGTCAATTAAAGACTCAGGTGCATTAATACTTAAAGTAGTCTTCTTTTCGCTCACTGCTAACCATCGGAGACTATTTTGCTGTTTAACCTTAAATAACTTGTGGTTTGGTTTAGAGGACTTTAGAGAACCCCTCTAAACCGAAAGAGGACTGAAAATAACCGCTTTTACCTAAATAACTGAAAATCTGTTTTAGAGGATTTTTGTAAAAAATCGAATTCCTCTAACATTCTCTCTAACATTCCAAAGGAGATATAGGTAACTTTTACATTTATTTTACATTTTAGTTTACATTTCCCCATACCTTTATGCGTACTCTGTGATTTCCAGAAATCAAAATAAAAAAAGTTGAAAAGCCACCTTACATGACCGATCCTTCCAAGCTAGGGCGGTTCAGCGTCAAAAACATAATTTTTGAAAGAGTGACTTCTGACCCATCTTGGAAGGGCTACATGCAAATGTATGACGAAAAAGTTCCCAGCATAGTTGAAGAGGGAAGACCTGGCTACTCCAGAGTTGACTTCGCATTAGACTACGCTTCTTGGATAGTGCATGACGCCTTTGAAGGCGGAGTTTCCCATTCAAAAATCAAGCTTTATCGGAATCCAGCATGCACCGTTGGAGTTGACTGGGCAAAGACAAAACATACATTTGATAATCTGCGCCAAGCGAGCGCTTATGCGAAACGGGCAGCAAGATTTTTTGGCGCAACGCTGGTTGGAATTTGCAGGCTTAACGAAAACTGGTTATATGCTGAGGCCGACATTCCAGAAGGGTTTGAAAACGTTGTCGTGCTGGCCGTTGTAATGGATGCAGAGGGCGTCGCGACTTCTCCGGGTGTTCCAGCGGCGGGCGCCATAGGATTAGGATACTCAAAAATGTGTTTTATTCTTGCTTGTCTCGGCGAGTTCATCCGAAATTTGGGATACGAAGCAATCCAGTGCGGAAACGACACAGCCCTGAGCATTCCCCTCGCCATTGACACTGGGCTTGGAGAGCTTGGTCGAAATGGCCTATTAATAACGCCTGAATATGGTTCGAGGGTTAGGCTCTGCAAGATTTTCACTGACCTTCCATTGGAACCTGACAGTCCAATAGAATTCGGAGTAAGAGAATTCTGCAAAAAATGCAGATTATGCGCCAAAAACTGTAAGGCCAAAGCAATTTCAGAAGAAGGCGAACCCAGCTTCGAAGTGGCTTGTCGCTCAAACAACCTTGGAACGCTGAAGTGGTACGTAAACGCGGAGCTATGCTACAATTTCTGGTGCGAAAATGGCATAGATTGCTCCACCTGCATAAAAGTTTGTCCGTATGACATGGCTTCGACAAAAAAGACTTTGGCTTCCTCCGAATTCTGGAGGCAAACTAAGACTGAAAAAACTTGACTGGGCACAAAATTTACAAGCCCGCCGACTAAGTTAATTTTGAAGTGGGTTGATTATGACTTGCTGCTTTAGGCATCTTAAAGAGATTTTCAAGAAAGCCGAGATAGAAGTCACAAATGAAAACAAGCGGGAAATCGACAAGATTATTCATGAACTTGTCGGCGTGGAATACAAGAATTGTCCAGCTGCGTGGAGAGAGATTAAGACCAGAATCGCACAGGATGAGGGTGGCTTTGTTTTAAAGTTGAAAGACGTTTGGAAGAGTCGAGAATAACGCTGCTTTGCGATTTCAACTTATTGTTCACAACCGCCGACAATCTTTTCGGAAAAAATAGGCACACCTTCCTTAAGGAGGTCATTGAGTTGCGTATATAATTCGAGAAAACGATATGCCTTCTCGGCTATGATGTATTTACCTGAATTCTGGACGAGCAAACCTTGTGAGGTTAGAAAGTTCAGATAGTCTTTCAGTTTAGCATAATTTAAATTGGTTCCATACATGATTCTGGTTTTGGACCTTTTTTGGAAGCAGAAAGTCAAAATCTGGGCCATTATTTCCATTCGACCTCTCTTGAATCCATTCCCGGGCTTCTGCGCGTTCTTTGACTTTGAGGATGGCAATACTGATTCAATGGCGCATTTCAACAAGGGATCCCGATGAGATGAATTCGCTCTGGCTGCCTCAATCATACTTGCTTCCCTTTCCGCTATGGAGATATTTCATGGCACACCCGAGCTTTTAAGCACGTGTGACTGTGATGCCACAGCAACAGCAACTTGGGTTCCAAGGAAGAAAGCGGTATTTAGCCGAGCCAGTGTCGATGTAGTCGCATCGCAGCGGTGTTCAGTTTCACTGTTGTTTTGCGCCACAGTGGGGGCATGTTTCAGACGCTATCGGGATCTCTTGACCGCAACTGACGCATTTTTTCAAGAAAGATTTAGGTGTCTCTTGTGTTGGCTTGTATTCTTCAAGTGGTTTTCTCCACCAATTCGCAGAATTTCTTGCCACGAATCCGTCGACGAAAGCGTAGATGAGAAACAGCACTATTTGCAAGCCGAGGTTTGGGAATAGGTAACTTAAAATCGCGTTTGGAATGTTCGTAATTAGCAACAGCAAGAAAAGAACGAGTCCGTGGATCAAAAGGCTCTTCCAGTCTGTTTTTATCGGAATTGACCATATGAGGTCGGTTAAAAAGCTGTTGAGACCGCCTAGGACGAAGAAAAGCACTACGAACCCTATTATGAGTCCTATGAAGAATCCGACAATAACGAGTGCCACTAGGAGAAAGATCCATACGAAGGCTAGGGCGAGGTAAAGTATGGAGAACGCTATTCCGTGGAGAAAGTATTTTGACCCAATCTTGAAGGGAGATTCCGTCATATTTCTACTTCTCAGTGTCTGATTCTTTTTTTCAAAATAAAAGTTTTGTCAAAATTCCTTAATTGTTTGCGACATATCTCCATGGATGCAGGCCTAAATGTCAAAAAGAGACGATTATTCTGCAACATCAACTATGCTCCCTTTTTCGCAGTAGAGAAAGTAGACCGACACACTAAGCTTTTAACTACTTGCTGAATCAAATAGTCAGTGGGATGATTAGATGTGACATCTAAAGCGTTAAAAGCAACAGTATTGATCGCTGTGATAATAGTGGCGGCTTTTGTTGCCTATGCTCTAATTACGTACCCCAGAACGTTGATCAATTTTACAGTGTCTTTCACCGTGGGCGCTGATGTTCAACAAAAGGAGTTTGACATGCCGTTCTTGCAAGACTGGGTTCAGGTTGAAGTATCGGTCAGCAGCGGCACGTCACTGTGGACTGCCAGAATCCTCAGTCAAGGGGAAGTTGTGTGGGAACACGCTGCGCATCAAACAGGCCAAACCTCCTACGAAAGTGAATGGATAAAGTTGCCTGGCGGGCACTATAACTTCACTTTTGCAACAGTTGGAATTGGATCACTGGAAGCAGAGATTAAAGTGACTTCAAAAGGCGGTTTCTGGTAAGAAACGAAGATAGACGTTTAAAGACCTAAGCCTGTTGAACTTTTCTTTCCAGCTGTCCTTGTTCAGCATATTGCAAGCTTCGAAATAACCATTTTATTAGTTCTTCAATATGCTTTGTCGGGAAAGGAGAAGGCGAAGAAAATGAAATGTCCTGTGTGTAATGACAAATTAGACATAGACATCAAACTGAAATCGGCTCACTGCCACACTTGTGGTTGGAATAAAATCTTTGAACCTAAGAGTTAATCGTTTTCAACTGCAAATTTAGGGAACAAACTTCGAAACATATAGGTCATAGCGACTTAGCCAGTTCTGTAACTTTTTCTTTTATCTGTTCGTAAATTTTCTTTGCGTCTTCTTGCTCTAAAAAGTATGGATCTTCAATGTTCCATACGACTGTTCTGCCTTCACAATCTCGACATCTCCGCAGTACAGCGTTTTTGTGCACTTGCTGCATGGCCACGATGAGATCGTATTTTCGAAGTTGCTTGCTGTCTACGCTTTCAGGATATTTCTTAAGGTATTGTTCGGCGTTTTCCTTTGCCAAGTATTCTCTCACCTCTTCTGATATGGGAATGGCAACGCGTAGTCCTGCAGAGTCCACATCCAAGTCAGGCCTCATTTTTTTCAGAAGTGCTTCCGCTAAGGGACTGCGATGGGCATTGCCAGAGCATACAAATAATATTTTCATTTAGCTTCAGCTTTTTTGCATCGGGTTCTAATTTTCATCCTATATTGGATTTGAATTTTATAAGCTTCTACAATTTTTCGATAAGAAAGTTATAAAGTCAAAGGGTAAGAATGAAACGTTAAGAGGTGAGTGTATAACCAAGCTTGGAGAGGTGTATTTCTGCGAAATCTGCGGCAACAAAGTGAAGGTTCTGGAAACAGGAAAGGGAACACTCGTTTGCTGTGGAAAACCAATGGTCCTGGTTAAGTCATAGCACGCTACTATTTTAGAAGCAGAGACCCAAAAAGCCGTTCATGTTCACATAACATCTGTCAAGAACTTCTTCTTGAACTTATTATTAATTCTGCAAACCAAAAAATTCTGACAAGAAAAAACATGAGACAAGCGACACGAAAGCGATCACAACGCTGCAATGAAAAAGACTTCTCTTTCACGTAGCCTTTTGCGTTCCACCAAAAGTTCGGAAGATAGGCGGCAGACCCCTGAATACTCGAGTTGCCAAATAGCTCCCGAAAACCAGTCCGGAAAGAAAAGAGGCAAAATAGGCAGACGCAACAACCAAAGTTGGAAGGGGCGGAAGGAAGAACAGTTGAATCACAAGGAGATTGCTAGCTGACGAAAAACCGCCTGCGAGATAAACCGAAACGGCGTTTCTCCTTTTGAAAACTGCGAGGAGGACATCGACGAAAAATCCTTCGGTAAAGGATACTATGAATGAGAAGATGCCGATGTGACTGAAAAGCGCGGCTTCAATCAAGCCCTTTAGCGCCCCGGTCGTCGTGGCTGAACCCTTCATATTCACTAGCATGGCTGCGAGAACAAGCCAGAAGACATGGAACCCAGCTAATAGTTGAGGCGCTGCGAAAAAAGACAGACCAAGTGATGAAACCAACCTGCCTGCGTAACCTACAAAGATACTGTTCAATCCGCCGAGGGCGCTCAAAACAAGGATTATCGAGAGTCCTCTCAGACGATTTCCACGTTCCATTTCCATTTTTGCGCACGCAACCAAAAATTGGTTGTGTTTATTAGCGCAGGGTTGGTATATAAAAAGAATTTTTCTTAGAAGCTTTGAGGTCTTTGTTTCTTCATATGAGAGTTGGTGCTTGCTTGACTGCGATGATACGGCAACGTGATTTCGTTTGTTCCAGAGCGCTTACGACATTTGAATAAATACTGTAAAAGGCCTATGGCGGATTTCGCCAAATTCCAAAGATTCTGTAAAAAACAGATGTCCGGCGGAACGAAATAATCCGAAAGGCGGTGTTTCTAGCAGATTAAAGTTTTTCTGATCCAACCTTCCAATATAAAAGAATGTGGTGACGTTCAATGAAGGCTGAAGAATCAAAGACAGCGGCCACCGCTCTGCATGAACTAAGCGAGAGCAGTATTGACTTGCTAAACGCCATGAAAGAAACAACAGGGGAACTTAAGGCCATCAAGAAGTTATGGCGTGAGGGAAACAAGTCAAGGCTTATAAAACTTGGGATGACTATATTCTTTTTTCCAGAACCTACACCTGTGTGTGAGATTATAGGCGCTGGCATTATGGCAGCTGGAGCAATCCAAAAAGGAATTCAAAGTCGAACCATCTACATCGAAGACATTAACAAAACCTTTCAGAAAACGCTAAAGGAAGTATTAACGACTAAGCACAACCTGCGAATCTGATGAATCCTGATCTTCTAGATTGCGACGACAAGAGAATGCATCTTCCGATTTTGAAGCTGGCACTACATCAAAATTAAGTGTGCGCCTGCTATTTTTAGAAGAATTTATTAGTTTAGACCCTGAAGATTTTCAAGGACGAAGCTAAATTGGCTACCAAGCCAAAAATCATAATAATTCTGGAAAGCCGCCTTGCCGTTTTGATTGTAACGAACGGCACTCCAAAACTCCTGAATCTGAGAAGTAAGTCTCAAGGAGTCAACAGCAACTATGCTTGAAGTTGCGATTGTTGGAGCCGGACCAGCAGGCTCTCGTTGTGCAGAATCCCTTGCAGAAAACGGCATCTACGCGGTCATGTTCGATCATTCTCATCCGCGGGAAAAGCCATGTGGCGGACTGGTATCCCCATTGGCGCAGAGATTTTTTCCATTTTTGAAAACACTTCCAATAAGCCACGGCAAGAAAAATAGATTGCATGTGTTTTATCCTCACGGAAGAGAGTTATCTATTCCGACTAGAGAAAATATACTGTGTTTCTCAAGGTTAAAACTTGATCAGTGCCTAGTGAACATGGCCGTGGACAAAGGGGTCAGACTGATCAGGGAAAGGGTCATAGATGTTGAAAGAAAAATAGATTTTTGGAAAATTAAAACGGCACTTGGAGTTTACAATGCCAAAATTTTGATTGGTGCTGATGGTGTGAACAGTCTGGTTAGAAGAAAAATCATGGGGGCATTGAACAGAAGGGATAAAGGTGTTTGTTGCGGATATCTTGTTAGGGGCTTAGAAGAAGAGGACATTATCATAAGATTTTTGGCACACAGGAAAGGCTACATATGGGTAATTCCCAGGGATGACCATACAAGTCTGGGAATAGGGACTTCTGAGACATCTCGTTCCCATGGACTTAGACAAGAGTTGGACACGTTCATGAAACAGCAGTACCCCTATGTCGTGAAGATTTCTAAATGGACAGCCTTAATTCCAAATATCAAGGAGTTCAGAACGTTCCAAATTCCAGTTGCGGGTCCCGGCTGGATACTGATTGGAGACGCAGCGGGTCATGTAAGTCCCGTCTCAGGAGAAGGAATAGCGTATGCTCTCTTAGATGGTGAATTGGCGGCTGAGGCAGTTGCCGAAAACAAACCAGATAGGTTCAACAGATTGTGGAAAGAAGCGTACGGAATCAACTTACTCATCGACATCGAGCTTAGAAAGTGGTTATATACACGATCTGGTCTTAGGCTACACAGCGTATTTCTCAAACCTCATCTGATAACAGCCGGCATATTATAGAAGATTCATTCTCAATTTTGAAATTTTGTGCGCAACATGTTGAAGTAAAAATCTGGAAAGAGAATAAATGTTTCCGAGACTGGTTCTTCGCGTGTGTTACTTTACGAATTTCCTTGGGTGCCTTTTAAACCTCTTCTTGCAAGTTATGCTACAAAAATAGTGGGTTTCTCCATCGTAGGTAATCTTGAATTTGGCTGTTCTTTCGTCTAGAACCGCACCGCAAACAGGGTCATTAACCATTAGCAGTTCTTAACCTCATATAGTGATAAACGTATGGAGGTATGCCCTATTATGTATTATGTTTAATAGTGAGAGCAAGAACAAGACAACTGAAACTCTAGTCGATTTGTTTCCCGATTTGCCTTGGAGCATCTGTTTTTAAATTAACGAAATTCCTGTTCTCAATGACCCTGACGCTGCCTTTTTTTCCAATACGTAACTGACGTTCACTTCTGAACACGGATACATGCGCGTCAGCAATCTGAACGATATCTCCCACAGTGAGGGAGCTTATTTGGTCGTTCCATAAGGACAGTTTAATTCTTCCTGTTTCATCCGCTATTAAAGCGTTCGCTACATTGGCGTAATTCCCGAATCTTGTAACGACAAGTATTGGCTTTGTGATTTCTAGCACTTTAGCCTTCAGATTAACTTGTTTCATTCCAACGCGCAAATCGCCAATGTTGAGCTGTTGTTGCTTCTTGCTCTTTTCAATCAGATGTCGCCGCATCACATTTGTCTTTTCGAGATTTCTAATTGGGCTGTTGCCTTTCCCTAAGAACTCTTCAGGTATTCGGAACTGCGCAACAACTTTTTGATCGTTTGTTATCAAGAAAACTAGCTTGTCTTGCAGTTCACCGCGGCACCTGATTGAAAGTTGCCCGCATCTAGCTTTTTGACATCTCTGTGCTGAGATGAGTGCATGAAAGAGTCTATCAGAGTCAACGTCATACTTTAGTGAAAGGAAAGCGAGATATTCTTCTATTGACACTTTGTTTCGCAAAGTTTTCCTACTCTCTTTCACCCTATCTCGGCGGGGCACTTGTCGCGCAAGCAGCGAATATAGAACGCTACTGCCATGTAATGTGCAACCTTCCTTATAAATGCACTTAAACAACTAAACATTCTGAAATTATTTTTCCTGCGTAAACTGCATGAGGATCGTTTTATTCCATTTCTTCTATGGTAGTTTTCGTTAGGTTCTTTATGTGGTTAAATTCGGTTAGTTCCCCGTAACCTACAAGGGTTATGGCTGTTCCTTCTCCACCTTTTCTGGCAGTTCGTCCGATTCTATGGAAATATACTAGTGCATCTAAGGGAACATCGTAGTTTATTATGTGTGATATTCCCTGAATGTCTAGGCCTCTTGCGGCAACGTCTGTTGCAATAAGCAACTTTAGTTTTCCTTTTCTGAAGGAGTTAATAGCGAAGTCTCTTTGAGTCTGAGTGAAACCACCATGAATTGGTCTTGCGTCGTACCCTCGAGCTCGCAGCTTGTCTGCCAACAAGCTTGTGTACGTGCGAGTTCTGCAGAATATTATCGCTTGGTCTATGTGATTTTCGTCTAGCAAGTTGCATAAAACGTCGAATTTACTCTTAGGGTTTACAACCATGTAATACTGGTTTATCTGTGTGGGGGCTATCTCGTCTTTATTCACTATTATCTTTTCGGGTTTTTGCATGAATCTGTTGCAAATTTCCATTACCGACTGATCTATTGTCGCCGAGAAGAGGCTTGTTTGTCTGTTTGTGGGCACTTTTGACAGTATGTATTCTATGTCGTCTATAAACCCCATATCAAGCATTCTGTCAGCCTCATCGAGAACAACGATTTTCACTGAAGTCAAACATAGCGTCCCTCGTTTCAGATGATCTATTACACGACCAGGTGTTCCCACAATAATGTGAACGCCTCTTTTCAACGCGTATATTTGGTTTCGGATGGGTTCCCCACCATAAATTGGCAAGACTTTAAATGGCGCGTATTTGCTGAATCTGCGCATATGGTCTGCAACCTGCATGGCAAGCTCACGTGTTGGTTCCAAGACTAAGCCTTGAACACTATTGATTTTTGGGTTTAGTCGTTCAATCATCGGAATTCCGAAAGCCGCAGTTTTGCCAGTTCCGGTCTGGGCTTGTCCAATTACATCCTTGCCTTCAAGTAATGGAATTATCGCTTGAGATTGAATTGGGAAAAGATTGGTAAATCCCAGCTCTTCAATGCCGTTCATGACTTTTTGACTTAACGGCAAATCTTTAAAGTATCGTATTTGCATATTTTTCATTTCTCCTATCACAAAAATTCTACATGCAGTTTCCAAAAAGCCTTCAAAAGCTTCTTCAATTAGCAGGAATTAATGTGATGTTCTCCACTAAACACGCGCTCTCATATAAAAAGGTTTAGCATCCACAAGAAAAGAAGTCGTGTTAAATCGTGCATTATAACCCTAATAGGGTTACAAATCTCGCCGTTGACGTTCCGTTGACGCTCTGCTCTGTGCGCCGACAAGCTTGAAGTGCAACCTGAACCGATGATGTTTGGAGTCTGTATGGCAGGGATCAACATTGACGAGAGTCTGGCACCCTCGCCTTCATCAAAAAACTTATATTGCTACTTCTCATATTGTAGAGGCTAAAAATGGAAGGCGAAAGTAGCTAATGTATTTGAAGACTATGGCAGTTAGCTTCTTCTTCAAACGCATTAGCATGCGGTATTGCCTTCCGTAACTGGCTGGAAACGCGCGCGCTTTCTTTCTGTGTTGCTGGTTTCCTGCCTTTTTCGGGGGTGTGTTTGAAAT
>Ga0172365_10004454_pt1 | contig 10363 bp, 10 predicted proteins | sample LakKivSesite48cm_FD_114535 | JGI IMG/M metagenome (GOLD analysis project Ga0172365, IMG submission 114535) | Sediment microbial communities from Lake Kivu, Rwanda - Sediment site 48cm | ecosystem: Environmental > Aquatic > Freshwater > Lake > Sediment | place: Rwanda: Western Province, Lake... | reverse complement strand
GGCGGTGGAGTAGAATTTAAACTTCCCTTCCTGAACTTCTGCCTTGAGGGCCGTTATCATCTCGGGCTGTCAAACATTGCTGAGACCGGGATGGAGGTCGATTTCATCAAGAACAAAGGCTATTCGGTGATGCTCGGCATTACTTTTTGACCTCTGCACTGACGGCCGGGAAAATTAGATGCCGGTTGATTGGAGCAGGAAGAAGGCTAAGGCCGAGCAATTTATTCCTGGATAGGTAAATAAAAAGTGGGGCTGAGATATTTAAAATTCCGAACTTATTTTGTCAATAAATATGATTAACGGCACCGCGCCTTGGGGTGCTTCCACATCTCCCGCGCCCCGTTCGGCCTGAATAGGCGTTGGCCTCCCTCGGCGTTCACTTCTTGCCAATTTTTAAGCCTGTTCGGCTCTGCTGTCCAGCACTAATTTAATTAATTAAAAAACATCAATAAATCAGTGCTGGACTCCTCGCCTCTGATGCGCACTGCTTCAGAACCGATCTGCTTGGGCCCCCGTGGTGCGGGCACGCCCGCCCCTATAATCAAAACGAAATTTTGTCAGAAAATAAGAAGGTGATTTTAGATTGCAATTTTTTATTATTTTGGTATAATATTGTCTGCAAATAAGTATCCGCCTAAAAATACTATCAAAATTAGGTACACAAGTCAAGAATTATTATGATTGGCGATAATATAAGAAAATTCCGCAAGAAAAAAGGCCTTTCTCAAGATAACCTCGCCCGATTAGCAAATATTCCTTACACTACCCTTACAAAGATTGAATCAAATGTAGTTAAGCAACCATCCGTCCAAAATGTCGCAAAGATCGCTAAAGCATTAGGAGTAGCAATTGAAGAATTAATATAGATTTTAAAATTTAAATTTTGAAAAGGAGATAACCATGGATACAAGAAAACAAGCAGAGTCTCTTGAGAAAGTAAGCGAAGCAACAAATCGGACCCTGCGCTTATGGCTTAAAGGTCAAAAACAAGATTTAAAAGTTTTTAGGATACCAGTTGAATATTTATATTTTAATATTGAAAATGGTAGGTATGCAGATAAGATGTTACAACTTAAAGCAGATAATCCTGGCGTTGACATAGATCCTAAAGAGGAAAAATGGAAAAATGAGATTTATAAAATGTTAGAAGGGGAATACGTAGGTACTATAGGAATCGAAGGGACAGAGGGTGATAGAGTAGCCTTTGATAGACTTCAGGAAGATATCAAGAATAGAGATCAATTAAATCCGGGTATAGTTTTATCGGATGGCGGTGTAATAGATGGTAATAGACGTCTAGCAGTTATTCTATCCTTAGGAGGACAAAGATTTAGTCGCTTTGAGGGTGTTATTCTTCCAGAAGATATTTCAGCAGAAGATAGATGGAGAATTGAAGTTGGCGTTCAGCTAGGCAAAGATCAAAAACTAGATTATTCTCCTATTAACCAACTGTTAAAGATCCGACAAGGCCTAGAATTATATAAATCGATGAAGTTGCCTTCTGGTAAAACGCCAGAGAAAATGGTAGCTGATGCACTTTATGGAGTATCAGTAAAGGAAGTCTTTGATAGCATAGATCGTATTAATTTAATTGAAGAATACCTAGATTTCTTCAAAATGAAAGGACAATACCATCGCGTTGCTGACCGAAGTGAACGTTTTATAGAAGCCGTCAACACTTTACGAGCTGCTGAAAGATTATCGCCACACGAAAAGGCTAAGTTAAAAGTCCAATTGTTCATTATTATTCGAGAAGGTATTTTGACTAACTGGGAAATTAGAGACATAAGAAATGCGCTAGGCGGAGATCCAAAGTCAAGAGGTCGTAAAAGTATGCCTGTTCAAAAAGCTGTAAACCATTTAATCGAGCACACAACCGATCCAAAAATGGTCAGAGAAGCTTATTTAAATAATTCACAAAATAAAATAGTAGAGAAATCTAGAACGATTTGTAAAGAATTTCAGGATATATTTAATGCAGAAAGAGATGCAAGTCAACCTCTTAATTTAGCAAAAGATGCTAGGACAAAATTGGAAGTTTTAAAAGAATCATTAAAGAATTTTAAAAAGCTTGAAGATGCAGTTGCTATAGTTAAAGAGTTGGTTTCTATTAAAAAGATAGTTAAGGCATGTTTTAGTACCATAAAATTATCCAAAAATAGAAAAAGTTAATTTTATAAGGTGGGTGCTAATATAAAATGCCCATAAGATTAATTTTAACTCAGGAAGAAAACCTAGAGATTAATTCGTTAGAACAAAAAAATTTTTCCATAGAAGATGATGGGGTCTCTATCCTTTTGCCGTTTAAAACGATTGAAAAAGGTGAACACCATATAGTTATCGACCCGTCAGATAAGCTTGGTGAGGTTCTAGAATATATAATATCAGAACTCAAAAAAAATAAATTTCCATTTGAATTAGATCATGACCTTAAAAGATATTGGGCAAATTATTCTTTTGAAAAAGCCAAAATAAAAGAACTTAAGAATAAGAGATATAAATTATCGAATAAAAATTTTCAAGAAAAAATTTTCCAACAAAAGCATAAACCACTTTCTCATCAGGTTAAAGGTATAGAACATGCATTAAAAGTTGAAAATGCAGCAAATTTTTCTGTGCCAGGGAGTGGAAAAACACAGATTGCGTTAGGTGCTTTTGTCACCTGGAGAAGAAATAACCTTGTAGAAAAAGCATTAGTAATTGGACCTGCAAGTTGTTTTGAGCCATGGGAAGAAGAAGCGAGAGATTGTTTAAATCAAAAAATTAAAATTTTGAGATGGTCTGGAAACATTTCCCAAAGAAGAAGAATAGATGGAATAATCAAAGACATAGATCTTATTTTAGTTACTTATCAAACAGCATGTAATGACTATTTATTATTGACACAATTAATGAGAAGATATAAATTTTTGTTAATTTTGGATGAATCTCATTACATAAAAAATCCAGAGAGTGCAAGGGCTCAAATGGCAATTCGTCTGTCGCATTTTGCTTGGAAAAGGTTAATTCTCACGGGTACTCCTGCACCACATTCTTTACTTGATATTTGGACACAATTTTCTTTTCTATGGCCATCAAGACAATTGCTAAAAGATTATCAAAGTTTTAGAGAAAGAATAGAAAAATCAAAAAATCCAGTAATAGACCTTAGAAACGAATTAAGTCCATTTTTTATACGAACGACAAAGAGAGAATTGGGTCTTCCAGAAGTTAAAAGTAATATTATTGCTATAAAGAATAAAGATATTCCATTTGAGCAAAAGAAAATTATTGATCTTCTAGAATTAAAAACATTAGTTGAAGCACGTAGCCTTAATATTTCAGAAATGGATATAAATGTTTTGCGTAAGTGGCGGGCGGCGCGAGTTATTAGACTATTACAGGCAGCATCGAATCCTTCTTTGCTTTTATCGAAATTAGATTTATATAATAGCGAAGATATAGATACCTCTGGTCTTATAAAATATGCAACTATATTTTTAGATAGAAAAAAAATTCCAGCTAAAGTAGAAGCTGTTATTAAGGTAACAAAAGCAATTGTTGAATCTGGCAAAAAAGTTATTATTTGGACTTGGTTTATAGATAATATTAAACTTTTAGAAGATTTACTTAATAAGTACAATCCTTTAAAGATATACGGTGGGATAAAACCCTATGAAGATGATAGTGCTGATGTTGAAGAAAGTCGCGAAAGAAATATACATGAGTTTAAAACTCGTAAAGACAGGTCAATTCTATTAGCAAATCCAGCTGCTTGCGCAGAATCGATTTCATTACATAAACATTGTCAGCATGCAATTTATTTAGATAGGAATTTTAATTGCGGACAATTTTTACAATCTATGGATAGAATTCATAGAGTTGGGATGTTACCAGGTATGACTGCTAATTACCATATACCATTTATAAATTGCGCAATTGAGCGTGCAGTAGATAATAGGCTAAAGCAAAGACAAAAAATTCTATACAATTTGCTTAGTGACCCAATGCCAGTTTTGGGCATCGATGAAGAATTATGGATTGCGGACACAAATGAGGAGTTAGATTTTGCATTTGCAGATTTAATGAAAGAAATCAAAAATGATTTGGCAAAAAAATCTGTATGATTTAATTGATTCAATAGGTAATTTAGGTGAGATTAATATTGCTCTGAATTTACTAAAATCGGGAGTTTTTGAAAGATGGGCACTTAAACATTGTATATACAATCATTCTGGCGCCAGTGTAAGAATACCAATGGCAGACATTTTGATCAAAATTTTGACCATATTTGGTCTAGTTGAAGTAAGACAAAAAAAGAATAAAGAATTGATTTCTCTCTCTCAGCTAGGAAAAGAATTCTTAGAATTTGAATATATTGAAACAGATAGATTAACAAAAAAACAAGGTATTTTTTTACTCTCTAAAATAATTGGAAAAACGGCAGTTTTATATGATATTTTTTTAGTAATTAAGATATTTAATATAAGCAATAATGGAGATTTATGGATTAGCTCTAAAGATAAAAGAATAGATCTTCTTGAAGATAGGGTGTTACGTCTTCTTCAGCAATTAAAGATTGCTTATTACAAAGAAGGAAATATAATTATTTATAAACAAGATAAAGAGTGGCTAAAGGATGTAGTGTTTACTAAATTTCAGGTGACCGAAGATGATTTTTTGGAATTATTAGAACAAAAAAGAATGTATGGGATAATTGCTGAGGAATTTGTAGAAAGTATTGAAAAAAGAAGATTGATCAATTTAGGGAGGGAAGATCTTGCAAAATTAGTTACAAGAGTTACTGAGCAAAATGTAGCTGCGGGTTACGATATATTATCCTTTGATGGAAAGAAATCAACATCATCTCCAGACAGATTTATTGAAGTTAAAGGAAATTCATCCGATGAACTTCTATTTTATATTTCTAAAAATGAACTAGAAACAGCTAAGAGAATGAACAACAAATATTGGATTTATTGTGTTTTGAATGTTAAATCTTTGAATCCAAAAAGACTCATAACAATTAAGAACCCATATCGAAATATCTTTCAATTAAAAAAGTTTAAAGTTGAGCCTGTGTTATGGAAATGTATGTCTAGCAATCTAAATTTATATTAGAAGATTTCTTAGACATGAGAAAAGATAATAGCTTGAAATCAAAGATTAATAAGATAATTTATGGCGATTGTTTAGATGTTTTAAGAGAATTCCCCGATAATTGTATTGACTTAATAGTAACTTCTCCTCCATATGCAGATAGTCGTAAAAATGACTATGGTGGTGTTTCTCCCAATCAATATGTAGAATGGTTATTACCAAGAACGAAAGAATTTCTTAGGGTTCTAAAACCAAGCGGTACCTTTATATTAAATATTAAAGAGAAAGTAGTAGATGGCCAAAGACATACCTATGTCATTGATTTAATACTGAGAATGAAAGAACAGGGATGGCTATGGACAGAGGAGTTTACATGGCACAAAAAAAATTCCTATCCTGGGAAATGGAAAAATCGTTTCAGGGATGCGTGGGAAAGATGTTTACAATTTAACAAGAGAAAGCAATTTAATATGTACCAAGATGCTGTAAAAGTCCCTATAGGAAAGTGGGCTCAGTCTAGACTCAAAAATATAAATGGCAATGATGCTAAAAGAATAAAATCTAATTCAAAAAGCAGTTTTGGTAGAAGGGTTGCAAATTGGATTGGAAAAAGAAAAGTTTATCCAACCAATGTATTATACTTAGCAACAGAATGCGCTAATAAAAATCATAGTGCCACATTCCCTATTGAATTACCAAAATGGTTTATAAAATTGTTTTCCAAAAGAGGTAACGTTGTATTAGATCCATTTGTTGGATCAGGCACAACTGCTATCGCTGCTAGGCAGATTGGTCGTAGATTTATTGGCATTGAAATTAATAAAGAAATTTATAGTTTAGCAAAGAATAATATAAAAATTGTGAAGTAACTTTTTTCTATTTTCTGACAAAATTTCGTTTTGATTATAGGGGCGGGCGTGCCCGCCTTATTGGTTCCCATTATCAACCCTCTTTTCGTTGAATGATCCGCACTGTCAGCCGTGCCCGGTGAGGGGCCAGAAGAGGGTGTTGCTTCAATCTACAAGTCGTTGTAAAATAAACAAAACGGTTGAACAGGGAGGAACTGATGTGGCCATTTTCCAAGAAGGCGAAGCAACCTGAATCGAAGCTCAATGAAGAGAAGCTCAAAAAAAAGATCGCGTCCCAATTGGTCTTCGATTCGGTAACCAAACAACTTAAGATAAAGACCAAAGAGCCGGAGCCACTGACAAGGAAGGCCGAAGCTGAGCCAGAAGTAATCCTGGAGTGTCCAACTTGCAAAGGGAAGTTGGATAAGTACTCGGTGAATCGGTTTAAGTGCCCGCACTGTCGGAACTGGATTTACTACCGAGATCATACTCTCTTCACGATGGAAGAGTACCACCGCCGCCAGGAGGAATATTACAAACGACGGCAGGAGGAACGGCAACAGCAACAATTGATTGAGGGATTAGAATCCATCGGTATGACGGAGGAAATGTTCAAACGGCGAGAGCAAGAGTTGCTGAAACGGACGGGAGTAAAGTCTAAGAGATCAGCAGTAATAATGAGCTTGTTCAATGAATCCATCTTGAAGGTCAGGGACCTACACGAGCAAGAGCAGAAATACCATAACCTCGCCACCATGCTAAACAAGAGTGGGGAAGATGTATTCCATATCCTACAAGCGGGAGCGAAGGCGAAGTTGGCGGCCTATAAGAAGGACGGGGTGAAGAAGGCCTATCTTCTCACGAGCAACATGTGTGGAGCCTGCAAGAGGTTGGATGGCCGGGTGATGACAATTACGAAAGCGCTAGAGACTATGCCTATTCCGATTCGGACATGTAAGAACCGTCCCTATAATGATGAGGTGTCATTCTGCATCTGCAGTTACGAGCCGTGGTATGAGTAATGACTAGATCCACAAGAAGACTAAGGGGTAGATGATGATAAGTCGCTCAAGCACAAAACTTTTGGCGGAGATTTATGGGTATGTTTTTAGGCATAAGAAAGTAAGCTCTTATGATGGAAGTTTTTACTATGAGGTTGACAACGACGAGTTGTATGGGTTCCTGTTCGAGAGAGATTATAACGCTTCGTTTCTAAATGGAATCAAACGGCAACGTTTTTACACTTCTAAATATCTCGAGAGATTCATCATGCAGATCCATACTGGTGAATCTCTGGAGGTACGTATGGAGATTCGTCAGGAATACTTGAGAAAGCTTGCAGAGGATATAATTGAGTATTGTGAAACTAACCAATTCTATGGCGATATAATGGAGGAAGTAGCCAGACTAAAGTCAAAGTTAGAGCTTGATGGATACATTTGGAACCCAGGGACAAAGAAACTGTTATTTTCAGAATCAGATGTATTAGATGTAAAGGAAGAAGAAGGAGTTTTGGTTACACTTGTTAAGCAATTAGGACTCAGTAATCAAGAAACAATCTTTCATCATCTAAGTCATTCCGAGGCACATTATGTAGATCAAAAGTGGGACGATAGTATTTCTCAATCGAGGAAGTTCCTTGAGGCAATCCTTCAGGAAGTTGCAGCGCTTCACTATACTGCTATGCGGGGCGGTACTATTCCGAAAGAATATGACCAACCCAGCAGAGTTAGGGAGTACTTGGAAACCAACGGACTCATAGTGAGTAAGGAGAAGGGAGCGATTTCTGAAGTCTATGGATTGTTAAGTGATACTGGAGCACATCCTCATATAGCAAAGAAAGATGAAGCGCGACTTATGCGGCACCTGGCTTTGACTATTAGTCAGTATATCATGCTGAAATTGAAAGAATACTTAAAGAAATGAGGCGCCGAAGAGCCAGAAGAATTTTGCCAAAGTGGGTAGAAGTAGTTGATTAAAAATTGTGTTATCTATTTTAGAAACGTGATTTTAGATCTTAGGAGGATAAAATGAAATCTTCTATCGCTATCGTGCTTTTTTTTATTGCTATCTTGCCATCTTATTCTCAGGAAAACTATTTGAAAATTGATGGTTACAAATGGGATACGATGTCTGAAGGTATGAAGATAGGATTTGTGCAGGGGTGGATATATGCGTATTCCGCTTTAGGAGATCTTGCCCCGAATTATTACTACGCATTACTTCTCTATACGGGAATAAAAAAGGAAATTACAGGTGTGCCTGTTACAGATAAACTTTCTGAATATCTGGGTGAACTATCTGATGTTTTTCGTTGTGCATCATATACTTTTGTTCACAAGAAGGGTGTTGGGTTTGTAAACATTACAGTTGGTCAAATTAGTTCTGCCATTGACGAAATATATAAAGATCCTCGAGTAAAAAATTGGGAAATAGATGAAATTATGCCTTTAGTTAGGGGGAGACTGAAAGAGGGATGGACTTCTAATGAGCTGGATAACGTAATTTCCTTCCTCATAAAGGAAAAGAATTTATTTGGGAAAGAAAACGAATGGACTGCTGAAAAGATAGATAGTCTTTACTCAAGTGAACCGCAAGTCTTGAGAAACCAGGAGAGCTTGTATGATTGTATTTATGAGAAAATCAGATCAAAGAAAAAATAAAAGTGTATTGTTTGGGCAAAGGAAAAAAGATAATCAGGTAGGTTATACGAAAAGTCAGTATTAGGTGGCCAGAGGCCGAGAGACCGGCATGGCCCTATGTGAAAAGGGACGCCTTGACGGCGATGATCGCGCCTCGTATATATAGACGTTTTGATGTGAGGAAAATTCTCAATGGATACGAAAAAGACTAAGGATATAATCCTGAAACGGCTCTACGAAATTGCTATGAAGGAGGGCATACATAGCAACATGCTCAAGAACGCGTTTTATAATCTTGAACCAATTGCCGAGGAGGAAGGAATCGATAAAGAGACCTTGCAAGGAGTCTATGAAGAATTGTGTAGAGATGGTTATCTTGAATATCTGATGAATTGGAAGGCTGTAAGACCGAGTTCTAAAGCCCTTACCTATTGCGAACAAAACGGCTTAGTAGATAGTAAGTTTGTGGATAGACAAAAAGAAGTGAGAATAGGAATCCTGGAAGCTTTATTTGACCTCGAAGAAGCAAACCCACGCCCTGAGAGCATATTTGGGATATGGGAATCGCAGATCTGTGAGAAAGCGAATATCAAAGAACTAGAATTTAATAATAACATTGACTTACTTGATTGCTGGGGATTAGTTAAGGGGCATGGCCTTTGGAATGAATGGAATCTCACAACGAATGGAAAGGAAAAGGTGAGAGAATATCGACGAATGAGAAGATTTGATGAGTTGAAGAAAAGTGTAAATCCTCAACAGCGAGGCCATAAATTTGAAGATTTGTTAGAGGAAGTTATAAAAGAGGAAGGATGGGAGACGTGGAAGCGCATCCGCCCTGAGGGAGCAGAAATCGATATTCTATTCAAAAACAACTTTAACTTCTTCGTGGCCTCTTGTAAGTGGGAGAAGAAAAAAGTTGGGGGAGAGACCCTAGATGCCTTGATTGGAAGAGCAACCGAATTGAACTGTGTAGCATGTATTTTAATCTCTATGTCGGGATTCACCAGTGAATGCATTAAGCGGGCAGAAAAATCATCGCAAGTTGTTTTATTCGGACCTGGGGACATAGAAAAAGTATTCCGTGTAGAAATATTTCAAAGTAAAAAGCTATTCTCAGAGCTTCTGGACGAGAAAATCAAGGAACGGAAGGTTTCGGGGAAAATCTTGATAGATGGCAAAACCTTTAAATCTGTGTTAAAAGAATGAGATAGGGTAAAAATGGGGATAATTCGGGTGGTGCCATATTATGTCCGAGAGATAATTCTGCCTCATGGCCCACCACAATCCACCACAATTCACTATTCAACCGATTTATAGTTTATCCTGCATTTTGTGCTAGAAATTTGATACTCCGCATCTTTCTTACTTATAAAATATATATGCGAGAGGAACAGATGCATAAATTTACTTCCGGTAAAGACGATAAGGTTCCTAAGGAAGAAAAGAGGTAACATGGTCGTCCTAAAGGAACAACTAAAGGGGGAGAAACTTATGTTCTCACCCGTTCTCAATAGGGTGCTCTTTTCCGTGCTGCGCGTAAACGCGGTGTATTTGAAGGGTTTTTTTGCGATTAGTCTACGCTTTGGCTCTTCGGGTGCGAGAGCCTGTCGAACCTCGTCTGAACGGCTTTGACCATCAAGCCCGAGAAGTTCGTATCAGAGGTATTAAGGGTGAGTGAGGGGATTCGAACCCCCAGCCTTCGGATCCACAGTCCGATGCTCTAACCCTTGAGCTACACTCACCGTTGAAGGGAATAAAATTTTCTCATCAAAGGCTTGAATTGTCAATAAG
>Ga0172365_10004451_pt1 | contig 10366 bp, 12 predicted proteins | sample LakKivSesite48cm_FD_114535 | JGI IMG/M metagenome (GOLD analysis project Ga0172365, IMG submission 114535) | Sediment microbial communities from Lake Kivu, Rwanda - Sediment site 48cm | ecosystem: Environmental > Aquatic > Freshwater > Lake > Sediment | place: Rwanda: Western Province, Lake... | reverse complement strand
TTTCGAAGAAGTTTTTCGGTCTCTATTGCATATGCCATTTTGAAATGCCCAGCTTCACGTAACAGTTCAAGCTCATTGAGATTCATGGGCACAAACTCATTGTCTGGTATGTCAAGTTTAGCCATAGTGCGTGCAGCCTTCAGGCGAGATGCAAACTCACTACGTGTAGTAACCCACAGTTTCCATTTGCGATTCTCTTCTTCTGCGCCACTGTCCACATCTACTGCATCTGCAACAACATCAAAATCTATGTCGTCAAACAACCCGTGTATCATGTTGCGAATCTTAACTGCCGGGGAAAGAATCTCCCAGTTAACATTCATCCAACCTTTACGTTCATAATTCTTATTGCGAGTCCATACACCATCGGTATCCAAAGGTACTTCAGCAACAGTTGTATCACTCATGCCACCCTGAAGATACCTCTTATATTTATCCTCGGGCTGGTTACTACGTCCATATTGACGAAGTTCTTCGAAGACATCATAAACTCCATAAGAAAATGATGTCTGATTTTTTTTATAACGAGACCAAATAGCCTCCGCAACAGTCTTGGTATACTCTGGTGTTGATTTTTTCTCCGGACTGACCTCTCTGTCAGGAAAAGGAAACACATCCTGATTATATGTTTCCTTTAATTTCGGTTTACTCATATGAATATTTTCTACAAAGGTACAAACTTTAAAAAAAACCATTAATACCTATATCTCTGAACCAAAAGAGATACATCAATCTTTTTCTCATTAAACCTCTTCAACACCTTGGCATATTGACTTACTGAACCTGACAGGGCACACATCCCGGCAGCTAATAAGTCGTAATTGGTAAGCTGATCTATGCTGTTAATGTTATTACACTCAATAAGAAAATTAAGATGTTTTATCTTGTGAACCCTGAATTCCAAAAAGTTTCTCATCAGGTTAAATCCTTCCTGCTTATTTCTCGTATGCAAATACATGCCGGGAGATACCTTCATTACTCCATCGGGGGCAATATCATACTTCAAATAGCCCTCGTATCCCCATTCCCTGAATTTTTTCTCGATAATATTAATGTTCGATTCCGGGTAAACCATATATCCATACCAGATTGCTGCCTTTAAAACATCTTCCACAAACTCATCATCTGTCTTTGGACGATATCGGTAAGTACAAATAACATCCTCACTTTCCCATTCGCTCCTTGGCTTATCCCCATCTATTTTCCTGTCATATTCCCACAATACAAAAATTCCACCATCAGAAAGACCATGCTTCTGATAACTCTTTTTAATTTCCGCTTCACTTTTGAACTTATATGGATCGGCGCCTATCGTCCCCCTATCCGGGAACTGTGGCGCCCATGTTTCTTTCTCTTCCATGTTAATAGGATCCCATACGACATCGCGTATACGACGATTGGCAATATCTGTAAATAGATTACTCACCTCAAACCTACCATTAACATCGTTCTTCCAAACAACATTGCTATGAAAGCCCATTGACCATTCAAAATTGCCAGTAACGGTAAGACTCTTTTTGCGTAATTCATTAATGCGTTGATTTATCTTTTCAGTAGGGAAGCCTATTTCTCCAGACTCTCCCACCCAACAGTCCGCCCACTTAAGAGGGAATAATTTTCTTATCGCCCGATATTCGGCAAGAGATTCAGGCGTGTCTTGTTTAAGTAGAAACTCCATGGTAGACTTGATAAAATGTGTGGCCGTCTCTTTAAACCCTTCTTCTTTCTGATAAGGCAGTGGTTCTTCTCCACGGACACTCATACCATAACTATCAATATATCCATCCAACCCTTCATCTGCCGGCATAAATAATCGAAACAATCCGGATTGTGTCTGGTGATTCCCGGGTATACGCTGGTAAAAAGAAGACTTGTTCGCCATACGACGATAGGCATCTCCGCCCGAAGAATATTCTTCAACCGTTGATGGATGGTATGAATATCCATGAATCACAGATCCCATTCCTTGGGATAGACAGTTCTTGACAACCTGCCAGCGATGATCGACGTCCACAGTTACCGTATTGTGTACAACAGTATAATCTGAAAGTAAAAATCTTCTATTACCATCTATAACAATACCATAAAAATCATCAACACTATCATATATAACTTTAAATCCCAATCTCATATGTTGTCTTGCCGGACAATTAACACCTACACGATATAACATAAGGCCCTTCTGTACATATTTTTTTAATTTTAAAAAATCATTTACAGTTATTTCAAAAATATCATCTTTTTCTCCATTAACTGGTAGTTCTTTATATGATTTTCTAAGTGATAAAATATGATCACCATTACAACGCCATTCATCTCCGCTGTTAGGAATTATTTTATACATCGGCCCCCTACCCGATCCCAATACTAAAACATTTCTGATCCCACCATCATCACCCATCAATTTATCTCCCACCCGAATATCTTCTATTTTTTTAACAGATCCGTCAAACATTTTAATCAAAGTTCCTTTTCCAAAACACTTTCCACTCTCGTCAAGTAGAGCAGCAATAAGTTTCTGTCCATCATAATAAGTACTACTACCGGTATCTGCATAACTAATGCCATTTTTCAAACCACTTATACTAAACTCATTTCCGGGAACATTGTAGATAATTCTCTGTGGCGTACCCGGTGTGATAGTAAAAGGAACAAGCCATATGGGCATTTTATCCCATGCAACAAGCATCTTTTGTTTAAAATGTTTCTCGGCATTATTACCTGTATAAGACATGATCCCGGCACCATCAGTACCAATTGTCCTGCTATCTATTTCGTGGATAATACAAAGACCCTTATTGGTATTTCCACTACGTCTATTTTTGGGTTGTAACAAACCGTAACATAAACGTTTACCTATATCTATCATCTGGTAACGTCCAATATCGTCCGATATAGCCCATCCATCCTTGTCGAAATTCTTAAAACTTTCCGTGCAAGTATAACAATATTTATGTATCAGAAATTCTTTCCTGTCCCTATCACGATAATGAGGATACCCATCCGGCTGTATTTCCGGCACATACCACGTATGCAAATACACAAAATGCCAGCCAGTTATATAAACTGGTTTCCCGTGGTTAAAAAACCAGTAACCATGAAGTCTATACCACCAAAATTTTTTTATCCACTCAATCTCTTGGGCATAATAATCTTTTTCTTTTATCAGTGTCTCCCAGAATTCTTTCTGTAGGCGCAATCGTGTAACCACAAACTGGGATCCTTTTTGTCGTGCTCTTTCGTCTACGAATTTACGACAATTAGATTCGAGTCTTAAAAGTTTTGGTGGTATTTCTATCCGATGAAAGCGTTGATCTTTGGGAGCCAGACCATATCCGTCTATCAAACTAAGATCTGATGGTACACGAGGCAAGGATAGTCTTATCGGTCTCAAGTCGACATCTTCAACATTTACAATAAAACTTGTATCTGCTGGTTCATATTTATATTCACTTATCACCTATAAAATGAAGTTTGTCGGGCACATAACCATCTCCATATGGATTGATTCCACGTACAGGATCTTCTCCCCGGCTCAATTTTTCTGCTATCTGCTCACTCATTATCCCTAATTGTTCATCTTCCATGGTACGATATAGTTCCGCTCGCAACTGGGTTTCATCCTTGCCACGAAAAACTCTCTCTTCGAGATCCCGGATAGTTGTAGCAACAAGATCAATATTTGTTATGAGATTCTTGTCTATATCACCGGTAAGTGCTTGTTTCTGCAAACGCACAGATATCTCCTGATAAGAAGCCAACATAGTTAATTCAGGACTATTAAACAACCTAAGATAACGTATGATCATATCATTTATCTCGCTGTTCAAACCAATAAGCATATCCTCAATATACTTATTTTTGCCGGACACCTCAAGGCCTACCATTCGTGCCACCTCACGTTTGCGTTGCGGATATAGTGGCCATTCGGCTCTCACAACATCCGACGCCTGATCATACATAAGAATAATATACTGAACAACTTTTTCCCACGGAAGTTTTGGGGGAAAACTTTTCTTAAATTCTTTAAAATCCCGGAGTTTTATATATGAATTACTGTCACGGGGATCATACAAGAATTTAGACGTGTCAATCTTGTTAAGTTTCATCGCGTTAGGTTTGTAAAAAAATGCATGGCTCCCAGATAAAACATCGGCTGAGAACCATGCACGCAAACATTAAAGACTTTTAGTCGTAGTAGATGTAGTCGTCGTAGTCGTAGACGTTGTCGGAGGACAAGTAGTCGTAGACGTGGTTGTCGTTGTCGAACCTGTCTTAACAATATCTACAATATCCACAAAATACTGATCGATCAAATACCTACGGACTTTGAATCCTTTTTCGTTCACCCACAACCAGCTTGTGTCATGCGGGCTGGCAGGATAAGGCAGAGCTTTAACAACTTCGTCAGCATTGAAAACAGTAAGCACCGTATCCTTGGTGGTGTCATCATCCGGATAAACATACACCGTCAGATATTCGTGCTCAAGAGGCAAATCCATCCAATTTCTGATAGTTGCCAAAGATTCCGCAACTTCATAAATGTCGTATCCACCCCGTCTATCTTCCGTCTTTCCGAAATACTTAAATTTTGCCTTAGTACTGGAATGAACTCTCAGCTCACCTAAAAAGTCGGTGTTCAAAACAACTGACTTCGTATAAGCCTGATGATTCTTTTGCTCACAGGTTAGCAGAACGAGCATCTTGCACTGATTTTAGTTAGACATAAAAATTATCAGTACAAAGATACTAAGATTATTTTTGGGCTTATTTTTTCTTCGCTAACAGACTGGTTCTCAATATGCCTTCATAAAAAGGCACAAAACGCATAAACTGGTTTATCTTCCAAGTGTTTATATTAAACGCATAAATGTCTCCAATAAGAGGATCCTCATATTGTACGGGTACTACTGTACCAATTTTTTCCATCATGTATAATGCCGCTTCATTAACTGTCACCTTTGTCTCGGAAGCCACATTAAATATCTCCCCTTTCATCTTGACGTTGTGAAATGCCAATAAATTCGCATCGACAACATCATTAACCCATGTAAACAAACGTTGCTGATTCCCATCCCCATGTATTGTTATGGGTTCCCTGTTTAAGATCTTCTTGGAAAAGATAGATATAACACCACCCTGCTGCTGATCATTCCGCTGCCGGTCGCCATATACGTGGAAATATCTCAATACCGTTGTATCAAGATCATAAAGTCTATTAAACAAAGTTACATAATTTTCCCCTGCAAGTTTACTTATACCATAAAAACTAACTGGTTTGGTTGGCGTTTTTTCTGTCAATAATCCTTCTGCCTCACCATAAACAGATCCTGTAGATGCATGTACAAATTTTATTTTCTTCTTACAAATTTCTTTACAAGCACGTAACAGGCGTAATGTCGCCGCACCATTAACATCCAAGTCTTTATTAGGATCATGCAAACAAACATTTTTCTTACTCGCAGCATTATGAAAAATCACATCACAATCCACAAGAGATTCTTTAAAATAATCTACATCATCAAAATCTGTCCTATAAAATCTTGCCCTCGACGGCACATTTTCTCCGAAGCCGGCAGACAAATTATCCACTACCACAACCTTGGCACCAAGTGCTATTAACCTGTCTGCCAGATGTGATCCTATAAACCCGGCGCCACCGGTAACTATTGCTTTCATTTATATTTTTTTATAAGCATGACCATTTTATTAATGGTATCAAAATTTTCCACAACAACCTCGGCATCAGGAATGTCAACCTCAAACTCCGCCTCAATAAACACTAAAATCATCATAACATTAAAAGAATCAATATATCCGCCCCTTATCAAAGAAGTATTATGGTTTATGTCTTCTATGTCCCTGCAAGTACATTCTTCTTCGGGAAACTTACAATAAGAATAATGATCAGATCTGCATCCTGTTTTTTTATCCTTGCTAAACATTTTAAGAATATATTCTTTTATTCTATCAGCCATATTTATATAAATCACTTATCCTGAATTTAAAAATATTTTTCCAATCGATATTGGTTTTTTCCCACCAACTATCTGATATTTTAGATCCCGGACGATTATTTACTTCGTGTGCCAACCTTTTTGCCATAATCTCAAACTTAGCAACAAGTTCACGAATTTTTTTATCTTTCTCATCGTTTCCCTGACACAAATCATTTATCTGTCTTAAAACCTCACAGGGAGTCATATATTGACTTGCTGTCTGCATTGCCATAATAGAATGTTTTAAGAATAATTTAGCAATGTCGCAATAAAAACAACAATAATAAAAAGGGCAGCCAGAACAACCAAGAACCTTGAAAATGACATTGTTATATTAACATCTGGCACATCAGAATAATCGTTGGCATCAAGCCAATTTAAAAAATTTTCCCATAGTTTCTTCATATCATACCCAATATGTTTCTTGCCGCATAATCTTCTGTGGCATAAGTTAAGGCCCATTCACGTTGTTTATTTTGCAATTCGCAAATTGCAAATTTATCAAAAATATATTTTTCTAATGTTTCCTTCAAATTACCATTGACCCAGACCACTGGTGGTGAAGGTATCTGTCCACTTTTATTCTCCCCACGGGTAATAGTCATACAACCAAGATGCATCCCCTCAAGACCGCTCTTACCAAGGGCGTTCCAGATGTATCCGTTCATGTTTTTAAATTTTCTGTCGTTGTCATTACTTATCTGGTCAATAAAAATATGAGACTGCGCCTTACGTTCCATCGCCTGCTTCCATGGCAACCCAGTAATGACATCCAAAGAAACACCGAGTGAATTAACAATTTTAGTTATTTCAGCCGTACCTTTCTCCGCAAATTTTTCAACAACAAATGGGGAATGAGATATAGTCAGTTCTCTTGTCTTTGTCCTGTCAAATCCGGATAAATCAAACGGCTGATAATATTCCCGAGTAGGCAAACTGTCCCGCCAATGTATCTTACAAGGGGTACAAAAAACGTCATAATCCTTAAAAACTCCATTATAATAATCCGGATTGATCGCAAATTTACTATCGGTAATTATAATCGTTACCTTTGTAAACCTTTTTAAAAAATCAGATATCTTTGTATGATGCCGAATCCTGAGATAGTCTGTCAGAATGTTGAAAGTACCACAGGCAACAATTATAATCTCACCAGTTTCGCCCAGCACCTCTCTTATACCATAATTTGCGTCCGGGACAATATAATCAAGCCTGTGTTTGTTTTTCTTAAACCATACAGTTTTAACATCCCTGTATTTTTTCAACCCACGCACAAGACTGCAGTTATGCCCATAACCGGCATCGATGCTTACAACCATTATTCGTTGTTTACCTTTATTCATAAGTTTCTTAGTATAAACAACGTAAATAAAAATTTACTTTTTGCCCATCCGTGACAACTGCTGGAACCTCTTCTTCCCATACTTTTTGCGACCTATCCAAGCAGCAAGACGCTCAGGACTACGGGCTCCTTTCTTCCTAAGTTTATTTGTCAGTTGTTTAAACCTACCACCAGAACCCAGTTTTGGTTTTGCCATAATTAAAGAAATTTATGACAAAGTTAACAATTTTTGGTATAAAAGAGTCCACATTTTGGCAACCGCCCCATATCCATGCACCTCGGTACACCACTTTTTTGTTCTTTCTGAAAGATCATTATAATTATTTTCAAGAACATCATATATCATTCGCTCCCAGATAGTCACATTCCTTTCCAAATCTGTAATTACAGGACATCGATCCAGAAGTCCCCCTGCCTGCTCAATAGCCATTTTTGATATCCAACAGGCTGTCGGAATTCCATATTGCATCGCTTCCAGTGCAGCATTGCCATAAAATCCTACACGAAACTGGTCAAAAAAAATCTTTGCAGAACGTATCCGGGACAACACCTGAGCTTGGCTCACATTTTCAATTATAGACGCCTCAAAATCTATTTTATTGCGTTCTCTCATAACATTCATTAACTCAATAAAAAAAGTCGTGTTTTTACGAATACGGTGTGTCGGACAATGAAGAAAAATATTCTCACCCAGCGCATATCCAAGTTTGGGTTTATTTTCCGAATCTATAGGATGGGGTGTCCACACGCCAGAATATTCTGGATAACAAAGATCCGGGGTAAAAGCTGTCTTTAAAACAGGTAACTTATAGTCCGCCGGGGTGTATTTACCTAAACCACCATACTTTACCTTCCTAAAAAAACTACCACCGACAGTCTGTACTATTGGCTTATGACCAATATGAAAGCCACAATAAAAATTTTTCGCCGGCCAGTCTCCTTTTATATGAATAATGTCTGACGTATCAATCCTTTCCTGAATATCTTTCCTATTTTCTTTCCCTATCAATTTACCACCCGTGTGCCCATATTTTTTAAGAGGTAACTGACAATAAAAATCAATATCAATATCTGTATGCCTCTTAATGGCATCACACAATTTCTGCCCGCTACCAGCATAGTCTTTTACAGAAAGCATGGTTATCTTCATGATCTCACCTTTACGCTTAATCCCAAAAGACGATTAGCTATATCATCCGGAACGATATCAGTAAGTTGTGCATTCGTTGACTGAAAAGGATAGTGTGTATTGACAAAATATTTCCACCTTTTAGTAGAGATATTGTTGAGACCATTGGTGCAAAGAGTCCCGCTCCAATGATCTCCTAAATCTTTATATGGCTTCTGTGGATTTGAGTTTCTTGAAAACCACAAATTAATATTTTTGAATTTTTTTTGTGCTGGAAGTTTTCTGGCAAGTTCCGTGGCAACACTCATCTGTATACCAGTATATCCGAGGCTTGATGGTTTATTATATAAAATGATTTTATTATAGTTAAAATCATAGAAATATGCCTTATATGTATAAAACCAATCATAACCCGAATTGATGGCCATCATAGAATCATGCAAAGAATATGGATGGTAATAATCATCAGCTGCAGTGATCATATAAAAAACAGAATCTTTGTCTGCTCTCTTTCCTATACGTTCCCATTTTTCACTTAATGTTACCCGTTGATCATCTGACAGGAACTGCAATCGTGCACAGCCAACCTTGTGTAGTCGTTCACTATATTTCCTAAACCAATCAAGCCCAAGTTTGTTTTTCTGTTTTTCCTCGAACACAATAAGTTCCCACTGAAAATCAACAAGTTTTTGATTACACAAAGATTCCATGACGAGCCAAGCAATATCCTTGACATTCCATAACGGAAGAGCCACTGTAGCTTTTATCATAATGCTCTCGTTTTAATTAAAAATTTTTTTAAATTTTCTGCTTCCTGTGGCGGAAGATTTTTATTTACAAAATCTACAAAATCTTGCGGATTTTTCTTCGCACCACTCGGAATACCGGATACATTGCCGGTTGTTTTGATGTCGACCAAGAACAGTCCCTGTTCGGCAACATCATAAGATCCTTTCTTAATAAATTTATCCTTCCTTACTCTTTTGGCTGCCGAACCATCAAGTCCACTATTCCTGCTATTATCCCACAGTATCCAATTACATTTTTCTATAAACTTACGAGAAAAACACCTGCCTGGCCCAACAAGATAGCCGCCATAACGAAAATAAAATAATTCGCCAAAACCCCTGAAATTCTTGCGCCCACCAAACATATATAAACCACGACTTCCGAAATAATCATACCCGTCTGATAAACGACTTATGTTATAGCGTATAAAATCGTTAGACGGAAAATCATCGCTTCCTAATATCATAAGATGGGTAAAGTTCTTATCCTTACATGCTGCAAGACCAGTATTCCATTTTTTACCGAGTGGTTTATTTTCACAATTTACATGACATACTCTATTGATATCACATAAATCAGAAAGCCGAGAGTCACCACTCACCACGGCTACAACGCTAATACCAAAAGTATTAATAAGGCATCCCATTCTTTCAAGGAATAGCTTACTTAATACCGGTCTTCCCCAAAGTGCAGTAAGAATACAAAGTTTTATATCCACTGTTTAAAATTCAACAACTATCGGTTTTTCTGTTTTTTTGACAAGAGGAATGCTTACCGTCAAAACACCATCCTTGTATTTGCCACTTATCTCAGAAACAACCCAGTTCTTTTTTACCCTCCATACAAGATCTGCCTTATATTGACAAATATCCCTTACCTTTGGATCATACTTAATAACAAGAAAATCGCCATTCTCTTCGGATACAATTTTCAGTTTAAGCAGTTCCTTATCCAGACAAGGAATAACAACTTTTATCTCTACAAGATTATCTTTTTCAATATAATCAAATGGAGCATTTGTCCATAACCTAAAAACATCCGATACAAAATCATTGAGATAAAGCTCCGGCATCGTTGTTGACATAATTGGATCCGGAAAATAAGTTT
>Ga0172365_10004450_pt1 | contig 10367 bp, 5 predicted proteins | sample LakKivSesite48cm_FD_114535 | JGI IMG/M metagenome (GOLD analysis project Ga0172365, IMG submission 114535) | Sediment microbial communities from Lake Kivu, Rwanda - Sediment site 48cm | ecosystem: Environmental > Aquatic > Freshwater > Lake > Sediment | place: Rwanda: Western Province, Lake Kivu... | reverse complement strand
AAGATGGACAAGGTCAAGCCGTTCGCCGGGGAACACACCCCGCTCGTCACCCTAAGCGGCGGCGGGCCCGGCGGCATCGTCCAAAGGGACCTGGCCATCGTCGAAGGAAAGGAATACGTCGGCCGGGTCGTCCTGGCCGGCGACCGGAGCGCCGCGCCGGTCACGGTCAGTCTCATCTGGGGTGACGGGCCGGAGGCCCGCCAGGCGCTCGACGTCAAGGACCTCACTCGCGACTACAAGACCTTCCCGTTCACCTTCAAGGCCGGCGCCTCGACCGCGTCGGCCCGGCTCGAGATCGTCGCCTCCGGCCGCGGCTCGTTCAAGGTCGGGACGGCTTCGATCATGCCGGCCGACAACGTCCGGGGCTTCCGGCCCGAGGTCCTGGCCCGACTCAAGGAGCTCGATTCGCCCGTCTACCGCTGGCCGGGCGGCAACTTCGTCAGCGGCTACGACTGGCGCGACGGCATCGGTGACCGCGACCGCCGGCCGCCCCGCAAGAACCCGGCCTGGACGGGCGTCGAGCACAACGACGTCGGCATCCACGAGTACATGGACCTCATGCGGCTCATCGGCGCCGAGCCGTACATCACGGTCAACAGCGGGCTCGGCGACGTCGCCATGGCCCTCGACGAGCTCCAGTACGCCAATGGAACGCCGGATACGAAGATGGGCCGCCTCCGGGCGTCCAACGGACATCCCGAGCCGTGGGGGGTCAAGTTCTGGGCCATCGGCAACGAGATGTACGGCGACTGGCAGCTCGGGCACATACCCCTCTCCGACTACGTCAAGAAGCACACCCAGTTCTCCGTGGCCATGAAGGCCATGGACCCGGCGGTCCAGGTCGTGGCCGTGGGCGCGGTCGGGCGCTGGAGCGAGACCATGCTGGCCGAGGCCTCAAACCACATGGACCTCATCAGCGAGCACTTCTACGTCCAGCACAAGCCCGGCCTCCTCGCTCACGTCAACCAGGCGCCGAGCGAGGTCCGCCGCATCGCCGAGGCCCACCGGAAGTACCGGGAGACGATCCCGACGCTCAAGCTCCGGGAGGTCCCGGTCGCTCTCGACGAGTGGAACTACTGGTACGGGCCGCATCTCTACGGCGAGCTCGGAACGCAGTATTTCCTCGAGGATGCGCTCGGGGTCGCCGCGGCCTTCAACGAGTACGCCCGCCAGAGCGATATCTACTTCATGGCCAACTACGCCCAGACGGTCAACGTCATCGGGGCGATCAAGACCTCGAAGACGGCGGCGGTGCTCGACTCGACCGGGGTCATCCTGGCCCTTTACCGGAAGCACTTCGGCACGGTCCCGGCCGCGGTCACGGGGGCGCCCGAACCGCTCGACGTCATGGCCTGCTGGAAGGACGAGACGAAGAGCGTGCTGACGCTGTCGATCGTCAATCCGACCAAGCGGCAGATGAACCTGAAGCTCGACGCCGGGAAATTGAAACTGCCGGCGACGGCCCGGCTCTTCCTCGTCGGCGGGCTCGATCCCCGGGCCTGCAACGTGCCGGGCCAGGAGCCGCAGGTCGCCGTCCACGAGACGGAAGCCGCCCCGTTCGGCAGGACGGTGATGGTCCCGCCGATCAGCGTTTCTCTCTATGAGATCGAGGTCGGCGCACTGAAGAAGTAGGGCTAGCTTTTCCGGACGAAGAGGAGATGCCGGACGCGGCCGGCGTAGACGCGGAAGGCGGCGACCCGGCCCGACGAATCGCGGGAGAAGCGCATGATGTCGCCTTCTGACTCGAACGCGTCCGCGTAGACCGGGTTCAAGGCGATCCGCTGGGCCGGCCGGAACCGGACCATGAGCTTCCCGTTCTCGAGATACAGCGTGTAGGTCATGTCGATCTCTTCACTGTAATAGGTCCCGACGAAGGCCCCGAGGTCCGACGGCTGCGGCTTGAAGGCCGGGACGGCCTCCCACAAGCGGGGCTTGGACCCGAGCGACGCGTCGGTGATCTTGAGCGGCGTTCCCGCGGGGCCGGGCTCGAAAGTCATTCTCCTCGAACCGTCGGGTGCGGCGAACGTCGTCGGCGAAAGCGCGATCGCGAGCTGCCCGTCCATGCGAAGCGCCTTGCCGTCCTTGTCGAGATCGACCCTCAGAACCGCGTCGGTCAGCGGCTCGCGGTAGGTCCCCACATATTTCTTGAGGGTCTCGGCCGGTACGGCCACGGCCACGGGCTTGGCCGGCTCCTTGATCTTCCCGGCGAGGTAGATGTCGGCGACCTGGTGGGCCAGGTCGGCCGGCCCCGACCCGGCGACGTTGCTCAGGACGGCGATCGACAGCCGCTCGGACGGGAAGCGGGCCAGGAAGGTCTGATAGCCGGCCGTCGACCCGCCGTGGCCGACCTCGCGCAGGCCTTTGTAGGTCGTAACGACGAGACCCTGGGCGTACTCGAGTTCGAAGTCGTCGTTGAGCCGTCCCCGTGTCTCGAGCTGGTCCACGAGGGCCTTCCCCCCGACGCGCGGGTTGTCGAGGTTCTCGTTCCAGATGAGGAGGTCGCCGACCGTGGTCAGCAGCCCGCCGTTGCCGATGACGTTGGTGAAAGACATGTTGGTGAAGAAACCCCCCGGCCGCCGGCCGTAGGCCGTGGCCCGGTCGGGGACGATCTCGCGGAAGTCGTCGCGCCATTGGGTGTGGATCATGCCGAGCGGCTGGAACATCCGCTCCTGGCAGAACGCGTCGAGGCTCTTGCCGGAGACCCGGGCGACGACGACGCCGAGCAGGGTGAAGCCGGTGTTGCAGTAGAGGTATTCGTCGCCCGGCTTGAAGTTGAGCTCCTTCATCCGGCTGACGAGCTCGAGGATCTCCTCGACCGTGTGGACGACCCAGCCGGTCGGACGCCCCGAAAGCGCTTCGAGGGGCCACTGGCTGCGAAGCCCGCTCGTGTGGTTGAGGAGGTGGCGGATGAGGATGGGCGTCCCGAAGTCGGGGACCTCCGGGACGTACTTCCGGACCGGGTCGTCGAGCGAGAGCTTGCCGTCCTGGACGAGCAGGGCGATGGCCGTCGCGGTGAACTGCTTGGCCACCGAGCCCGACTCGAAGACCGTGTCCGGACGAACACGGAGTCCGTACTCGAGGTTGGCCAGGCCGTAGGCCCTGACCAGCACGGGCTTGCCGCCGACGGCCACGCCGACGACGCAGCCAGGGGTGTCGCTCCGGTTCCAGCGCTCGAAGACCTTATCGACCCTGGCCTCGATCGAAGGCTCCGCGGCCTTGGCGCCCGGCGCCTGCGCGGGCGGTTGAGCCTGAGCCTTGGCGGGCGAAGCCGCAACGACGATAATGATCAGAAATAGAACCAAAGCCTGACAGCTCATACGGATTTTCATGGGTCTCCCCCGATCGGTTCCACGGCCTTTAGACGATCTCTTCTTATACCGGAATCCTATCACATTCCCGAGGGAGCCGTCTCGCGGCTGCGAAGGGGGTTGCCTCGAAGTTCCCCGTAGCGGAAGGGGGCCCGCGGAGCGGGGGAACCGCCGGGACTGGTTCCCAGGGGGTCCGGGGAGCGAGAGGCAAATCCCGAGCATAGCCGCGGAGACAGGAGTTCTTGGCGTGGATCAGGGAGCCGATTCTTGATTTTGCCGGACGAAATGAGTATGTTCCCCACCATCATCCCGCATCCCGGAGGAGGACGCTCATGACCCCTGTTTTCCGGAAGAACCGAGCTTTTCTGACCCTCGCGCTGGCCGCCGTCTGCGCCTTCGGCCTGGCCGTTTCGCCGGCCCTGGCCCAGCAGAAGGTCCACGAGGAGTACACCAAGAAGATCCTGGAGTTCACGACCGACCCCTGCTTCATCACCAAGTACGTGAACTCCCTCCCCTACGCCGAGGGCATTCCCACGCCCCTCGAGGTCCTCGGCCACATCGCCGGGGCCAAGGATGTCCTGTCCTATTCGGCCGACGTCTACAAGTACATGCGGGCCCTGGCCGCCGCGACGCCGCGGGTCAAGGTCTTCGACATCGGCAAGACCGAGGAAGGCCGCGACTGGATCGTCGTCGCCGTCGCCGATGAGGCGACCATCCGGAACCTCGACCATTACAAGGAGATCAACGCCAAGCTGGCCGATCCCCGCACGCTCTCCGAGGACGAGGCCCAAGCCCTGCTCAAGGAGGCCAAGCCGATGTACTGGGCCACGGGCGGCATGCACTCGGGCGAGACGGGCTCCGTCGAGATGCTCATGGAGCTCGCCTACCGCATCGCCGTCGACGAGTCGCCGTTCGTCAAGGCCATCCGCGAGAATACGATCACCCTGATCACGCCCATCCTCGAGGTCGACGGCCGCGACAAGCAGGTCGACGTCTCCATGGCCAGGCGCAAGGACCCTAAGGCCAATGTCCCCCCGCGCACCGTCTATTGGGGAAAGTACGTCTCCCATGACGACAACCGCGACAACCTCGGGCTGGCCCTCAAGCTGAGCCAGTACATCATGAAGGTCTTCCTCGACTACCACCCCCAGGTCATGCACGATCTCCACGAATCCGTGTCTCATCTCTACATCTCCACGGGCACGGGCCCCTACAACGCCTGGCTCGATCCGATCGTCATCGACGAGTGGAACCTCCTGGCCTACCGCGAGGTCGACGAGCTGACCAAGATGGGCGTCCCGGGCGTCTGGACGCACGGCTTCTACGACGGCTGGGCCCCGAACTACGCTTTCTACGCGGCCAACGGCCACAACTCGATCGGCCGGTTCTACGAGACCCAGGGCGCGGGCGACGCCTCGACCCGGGTCATCGCGGCCGCGCCGGACCGGGCCTGGTTCCGGCCCAACCCGCCCCTGCGTTCGGCCCTCTGGTCGATGCGCAACAACGTCAATCTCCAGGAGAGCGGCGTGCTCGTCGGCATGAACCACGTCGCCACCCTCAAGGACAAGTTCCTGGAGAACTTCTACCTCAAGAGCAAGCGCTCCGTGGCCAAGGCCCGGACCGAGGGCCCGGCGGCCTATGTCTTTCCGGGCGATGACCCGCGGCCCGGCCAGCAGGCCCGCCTTCTGCGCCAGCTCCAAGCCCAGGGCGTCGAGGTCCACCGGGCCGACAAGGCCTTCAAGATCAAGGACACGACCTACCCGGCCGGGAGCTACGTCGTCCGCATGGACCAGCCCTATTCGCGCATGGCCGACATGATGCTCGACAAGCAGTACTTCAACATCAACGATCCCTCGCCCTATGACGACGTCGGCTGGACGCTCGGCCCGCTCTACAATGTCGCGACGGCCCGGATCGAGGACGTCGCCGTCCTCGACGCGCCGATGACGCTCGTCAAGGGCGAGGTGGCCGCGCCCGGCGGCGTCGTGAAGCTGGCGAAGGGCACAGCGCAGGCCTACCTCGTCAACCACAACGCCGACAACGCCCTGGCCACGTTCCGCTTCGCTTACAAGGACCTCAAGATCCAGGCGGCGGAGAAGGACTTCGAGGCCCAGGGCCGCAAGTTCCGGGCCGGCTCGTTCGTCATCAAGCCGGCCGACAACCCGGCCGACCTCGGATCCGCGCTGGACGAGGCCGCCAGGAAGCTCGGCTTCGCGGCCGTCGCCGCCGCGGCCGTCCCCGCCGTCCCGACGCATGAAGTCGGCGTTCCGCGCGTCGCCGTCATGCACACCTGGCAGAACACCCAGACCGAGGGCTGGCTCCGGATCGCCCTCGACGAGTACGGCATTCCCTACGACTACATCTCGGTCCACGCCGTCCGGGACAACGCCAAGCTCCGGGACAAGTACGACGTCATCATCTTCGGACCGTCGTCGCCCGACGCGCTCAGTGTCGTCAACGGCCTCAGCGGGGACAAGCCGATGCCCTGGAAAAAGACCGAGCTGACGCCGAACATCGGCGTCCAGGATTCGACCGACGACATGCGCGGCGGCCTCGAGCTCGACGGCATCCTGCACCTCCGCGACTTCATCAAGGACGGCGGCGTCTTCGTCACGCTGAGCTCGAGCTCGGCCCTGCCCATCCAGTTCGGGCTGGCCGGGGGGCTCGCGATCCGCGACACGCCGAACCTCTGGGCCCGCGGCGGCGTCTTCAAGGCCGAGATCGGCGACAAGACGAGCCCGCTCGCCTACGGCTACGACGACACGCTCGGCATCTATTTCAGCCAGTCGCCCGTCTTCGGCATGGGCGGGTTCGGCGGCCGGGGCATGGGCATGATGGGCGGGATGAGGGGCGGACAGCAGGGCCGACCCTCGGGGCGTGGTGCCGCGAACGACCCGGACGTCGTCCAAGGCCGGCCCAAGGACCTCGGACAGGCCGCGGTCGATGCCTTCCGCAAGTCCCAGCCCGCACCGCTCCAGCAGCAAGCCGAAGAAGGTGGCCCGCGCCAGGCGGCCCCGCCGGCGGTCCGGCCGCGGATCGTCCTGAGCTTCGCCCGGACCGCCGCCGACCTCCTGATCAGCGGCGGCCTGGACCACGGCGAGGAACTGGCCGGGACACCGGCGCTGGCCGATGTCACGATCGGCAAGGGGCACGTCGTCCTGTTCAGCTTCAACCCCGCCTGGCGGAGCGAAACACACGGGTCTTATTTCTTTATTTTCAACGCGTTGTTGAACTGGAAGGCCCTCGACGCCAGGCCCAAATAAGCCTGGGCCCATGTTATGCGGCTCATCCCCCAGCCGCTGAGGGGACAAGGCTCGGGGGACATGTCCCGCGTACGTGTCCCCGTCCGCTTTGATGAGAGCCGGGGGAGAACAAAAGGGCAGGGCCCTGCGTATCATAAGATGGATATATTTTTCTATCCGGAGGCTCCCATGACCAGGACATCCCTTAAGCTCGCGGGCGCCCTGTTGGCGATCGTTTGTCTGGCCGCCTTCGCGGCGGCTCAGGCCGCCCCTCAGGCCGCGGCGAAAGCCAAGCCCGTGGACACGAAAAAGCTCCTCGCTGAGATCGCCGGCGAATACAGCTTCGACATGCAAGGCCAGTCGATGATCGTCCAGTTCGCGGAGAACGAGGGGAAGCTCTTCGGCGCCCCGCCCGGCGAGACGCCCGAGGAGATCCATCCCGTCGAGGGCAAGCCTCTCTGCTTCGACATCACCCTCGCCCAAGGCGGCCAGTATTTCTTCCTGGAATTCGTCCGCAACGAGAAGGGCGTGATCGACAAGTGCCTGTTGACCGCGGAAGGCATGACCTTCGAGGGCACGAAGGTCGGCAAGTAGGCCTTTAAAAACGGATCACGAGGCCCGCGCCGAGCTCGTATCCGCCGATCTCCGCCGGGACGGCTTCGGGAAGATCGGGCTTGGCCCGGCAGGCCGTGACGCGGGCATAGACATCCAAGCCGAGGGATGGGCCGATCTGAAAGACAGCTCCCGCTTGACCGAGGAACCCGAGGTCCTTGCCGCGGACGGTCCCTAATTCGCTCTCTTCCTTGAACATGAAATAGGCGAGGGCCAGTCCGGCGTAAGGCTGGATGACCTTTCCGGGCAGCCGATAATCAACGCCGCCGAAGACCGGAACGATCTGCAACGTCGTGGCCTGCCCTGTGAACGTGACTTCCCCCCCCTTGCGGAACATCTCGGCTCCCGCCCAGGCCCGGAACCCGCCGACGATAGGGATCTCGATCCCTACGCCGAACCGGGGACCGCCGCCATAGACCTCCCTGAAAATGTCGTCCTTGGGCCAGAAGTATGCGGCGCCGAGATTGATCGAGATGGCCTTGCTCTCCGCCGCTTCGGCGGCGCCGGCCAACATCAAGGCCAGCAGCGCGAGCCGGACCAACCTCCTTATCCGCACGCCCCGAGATCTCGAAATCAAGCCCACGGCCTCATTTCCTGATCAGGATCCTGGCCGGCTTCCGTTTCTGGTCGATGATGATCCGGACGGAGGAAGCCGTCACCGGCTCGCCTTCCTCTCCCGCGGAATTCACGGCGACAAGGGCATACTCGCCAGAATCCGAACTCGGGATGACGGTATGCCAGTATGTGCCTATCGCGGGCCCGACCTCGGCCGTGAGGATCCAATTGTTTCCGACGCACCGGTACACGCGGTAGGCCGCGAGGTCCGGGACCCCGGTGAGCGGCTGCCAGGTCAGGACATCGATATGCCGGATCAAAAAGAGGTTCCTGACGACATTCCTGACGGCCTTGAAGCCCGAGGGGGCGGCCAGCCAGAACCGGGCCGCGACGGCCTTGTCGTCGTTCAGGTTGACGCTCGCCGGGTTTCCGGTCCCGCCGGCATCGCCTTCCCAGCCCTTGAACTTGTAGCCCGCCGCGGGTGTCGCCGTGACCGTGACGGTCGTCTCATAGGGATAAGTGTAGAGCCCGGGCGCCGGGGTCGTCTGTCCGCCGTTGCCGCAAAAGACCGACAGGCCGAACAGATCCTCCTGCCGGCGCTTGTAGAGGCCCGCTCCGGTCGTCCCTGCGAGGAGCGTCCGAAAGAGGGGAGCCACGGCGATGGTGGCGAAGTCCTGGGATGGCAACCCCCCCGACAGGTCCTCCCAGGTCCCGCCTCCGTTCAGGCTGACGTAGGGGGTCGTGTCGCCGACGACATAGATCCGATCGGGGGCAGCCGTGTCGAGCGCGAAATCCTCGACATCGAAGGGCGCGGCCTTTTCCCAGCTCGCCCCGCCGTCGACGGACCTGTAAAAGGACTTGTTGTGCCGAAGATAGACGATGTCCGGCCGCCAGGGGTCGACGACGATCTTGTGGATGAAGCCCCAGCCGGCGAACTGGTCGGTTGTGAGGTTGACCCACGTCAGGCCCCCGTCGACGGACTTGAATATCCCGGCTTGATAATCGCTGCCGGTCCAGTAGTCACCGCCGACGTAGATGGTCGCGTCGTCTTGAGGGTTGACCGCCACGGCCATGGGATCGCCGTAGAGGACCTGTTCGACGCGGCGGACCGTGAAGGTCGCGCCGCCGTCGAGCGAGATCGCGACGCCCATCGTGTGCAGGTCCGAGGCCCCGACGAAGACATGGCCCGGCTGCTCGGGATTGAAGGCCACGTCGAGATACATGCCCTGAAAAAGAAGGTACCAGGTAAGGCCGCCGTCCCGGGAGCGGAGAATGTTGATATTGAAGCCGCCGGACTGGTTGACGGCGTGCCTGACGACCGCGTAGACGTAATCGGGATCGGTGGGATGGACAACGAACTTTTGGGCCTCGTTCAAGCTCGTGAATTCCGGGAGCCTCCGCCAACTCGCGCCGCAGTTGTCGCTTCGCCAGGCCGCGCCCGCGGTCGCGGCATAGAGGATGGCCGGTTGCGACGGCGCAACGGCCAGGTGCTTGATGTCCGAGGCCATGAAGCCTGACGATGCCTCGGGCCACGTCACGCCGCCATCCCGGCTCATGAACAGGCCGGCGCCGGCGCCGGCGTGGACCCGGCTCCCCGCCGAAAGAAGGCCCGTGAACTCGCCGGCGAGAGCGACGGGATTGCGTCCCCAGTGGATCCCGCCGTCGCCGCTCTTGAAGATCGCGTCCTTTCCGCCGGCGTACAGGATGCTCGGAGAAAGGGTATCCAGCGTCAGGCTCAGGGCCGAGATCTGGCCTTCGTTCACCAGCCAGGCCCCCCCCGCGTCGGTGCTGCGGTAGACGGCCAGGTCCGTCCCGGCGAAAACACGCTGGGGATCGGCCGGATCGACCTGGATCGACCGGACCCAGCCGCTGGTGCCGGAGACTTCGGTCCAGGAGGCCCCGCCATTGACCGACTTGAAGATGGCCCCTCCCGTGGAACCCTCGTACCCTGCGCCGACGAAGACCTCGCCCGGCCTGGAGGGATTGACCGCGAGGCCGATCGCCTTGCCGGCCGTAAAAGAGAGCATCCACTGGTCCCACGAGGCGCCGCCGTCGAGCGATCGAAAGACCGCCGGCGAAAAATTGTAGCTCCACGCCGAGCCGGTGGCATATACGATACGAGGATCCGTCGGATCGACGGCGATCTTGTTGGGGCCGTAGATCCAGACCCTCATCGGCGTCCACGACGCTCCGCCGTCCACAGACTTATAGACGACGTTATATCCGAGCGCATACATGACCAGGGGCTCCGAAGAACTGACGGCGAGGTCGGAGATCTTCTCGGGGAAAGCGGAGATCTTGGCCCAGGAGTCACCCGCATCCGAGGATCGGAAGAGCTGGCTGAACCGGCCGGAGCTGAGGGCATAGAGGCGGGTGCGGTCGAGGGGATGGAAAACGAGGGCCGCGACGGGTCCCCCGGGCGGTCCGATGTGGGTCCAGCCGACGGGCGGCGGCTGGGAAACCTGGGCGCCGGCGGCAGCGACGAGGGAGAGGCCGGCTAAGAGAACGGCCGAAAGCGGGCCCCTCCCCCGGATCCGACGGGCTTTCCCCCTGGACTCCATGGATTCCTGCCCTGAATATCTCAGCGAGATCGTTTGCTGAGATTGTAGGCCGGCCGGATCCCGAATGTCAATCCGCCGGGGGAGCCGTT
>Ga0172365_10004448_pt1 | contig 10368 bp, 10 predicted proteins | sample LakKivSesite48cm_FD_114535 | JGI IMG/M metagenome (GOLD analysis project Ga0172365, IMG submission 114535) | Sediment microbial communities from Lake Kivu, Rwanda - Sediment site 48cm | ecosystem: Environmental > Aquatic > Freshwater > Lake > Sediment | place: Rwanda: Western Province, Lake... | reverse complement strand
CGCAGGCGAACTCGACGTCCCAGAACTCGGCGGAACAGTCTCCTGGGCAGGTCTTGAAAGAGACGCAAGCTGCTGGCTTGGAAACACCATGCAGTGGGCTTATTATACGACTCTAAGACGCCTAGAACCCCTCGTCAAAGAAACAGACAGCAAAGAATTCCTGAAAACATGGCGAAACTTCCAGACAAGCGACCACCTATACTACATGTTCACAGCAGGCGGAGCCCCAGGCGAAGTCCACTCCTACTTCAGCCCATTCGGCACACCGATAGACGCCTTCGTAACCGCACAAGCAGCAATACTAGACTTCGAAAACAGAACAAGACTCGCAACAATAGCGGCAGACGAACCATTCCTCTTCTACACAGGCATCGGCGAAAAACACTTCACAGGAACGATGGCTTGGACCCTGAAAGGATTCCTAAAAGCAGTCCAAAAAGTAAGCACAAAATCTCTGGAATTTCACAACAACCGAGGAGACTTTGAAAAATGGGCTGAAAAATCAATCCAAGACAAAGCCTTAGCAGAACAACTTAAGAAGGAAAGACTTTCAAAACTGAACAGCGAAACACTCAGAAAAGCAATAATCAAAGCTGTAAAATCAAGGCTAGAAAATCTAAGCGCCCAGATACACTCAGCAACCAAATACTTTTGACTTCAGCCTAGGTATGCCTTTATAAGAAAAACGCGCAAAGAATACCGTTTAGAGCTATTTGCAAGGTGAAAAAATGAGAGAAGAACTTCCGCTTCCAGAAAAAATTCTACAAGCATTGCACAACTTGTGCGCAACAGCCCCAGACTTGGCGAGAACAAGCGAAGAGCTTTCACAAATCTTACAAATAAACATAAACGAGTTGGAAAGAATCCTAGATGATTACAAGCGTCAAGGCTTCGCAGAAAGCTTCACAGACAACGAAGGAAAAAAACGGTACTACCTAACTGGAAGCGGGATAATAAAGATCTGCGCAATCTTCACGTAGTGAAAACTCGATGCAAGTCATAATCTTCTCATGGGAATACCCGCCGAGAGTCGTCGGACAACTTGCAGACTACGTGGAAAAACTTGCAGTACAGCTTGTCAAGAACAACGAAAAAACCTGGGTAGTCACTTATCACGACTTCTTAACAGGAGAATACGAGGGACCAGAAGGCGTCAAAACTTTCAGAGTAACCAACCCAGTTCACACACACATCGGCGTCCTCACATGGGTCCTAACTCTGAATCAGGAAGTCGAAAGAGTGGCAGCCAACATCTACTACGATACGAAAAAGCAAGTAGACCTAATAGACATGCATGACTGGCACTTCATATCAGCCGCGGTCACGCTGAAAAAAGCCTTGAACATACCATTTGTCTACTCGGTCGAAAGTCTAGAAGAACACCGCTCTCATGGCGCAAACTCACCCTTCAATATGTCCATCAAAAGCATTGAGTGGCTGGGCATGTATGAAGCTGGAAAACTAGTTGCCAAGTCTCAATGGATGCGAGACGAAATAGTCAGAATATACAAGGTTCCAACAGACAAGATAAAAGTGGTCTCACCAAAATCAAAGGATTGGATAAAAGACATTCTTGAAACCTACAAGAAAGTTGCGGAGGGCAAGACGCTCAAATGAGCCGAGACTTGACTGTCATGATGCTCACCTGGGAGTTTCCGCCGAGGATCATCGGCGGCATCTCTCCACACGTCTACAATCTGTCAAGAAGCTTGGCCAAAAACGGCGTGAAAGTCTACGTAGTGACATGTGATTTCCCCGGAGCCCCACAACATGAAGTCGCCGATGGCGTAGAAGTTTTCCGAATAGATTCTTACAAGAACCCGGCGCCTGATTTTGCAACATGGGTTTACCTTATGAACGTAAACATGCAGAAAGAAGCAGCCGCCATCGCACACAGCTTAGAAGGAAAGATCGATATTTTCCACGCTCACGACTGGCTTGTGGCAACAGCAGGAATCGGTTTAAAACATGTTTTCAGAGAACCGTTTTTCGCCACAGTACACTCTACCGAAATCGGCCGGAGAAACGGAATTCACTTTGACTATGAAAGAATGATCCACGAAACAGAAGCATGGCTTACCTATGAAGCATGGAAGGTCATATGTTGCAGCAACTACATGGTCTCACATGTTCAATGGGCTTTCGGACTTCCCACAGACAAGCTGGTTATGGTTCCAAACGGCGTGAATACCGAAGTCTACGGAAAAATTGAAAATGACAATTTAAACCAATTCAGAAGCAAATTTGCTTTAACCGAGGAAAAAATTGTGCTCTTCGTCGGAAGACTAGTCTATGAAAAAGGAGTCCACGTCCTCGTCAACGCCGTGCCGAAAGTGCTAGAAAAAATCAATGCAAAATTCATCATCGTAGGCAACGGTTACATGAAAGACCAGCTTTCAGAACTCGTCAAAGGCATGGGACTAGCCCACAAAGTGATGTTCACAGGATTCGTTGATGATGAAACCCTCAGAAAACTGCAAAGATGCGCCGATGTTTCCGTCGTGCCATCCCTGTTCGAACCCTTTGGCATCGTGGCCCTCGAAGCCATGGCAGCAAAAAGCCCAGTTGTAGTTTCAGACACTGGTGGTCTATCAGAAATGGTTGATCCCGACGTGGACGGTGTCAAAGTTTACGCAGGTAATCCTGATTCACTTGCGTGGGGAATAACAAGAGTATTGACAGACGAAGCCTACGCAAATCGTTTAAGAACAAATGCATACAGAAAAATACAAGAAAAATACAACTGGAATAAAATAGCTCAACAAATGAAAAGCATCTATGAAACCGTGTTAAACGAATATTCAAAGAGCTTCTGGGCTCAAAAAAGCTGAAAAAGCCTCGCCGAAAGGCTACGGATATGTCAGTTTTATAGCTTTGTTTTCGCAAGCGTCGGCACACTTCATGCAGTAAATACATTCCGGGTCACTGAATTTTTCCCAAGGTAACTCCAATATAGGAACACGCGTTGGGCAAACTTGAACACAGGTAGTGCATCCCCCTTTTTCGCATTTGTAAGGTTCCCTGCGTAAACCGATAAAACTAAACCTGTTCATGATAGCCATAATAGCACCATGTGGACAGAAATATCTGCACCAGCTTCGCGGGACATACGCCACAAAAACCAGAACGCTGACCATGATTGCGAACTGTATCCAAAAAAGCGGAGGCAAGGTCAAAAATCCAGACAAGACGTCCAACCCCTGTTTTTCGAACACTGCAAAACGAAAATCTTGAACCATTTTTGGCAAGGTTGCGAACAAAGTCTCTGACGGACTCAGCGTAGTAAACGGTGCAATAGCAAAAATGCCTAAAGCTTTATTGTAGTTTTCACCGAGTCCTGCAAGTTTTGAAGCTGAAAAAGTCACACTGATAAACAGCGTAATGGACAAAATAAAGTATTTCATGTAGACCATGGTTTCATGGGTTCTTGGCGAAACATCAATTTGTTTACGCCTAATCAATCCAACTAAATCTTGGATGAAACCGAACGGACAGACCCAACCGCACAGTGATTTACCAATCAATATGCCAACAATCAAAAATGAGGCTATCGCGAGCCAAGGAAAAACAACACTAGCATTCCATCCACTGAACATCAACTGCATAACAGTGAAAGCGTCCCCAACAGTGTTCAACTTGAAACCCCAAGTCCAAAGAACAGGAAACAAAAGCGGCAACGCACTCAGATTGAATATTGCTGCACTGAAGAATACGAAAAAGAACAACTGAACTATTCTGCGTGGCGTATTGTACTTAAGCAATCTCTGTTCGAGTTTTCCTGCGCTCAATTATTCCGCCTTCTCCATGCGTTAAACTAGGGTCTGAGTTATTTATTTTCCTATGACTTTAACGTTTTCCACAAGAACCCATGGTGCAACCAGTTGCCCAGTCTTTCTCTCATTGTCACCCAACCCAGAAATATGCGTCAACACCTGAAAGATGTTCCCAGCCAACATCGCCCCTTTAACAGCATGAACAATTTCGCCATCTTTAATTTTCCAAGATGGAGCTGCAACAACAGAAAATTCTCCGCTTGCTGGATTGCTGCTGTGTGCACCTTGAACGGAATAAACGAGAAGCCCTTCACCCACCTCGCTGATGAGCTCTTCCGCCGACTTGTCTCCAGGCAAAATGTGAAAGTTGGTTGAGTCAACGTTCGGCGTAGACAGATACCCAGCCCTTGCACCGTTTCCCGTGCTTTCTTTTCCTTCTTTTTTGGCTGTGTAGTTGTCGTAGATAATGTTGCGGAGAAATCCCTTTTCTATAATGAGGGTTCTTTGTTGAGGAACTCCTTCGCCGTCAAATCTCCATGTGCGTATGCCACCGTCCAGTAAGCCGTCGTCGTATATTGTCACGTTTTCAGAAGCCACTTTCATTCCTATCTTGTTCTTAAAGACTGACTGATTTCTCTGCACATAATCCGCTTTGACAGCGTTAATTAAAGTAAAATAGAGAAGTTGCTGCAATGCAAACTGTGTGAATATCACGCTTACACCCTTTGTTTCTATCTTCTTAGCCTTTAGCGCTGAAACAGCCAGCCTAGCAGCTTCTTCACCAACCCATTCAGGATTGATGTCATATCTTCTTTCAAAATTAAACTCAAAGCATTCCGGCGTAACTTCGCTTCCTTCTCGACCTATTGTCGCCATGCTGCATTCAATTATCGTTCCATAGTCAGCGACTGCAACACCGTTTGAGTTGGCAATTGTCATTGACAAGCATCCTGATCCTACCCCTCCTTCTATCGGAAAAGCCCGTTTATCCGTCTTTTCAGCAGCATCCAACATTGCAGAAGCAGTCTTCACCAAGTCCTCAGAATGCAGTTCTTCAATTCTGCGGTCAAAGGTACCTTTCACAGATGCAGGAGGCTTCTTGGCTGGAAGACCATGCCAGTCTTTATCCGGTTTACTTGCCTTAGCAGAACCCAACGCTCTGAGAACCGTATCTTCAATAACAGCCTCGCTCTCAAGTACATTGGTATAGGAAAAACCCACTGCCTTGTTGATTATTATTCTGGCTCCTAAACCTCTGTCAATTGTCCGAGAGGTTCTGGCAATCTGTCCTCGCTCAATACCAACGCTAGTGTTTAAGCCTTGAAATACAAAAGCCTCAGCTTCGTCAGCGCCTTTCTTCACAGCAATGTTGACAGCTTTTTCAGCTAAACTTAGCATTTCTTCCTGTTTAAGCACTACCACCAACCAATACCTCCTTCACCCTTGTGTGAGCACCGCCATCGCACACGAAAGCTGATTGACCCTTGCCACATACAGCGGGCCACAGTTCAAATTCTTTCCCAACAGCATCCACCTTGAACAGAGTCTCAAGCGTGTTACCGCTAATAGAAGCATTACTCACTGGTTCACCGAGTTCGCCGCTGACTATTTCGTAAGCCTCTTGGATCCCAACTTGAAAAGTGCCATCCAAATTTGCTTGGCCACCTCTCAAGCTTTTGAGGTAATAACCGAATTTGATGTCTTCAACCAATTCTTCGAATGAATAGTTCTTCGGTTCAATGAAGGTGTTACGCATTCGGATTATAGGTTCAACGCGGAAGTCTTCGGCCCTCGCGTTCCCGGTTGGTTTTGCATTGAACTGGTGTGCAGTTTCACGGTTGTGCATCAACCCAACTACGACGCCGTCCTTCACGAGGAGTGTTTTCTGGGCTGGAACCCCTTCATCATCGTATTTGAAGGAGCCAAAAGCGCCTTTTATCGTGCCATCATCATAGAAAGTAACAACGTTCGACGCCACTTTCTTCCCAAGCTTGTCGGATAGAACTGAACCTGACAATGTTAAGTCTGCTTCAGCCAAGTGTCCAAAAGCCTCATGGACAAATGTGCCAACCACGTTCGGCCCTAGGACTACTGGAAATGCTCCGCCCCTAGGAGGCTTCGCTCTTAGTTGTTCAATTGCACGTTTCGCAGTCATTTGACCGATTTTTTCAGGCGTTTCAACATCGAACACTTCATATCCAGATGTTGAACCTACCGATTCTCGGCTGAAAGTGAAGACACCCTCCTCTTTTGCTGTGGCGCCAACTCCTAACCAGACGTAGAGCTTACCTTCTTCGATACATGCACCCTCGTTATTAATGAAACAAGTTGTGCCCGTTAAGTCAAGATAGTTTACTGTGCAGCTCCTAACACGTTTATCGAAGCCCAAAATCACATCATTCACAGCTAACGCAGTACTTATCTTGTCTTCTATTGGAATTTTTGACGGATCTTTCCTTGGCTTCAATGCGACGTTATCCTCAAAAGCTTTGGTTTGCGCCAGCTTTATTGGCGCTTTACGTCTTGAACTTGCAGCCTCAGCCATCTTAGATGCGTCAAGAATAGCACTAGATAAAGTTTTAACATCTAGAGCTCCGACAGAAGCAAAACCCCAAGTGCCTTTCACCAGCACCCGTAACGCTGCACCGTTCTCGATTCCTTGCTTAGCTGCTTCAACACGGCCCTCCTTAAGCGTGACCATAGTCTTGTGAAGCTGTTGAGCGCGAACTTCAACGTATTCTGCCCCAGATTTCTGCTCCACCGCGTCAACAACTTTGACTAAGACTTCCTTCAAACGTTGTGTCCCTTCCAATATTGAGATTTCGAGTTTTAGAGAGGAGTAATTCAGAAGGGGCATTATAAGATTGCTATGGTCTACTTTCAATTCTTGCCTTGAAAACGCGGAATTAATGTAAGGATGTAGGATGGATTGAGAAACGAAATGTCCCTATGCTTTTCGCATGAACAGTTTCATTTGGCTGACAAAATCGTCTTCGTAATTGGTCTTTTCCAGTTCCAATCTGCGCATTACGCCGTAGCTTGAGTATATGTCTTCCAGGATTTTTCGTTCAATAACATAGGCTCCTGATCGTAGGAAGTCTTCAAGTCCTTGGGCGAATACTTCGATCTTTCTCCCTATCTCGTTGCGTTTGAGGCGGTAGTTGTGTTCTAAGTGCCTGTATATTAGAAGGGTGGCTTCTTTTCCGAAGACTTGGTTCAAAACTCCGTCAATGACTTTTGAGATTTTATCGTCTATTCTGTTCGTTTGCTGTGTGATGCTCTCCATTTGACAGACCTAATCATCGTGTCTATTACGACTTAATAAGCCTTCTCGTAGATCTGTACAGCACATATACAATAGAACCACGAAGGAAAACCTATAAAGTGAAATCGGTAAGATTCAACTGTTGAACTCTTTTCGGAAAAGCATTTTCCAGAACCTGCTCCTTGAGAATGAGCTGCCCATAGACACCATCGTATCCAGGGACAACCTTAGCCCTTCCATCTCGAACTCTAACTATCGCGTCAGCAATTTCCTCCCCAGCAACTGCGCTCAACGCATCCTTTGAGGCGTCAACTAAAACAGTGTATTCGTCGCCGAACTTCTCAACAAGCGGATTGTAAATGCTCCACACTTTCTGGATGGATGGGGAATCAACGCCCAACACCGTTGCAATAATCTCAGAAAGCGGAAGCAGATGCATAAACCCAATAGCGTTCTCAGGCCTAAAGCCCGCGGGACGGTCAGCTAACTCTTCGACACGTTGCTCAACGCCTTTTGTGAGCTTTCTGCGGCAAACCGGGCAGATGTTTCCAAATTTTGCTGCCTCCTGCGGTGAAAGTGACACGTGACAGTTTCTGTGGCCGGTCCAATGATATTTTCCATAAGCCGGATCGGTCTCAATCGTAAACTTGAAGCGCGCCTTATCCTTCAAGCGGATGGCGTCAGTAACTTCGTGGTAGCTCGGCTTCTTCAGTTCGAGGACGTTGGCTTCTCTGCCTAAGCGCCACGGCCAAAAACTGTGGCTGTCGCTGTTTGAAACTAGGGTAAATTTGTCAAGTCTGCTTAGGCGCCAGTTCATAGGTGGGTCAGATGAGAGTCCTGTTTCCAAGGCATAAATGTGCTTTGTCATGTCTTGATAACACTCTTCGATGCTATCGAAGCCGCTGAAGGCGCCGAATACGCTGAACCAGGGCGTCCAAGCGTGCGCTGGAAAAACCATGTTTTCGCTTGAGGCCTCCATTATTTCTTCGACTAGGTGTGCCGCGTTGAGGCTTAATGTTGGTCTGCCGTCTGACGCTAAGTTGCCATATCTTAATAGTCTATCGTTGATCTGCGCGGCATTTTCCAAGCTTGGCGTTAGAATGACGTGGTGAATCTTTTTGATTTCATCCTTTACCGTGAATATTGTGCTGACTTCCGTTGTTATCATAAAACGTACAGGCAGATCGGGGTTTTTTGCAAGTTTGTAGAGGCTTGTTTCTGGTTCGGGGACCAGATTTTCATTCAGTTCTTCAAGCCACTTCGGATGTGTGAAGTCCCCTGTGCCTACAAGGTTTAAACCCTTAATCTTCGCAAAACGAGCTATACCGTCAACGGACATTCTTTCACTAGTAGCGCGACTGTAACGACTGTGAATGTGCAAATCAGCTGTGATTCTCAAGCTTTTCAACCGCCCAATTTCTGTTGTAAACCCTTCGCATTATTAGACTATCGCATGTTTTCATCAACAACAAATCTCTTCCATCATCTGCTCTGTTCCTCAGATTTTTCGCCCACTTCCTTCTTGACATATTTTTCAAGGCGCCTTTCCCAGTCCACTCTAAACATGACGATGAGCACAACAACCAGCAAGACTATCGCAAGAATCATGCCAATTAAAGCGGATATCCACGTGTTTTCAACACCAAAGATGTCGTTGATGATCTGTACCGAGAAGCGTCCGCTGTAGGCTACGATTAGATTCATAGAGAATTTTCCAATCAATGCTGGAATGAAAGCTCTGATAATGCTGTAGCGCATCACGCCTAACGGTATGAAAAGTAGATCATCTGGCAATGGTGTGAGTGCGAAAAGGAAGATTACGATTGGGCCGAAACGATTGAAGAGCTTTACGAGAAAATCCATTTTTCTCTTGTACCGTTCGCCGATGGCTTTTCTGCCGCCGAAGCCTAGTAGATATCCTGTGAATTCTCCCATAGCTGCGCCCAGTCCTGCCGCTGACGCAATTAGTAAGGGATCTAGCGAGGAAGCGCCTCCGAGAGTGAAAATGACCACGGTGTATGGGATTGGGAAGAAAATTGACATTGCGCCAACCAAGCTGATTAGGAATATCCCGAAATATCCGTACTGCGTGGAAAGATTCATCATCCAGTTGATTATGTCTTGAAACTGCAATTTGAGAGGTTTCTCCCTTCCCTTGAATAGAATGTTAGGCTTAAAGAGATTTGCCAACATCAAATTTAAATTAGGGCAAAACGTAACAGAGACTCTACAAGATTTTGAGGAAATAAGACTTGACGAAGAAAAAGGAGCCAATCTGGATAGCAAGAGAACTTTCAAGATGCAGCGGATGCAGAAAATGTGAAATCGCATGCTCGCTTTCCCATGAAAACCGCATATGGCCAGATGCTTCAATGATCAGGGTTTTCATGCTGGTTCCAGGCTTGGAGTTTCCACATTTCTGCGCCCAATGCGAAGATTATCCGTGTGTGAAATCGTGCCCAGTTAAGGCCCTTTCAATAAGCAGGAGAACAGGCGCGGTTTTGGTAAATAATGAGACTTGCATTGCCTGTGGAAAATGCATCGATGCTTGTCCTGGCAGAATTCCTCATATGCATCCTAGGGAGAAGCACGTGGTAATCTGTGACCTATGCCATGGTAATCCGCAGTGTGTCAAGGTGTGTCAAGAAGGAAGCTGGAACGTGCTTAGAACAGTGCCTCGGAGAGACAGCGCCTATAAGCTTTATGCACGCAAGCCTGACGAGATAACGCGGGACTTGGCGGCCAAAATTTATGGAAAGATCGGGGATGAGTACCTGTGATTTTGGGTTATGCTGGAAAATGCTTGGACATTGACCTTTCAACGCAGAGCATTAAGGAAACAAGGTTCAGCGACGAGGTTTTGAAGGATTACGTGGGTGGCAGAGGTTTAGCCGCAAAGATCTTGTGGGACCGACTGGGGAGCAGATGGGAAAGGGTAGAGCCGGTGGGACCTGAAAACATACTTCTATTCTTAACAGGCCCTTTGACAGGATACATCCCCGGCGGCAGGATTTGCGTGTCTGGAAAGTCTCCGCAAAGCAACGGTGTAGTGGGCTCTACTCTTTCTGGGGAATTTGGAGTCGAGCTGAGATGCGCTGGTTACGATGGGGTAATCGTAACTGGCAAGGCGGAGAAGCGTGTTTACTTGTTTGTCAAAGATTCTGATGTTGAGCTTAGGGATGCCAGTCGAGTTTGGGGTAAAGATGGAAAGCAAACGGTTGCAGCCCTTACCAAGGAATGTAGAGGGCTTTTGCAGACGCGTTATCCACAGTACGGCGAGTGGAAGGAACCTGCGATGGTTTACGTTGGGCCTGCTGGAGAGAACAAGGT
>Ga0172365_10004441_pt1 | contig 10373 bp, 9 predicted proteins | sample LakKivSesite48cm_FD_114535 | JGI IMG/M metagenome (GOLD analysis project Ga0172365, IMG submission 114535) | Sediment microbial communities from Lake Kivu, Rwanda - Sediment site 48cm | ecosystem: Environmental > Aquatic > Freshwater > Lake > Sediment | place: Rwanda: Western Province, Lake Kivu... | reverse complement strand
GGCTATCTCCGCCCACTCCTGACGGCGGAGCGTCCGCTCTTTCACGGCGGAAAGCAAGGCGTTCAGGCAAGCCCTGGCGTCACCGATGATCCCCACGTCCACCGGCCGGTTCAGACCGATGCTCTCCCCGCTAATGTCAATCTGAATCCACTTTTGCTGGCCGTATTCGCCCCAGGCCGGGGGCCGGCCCCAGAAATCCAGGTCACCCAGCCGCCCGCCGACCAGGAGCACGACGTCGGCGCTGGCCTGCGCTCCCAGCGCTCCGTAGCTGCTGGGAATCAAGCACAAGGGGTGGTCCTCCGGCACGACACCACGCGCGCCCAGGCTGGTGGTCATGGCTGCGCCCAGGTACTCGGCCAATTCGATGAACTCCTGCCAGGCACCGGAACGAAGCACACCACCACCCGCGTGGAGCAGGGGGCGGTCGGCGTTGGCCAGCACGTCTGCCGCCTGGACGATCAGTTCGGGGTCGCCAGCGGGTGGCTTCAGCGCGCGGTAGTGGTAGGGGTGGAGCGGGGGATATTCGTCCTCGTCAACCAACTCACACAACACATTCGAAGGCAGGTCCAGGTAGACCGGGCCAGGTCGGCCCGAGAGGGCAGCGCGGAAGGCCCACTGGGCCAGGTGCGGGATGCGCCGCCCGCAGTTCACCATCGCCCGCCACTTGGTGATGGGAGCCATCAACGGCAATTGGTCGAGAGCCTGCATCGAACCGTGCTCTGGATAACAGCGCCAGGTCTGATTCTGCGCGCCCAACACGACCATCGGAATAGAATCGGCATAGGCAGGATACACGCCGGGCACCAGGTCAGCCACGCCGGGGCCTACTGTGCCCAAACAAACCCCTGGCTGGCCAGTGACCCGCGCCCAGGCATCGGCCATGTGCGCCGCCGCCTGTTCGTGACGGGTCATCACAAATTCCAAACCGGCTTCTCGTCCGAAACGGTTAATGGCATCGGTGATCGGGTTGCACTGATCGCCGGGCACGCCGAACACGTAACGCACGCCCTCTTTAATCAGGCATTTGACCAGTAATTCGGCTCCCATAATCTCGGCCATCGTCGCCTCCTTCATTGCGAACACTTATTCCTCGACGACTCACGTAGGGCGGGGCCATGCTCCGCCGCCCTGGCTGGCAACGATCTAACGCTCGTCAGGGTCTTTACAAAACAAAAACCGACTTGCCAGCATTGACGATTCAGTCAACCTGGAAGTCGGCCCCAGTCAGCCATAGCCTCACCCCCTCCTTGTGCGGCGACGCGAGACGTACAAACAACCACGCACATCATTATAACGGGAAACCAGGATTTTGTCTACCTTACACGCCCTCCCAAAGGCGGCAGAAAGCGCACAGACCCGGCGCAGTAGTCGGCTGACCACACCGCGTGCAGTCGTGCAACTCCGGGCGGGACTGATCGCCGAAGGTAAGACCCTGCTCCCTGGCCCGCAGAAAGCTGAGATAAAAGCTCAATTTAGTGCCCGGCGAGCGTTCCTCAAGCTGATCCAGCAATTCCTTGTAGAAAAGAGTGGTCGCTCCCACAGCGTAGGGACATTCGTCGTAAATGTAATCAATACCGCGCACCAGGGCGTAAGCGGCGGTCTCGCGCTCGTACAGGTGAACGAAGGGCTTGACCTTGCGCGCCAGCCTGGGGTGGGTCGAGGGCAGCACCGGAGCCTGGCGAGCCAGGTATCCCACCTGCCAGCGCAGGGTGTTCTGCATGAGCACCGCTACTTCGTCGTCCAGGTTGTGGCCGGTAGCGACGCAGGAATACCCGCCCTCGCCAGCCACGCGGTTCATGACGTGGCGCTTGATCAGGCCGCACACCGAGCAGACCTTGTGTCCACGGCGCCTGGCGCGGGCAATCTCCGGCACGCTCATCCCGTAAACAGCCTTCACGTCCACCACCTGGAAGCGCGCCCCATCCTGCCGCGCCGCGAAACGCTCCACGTAGCCCAACGACTCATCCGAGTAGGCCCCTTCTTCGATACCCAGCTTGATGTACAACCCCTCGGCCTGGTAGCCCAGGCGCAAAAGGACATCCCACAGCGATAAGCTATCCTTGCCGCCGGATACGGCAACTAGGATCTGATCTTCGGGGCCGAACATCCGATACTTCTGAATGGTCTGCTTCGCCCGTTCCGGAACCCATTCCAAGAAGTGTTCTTCGCAGAGCGCCAGCTTATGCTGGCGCATGTTGATCACGGCCGTGCGGCCACACTTACGACATTTCAAGATTCACCCCGAACCCGGGTCATCCCCCCGATACAACGGCCACCAACTTTATCTCATCACCATCGCGCAAGATAGTTTCCTCGTTGATCAACTTACCATCGCGCACAGGAAGCACCGCATGGGGTTTCAGCCCGGTTTTCAAGATAGCGTCGCGCACCGTCATCCCCGGCTTCACCTCCCACTCTTTCTTTCGATAAACTAACTTGACCACTGGTTGCCTCCCCGGTGTGATGAGCCGTATTCTACTCGAAAACGACTCTTAAGGCAAGAGAGACCCTTGCATAAATGGGTCGCCAACACAGCCCGACACGGATTCTGGCACGGATTTCACGGATAACGGCCATTTTTTCCGTGTATCCGTGTAAAAACCCGTGTCTGGCTCACCTTGATGCAATTATGCAAGGCTCTCGCAAGACACAAAAACGCCACCGTGTAGGTAGCGTTTTTGGCCTGCGAATTTCCCCCAGGACGACACGTGCAGCTATCTCCACACCTGTCACCGAGTGTGGGAGGTACAGAACGCAGCCGAGCATAGATCTTTCAAGCTTGTGCGTTCATGGAGATAAGACGCTCCTCGGCGACAAGTTCCTGATAGCGGACCATGCCCCTTTCGATTACGGCCAGGATTTTATCCGTATCGTCGAAGGGTTTGCCCAGGTAATCGTAAGCGCCGTACTTGATGGCCTTGATCGCGGTCTCCATGGAGGCATAAGCCGTCATCACTACGAAAACGACGTTCTTGTCCACTTCTCGCACGCGGCGCAACAGCTCAATTCCATCCATGCCCGGCATCTTGATGTCGGCCAACACCAGAGCGAACCCATTCTCCTCCAGTTGGAGCAAGCCCTCTGCCCCGCTGAGGGCAGTACTCACCTCGTAGCCTTCCCCTTCAAGCAAGTACTCGAGGAATTCGCACATGCCTGGTTCATCGTCCACTATCAGGATTCGCGCTTTACTTGCCATGCCAGACCACCCCCTTAACAAAGGCAGAGTTGCCAGACAAGTCTGTTCGACCTATTTCTCCTTCTCCTTTTCTGCCTCACGCTTGGCAGCGTCAACAATGCTCTGAGTGAGATGCGCCGGTACTTCTTCGTAGTGCGAAAGTGTCATGGTGAAGTAGCCCCGCCCCTGGGTAATGGACCGTAAATCAGTGGCATAGCGCTGAATCTCCGCCAGGGGAACCTGAGCAGTGACGATGCTCCATCCACGCTGCTGATCCATACCCTGCACCCGCGCACGCTTGGTATTCAGATCACCCAGCACGTCGCCCATGTATTGCTCCGGCACGGTGATGACCAGGTCCATGATTGGCTCCAACAACACCGGACCGGCATTCTCCATGGCCAATTTGAACACCTCGCGACCGGCGATCTGGAAGGCAATATCTTTGGAATCAACGGGGTGTTCTTTGCCGTCCACGACGGAGAGTTTAACGTCCACCACGGGATACCCGGCGATCACACCCTGTTCCATCACCTGCTTGACACCTTTTTCGATGGAGGGCATGAAAGAGTTGGAAATGGCACCGCCGAAGACATCCCAAACGTACTCGAAGCCACTATTCCGTGGCAACGGCTCCAGCTTCACGTGCACCTCGGCAAACTGGCCCGCGCCTCCAGTCTGCTTCTTGTGCCGGTACTGGGCGGTGGCCGTCCTAGTAGCCGTCTCACGATATGGCACCTTGGGAGTTGACGTCTCAACGCCTACGCCGAACTTGCTCTCTAACCGGCGGACGGCGATGTCCACGTGTGACTCTCCCATCCCAGAGAGGATGACCTGCCGCGTGCTGTGTTCCTGCCGCCAGCGCAACGTGGGGTCTTCTTCGCACAGACGGGTGAGCGTAGCACCCAATTTCGCCGAGTCCGCCTTGGTCTTGGGACTCACCGCCACGTCGAAAACGGGGTTCGGAAACTGGGGTTCAGGCAACAAAACGGGATGGCCCTTGCCATACAGAGTGTCCCCCGTGGAGACGCCACTCAGTTTGGCCACACCGCCGATGTCGCCAGCGAGTACCCTATCTGTTGGAATTTGCTCCTTGCCTCGCAGATAATAGAGCTGCCCCAAACGCTCCTCCTCGCCGCTACGGGAGTTAGACACCCGCGAATCGGACTCCATCACGCCGCTATACACCCGGAAGTAGGTCAGCTTGCCCACGTAGGGATCTGCCAGAGTCTTCCACACCAGTGCAGCCAGTGGACCTGCCTCACTGATTTCCAATGGTGATTCCCCGCCCGTAACCGGGTTCTTGGCCAACACGGATTGGCCATCCAGTGGTGAGGGCATGTAAAGAGCCATGGCGTCCAGCAGAGCCTGAATGCCGATATTCTGCGTCGCCGAGCCACACAGCACAGGTACCATCGTCCTTCCGGCCACGCCGGACTTCAACCCACGCTGTATCTCTTCCTCGCTAAGCTCACCCTGATCGAAGTACTTCTCAATAAGTTCATCATCACTTTCGGCCGCTGCTTCGATGAGTTGCAAGCGATAATCTTCAATCTCTCCGCCGATCTCGGCGGGGACTTCGCCCGGCTTACCATCACTGCCCAGATAGGCACGCATACCAACGAGGTCAATCACGCCCTTAAAGCCGCTCTCCTTGCCGATTGGCAGTTGAATAGGGATGAACCTGGCCTCAAACTTCTCGTTCAGCTCCTGGAGCACCCGCTCAAAGTTGGCGTTCTCACGGTCCATCTTGTTGATGAACACCATGCGCGGCAGATTACGCCCGTCAGCATATCCCCAAACCAACTCTGTGCCTACTTCGACGCCGCCTACTGCGTCCAGCAAGATAAGCACGCCCTCCACCACCTGAATCGCGCCCTTAACCTCACCGACGAAATCCATGTAGCCGGGCGTGTCCAGCACGTTCAGTTTGCAGTCTTTCCACTCGCAAGGAATTACCGCCGTGCTCAACGAAATCTTGCGTCGAATCTCCTCGTCGTCGAAATCCGCTACTGTATTTCCGTCATCCACTCGTCCCAGGCGATTAACGGCCCCGGTATCGAACAGCATCGCTTCGGCCAGAGACGTTTTGCCCGCATTACCATGTGACAACAAGGCCACATTGCGCAACTGATCAACTTTGTACTCCTTCATGAAACACAGCCTCCTGAAAAAAGTGTACGCGCCCGCGTGTTATCAGTCCTTTCCAGAGCGACGCAAGAGCCAGATGCACCCTGCAGCGCAGGGCTATATTGTAAACCATTATCGGCGATATGTCAAAGGCGCAGAAAGGGCGACCCTGCGGGTCGCCCCTTCTGTTGGACGAAAAGATGTTTTTGTGTCACCAGAGTCAGGCTACAAGCCCGACCTACTGTCCTCGGATGACGCGCTCGGTGCAGGCCGCCATCCCCAGTGCACCCGGGCCCGCGTGAGTACCGATCGCCGGTCCAATCTGGGCTATGGAGAGAGATGAGCAACTGAGACGCGACCGCGCCCTCTCTAATAGCGTCTCCGCTTCTTCCAAAGCCATGGCATGACCAACTGTTACGCGCACTGACTCCTCGCTTCCTAATTCCTCTACCATCACGTCCAGAAGTCGGCTCACGGCCTTGCGCTTGGTGCGTACTTTGTCCAGTGGCTCCACACGGCCATCCTTGAGACAGAGGATGGGTTTCACATTGAGCAGTGTGCCAACCAACGCCGCCGCCCCGCCGATGCGCCCACCTTTCTGCAGGTATTCCAGCGTATCTACTACGAAGAACAACCTGGTTTCAGGTATCATCCGCTCCAGCATGGCCACTACCTCAGCACGGCTCTGCCCGGCAGCCACAGCCTCGGCAGCAGCGATAACTATCAATTCCAGGCCCATAGCAGTGGAAAGCGAGTCCACGACGGAAATCCTGGCCTCGGGTAATTCCTGGCAGGCCATCAGAGCTGAGTCAACGGTACCACTGAGCTTGCTGCTAATATGAATCGAGATTACTTCGCTCCCATCCTGTACCAGGCTAGAGTACAACTCGTAGAAGTCACCCATGGAGGGCTGGGAGGTGGTGGGCAATTCCTTGACCTGGGTCAGCTTCTGGTAGAATTGCTCATGCGAGAGTTCCAGGCCCTCTTTGTAAATCCGCTCACCGAAGAGCACGTTTAACGGAATGATGTGAATGCCATAACGCTGGATTACCTCCTCGGGCAGGTAGGCTGTCGAATCAGTCACAATTTTAATCATAAGTCCCTCCACTTCGTCGTATTTGCGTCCCTGTCTGCTGGCAGATTCATTGCACTAGCTATAACACCGTTACCCGTAGTCAGTTGCGCCCCCACAAGCTAATCCACTGAGAATCGTGACCGCTCAGCCAGGTGATCGGTTTGCTTTCAGCCTGCTCTGTCAACGAATAGCCAACGAGTAAACGAATTGTCCGGCATTCGTTCCACCATTCGTTGACGGTAAGGGCGCAGCATGCTGCGCCCCCACCTGAATGGCAACGATTTTGGCCAATCGGCTGCACTTCGCTGCACTCCGTTCCACTATAGCTACTGCTGGGGCAGATTTTTCACCGTAGCGGCCGACCGCTGTGTCGGCCTGATGGCGGACAGGGCTGTCGGCCGCTACGGATTTGTAGCAGGGGCGAACGGTCGTTCGCTCCTATTCGCCCCCAAACTGAAACGCGCCCGGCTGCTGATGGCTCTTGTCTTAATCCCAGTTTTGTGATAAACTTAAGCGACTTCGAAATCTGACGAGGAGAGTTCTGCGCATGAAAAAGTCCTTATTTTATCTTATACTCATCGTCCTATTTATTCCCACCACCAAGTTAAGCGCCGCGCCTCCGGCCCAGGGGGAAACCGCCGTAATCACCTCACCTCAGAGCAACTCCACCATCCGGGGCGTGGTATCCATCACCGGCACGGCTACCCATCCAGACTTCTGGCGATATGACCTTTTCTATGCACCTGACCCCAATCCTACTGGCGATTGGATTTTCATAGAGGTGCACGAGAACACGGTCAACAATGGGCCACTGGGCACCTGGGATACTACCCTCGTACCGGATGGAGTATACCAGCTACGACTGCGGGTCATTCGCCGCGATAGCAATTACATCGAGCACATCGTCAATCACATTTCCATCGCCAACCGCCAGCCCACAGAAACCCCTACCCCACAGGCTACCCCAACGCCCCTGCCCACGCCTACCCCACTGCCACCCACGCCGACTGTGATCATTGAGCAGCCCCCAACAGCAATCCCACGGCCGACGATGACTCCTTCCGCAGCCCAAACATCTCAGCCGACCCGCGTCGCCAGTGATGATGCGCTCATCGGTATTTCCGTCGGCGGACTGGGGCGAGCTTTCTGCTACGGAGCCGGGCTGGCGGTGGGAATTTTCGTGCTGCTGGGAGTCCTGGCCATGCTGCGCAGCACCATCGTCTGGTTGGCGCGCCGCATCATACGCCTGATAAGATCCACCCGCCAAAGAGAGCACCCCTAAAAACTATTACCCTCGGTACCTTATCGAACAAGTTCCTGCTCTCTGGGCGAGAAGATTAACCCCAAAGACGCGCAGATGAGGAAATTGATAACAGGCCATGGGCAAACGATTAGCGCGCTGGCTAAAAAGTGAGGCGAGTCTAAAATGGCTCTACCCCGGCCTCGGCGTAAAGCGCTGGCTGGTCTTGCTCCTGTTCAGTATCACGCTGATCAGCCTGGGTTTCGGCTACCTGCTGCGGGACATTTACGCCGTGTGGGAATTCCCCCACGCTTTCTACTACCTGACTTTGCAGTTCATCCCCCGCTGGGGGCGGGCCTTGTTGTTTGGCGCGGTAGGAATCACCGGTGTAGCGATAGCTGTGATACAGTTAAGCCGCTCGCTGTTGATGCCTTTCCTGCGCCCCGGCCGGCCCAGCGTGGTAGACACTCTTTACCAACACCGCCAGCGAGAGCGAGGGCCAAAGGTGGTGGCCCTGGGAGGCGGGACGGGTCTCTCGACTCTTTTGCGCGGGCTTAAGGAGTACACCACCCGCATCACCGCCATCGTCACCGTGGCCGACGACGGTGGCTCCTCCGGCCGCCTGCGCCACGAATTGGGCGTGCTCCCGCCGGGTGACTTTCGCAACTGCATCGCTGCCCTGGCCGATGCCGAGGCGCTCACCGTGCAACTTTTCCAGTATCGCTTTGGCCAGGGGATGGGACTCGACGGCCACAGTTTCGGCAACTTGTTTATCGCGGCCATGGCCGGGGTGACGGGCAGCTTCGAGAAGGCCATCCTGGAATCCAGCCGGGTACTGGCCGTGCGGGGCCGTATCCTGCCATCCACCTTGCAGGACGTGACCCTTTGCGCCGATGTGCGCGCCGAGAACCAGACAGAACCCAATTGGGTGGAAGGCGAATCGAAGATCACAGCCACAGCGTTGCCCATCGAGCGCGTGTTCCTCCGGCCCGACAGAGTCCGCGCTTACCCCGAAGCAATACGAGCCATCCTGGACGCCGATTTGATCGTCGCCGGACCGGGTAGCTTGTTCACCAGTGTGCTGCCCAATCTGTTAGTCGAAGACATCGCCAGAGCAGTGCGGGCCTCGCGAGCCTTGAAGGTTTTCGTCTGCAACGTGGCCAACCAGCCCGGCGAGACAGACGGCTTCACTCTGGGCGATCACGTGGCAGCCCTGGAGCGACACGTGGGCCACGGGGTTTTCCCCTACGTGCTGGCCAATAATCACCCACCGTCGTCGCTGGCCGATCATCCAGAGATTGCCCCCGTGCCCTTGACCCACGAGGCCGAGCAGGGCTATCAGGTGTTGGAGGCGGACCTGGCGGACGAGACCAATCCCTGGCGGCACGACGCGGATAAGCTGGCCCGCGAACTCATGGTCTTCTATGAATCTCACGCGAGGAGGTGAGGTTATCCAAAGTTCAAGGTTCAAGGTCAAGGTGCGAAGTTCCAACCTGGCAAATCTTTATATACAATCACATTTACATCAAGGAGGGATAAACAATGAGTGTGAAAGTCGGGATCAATGGGTTCGGACGCATCGGCAGACAGGCATTCAAAGCTATGCTGGACTACTACCCGAAGGACATCGAAGTCGTAGCCATCAACGACCTGTTCGATGCTAAAATCAATGCCCACCTGCTCAAGTACGACTCTAACTACGGTCACTTCCCCGGCACGGTGGAGGTGGATGGAGGTGACCTGGTAGTCAATGGGCGTCGCCTGAAAGTGTTCGCCGAGAAAGACCCCTCAAAACTGCCCTGGGGTGACCTGGGAGTGAAGGTCGTCCTCGAGTCCACCGGCGTCTTCACCGAAGGGCCGAAGGCAGCCGCGCACATCCAGGCGGGAGCCAGGAAAGTCATCATCAGCGCACCGGCCAAGCAGGAGGACATCACCATCGTGTTGGGGGTCAACGAAGGCATGTACGACCCGGCCAAACATCACATCCTGTCCAACGCCTCATGCACCACCAACTGCCTGGCCCCGGCCGCTAAAGTGATCAACGACAAGTTCGGCATCATCAAAGGGCTGATGACCACCATCCACGCTTACACCAACGACCAGCGCATCCTCGACCTGGCGCACAAGGACCTGCGCCGCGCCCGCGCTGCCGCCTTGAACATCATCCCCACCACTACCGGCGCGGCCAAGGCCGTGGCCCTGGTCATCCCGACACTCAAGGGCAAGTTCGACGGCCTGGCCCTGCGCGTGCCCACGGCCACGGTATCCGTGGTTGACTTCGTAGCCGACGTGGAGAAGGCAACTACCCTCCAGGAGATGATCGCCGCCTTCAAAGAAGCCGCCGCTGGCCCCATGAAAGGCATCCTGGATGTGTGTGAGGAGCCTCTGGTCTCAACAGACTTCAAAGGCTCTACCTTCTCCTCCATCATTGACGCCGGCTCTTGCATGGTCATGGGTGGCAACATGGTCAAGGTCGTGGCCTGGTACGATAACGAATGGGCCTACGCCGTGCGCTGCGCCGACCTGGTGAAGTACATGGCGGATAAGGGGCTGTGAGCTGGAAGGTTGGAAGCCTGGAAGCGTGGAATCACTTCCAGCCTTCCACCAGCTAAGGAGGGGGTATGAGCAAAAAGACCGTGCGTGACGTAGACGTGCGGGACAAGCGGGTGCTGGTGCGCGTGGACTTCAACGTGCCTCTGGCCGAGGGCAAGGTTACAGATGACACCCGCATCCGCGCTGCCCTGCCGACCATC
>Ga0172365_10004435_pt1 | contig 10380 bp, 11 predicted proteins | sample LakKivSesite48cm_FD_114535 | JGI IMG/M metagenome (GOLD analysis project Ga0172365, IMG submission 114535) | Sediment microbial communities from Lake Kivu, Rwanda - Sediment site 48cm | ecosystem: Environmental > Aquatic > Freshwater > Lake > Sediment | place: Rwanda: Western Province, Lake... | reverse complement strand
GGTGTATACGCACACCTCAGGTATTCTTGGAACATTTTTTTCTCTTGATACGTCTAATCCTGCAGCAATTGAAACTGCAGCGGCAATGTTTTCTGTAGCTTCTGGCCTTCTCTTAGATAGCGAAAGTCCACCAGTCAAAACCACAGGAATACGTAAATTTTCCAACATAAATGAAAGTGCTGAAGCAGTATAATCCATCACATCAGAATCATGAATAATTACAGCACCATCAATATCTTTATGAGAATAGACCCTCGATGCGATTTCTTTCCAATTTTCGAAGCCGAAATTTGTCGAGACTATTGATTCATAGCATTCGGGAGTAACTTCTATCCCATGGCTTCTGTAGGTTCCAAAGTCATCTGAAAGTTGATCTAATACTTCTTTAAAATTCACGGGTCTAAGGGGGCTCTCCTCATTGCCAGGTTCACTGCGATCCCATATTCCCCCTGCATATAACATCAATACTTTTTTATCTGTTCCATTTGCTCTATGATAACTAGGATGAAATTCAGACAATGCGACTGCCATATTGCAACTATTAATAGTAATCTTTAAATAGGAATAATATATTTTATGTTCAAATCCTACCCTCTGCACATAAGAACTTATATTATTTAAACACAAGTTTCTAATTTATAGACATGAAATTAGGAATATTTAGTAGTCTTGAACCTCTATACAAAAATGAAACAAAGAAAATAATCGAAATTCTAAAAAAACATAGTCTAGAATTTGAAGTTTATAACAATGTAAAGAAAGTTAAATGCGATATTCTAATAGTTGTTGGTGGCGATGGGACTATATTAAAAGTAGTGAGAGAATTAAAAAAACAAGTACCAATCCTTGGAGTTAGTAGGGGCGTGAAGTTTTTAACTGAAATAGAGTTTGATGAATTCGAAGTTTCATTAAAAAAACTTCTAAAGAGAGATTATAAAATCGAAGAAAGGATGAGGCTAACTTGTGAGATAAATGGGTTGAAATTGTCTAATGCTTTAAACGATATTGTTGTAACAAACTCCAAAGGAGGTGGGGTAATAAGATATTCTTTGAAAATAGACGATAAGCTTATTTGGAGAGATAGTGGAGATGGTATCATTGTTTCTACTCCAACTGGTTCTACAGCTTATTCGTTATCAGCTGGAGGACCAATAGTAGTTGAAAATGCTAGTACAATTTCAATAGTTCCTATTTGCTCTATGAATGAAAACAAACCATTAATAATTAATGATAATAGTAGAATTGTTATAGCTGATATTTTCTCAAGCGTTGGTTGCGATGTTGTAATCGATGGACAAGAAAGATTTAAAGTTAAAAATAAGACCCTAAAGATAAGAAAACTGAAAATCCCTGCTTTATTTATAAGGTTTAGCAATGAATACCTGAGAATTTTTGGGAAATTAAGGGAAAAGGCTGAAAGAGTTATCCTATCGAAAGATGCACCGCCATCGGCAAAATTCATCTTTAAGTTATTAATTTATGAAGGAGGTTTAACTCAAAAAGAGATAATTGCAGAAACGAACCTTCCAAGTAGAACAGTAAGACATGCCCTAGATTATTTGTTAGAAAATGGAATAATTGGAAAAAAGACGACCCTAAAAGACACTAGGCAAGCTATCTACTCTATAATTGAATAATTACTTTTCCATAAAAATGAATGCAACTGGTTTTTTACTTAATTCATCCCACGTCTTTTTAACAGGCTTTAATTTTCCTTCTGGTTCAGTTTTCCAATAAAGAAATCCGTTAACATTAGTGCAACCCAAACAACTTTTTTGATTTTTGTAATTATCACATTCTTCTACTGAACCCACTATACAAGGATTTTCTTCAATATATCTTGCTTGTTCGGGGGGTAAATCCTTCTCCTATCAAATAAAGTTCATGAAAATTATAACCTGTTTCTTTTTTGCAAAACTCTGGTTCTCTCATAAGTCTTAATGCATATCTTACTTCTTCCTTACTAAATCTACCTTCTTCAATCACTTTTCCTTCTAAATATTCAAAAAACTCATCTTCTGTTAATTCATTAGACATCATTTTCTTCAATAATTCTTCTTCTTTCATGCTTATCACAAATAATAATTATATCTGAAAATTCACTTCGGAATCGATTGAGGCAAAAAATTACCAAAATTTAAAATTCTAGAAATAATTTCCTATTTCGATTTTGAGGTAAACTTGCTGCTGTAATTATTTAATAGGTGTTGATATGATTGATAAAAAAGTAATGGAAGAATTAAGAAAAAATATAGGTAAAAGAGTTAGAGTAGAACATGTGTGGTATGGAGTTTCGCAAGAAGAAGATAGCATACTAAGGCGAGTCAACGATTATACAAACATTGAAATTGAAGGTGCAGGAATTCCATTTGTAGGTTATGGTTCAGCAATTAGAAGAATTCTTGGAGAAAAGGGAGAAGTTTTGTATGAAAATCCGTCAATTCCTCATAATTATGATTTAAGAAGAGACGAAGATATTGACCAACTTAGAGCTTTGTCTTTTGGACAAGGTGTTGCTGACGAATTCAGACAACAAAGAATAAAAGAACATGATGATTGGGAAGCAAAAGTACAAAGACTTAATCAAGAAGCTCAAGGGAAGACACATACTTATTTAGAAGAAAGTAGAGGTTTAGTGAGAGAAGATCGTGTTGAAGAATGGAAAAACTATGTTGGTAAAAATACTCAAGATTTTTACTCTGCAGGTGTAGTTGACGCCTCTATAAGAGTAATGAAAGCTTTATCAGAAAAGAAAACGCCAAAAGAGGCAGAAGAGACGGTTTATGATTTAGGAATTACCGGATTTCAAATGGGTTGTGTTGCTCAAACAGTTTCTTATTTTCATCCCAGAGGTGAAGAATTCAGAGAATACTGGAATGGACAATATTTACCAAAGAATAAAGCTAAAAAAACAAAAGGTGTAGTCAATCCAGCGATTTGGACTATTGAGTAAAATTTGTAAAGAAAATGATTAAATCAGATTAGGTAAATCATCTTTACAACCATTTTAACAATATAACTAAGAACTACGACCCTTTAGCACGTCTTTCGCATTGGATACCTATGATAAAAATATAAAGTTTAGATGCTTAGAATTATTGATGAACGCAGCACTGGTACGAAACACTGATCCAAGATTCGTAGGTCTACAAATTCTTAAAGAAAAACAAAGTGCGCAGTTAGCATTGTTTGAGGAATGGGCATCGAAAAATCAATGGAATAACATCCATTACAAACATTATGATTGGTGGATGTTTCCAATTGACGAATCAAGCAGTCACGGCTATGCGTATACGGTTTATGAGGGAGATATTCAAAACCTCAAAGGAGATGATAAATACATTGTAAAGTATCTACGTGGTGCTGATTTGTTGGCATTGGCGTGGGGGTGGGACCTTGGTAAGGTGGAATATATTCCAAATCCAATGCCAGACCAGAGATGGCAGAACTGGCCGATAAGACTCTACAAGGCATCTAAGTCTTTGAAGTTATTTGGTTTTGAACAGCAGTTTGAATCATTCAGAACCTATGCAAGAGACCTGATGCAAAAAGGTAATGAAATGGAATATGACGGAAGAGACTTAAGTTTCTTGTTTAAATGATAAAGAGGTCGGAATTGAACCTAAAGACAAGCGTACCTCCGCATGTTTGATGTTCTTCACCATGAACATGAAGGATGGCATTAATAAACAAGGATTTCTAAATTGGTTATATGAAGTTCAATAAAAAGATAGTTTCGTCATCAGAAACTACTGTAGACTTGAAACAGCTTCTCAGCGAAGTCCTCAACACTAGAAGTCAGAATGAAGGAATAGACGAAGCTCTCCTTAGGGTTTGCAAACAGATGTATCCTGACATTTACTCTTCACTGTTCTCATCGATAACTTTAATGCTGAACTCAAAAGGTGATAAAGAATCTGCTATAAGGGAAATGATAAAAGGCAACACAAAATTAAGCTTCAAGGTCTCTACTAACAGAAGTTCGTGGGGTATGTCAAGTAAAGGATTCAAGTGCGATAACTGCGGTTACTCATCTGAGATTGAACATAACAGATGCCCTCGTTGCTTCAAGACTCAGAGAAAGTCTTTCTTAGGGAAGATTTTGAAAGCGTTAAATGCTTAGTCCTTCATAAAATAAACATTTAAAGATTAGCATACTATTAAAAAATAATGATTTGAATGATTCCAAAATTTGGGGTTGGTGGTAAAGGATTTTGGAGTTTTATAGAAGTAAAAATAGCAAAAAATGAAGTTCAACTCTTTAAAGGTTCTACAGATGATTTTCTGAAAAAAGCAAAGGAGACTGGAGACACAAGACAATATCAAAAATTAAAGACAATATCATTTCCCGAAAGTAAATTAAAGACTGTAAAAAAAGAATACAATGGCATAGGATCAATGGAAGACTTCATGAGACTCTATGCGGCATCACTACCTGAAATAAGAGAATTGGAAGAAAATCCAAGAGCCGTGGTAAGCTATCAGATTAGAGAAAAATCAAGATTTCTTGGTCTTAAAAAAGATAAAGTATATGACATTACTGTACTTTCTCCAAAACAAGCCTAGGAATTATCATATGAGAATGAGATATATTTTTAAAAACCCAATCATAATAATAAGTATATTTTAGAGGCAGTATAAATGGAAAAAGTATATTTGCAAGCTCCAGAAGCGACAGAATATAGTTATGCAGGAAGAAGTAGTGGTAGGGGATTAATTTCTTTTCTTTTGGCACTAATTCCATTTTTAATATTCACTTACTTGGCTTTTCTATCCCTAGGGAGTCATAATTCTCTTCAATTCAGTGTACTTTTCTTTGTTGGTTTAGTGTTGGCTGCAATTGTTGCGTCTACAGTTAGAATAAACAGTGAGTGGGAACAGGCCATAGTGTTAAGATTTGGTAAATATCATAGGACTGTTGGTTCTGGTTTATTTTTTGTTGCGCCTTTCATAGATTCAGTTATAAGCGATGATATGAGGATAAGAACTTTGAATATCCCTACTCAGGAAGTTATAACCAAAGACAACATTTCCATAGTGGTTAACGCAATAGTATTAATGAAAATTGATGATATAAAAAAGGCGATAGTCAATATAGAAGATTATGCTAGCTCTGTGATAAAAATTTCCAATACCACGCTAAGAGACGTTATTGGTCAGGAAACACTTGATACTTTATTAACAGGTACTTCAAAAATTGCTACAAAAATAAAAGATATAATAGACAAAATAGTTAAAGATTGGGGCATAGACGTAAGCGGGCTAGAATTACAGAATATAGAATTGCCTGAGGAGATGAAAAGAGCTTTGGCTATACAGGCTGAGGCTGAGAGGGAATCAAAAGCAGTAATAATAAAAGCAAACGCAGAATTAGAGGCATCTGAAACCTTAAAGAAAGCAGGAATGAACATGAAGGATCCCAATGCCATGCAATTGAGAATTTTAGAGACAGTTTCAGAAGCAAGCAAAGAACAGGCAAACACAATAATTATGGCTCTTCCTCTTGAAACATTAAAAAGCCTTGGAACTGGAGGAGTTGGAGCATTAGCTTCTATAAACAGCAGTGCTGCAAGAAGGCGTGTTGAAGAAAGAGGAAAGTCAAAATAGCTCTTGATAAAACTTCTTTAGAATAATAGTTAAAATAGAAAATGCATTATGGGTTTTAATTCTTTTCCTTTAATATAAAGACTATGGAATTACAACCTTTGCTAGACGATCTTAGGGACGTAGTAACTTACAATGGCAAGTATAGAGTTCAGTTAGAAATACCAAAATCATCTACCTTAACAAGTAAAGATATTGAAAGGGTTCTAGCTATAAGCTCTTGGAAATCACAACCCAACAAAGAAGCAAAGAGCTATGAAGGAATAAGATCGATTACAATAGACAGAGAACGCCCTATAAGAAAAGGAAATATTGAATTAAAAGGCCTTCAAATAAGCGATATAGGGCACAAAGATTTTGATAGTTCAAAAATGTTACAAGATATTCCTGAAAGTGTTAACTTTTATCCGCCCTCTAAGGAAAACTTCATGAATTATATCACTGGAACAAAGATGTCGACTGCACATGCTGAGGGAGGAAGGGTGATAACAACCAGACCTGGTTATAGGGCTATGGGAACCTATACAAAACCAGAGCTAAAGCAAAAGCTAAAGAATACAATGGAAATATCGAATGTGAGTCTAGAAAAAATGACTGTTCCACATGTAGAAGCTTACGGAAGATACCTAAACGATGAGTTAAGAAATGATAGTGGTAACTTTGGGTTTATGGTTGTTCCCATACCTGATGCAGAAAAACCCAGGGTCGCTAACGAATTTATTAAAAATCTTTCGAAATTTCCTCATAAAAAATCCGACCCAAGAGAGGTTGTAATGGCTTATTATTATGCTTTATCTCCATATATCTGCTGCTTGGTTGATGGACTTAGGGAACTTCATGACAAAGCTAGAAGAGTTCATCTACAAACGCATCTTGAGAATTTTTATGTTGTTGACGGGATTCCATATGTTATGGATTGGGCAACTATGAGGAAACTTGGTAACGATAGAGAGGAGAACATACTGAACAGAAGCATAGATGTAAAGAGACCTGCAGATGACTATGACTCAATATTTTCAAATCTATTTCCAAGCGCTCCACAAGAATTCAAATCGCATATGAGTACACTTGTTAAAGAGATGGCTCTAAAGGTATATTCAAAAAATCCTAAAAAAGAAATAAACCTGTTACCATATGTTGACAGAGCTGAAAAAGTTTTAAGAAGATCTCCAACAGATCTTGAGATTATAGTCCAATGGATGAAAGATTCTGGAATCGAAAATTTTAGATAAAATCAACTATCTTCTAAAAATTTCTCCCCTCATAAACAAATTCTAGTCTTCTTTTGTCTCTAAATTTAAAGGTTATCTTTATACCCTTTACATAGAAATTTAAACTAAAAACCATATCTGAATAACATGACTGACGATGTTTCTTCAAGCAATAACATCTTATCAACAATACCGACTGGAGAAGAAGGTGTTGTCATAAGCAAGCTATGCGGTGCTCTTGCTACTGATGGAACAATATACATGCAAAAAAAGATGTGGAACGGTTATCAAGCGCATTCTTATTATTTTGAATTAGCTGATGAATGGCTTGATAACGTAATTTTAGTTTCGAGGTGGATTAATAAAATATGTGGTAAATGTGGTTCTATAAATCCGTATAAAGGATCTTTCAGATTTAGGGTTGGTAATAAAAAACTAGTTTTATACTTGCATGGTTTAGGCTTTCCATATGGAGAAAAATGTGGTATAGTTGAGATTCCTAAAGAAATATTAAATAAAGGTAAAAAATATAAGTTATCTTTTGTTTCTGCAGCCTTGATGTTCGATGGAAGTATAAAACTGGATGGAACTATAGAATTTACAACAGTTAGTAAAAAACTAAGAGATCAGATGGTTTCTATATTGAATGAAAATAACATCAAAGTAAAGAGATTTAAAACTAGAATTACAAGATGGTCTAAAAACTGGAAATATGGTTTCTACAGTAAGTCTTTTGGTTTCTTTATAGAAATTTTAGAAGGTCCTAAAAAATCAAAACTTGAAATAATAAGAGACAGCAAAAAGGTCTCTATAGAAGGATTATTGTATTTATTTCCTTTAAGGTCGCAAGCGAAGGCTCCTGTACTTAAAGAGTTATATGAAAAAATCAAAGAGATCTACCCAAATTACGTATCCTTTAAATCACTAAAAGAACATGTAGAAAATAAATACAAAGTTAAATTACATAGAAATACAATTTCATTATATCTAAATCTTTTGGTGAGATGTAATATTATAAATAGAAAAAACAGAAGGTGGTATGTATTTGACAGATGATATTAACTTGAATAAAAGAGAAATTCATGTGGCCCTCATTCCAGATGGAAATATGATGTGAATTTCATATCATACCATAAATCGAAGGTGGGCTAGAAAGAAGAACAAACCTGAGTGGTACGGTCATGTACAAGGAGCCAAAAAAATGGAAGAATTTTTAGATTGGACTCTGGAGCATCCCGAGATTAAAGCAGTGAGCATCTACGGCTTATCTACTGAAAACTTAAAGAGAAGTGAAAAGGAGCTTAGTAAGCTCTGGGATATTTACAAAAGAGAGCTTGAAAAAATACGCAATTCTAAAAAAATAAAAGATAATAAAGTTAGAGTAAATGTTATTGGTGAAGATAGTTTGTGGAGGGCAGATGTTAAGCAAGTTGCAAGAACTGTAATGAAAATCACTGAAAATTATACAAAAAGTGTTCTAAACATTCTAATTGCATATGGAAGTCATTCTGAGATCCTTAGTTCTATTAAAAAAATAATAAAGATTGGTGTTAAGGCAATACCTCCTTTAAGAGATACTTTCGTGAACTACCTTAAAATCAATAAACCAGTAGACTTGATAATTCGAACAGGTGGACAACGAAGACTTTCTAATTTCTTATTGTATCAATCAGCTTATTCTGAGATATACTTTTCCGATACCCTATGGCCTGATTTCTCGAAAAAGGAATTTGAAAAAATCATGAGATGGTTTTGGAAACAAGAAAGAAAGTTTGGCAGATGATTATTCCTGCTTCATGAAGGGAAAGATTATAACATCTTTTATAGAAACCGAATTAGTAAAAAGCATGACTAATCTGTCTATACCTATTCCCATTCCTCCTAGAGGTGGCATTCCGTATTCTAAGGCTCTTATGAAATCTTCGTCTAATACTTCTGTCCAGGGTTCATCCACCTTCTTTCTGATTTTAACTTGTTCTTCTAACAGCTTCTTCTGTAATATAGGATCATTTAATTCAGAATAAGCATTTCCTAATTCAATGCCACAAGCGTAAGGTTCGAATCTCTCTATTAGTTCAGGATTGCCTCTTTTTAACTTACAAAGAGGGACAGTCTCCTTTGGATAATCCATGATTATTGTTGGATTTATTATTTTCTTATCAAAACTTTCAAACAATGCGTTAATCAACTCGCCCCTCGTCATATTTTCAGAAACCTCTATCTTATGCTTTTTGGCTACTTTTATTAATTCTTCTACATTCATTTCTTTAACATCTTCTCCAATATGCTTTTTAATCGCATCTATCATTGTTAGTCTTTCCCAATTGGCTAAATCTACTTTATTTCCCTGATATTCTATTTTGGTTGTGCCAAGTACTTTTTCTGCTACATATTTTATTAATTCTTCAAAAAGGTTCATAACCCCCTCATAATCTATGTAGGATTTGTAAAATTCTAGCATGGTGAATTCTGGATTGTGCTTAACGTCTATAGACTCATTTCTGAAGTCTTTGCAGAATTCATAAACTGCGTCAAATCCACCGACTATTAATCTCTTCAGATACAATTCGTCAGCTGTCCTAAGGAATACATCTTGTTTTATGTCATTCATAAATGTCTTAAATGGCTTTGCTGCTGCACCACCGTATATTGGTTGCAATATCGGTGTTTCGACCTCAAGAAAACTCTTCATATTCAAGAATTCTCTTACAGCATCAATAATTTTTGTCCTTATTATGAAGATCTTTCTAACTTCAGGGTTCATTATTAAGTCAACATACCTCTGTCTATATCTTATCTCTGAATCTTTCAAACCATACCACTGAGAAGGTAGAGTTCTGATGGCTTTTGAAAGCAAGGTTAGCTTCTTAACTAAGATACTAAGTTCTCCTTTTACGGTTTTTATTATTCCGCCTTCTGCCCCAACTATATCTCCTGTGTTAATTTTTGAGAGTAATTCATATTCTTTTTCAGAAACGTTGTCAGTCCCAATAAAAAGTTGGATAACTCCAGAAGAGTCTTCTATGTTGGCAAAGCTTAGTTTACCATGATGTCTTTTGGATTTTATTCTTCCTGCTATACTTATTTTAACATCTACCTTTTCTCCGGCTTTTATGTTAGAATACTTTTCTATAACGTCTTTTATGAAGTGTGTTCTATTAAAACTGTAAGGATAAGGGTCAATACCCATCTTTCTTATTTCCTTCAATTCTTTTAGCTGTTCGTCTGCCATAAAACCACCTATTAACTAAAAATATATAAATATGTAACATAAAAAAGAGTTATGATTGACCTTTATACATTGTCCGTTATAGTTTTCTTTGCTTTTCTAGGGATTTTAATTTATAGGGATAGAAAGAACATAGATTTCAAATATATTCTCTTTATGAGGAGAACTAAAAGATTTACCAATCTTATAGACAGAATAGCAAGGATATCGCCCCTTTTCTGGAAAGCTGTAGGTTCTTTAGCTGTTTTCATATGCTTTATTGCGATGATATACGGGACGTATATACTGATTCAAACCGCTTATCTAGTCTATATTGGGGTTATAACACAACCAGGG